>Ga0187781_10002342_pt1 | contig 14462 bp, 14 predicted proteins | sample 0715_SJ02_MP02_2_FD_132447 | JGI IMG/M metagenome (GOLD analysis project Ga0187781, IMG submission 132447) | Tropical peat soil microbial communities from peatlands in Department of Meta, Colombia - 0715_SJ02_MP02_20_MG | ecosystem: Environmental > Terrestrial > Soil > Wetlands > Peat | place...
AGCATCACCATCGCGCTGGTCGGCAAGTACGTCGACCTGCCCGACGCGTACCTGTCCCCGGCCGAGGCGCTCAAGGCGGGCGGTTTCGCCAACGACGCCCAGGTGAACATCCGCTGGGTGATCAGCGACGCCTGCGAGGATACCGACGGCGCCGCCGCCGAGCTCGACGGAGTCGACGGGATACTGATCCCGGGCGGGTTCGGCGTCCGCGGCATCGAGGGGAAGATCGGCGCGATCCGCTACGCGCGCGAGCACGGCATCCCCATCCTGGGCCTGTGCCTGGGCCTGCAGTGCATGGTCATCGAAGTCGCTCGTGACCTGGCCGGACTGGCCGGCGCGGACAGCGCCGAGTTCAACCCGGACACGCCCTACCCGGTGATCGCCACCATGGCGGATCAGGAAGACGTGGTGGCGGGGGAGCGGGACATGGGCGGCACCATGCGCCTGGGCCTGTACCCGGCCGTCCTGCAGCCGGGCACGCGGGTGGAGGAGCTGTACGGCAGCACCCTGGTCGAGGAGCGGCACCGGCACCGGTACGAGGTCAACAACTCCTACCGCGGCGCCCTCGAGCAAGCCGGGCTGGTCTTCTCCGGGCTCTCACCGGACCGTCACCTGGTGGAGTTCGCCGAGCTGCCCAGCCACCCGTTCTTCGTGGGCACCCAGGCGCACCCGGAATTCCTGTCCCGCCCGACCCGGCCGCATCCGCTGTTCAATGGCCTGATCGCCGCCGCGCTCGCGCGGTCCAAGTCCGTCGGCTCGGTCGTCACCGCGCGCGCTGCGGCCACCGCGTGATTATCGCCGATACCCCCGCGCACTGGCCCGTCGTGTCCTCGTCGGAACTGCTTCGCAGCCGGCTGGTGACCGTACGGACCGATAAGGTCCTCACCCCTGATAATGATTTGGCCGAACGGGACGTGGTGCTTCATCCCGGTGCCGTGGCCGTGCTCGCCCTGGATGCCGCCGACCGGATCCTGATGATCAGGCAGTACCGCCACCCGGTGGAGCGCCTGCTGTGGGAGATCCCGGCGGGCCTGCGCGACGTCGCGGGGGAGAAGCCGTGGGTCACCGCCTCCCGTGAGCTGATGGAGGAGGCCGGCTACCGGGCGAAGGACTGGCGGGTCCTCGCTGACTACTACTCTTCGCCCGGCTACAGCACCGAACGCCTGCGCATCTTCCTCGCCCGCGACCTGGAGCCCGTTCCCGCGGCCGAGCGCCATTTCGTCCCCCATGCCGAGGAAGCTCACCTGCTGCTCGGCTGGCTGCCGCTGGACGAGGCCGTCCGTAAGGTATTCGCCGGCGAACTCCACAACGGGCCAGCCGCCCTGGCGATCATGGCGGGGTATGCTGCCAGGTCAGAGGGGTATGACCGGCTTCGTCCGGCTGATGCCCCCGAAGAGCAATGACGCTCCACATCCCGGAAGGACCACCATGAAGGTCGGAGTTCCCAAGGAAGTCAAGAACCACGAGTACCGGGTGGCGATCACGCCGGCCGGCGTGCACGAACTGGTCCGTGGCGGCCATCAGGTGGTTATCCAGGCCGGGGCGGGGGTGGGTTCCTCGATTCCCGATGAGGACTTCACCACGGCCGGTGCGAAGATCCTGCCCACCGCGGACGACGTATGGGGCGAGGGTGACCTGATCCTCAAGGTCAAGGAGCCGATCGAGGAGGAGTACCACCGGATGCGCTCCGGTCAGGTGCTGTTCACCTACCTGCACCTGGCCGCCTCCAAGGCCTGCACCGACGCGCTGCTCGGCGCCGGCGTCACCTCTGTCGCGTACGAGACCGTCCAGTTGCCCGACGGGTCGCTGCCGCTGCTCGCCCCCATGTCGGAAGTCGCCGGCCGGATGGCGCCGCAGGTGGGGGCGCACCACCTGCAGCGTGACGGCGGCGGCCGCGGGGTGCTGATGGGCGGGGTGTCCGGTGTGTACGCGGCCAAGGTCGTCGTACTCGGCGCGGGCGTGTCCGGCATGAACGCCGCCGCGATCGCCCTCGGCATGCAGGCCGAGGTCCTGCTGGTGGACAAGAACGTCGCCCGGCTCCGCCAGGCGGATGCCATCTACCAGGGGCACTGCCAGACCGTCGCGTCGAACGCCTACGAGATCGAGCGGGCGTGCATCGACGCCGACCTGGTGATCGGCGCGGTCCTGGTTCCGGGGGCTAAGGCCCCCAGGCTGGTCAGCGACGAGCTTGTCTCCCGGATGAAGCCCGGAGCGGTCCTGGTCGACATCTCGATCGACCAGGGCGGCTGCTTCGAGGGCTCCCGGCCCACCACGCACGCCGACCCGACCTACCGGGTCCATGACGCGCTGTTCTACTGCGTGGCGAACATGCCGGGCGCCGTCCCGCACACATCCACCTACGCGCTGACCAACGTCACGCTGCCCTACACCGTCGAGATCGCGAACCGCGGCTGGCGGGACGCCCTCCGGGCCGATCCTGCTCTCGCCCTGGGCCTGAATACCTACGGCGGCACGGTAACCTGCGAGCCCGTCGCGGAGGCGCACGGCCTGGTCTACACACCCCTCGCCGAGGTCCTCAGCTAGGCTCCCCGCCCCATGGCCTCCAGCCAGACCGTAACCGCGGCCGTGCACGGATACCTGGAGCACCTGGTGGTGGAGCGGGGGCTGGCGGCCAACACGGTGGCGGCCTACCGGCGCGACTTGCAGCGGTATTCCTCCCTGCTAGCCGGGCGGGGCAAGGCCCAGCTTGGCCAGGTCACCTCCGCCGACGTGGCGGAGTTCCTGGCCTCGCTGCGGGAGGGTGACGCCGAGCACGAGGCCCTCGCGGTCAGCTCGGCGGCCCGGGCGGTGATCGCGGTCCGGGGGCTGCACGCGTTCGCGGCCGCCCAGGGCCTGGCCGAGACCGACCCGGCGCGTGACGTGTCGCCCCCGACGCCGCCCCGGCGCCTGCCGAAGGCGATCACCCTGACCGAGGTGGAACGCCTGCTCGCCGCCTCCGGCCCGGCCCCAGAAGATGCGTCCGGCGACCCGCGGTCGCTGCGGGACCGGGCCCTGCTGGAGTTCCTGTACGGGACCGGGGCCAGGATCTCGGAAGCGACCGAACTCGATGTGGATGAGCTGCACCTGGACCGCGACCCGGTGGCGCGGCTGGCCGGCAAGGGCGGCAAGCAGCGGGTGGTCCCGGTCGGCAGCTATGCGGTCCGGGCCCTGCAGGCCTACCTGGTGCGGGCCAGGCCCGCCCTGGCCGCGGCGTCCCGGCGGGTCTCGGTGAGCCCGGCGGTGTTCCTGAACGCGCGCGGCGGGCGGCTGACCAGGCAGGGCGCCTGGGGGGTGCTGCACGCCGCCGCCGATCGGGCCGGCCTCGCCGATACCTCCCCCCACACGCTGCGGCACTCGTTCGCCACCCACATGCTGGACGGCGGGGCCGACATCCGCGTCGTCCAGGAACTGCTGGGCCACGCCTCGGTCGCGACCACCCAGGTCTACACCTTGATCACCGTGGATCGGCTCCGCGAGGTCTACGCGTCGTCTCACCCCCGGGCCCTCGGCTGAGGGACCCCGGATCAAGACACGACGTAGGACGTGACCTCGAACCCGAACCGAGGCTGGGCGGCGGCATCTGGACCGCGGACAGGGTCGGCGCGCTCTGCTCCGCGAACTTCCGGGCGTGGTCGCCGGACCGCCACACTTCGATCACCCGCGCTCCCGCCTCGTCAATCCCGGCGATATGGCTCAGCCGGCCCTCCGTCCGGCGGGTCCTGCCTGAAGCGTCACGGATCCGGTGACCCCCGATTCGCTCACGTATTCCATGATCCGGAAATTATCGCGGATGATTCGTCCTTAACGGAGAAAAAGGGCAACTATAGGGGCCATAAGTCTCCGCGTAAGCCGAATCCTCCGCGATAATGGGACAGGATGGACAGCTGGGACGGCTGGTAGCGCGCCACGAACCCAGAACCCTCGCGGGGCGTCCCCGCAGCGATATCCGGGACCAACGGCATACCCCGGACCCGGGTTTCGTCACCTTCGAGGGACGCAGAGCCGCCCCGGGGTCAGAGAGATAAACGAGGCCAGAAAAGGCGGCGGGTATGAGCGGACTACTCAGCATCCCGCAGCCGTGCCACCTCGGCTCGTTCGGTAGAAAATCACCTGAAGTGGCGGGTCAGCTCGTTGGCGTAGGTGCGGCCCAGAGTGCCCTTGTGATCGGTGATCCACCGGGTCAGGGAGATCTCGCCGGTCGCCGGGCCGTCGGTGTCGGCCAGGCCGTCGGCCATCGCCTGGTATTCCTCGGCGGTGAGCAGCGTGTCGCGCAGGGCCACGCCGAGCAGGCGGGCGGTCGGCGGGATGAGCGCTCCGGGCACGCGGATCACCTGGCTGCGGCTGCCGACCGCGTCCTTGATGAAGCGAACCAGCCAACCGAACGCCGGGCGTTCGGGCCCGACGGCGTCGATGACCTCCGTCCCCGTGGCCTCAGCGGCCTGCGCGCACAGCCGGGCCAGGTCGTCGACGTGGACCGGGCGGATGCAGTACTCGCCGGTCCCGCCCACGGCGAAGACCGGCAGATGCCGGAGCAGCCATGCGATGTTGTTGATCAGGACCCCATTGCCGCCGAACAGGATCGCCGGCCGCAGCACCGTGTGGGGCAGCCCGAGATCGACGAGGGCCTGCTCGACCGCCGCCTTGCCGCGGAAGTACGGGTACGGCGAATCGGCGCTGGGGTGGGTGATCGACACATGAACCACCCTGAGTACTCCCGCCGCAGCGGCGGCCTGGAACAGCACGCGTGACTGGGCGACCGCCGTCTCGTGGCTGACCTGCCCGTGCGCGAAGCGCACCCAGTAGGTGTTGACGAGGGCCCGAGCGCCGCGCAGCGACTCGGTCAGCCCGGCTGGATCGGTAAAATCCAGCGGCCTGACCTCGATGGCGGTACCTGCGGGCGCGCGGCCGGGATGACCGGTCAGCGTCCGGACCCGGCGGCCCGCCGCCTGCAGTGCGCCGGCGATGACCGCTCCGGAGTAGCTGAACGCTCCGGTAACGACGTCGAAGTCGCCGGACCCCGTCACGCCGTCTCCGCCGTCGGCTGCGGTCCGAGCCCCGCCACCAGCGCGGTGAGAACCTGGCCCAGCGGAGCGTGCAGGGTGGCGGCCGCGTACGCGTCGCCGCGGGTGGATCCCTGATTGACGATCACGACCGGCACCTGCGACTTCGCCGCGTGCCGTACGTAACGCAGGCCCGACATCACGGTCAGCGAGGAGCCCAGGACGACCAGCGAGCCGGCCCGTCCGACCATCGCGTAGCATGCCTCGACCCGCGGCCGGGGCACGTTCTCGCCGAAGAACACCACGTCCGGCTTGAGCACTCCGTGACACAAGGCGCAGTCGACCACCTGGAACGACTCGGTGGCGTCGGCGGCGAGGACGGCGTCCCCGTCCGGGTTGATCAGCGCCGTCGATCCCGCCTCCCAGCCGGGGTTGGCGGCCGCGAGCCGGCGGTGCAGGTCCGCGCGAGCCGTTTGCTGCCCGCACGACAGGCAGATGACCCGGTGCAGGCTGCCGTGCAGTTCGGTCACCTCGGCGGCGCCCGCCGCCTGATGCAGCCCGTCGATGTTCTGGGTGATGATCCCGGCCAGCAGCCCGCGGCGGGCCAGTTCGGCGACGGCCTGGTGGCCGCGGTTCGGGACCGCCTGGGCGATGTGCTGCCAGCCCAGGTGGCTGCGGGCCCAGTACCTGCGCCGCGCGGCGGCACTTCCGGTAAAGGTCTGGTAGGTCATCGGCGTCGCGCGCCGGGCCAAGCCGGTGGGTCCGCGGTAATCGGGGATGCCGGACTCGGTGGACAGGCCGGCTCCGCTCAGGATCACCGCGTTCCCGGCCGCGACGACGTCCAGGAGCATCCGGAACGACTCGGTCGTTCCCGCCTCCGCTACCTGGGTCACCACTCCATCGTGCCTCATGCGGCGAGGCACCTGGACCGCTGTGGCGCTAGGCCGCTGCGGTGGTGATCGCCCGGGCCACGGCGGCTGCGCCCTGCTTGCCCATCAAGATCGTGTAGTGGTTCGCATCGGGGACCAGCTGCGGCCGGAGCTGCGGGACCCGCTCCCGCCATTCCGCGATGTAGTCCGGGGGGTACAGCCCCGGCGGCGCGCCATAAAAGCCCGCCGACGCGGTCAGCAGCGGTGTCGGCTTACTCAGCCGGCCGAGCGCGTCCGCGAATGGCTTACCTACCACCTGGTCGCGGTTGTCCGGAGCAATCGCGTCTTCCCGGACGCGAGACCGCAGCCGGCCGGGTTCACCGGTCAGATCGTAGCGACAGTACGCCTCGACGTCCGAGGTCCAGTCATCGGCAAGCGCCGGGTGCGCCCTCCAGAAGTCCAGGTATGCCTCGACGTCAGGAAAGGTCTGCCGCAGCCGGGCCAGCGCCGGGGCCAGCGCTGCTTCGATCGCCGCTTCCGGGTCGACGCCGTCCGGGAGGATCAGCGGCATGCCGCCATCGACCAGCACGAGCCGCCGCACCAGGTTCGGGTGCGCGTCATAGGCGAGCAGTGCGACGAACCCGCCCATCGAGTGCCCGGCCAGGACCGGTCGGCCGCCGAAGTGCCGCAGGACCGCGGTCACGTCGGCGGCGTGCCGTTCCAGCCCGTAAGGGCCGGGCAGGTCAGCGCTGTGGCCGCGGCCGCGCAGGTCAGGCGCGGCGAGCGTCCAGCCAGGCGGCATCTGGCGTGCCACCGCCTGCCACGCCATGGCCGAGGCCGTGATCCCGTGCACGGCGACCGCCACCCGCCTGCCGGTGCCCCACTGGAGTACCCGCAGTTCCCCGCCGTCAACCGGGACGTCAAGCAGCCGGAGTTGCATTTTTACCCTCCCCGATCTCGGCAGTTATGGCCGGGACCGCTCATATCTATCATTCATTATCCGCCGGAAAGATGACGACGGTATGTCAACTCGACCACAAAGCTGGCCGGCAAAACCGTGCCATGCTGGACTGTGACGGGAATGCCAGGGAAAAACCAGGCTTGGAGGTAAGCGGGCCATGTCTGCAGCACTGAGTTACTCATCGGGAGAATCCGCAACGCCGCTGCTAGGCGACACGATCGGGGCGAACTTCGACGCTACGGTCCTAGCCTTCGGGGGCCGCGAGGCGCTCGTCGACCGGTCGGACCCGAAGACCGCGCGGCGGTGGACCTATACGGAACTGGCCGCCGACGTCGATGCGCTGGCCCTCGGGCTACTGGAAATGGGCATCGAGAAGGGCGACCGGGTCGGTATCTGGGCGCCGAACTGCCCGGAATGGACCCTCACCCAGTACGCCACCGCCAAGATCGGCGCGATCCTGGTCAACATCAACCCGGCCTACCGGATCCGTGAGCTCGAGTTCGTGCTCAATCAGTCGGGCACCACGTTGCTCGTCTCGGCTGAGCGGCTGAAGACCTCGGACTACGTGGGCATGATCGCCGAGGTTCGGCCGCGCTGTCCGGGCCTGGCCCACGTCGTGGTGATCGGCCACCCGGAGTGGCAGTCACTGCTGGACAGCGGGCGGCGGCTGGACCGCGCGGCGCTGGAGGACATACAGCTCGACACCGATGATCCCATCAACATCCAGTACACCTCAGGTACCACTGGCTTCCCGAAAGGCGCGACGCTTTCGCACCACAACATTCTCAACAACGGTTTCTTCGTCGGCGAGCTGTGCAACTACACCGAGGAGGACCGGATCTGCATTCCGGTGCCGTTCTACCATTGCTTCGGCATGGTCCTGGGCAATCTCGCGGCCACCAGTCACGGCGCGTGCATGGTCATCCCCGCGCCCAGCTTCGATCCCGTCGCGACCCTGGAAACCGTGCAGGCCGAACGCTGCACCTCGCTGTACGGCGTGCCGACGATGTTCATCGCCGAGCTGTCCGCGCCCTCCTTCGCCGGCTATGACCTGTCCAGCCTGCGCACCGGCATCATGGCCGGCTCGCCGTGCCCGGTGGAGGTGATGAAGCAGGTCATATCACGGATGTCGATGCGCGAGGTGTCGATCTGCTACGGCATGACCGAGACCTCGCCGGTGTCGACGCAGACCCGCGCCGACGATTCGCTGGACCGCCGGGTCTCGACGGTGGGCCGCGCCGCGCCGCACGTGGAGGTGAAGGTCATCGACCCGAAGACCGGCGTGACGGTGCCGCGGGGCACGCCGGGTGAGCTGTGCACCCGGGGTTACTCGGTGATGCTCCGCTACTGGGAGCAGCCGGACGAGACCGCCCGGGCCATCGACCCCGTCCACTGGATGCACACCGGTGACCTGGCCGTGATGGACGAGGACGGATACCTGGCCATCACCGGGCGGATCAAGGACATGGTGATCCGCGGCGGCGAGAACGTCTACCCGCGGGAAATCGAGGAGTTCCTCTACACCCACCCCGACATCCTCGACGCCCAGGTGATCGGCGTCCCCGATGACGTGTACGGAGAGGAGCTCATGGCCTGGGTCCGCCTGCGGCCGGGGGCCGCCACGCTGACCGCCGAGGAATTGCGGTCGTTCTGTTCCGGCCATATCGCGCATTACAAGATCCCCAGGTACGTGCATATCGTCGAGGAGTTCCCGATGACGGTGACCGGCAAGATACGCAAGGTGGAGATGCGGGAGCGGGCCGTGGAGATCCTCGGTCTCGGTACCGGTGAGCAGCCTTCGGCGTAGCCGCGACCGCTAGCCCTTACGCAGCGCGGCGAGCTGATAGACCGGATCAGGCCGGGCTCGGTCCTGATCGGGCAGCTCGGCCACCTGCGCGCACAGCGCGTCAACCTGCTCCCGGCCCGCGGCCCCGGTCCACGCCGCGGCGTCCCCCGCGAGCCGCTTGCGCCAGCGCCGGGGACTCACGCCCTGGCCCCGCCCAACGAAGGAGGTCTGCGCTGCCAGCGCCAGTCCGTGCTGCCCGCCGATGTCGGCCACCCGGTCCAGCCTGTCCGTCTGGTCGCGACCGAACCTGGCCCGGACGGGCCCCACGATCGCCGCCGCGTCGTCGCCGGCCTGGTCAAAGGCGGCGTCGTTCTTTCCGACCGTGGTGATCAGCAGGCCGCCCGGCCTCAGCGCCCGGCCCGCCTCCGCGACGGCCGCGGCCACCTCTGCCGCGCGAAGCAGGTGCACCAGCCACACCATCGTCACCACGTCGACCGATCCGCTCGCCAGCGGGAGGCGGGTGACGTTACCGAGCGTGATCCGGCCCGGCAGCCGACCCGCCGCCACGGCGGCCATTCCCGCCGACCGGTCGATGCCGATAACCGAACGGCCCGGCCGGAGCAGCCGGACGGTAACGATCCCGGTCCCGCATCCGACGTCCGCGATCCGTACGGCGTCCCTCGCCGCGGCCGGCAGCAGCGTTTCGATCGCGTGAGCGGCCGCATCGGCTCGTTCGTCCCCGCCCCTGGTGACGTCGTAGCGCGCTGCCTCGCGGTCATAATCAAGCACGCTCGTACCCTATGCGCAGATCACCGGCCGGTTCAGCCTGCCCGTCAGCCCTCCCGGCGGGCCCGCGTACCTGCGTCAATGTGCATATCGAGGTCAGCTTGTGATCTGCATCCGGCCGTCTTATCGGGCGAAAATCGCACCGTGGCCGTGCATGCTATAATCGCGAACTTCACGACATAGTGAACAATAAATGGTTGTATTGGATGAAATCTCCAGAACGCGCATGATCGAACAGCTTTGGTAACCAGCCCCCGCTGGCCGGCGGGGCTGGGGGGGTGCGGAGATGGGCGAGCAGCAGCACAGCCTCACACCGGGAACGAGCGGGGACCCGTCCTGGGCGACCGTCGCCGTTACCACGTGGCGCCTGTGGCGGCAACGACACCGTCACCCCAGCCGGCAGCCGGCCTCCCGGCGCCAGCGTGGCGTGCTGGTGCTGAGCGCGATCGCCGCCATGGCCCTCGGGGCGCTGATCACGCTGGCGGTTACCCACCAGGGAGAACAGGCGCGGAAGGCATCGTCGGTGCAGCCGAGCGCACCGGCCCCGAGCACGCCCAGCGGGCTGCGGGTAGCCGCGGCGAACCGTAGCCAAGCGGCCACGTGGATCGCGCAGCAGGTCCTCCCCAGCGCGCTCATCGGCTGTGACCCGCTGATGTGCCAGGCGCTGGAGGCCGCCAACGTCTCGGCGAGCAGGCTGTCTGCGATTCAGCCGTCGGCCCCCGACCCGCTGGGCGTCGAGGTGATCGTCGCGACGCCCGCGCTGCAGAGCCAGTTCGGCCCGCGTCTGGCCACGGTCTACGCACCGCTGGTCCTGGCCAGCTTCGGTTCCGGCGCCCAGCGGATCGACATCCGCTATATCTGGCCGGGCGGCACCGCCGCCTTCGACGCCTCCGTCGCCTCGGCGAAACGCGCCCGCGTCGAAGCGGGCCAGCAGCTGCTGAGCAACACGAAGGTCCATGCCTCCGCGCAGGCCCGCATGGCTCTCCTGGCCGGCGACGTCGATCCCCGTTTGCTGGTAACACTTGGGCTACTTGCCCACGAAGTGCCTGTACAACTGGTAACATTCGATGACCCGTCGCCAGGTGCAAGTCCAGATGTCCCGCTTCGTGGCGCCGAGATCGGCGCCTCGGCCTCCTCCGGCCTGTCGGCGATGCTCGCGTTCCTGGCTCAGCAGACCACCTACCAACCCTCGCAGTACCGCGAAGTCAGGATCGCTGGCGTCCAGGTGGTCACCGTGCAGTACGACGCTCCAGGTCCGCTGGGGTTGAACGGCCCCTAGCGTTCCACCGCTGGAGCAAGGGAGGGGTCAAAGTGAATTTCCGGAGAATCACTAGGCGACTGCTCATGCTGCTGGGCGCGTCGGCCCTGCTGCTGGGCATTCCCGCCGCGGCAGCGAACGCGTCTTCTGCGTCGACGGGAACGGGCTGGATCAGGCTGGCCCACCTGTCCCCGAATACGCCGCCCGTCGATGTGTACCTGTACTCGTTCGGCAACTCCAAGGCGATGATCGTGCTCGACCACGTCGCCTACGGAACGGTCTCGCCGTACGAGTCGGTCCAGGCGGGAGACTACAGCGTGGCCATGCGGCCCGCGGGCGCGTCCGCCTCCAGCCAGCCCGTCCTGTCCACCAGCGTGACGATCGCGGCCGGTCATGCCTACACGGTGGCGGGCCTGGGACCCGAGTCGGGCCTGCGGCTGGCGGTCCTGGACGATGACCTGACCACGCCGCCAGGACAATCCCTGGTACGCGTGATCCAGGCGTCCCTGAAACAGCAAGTGGTCACCGTGAGCCTCGCCTCCACGACGCTCGTGAGCGGCCTGAAGTTCGGCAACGTGAGCGTCTACCGGGCGGTGTCGCCGGGCACCGTGACAGTGACCGTGAGTTCATCCGGCGGGAAGGCGACCTCGAGTATCACGCTCGTCGCCGGCACCGTCCATACCCTGGTCGTGCTCGACGGCGCCTCTGGTCTGGAGGTCGTCAACCTGGAGGATGCCTCGGGCAGCGGCACGCCACCGCTGGGCGGCGTCTCGACGGGCTTCGGCGGCACCGCGCCGCACGGGCCGGGCTCGCCTGTGCCGTGGCTGGTGGTCATCGGAGCCGGCTCCCTGCTCGCCCTGACGGGAGGGCTGAGGCTGCGCCGTAGCCGTCAGCTGACCGCCGGGGTCTTAAAGTATGCCGACCCGTAGGTCGGCCGCGGCGCTCGCGCTCGCGGTCGGCCTCGTGGTGATCGCCGGCGGGACGGCCGGCCTGTTGCTGACCCGGCATTCCACCCCGGCCATGCGGCCCGCGGCAGCCGGGGTGGCGGCCCTGCCCGCGCCGACCGGTCCGATCGTGGCGCCGCCGCAATCGGCGGCGCCCAAGCCGGTCGCCGCTCCGGTCTCGCTGACCATTCCGCTGATCGGCGTGCAAACCCGGCTGATCACGCTGGGCCTGACGCCGGCCGGCGGGCTGCAGGTGCCCTCCTCGACCGCGGTCGCCGGCTGGTACACGGGAAGCCCCCGGCCGGGCGCCATCGGCTCGGCTGTCATCGTCGGGCACATCGACTCGCTCAGCGGCCCGGGGGTGTTCTACCGGCTCTCCGAGCTGGCCGTCGGGGACAAGGTCTACGTCAGGCGCGCCGACGGGACCCTGGTCGAGTTCCGCGTGACGTCGGTCCGGACCTACCTGAAGGACGGCTTCCCGACCGAGGACGTCTACGGCCCGGTCCCCGATCCGGAGCTGCGCCTCATTACCTGCGGCGGAGCCTTCGACGCCGCCACCGGCCACTACCTGAGCAACATCGTGGTCTACGCCACGGAGGTGAGCTGACCCGTCATCCTGGAAGGATGACGCCCGAGCAGCGCTACGAGGATCTGGTCGACGAGTTCGCCGGTGAGGACGGCGTGCTGCCGCCGCAGGGCGGCAGCGGGTTCGGCCGCGCCGCCCTCCGCTACCGCGGGAAGATCTTCGCGATGCTCGTCCGCGGCCAGCTCGCGGTCAAGCTGCCTCGCCAGCGGGTCGACGAACTCGTGGACGGCGGCCACGGCGAGCGGTTCGACGCCAACAAGGGCACCCCGATGAAGGAATGGTTCAGCCTGGACCCCGAGTCCGACCTGGCCTGGCCGCCGCTGGTTCGCGAGGCTTTGGACTTCGCCCGGGGAGCCTGAGATTCTTCTTGCCGCACGTTCAAGCTCGACGTCATGCGCATGGAGGCCGGGCTGATCGGCGAGGTCACGACGTTCAACGCGGAGTCAGCCGAGCACACCCCGGATCAGGTCCGCGAGCCCCGCAGGCCAGATGGTCTCCGTCGTTGAGTCCATCTCCGCCAGCGTCCACCAGCGCCACGCCGCGATCCCGTCCGAGGCGTGCATGGCCGCCACCTCACCCAGCTCGCGGCGGTCGGTCGGCACCCGGGCCAGGAAGAATCGCTCGTGCTGCCGGACGATCTCGTCCGCGTACCCCATGGTCAGCGTCCGCTCGAATAGCTCCTCGCCCAGCACCACGTCGGTCCAGCCTGTCTCCTCGGCCAGTTCCCGCCGGGCTCCCGCCGCGTAGTTCTCCCCCTCGTTCAGCCCGCCACCGGGCGTGCACCAGTGCCGCCCGTTGGGCGGCCCGTCGTCGTACCGGAACAGCAGGACGCGGTCGTCCGGGTCCAGGACGATCACCCGCCCGGCCCGCCGTAGCCTCGACGGCCCGGAATCACTCACCGTTGAACTCAGCGACGGCCGCCTCGTAGCGGTCCAGGGCCCGCTCGACCGGCCCGCGCGGAGCCGAGGGCAGCCAGTGCACCGCTCGCTGGAAGCCCGCCGCCGCGTACGCCTCGAGGACCTTGGCCTCGGCCGGGACCCCCATGACCATGAGCCCGACCGGCCGGTCGGCCCGCGCGCGCAGTTCTGCGGCCCGGTCCAACACCCCGCCGCGGTCATGGTTGGGGAACCAAGCGTCGCCGAACGCCAGCACCCGGTCCAGCACGCCGGGCCCGTTCCCGCCCACCAGCACCGGGGGATGAGGCCGCTGGGCTGGCTTCGGCCAGGACCAGATCCGTTCGAACGCGACGTGCTCACCCTCGTAGCTCGCCTCGTCGGCGGTCCAGATCGCCTTCATGGCCTCGACCCGTTCCCGCAGGATCGTCATCCGCCGCCGCGGGTCGGTGCCGTGATCGGCCATCTCCTCCCGGTTCCAGCCCGCGCCTACGCCGAACTCGAACCTCCCGCCCGACAGGTAATCGACGCTGGCCACCTCCTTGGCGGTGGTGATCGGGTCTCGCTCGATCACCAGGCAGATGCCCGAGCCGACTCGCAGCCGCGAGGTGACGGTCACCGCCGCGGTCACCGCGACGAACAAGTCGAAGGTGTGGGCGTACCTGCGGGGCAGTTCGCTGCCGCCCGGCCAGGCCGACTCCCGGCTGGCCGGGATGTGCGTATGCTCGGGGAAGAACAATGACTCGTGCCCGCGCTCCTCGGCGAGCCGCGCCATCTCGGCAGGGGCGATGGCGTCATGGGTCGGGAAGATCGCTACACCGGTGTCCATGCGCCCAGCCTAGGGGTAACACTCCTGTAACACGGAGGTCAGATCATGTCATCCATGACATACCCCAGGAAGGGCAAGGCATGGACTGGCTGATCGCAGGTGTGTTGCTGATTCTCATCGTGGCGGTGCTGGTCAGGCTCCAGAAGTCCGAACGCCGCCGGCAGTAGCCTGCCGGACGGGGCCGGCGCTGCCCCGGATCACCAGGTGGGAGGCAGCACACTCTCCGCGGCTGTCATGATGAACTTGGAACAAGTTCTAGCGGAAGGCGCCGTGTGATGACCGTTGCCGGGGTAGACCTGTCGGCCACCGAGTTCTGGGCCCTGCCGCTGGCCGAACGGGCCGCGGCTTTCTCGCTGCTCAGGGCTCAGCCACAGCCCCCGTTCTTCGCCGAGCCCGAGACCCCGTTCGCCGAGCCGGGTCCGGGTTACTACGCCCTGGTCCGGTACGCCGACGTGGTGGGGGCGAGCAAGCATCCGGCCGTGTTTTCTTCGGCGAAGGGCGCCACCAGCATCCCCGACCTTCCGGTGGAGTTCAACGAGTACTTCGGCTC
>Ga0187781_10002343_pt1 | contig 14457 bp, 13 predicted proteins | sample 0715_SJ02_MP02_2_FD_132447 | JGI IMG/M metagenome (GOLD analysis project Ga0187781, IMG submission 132447) | Tropical peat soil microbial communities from peatlands in Department of Meta, Colombia - 0715_SJ02_MP02_20_MG | ecosystem: Environmental > Terrestrial > Soil > Wetlands > Peat | place...
CGACAGTCGACGTGGACCTTGCGGATCTCGCCCGACTTCAGGCGAACGCTGGCGTAGACGCCCTCGCGCGCAGCGAACTGGGCCGAGCTACCGGCGCTGCGCGCGAGCTGGCCGCCTTTTCCGACCTTGAGCTCGATGTTGTGAACGGTGCTGCCGACCGGGATGTGCCGCAGCGGCAATGCATTGCCCGCCTTGATGGGAGCGTCGGCTCCCGAGCGGATCTCATCACCGGGCTGCACGCCCTTGGGCGCCAGGATGTAGCGGCGCTCTCCGTCCTGGTACAGCACCAAGGCGAGATGCGCGGTGCGATTCGGGTCGTACTCGAGCCGCTCGACGATGCCCGTGATGCCGTCCTTGTCGCGCTTGAAATCGATCACGCGGTAGCGCTGCTTGTGGCCGCCTCCGATGTGGCGCACCGTTTGGCGGCCCGAATGGTTGCGCGCGCCGCTCCGATTTTTCTTCGCGGTGAGCGAGGGGAGCGGACCGCCCTTGTGCAGGTGCGTGCGGTCGACCTTCACGACAAAGCGCGTGCCGGGGGAGGTTGGTCTCATCTTGATGAGTGCCATGGGTGCTCCTACTTCGCCGCGCCGGCGAAATCGATCGATTGCCCCGCTTGCAATCGCACATAGGCCTTCTTGTAGCCGCTGCGCTTTCCGGCCACATTCCTGAAGCGCCGGGTCTTGCCAGGCTTGTTGAGCAAGTTGACGCCCTCGACTTTCACTTCGAACATGAGCTCGACGGCGTCCTTGACCTCGGTCTTGGAGGCATCGCTCCGTACGCGGAAGACGTATTGATTGCCTTTGTCGGCGATGGTCGCCGCCTTCTCGGACACGTGCGGCTGAATCAGCACGTCCATCAATCGCTCCTTATTCATGCGTGCCTCCGCTTTCCTGTGCACCGGCGAGACGCTGCTCCAGGAGCCTCAGCGCACCGACGGTGGCGAGCACCTTGTCGTGCTTCATGAGGGAGAGCGGGTCGAGCGAGGCGACCGGTACGACATCGACGTGAGGGAGGTTGCGCGCTGCCAGAAAGAGCTTCTCCTCGTAGGCCTCGACCAGGATCAACGCGCGCTCGAGGCCGAGCTCGGCCAGCTTGGCGACCAGCAACTTGGTTCGAGGTTGAGCGACCTCCACGCTCTCCACCGCGACCAGACGGCCCTGACGGAGGAGCTCGGAAACCATCGATTGCATCGCGGCCCGATACATCTTGCGGTTGATCTTCTGCGAGAAATCGCGCGGCCGCGCGGCGAAGGCCCGACCTCCGCCGGCCCACAAGGGACTGCGGATGGACCCGGCCCGCGCCTGCCCCGTGCCCTTCTGGCTCCACGGCTTCTTGCCGCCGCCGCGCACTTCCGCACGGGTTTTCTGCTGCTTCGTTCCCGCGCGCCCGCCGGCCAGGTAGGCGGTGACGACTTGATGAACCAGCGCTTCGTTGTAGGCGCGGCCGAAAGAGGCATCCGATAGCTCGATCTCGCTCCGGGCCCCTGCCTTCATTAATTCGAGTTTCATGGCGGTGCTTCCCGTCGGCTATTTCTTATCCGGCTTGCCGCCCTTCGCCGGCGCGGCCGCCTTTGCGGCGGGGGCCGCCGCTGGCTTGGTGCCGCCCGGGGCAGGGGCGCCCGCCCCCGCCGCCGCCTTCTGGGGCATGAGACGCTTGCGGCGCGCCCAGGATTCTGCCTTGAAGGAGGGGCGCACGATCACGCGACCGCCCTCGGATCCGGGAACGGCGCCTGAGATCAGCAGAAGATTGCGTGGTACGTCGACCTCGACGATGCGCAAGTTCTCCACGGTGCGATTGCGCACCCCCATGTGCCCGGACATGCGCTTGCCCTTGAACACCCGACCCGGCGTCTGACGCTGGCCGATCGAGCCGGGCGCGCGATGCGAGACCGAATTGCCGTGGCTCTTCATGCCGCCCGCAAAATTGTGCCGCTTCATCGTGCCGGCGAAGCCCTTGCCGAGCGTCGTACCGGTGACATCGACAATTTGCCCGACCTTGAACATGTCGACCTTGAGCTCGCCGCCCGCGGCGAGCGATTCACCCTCGCCCTTGTTCAGGCGGAATTCCCGGGAAGCATCGCCCGCAGCGACGTTTGCCTTGGCGAAGTGACCGGCGAGCGCCTTCGTCACGCGCGAGGGGCGACGGCTTCCGATCGTGACCTGGACCGCGCGATAGCCGTCGCTGGTCTCGCTCTTGATCTGTGAAATGCGGTTAGGCAGCGCCTCGACGACCGTCACGGGTACCGTGACCCCGGCGTCGGTAAAGATGCGCGTCATGCCGCACTTGCGGCCAACCAGACCGATGCTCATTGTCGATCCTCACACGGCGGGAAAAAAGAGCCCGCATTCGTTGCAACCAGGCCGGCGGTTTGGATTCACGAGACCCCAGAGCCCTCAGCCGAGTCGAGCCTCGACCTGTTGGGACAGCTGGCGTCGGAACCCACGCGCTCCGGCCCGCGAAAAAGACCGCGAAGTATACCCGAAAGCGCCCGGGCGGCAAGTCCGCATGGGCGGCCGGGCCGACCCAAAGGCCGCCGGGGCGCCCCGCCCTCGCGGGCGGGGGCCAACGCCCCTGCGGCGCGGCTAGCGACCCCAGTGGTAGCTAGCCGTCAGGTAATACTCCCGCCCGTAGACGTTGTAATTAAAGATGTTATAGGGCTGGTTATAGGTCCCCTGGTAACTATGGTCGTCGGGCGGCATGCGGTTGAACACATTGTTCATCGCGAGCGAGAGCTCGAGCGAGGGGACCGGGTGGTAGGCGACGCTCAGGTCCATGATCGTCCAGACGCCCACCGTGCCGGCCCCGGGCTGGCTGTAGCCCTCCGGGACCTCCTGGGAAATGAAATTGGGCGAGCGGCCGTAGTGCTCGACATAGGCGGTGGCGCTCAGGGGCCCGCGAGTCCAGGTCACCGCCAGGTTGCCCTTGGTCTTGAACTCGGTGCTGTAGAACGGATCGTTGAGATCGTTGATGAGCGGATCGCCCGGGTACAACTGGTAGGTGTGCAGCAGCATGTCGGTCCATGAACCCTCGAACTCGAGCTGGCCGTAGCGGGCGATGTCGATGAGGTACTTGAGGTCGACAATGAACACGCCGACGTTCTCCTGCGAGACGTTCTGCTTCGCCGTGAAGACCGACACGAGCGCGCCCGCAGCGTTGCGCGTCACGTCGGCGAGCGCCGCGACGCAGGTCGGCGAGCTGATGTCGAGCTGCCCCAGCCGGCACGCGGCCTCGGTCTCGAGGATCTTGTTCGGGTCTGCCGTCGCCACCTCGTCGCGGATCGCGTACTTGATGTAGTCGAGGGTGAGCTGCGCGCGCTCGAGCGGCCGTGCCTCCAGCCCTAAGTCCCAGACCTTCGCGGTGATCGGTGCGAGGTGGGTGTTTCCCGAGGTCTGCCCGAAGATCGTCTCGTTGAAGTACGGGCAGTTGCCGATGGTTGCGGTGGTGTAGCCGTTCTTGTAGCAGTTGTAATAATCGGTCAGGGCTTCATAGTAGCCGTTCAAGCCCTGGAACTCGTCGGCCAGGGTCGGCGCCTTGAAGGCGGTTCCGTAACGGCCGCGGAACGCGAGCTCCTTGAGGGGCTTGAATTCCACGCTCGCGTTGTAAGTGCCCTTGTCGACGCTCGCGCCCTCGACCCGATAATCGTCGTAGCGGCCGGAAAGATCCGCCTTCAGCATCGACATGATCGGCAGCGAGAGCTCCACGGTGCCTGCATAGCGCGAGCGGTGGCCGGAGCCCGAGGTCGAGGTGTAGCCGAAGGTCTCGGTGGTCCCGGCCGCGTTGGGTAAATAGCGCGGATCGGGCTGGTAGTTCCAGCCCTGATCGCCGCCCTCGACCTGGAGCGCGAGCCCCGCATCGCCGCCCGGCAGGGTGAAGAGCTTCGGGCTCGATACCAGCGACCGCGCCATGCTCTCCTCGGTGTAGGAGTAGTTCGTGGCGTAGCCGCTGAAGCTCGCGTACTCGGCCGGCGTGATCGGCTTGTAGAACTGCGCGTAGTTCGGCTCGTAGATGTAGGCCGCGAGCGTCGGGTCGTAGCCGATCTGCGGGCCGTAGATCTGCGAGAAGAATGCCTCGATCGGCTGTGTGAAGAAAAGGTGCGTCGCCTCGGTGAGCCGATTGTCCGAGTAGGTCATGTCGGCAAGCCAGGTCCAGCTCGAGCCCCACGAGCCTTTGATGCCGACGGTGCCGCGCACCGAGTTGGTGGTGTTCTTGTTGAGCGTGTCGTTGAGGCCGCCCGACTCCTCGGGCGCGAACAGGTGCTGCAGGCTGAACACGTTGGAGCCGATGGGTGCGAGCCGCGGATCCTCGTAGTAAGAGAGCGGGCTCGTCGGGTCTTCGGTGCTGTTGAAGCCGTTGGGACCCACGCTGAAGCGCACGTCCTCGTGGCTCAGCAAAGCATCGCCGTAGACCTGCAGCCGCTCGCTCACGTCGTAGGTCGAGTGCAGATAGAACTGCACCTGCTCGTCGGCGTTGAGCGAGGTGAAGGCGCCGTCGTAGACCGTACCGCAGTACTTGCCGAGCTCGGGTTGCCCCGCGACGATCGGCTGCGACGCCGGCCGCACCGTGTGCGACCACAGGCTCGCGACGTTGGCGCAGTTTGCGGGATCCTCGAACGGATAGAGGCTCCCGTTGGGGAACGGATTCTCGGCAAAGATCCAGAAGTCCTTCTCGGCTGTCTGCGGGGTCGAGCCCTCGTTGTAGTACTGGCTCGTGAGGTGGCGCTGATAGCCCCAGATCGGGTTCTGATCCTCGTACTGCGCGCCTGCGATGACGTTGAAGTCGCCGATCGAGCGGCCGTCGGCGATGGCAATGCGCCGGTCGGCACCGCCGCCGTCGTCATAGAAGCCGTAGCGCGCATCGATCATGGGACCGTCCAGGTGCGTCTTCATGACGACGTTCACCACCCCGGCAATCGCATCCGAGCCGTAGATCGACGACTGGCCGCCCGGCAGGACGTCGATGTGATCGACCAGCACCGTGGGAATGCCGGCAATGCTCACGAACGACTCGGTGCCGTTGTAGAGTGCGGGGTAGTTCGCGAAGGGCAGCCCGTTGATCATGTAGCGGGTATACGAGGGGTCGAGACCGAAGAAGCTCGTCACCTTCGCGCCCGGCGTGAAGCCGTTGTAGAACTGCCCGTTCTGCACGCTCCCGGTCGCGAACGAGACCCGCTGCAGCGCCTCGGCAACGTCGGCGAAGCCCCTGGCCTCGATCTCCTGCGCGCTGATCGAGAGTACCGGCGTGAACGCCTGCACGTCCGTCGAGCGGATCAGCGACCCGGTGACCACGATCTCCTCGAGATCGGCCTCGTTCTTCTTCTTGGCATCGGCTCCCTCGGTCTCGGCCGCGCCGGCGACCGTGATCGAGAGCGCTGCGCCCGCCCAAAGGGCAAGAAAGCCTCTGCCAGGGTGCGTCGTGCGCCTCCGGCACCCGCTCGTCATGGTCTCTCCCTCGGCGCTGCGTTCAGCGAGACCGGGCGCCGCTCGATGTCAGTTCAGCTTGATCTGCACGTCCACCCCGGCGGGGAGCTCGAGCTTCATCAGAGCGTCGACCGTCTTGTCGGTGGGGTTCAAGATGTCCATCAGGCGCTTGTGGGTGCGGATCTCGAATTGATCGCGCGCATCCTTATCGCCGTGCGGTGAAACCAGCACCGTAAAGCGCTCCATCTTGATCGGGAGCGGAACCGGACCCTTGACGGTGGCTCCGGTGCGCTTGGCGGTATCGACGATCTCGCGCGCCGACTTGTCGATCAGTCGGTGATCGAACGCCTTCAGGCGAATACGAATATTTTGATTGGCCATAAAATCTTGCTTCCCAGGCGCCTACGCCATAGACCCAGCGCTTGCGCGCCCATACGACGGGACCACACGCGCGGCCCCGCCCCGAAAACTTCAGCTCAGGTGATGATCTTCGAGACCACGCCGGCGCCGACGGTCTTGCCGCCCTCGCGAATGGCAAAGCGCAGCCCCTGCTCCATCGCAATCGGGGAGATCAGCTCCACCACGATCTTGATGTTGTCCCCCGGCATCACCATCTCGGTCCCCGCCGGCAGCTCCACCGCCCCCGTCACATCGGTGGTGCGAAAGTAAAACTGCGGCCGATACCCCTTGAAGAACGGCGTGTGCCGCCCCCCTTCCTCCTTGGTCAGCACATACACCTCAGCCTCAAACTTGGTGTGCGGATTGATCGACCCCGGCTTGCACAGCACCTGCCCGCGCTCGACCTCCTCACGCTTCGTGCCCCGCAGCAATACCCCCACGTTGTCCCCCGCCTGCCCCTCATCGAGGAGCTTGCGAAACATCTCCACCCCCGTGCAGGTGGTCTTCTGCGTCGCACGCAACCCCACAATCTCCACCTCATCGTTGACCTTCACCACCCCACGCTCGATCCTCCCCGTCACCACCGTGCCGCGTCCGGCAATGGAAAATACATCCTCCACCGGCATCAAAAACGCCCCCTCAATGGCCCTCTTCGGTACCGGTATGTAGTCATCCAGCGCCTGCACCAGCTTCAATACCGACCCCACCCCCAACTCGCTCGCCTCCCCCTCCAACGCCTTGAGCGCCGAGCCAATCACAATCGGGGTCTTGTCGCCGGGAAACTTGTACACCGACAGCAAATCCCGCACCTCCAGCTCCACCAGCTCCAATAACTCCTTGTCATCCACCATGTCCGCCTTGTTCAAATACACCACGATGTAGGGCACCCCCACCTGGCGCGCCAGCAAAATGTGCTCGCGCGTCTGCGGCATCGGACCATCGGCCGCACTGACCACCAAAATCGCCCCATCCATCTGCGCCGCCCCCGTGATCATGTTCTTCACGTAGTCGGCATGCCCCGGACAGTCCACGTGCGCATAGTGACGGTTCGCACTCTGGTACTCCACGTGCGCCGTGGCAATCGTGATCCCGCGCGCACGCTCCTCGGGCGCCTTGTCAATCTGGTCGTACGCCTTGAACTCCCCGCCAAACTTCTCCGCCATCACCTTCGTCAGCGCCGCCGTCAAAGTCGTCTTGCCATGATCCACATGCCCTATCGTCCCCACGTTCACGTGCGGCTTGGTTCGCTCAAACTTCCCCTTCGACACGGCAAATCTCCCTATGGATATTACAGAATGAGATCGGGACTTCGATTCGCTACGAGGCTTTCTTCATGACCACGTCGGCCACGTTGTTCGGCACTTCGAGGTACTTCGCGAACTCCATCGTATAGGTCGCGCGGCCCTGGCTCATGGAGCGCATCGCCGTCGAATACTGAAACATCTCGGCGAGCGGCACCTCGGCGGTGACCACCTTGCCCGAGGGCGAGTCCTCCATGCCGACGATCTGCCCGCGGCGGCGATTCAAATCACCGACGATATCGCCGTAGTAGTCCTCGGGGGTAACCACTTCGACCTTCATGATGGGCTCGAGCAGAACGGGCTTCGCCTTGCGAAAGCCTTCCTTGAACCCGATGGAGCCTGCGATCTTGAAGGCCATTTCGCTCGAATCGACGTCGTGATAGGACCCATCGAAGATCGTCACCTTCACGTCGACGACGGGATAACCCGCGATGACGCCCGTCTGAACGGCCTCCTGAACGCCCTTGTCCACGGCGGGAATGAACTCCCGAGGCACCGCCCCGCCGACGATGGCGTTGACGAATTCGTAGCCTTTGCCGGCCGCTTGCGGCTCGAGCTTGAGCCACACGTGACCGTACTGACCGCGGCCGCCCGACTGGCGCACGAACTTGCCCTCGGATTCGACGCTCGCGCGGATGGTCTCCCGGTAGGCGACCTGGGGCTTGCCGACATTGGCCTCGACCTTGAACTCGCGCTTCATGCGATCGACGATGATCTCGAGGTGCAGCTCGCCCATCCCGGAGATGATGGTCTGGCCGGATTCCTGGTCCGTGTGCACGCGGAAGGAAGGGTCTTCCTTGGCGAGGCGCTGCAAGGCGATTCCCATCTTCTCCTGGTCGACTTTGGTCTTGGGCTCCACCGCCACCGAGATCACAGGTTCCGGAAACTCCATCTTCTCCAAGATGATGACCTTGTGCGCGTCGGATAGCGTGTCGCCGGTGGTGACGTCCTTCAGGCCCACGGCGGCGGCGATATCCCCCGCGCGAACCTCCTTGATTTCCGAGCGCTCGCTCGCATGCATCTGCAGCAGTCGGCCGATCCGCTCGTTGCGGCTCTTGTTCGGCACAAACACCTGATCGCCCGAGTTCAATGTGCCCGAGTACACCCGGAAGAAGGTCAGGTTGCCGACGAAGGGGTCATTCAGGATCTTGAAGGCGAGCGCGGAGAAGGGCTCGGTATCGGAGGCCTTTCGCGTGAGCGGCTCACCCCGCTCGTCCTGGCCCTTAACGTCGGGTACGTCGACGGGTGAGGGCATGTACTCGACGATCGCATCGAGTACCGCCTGCACGCCCTTGTTCTTGAACGCCGAGCCGCAGGTCACGAGGCAAATCTCGTTCTTGAGCGCCCGCGCGCGCAGGCCCCGTTTGATCTCCTCGGCGCTGAGATCGCCGCTATCGAGGTACTTGGTGAGCAGCTCGTCCGAGCCTTCTGCGGCCGCCTCGATCATCTTGCCGCGCCATAACTGGCACTCCTGGAGCATGGCGGGCGGTATGTCCCGATACTCGAACTTCATGCCCTGAGTCTCGTCGTCCCAGAAGATGGACTTCATCTTGATGAGATCGACCACGCCGACGAAGGCGTCCTCGGCACCGATCGGCAACTGAATGGGAACGGGATTGCCGCGCAGCTTCGTGCGGATCTGATCGACGCAGCGCAGGAAGCTCGCGCCGGCGCGATCCATCTTGTTGACGAAGGCGATGCGCGGCACGTGGTACTTGTTCATCTGCCGCCACACCGTCTCCGACTGCGGCTGGACCCCGGACACGGCGCAGTACACGGCGACGGCCGAATCCAGCACCCGCAGGCTCCGCTCCACCTCGATGGTGAAGTCGACGTGTCCGGGCGTGTCGATGATGTTGATCCGGTGCTCGGGGAAGCTCTTGTCCATCCCCTTCCAGAAGCAGGTGGTCGCCGCGGCCGTGATGGTGATGCCGCGCTCCTGCTCCTGCTCCATGTAGTCCATGATGGCCGCGCCGTCGTGCACCTCGCCGATCTTGTGCGAGACGCCGGTATAAAAGAGGATCCGCTCGGTCGCGGTGGTCTTGCCCGCGTCGATATGCGCAGAGATACCGATGTTGCGATATCGCTCGATGGGCGTCGTACGTGCCACGGTCTTCAGTCCTACGTCATGAGCGGCCCGCTGCCGCCCCGAGAAAACTCTATATAAGGTCGGACCGGCGTATTACCAGCCGGCACCCGCGGGCCGAGGACAGCGCTCGCTCTACCAGCGGTAGTGCGCGAATGCCTTATTCGCCTCGGCCATGCGGTGTGTGTCTTCGCGCTTGCGCACGGCGGCGCCGCGATTCTCGGCCGCGTCGAGCAGCTCCGCGGCCAAGCGATGCGCCATCGACTTCTCGCTCCGGTCCGTTGCCGCTTCGATGACCCAGCGCATGGCGAGCGTCTGACGGCGATTGGCGCGCACTTCGACGGGGACTTGATAGGTGGCGCCGCCGACGCGGCGCGACTTGACCTCGACGACCGGCTTCACGTTGTCGAGCGCCTGCTGCAAGAGGGCGATCGCATCGCCTCCGGCGCGGCCCGTCTTGTCGCCGATGCGGTCGATGGCTCCGTACACGATCTTCTCGGCGACCGACTTCTTGCCTCGTTCCATCACCATGTTGATGAACTTGGCCAGCATGTCGTTACCGAACTTGGGGTCCGGAAGGATGGTGCGATGGGGTGCGGGTGCTCTACGGGACATGAGAAACCTTCAGCAATCACTTCTTGGGGCGCTTGGCACCGTATTTGGAGCGCCCCTGCTTGCGGTCGCCGACGCCGGCGCAGTCGAGTGCACCCCGGATGGTATGGTAGCGCACGCCCGGCAGGTCCTTGACGCGTCCGCCGCGGATCAACACCACCGAGTGCTCCTGCAAATTGTGTCCCTCGCCGCCGATATAGCTCGACACCTCGTATCCGTTGGTGAGGCGCACCCGACAGACCTTGCGCAGGGCCGAGTTCGGCTTCTTGGGGGTGGTCGTGTAGACGCGCGTGCAGACCCCGCGCTTTTGCGGGGAGGCGGCCAGTGCCGGAACCTTGGATTTCCACGCGGGCTCGTTGCGGCCGGTACGGATCAGCTGGGTTGTGGTCGCCATAAATGCTTGTGCGAGCCAACCACGCGGCCGACTCTCCTCATGGAACGTAAGGTAAGCGCCCCGATGCCGGGCGACAAAGGCCGGCGATTGTAGGAATCGGCTGCCTGGGTGTCAAGGCAACGGCGGGAGCGGTCCTTGTGCGGCGCGCTCGGGGCAGGCGCCTTGGCCCGCCGCCCCCGCTCCCGGCCTCACGCGCTCCCGGCCTCTTGGCAAGGGGTCGCTGTCGCGGCGGCTCTGCGATCTGAGTCACGCTCCCGGCCTCTTCCGTGCGTCGATGCTCCCAGATCGTTCTTCCGTCTGGACTTTTGTTAAAGATCGGCCCCTCGCATCCGATATCTCAATGCAATGACAGGCCCGAAACGGGCGTCGGCGGCACGGAGTGTCGGTGATCAGGCTATTCAAAAAGACTTCCGCCGGAAAGGGTCGTGTCGGGCTCGCTTTCGGCACCGATCAGCTTGCGGTCGCGGTTTTGCGGCGCGACAGCGGGAGTCCCGTGCTCGAGCGCTGCGAGGCTGTGCCGGTCGATCCCACCGGCGGAACCGACGCGCGGGCGGCCGCGTTGCGAGCGACGGGCCTACCCCGCATGGCGGTGAGCACGGTGCTTCGATCGGACGATTACCAGCTTGCGCTCGTGGAAGCGCCCGATGTGCCGCCCGCGGAGCTGCGAGCCGCGATGCGCTGGCGTCTCAAGGACGCCATCGACTTTCGGGTCGAAGACGCCGTCATCGATGTCTTCGACCTTCCCGAGCAGAATCGCGGCGCTCGCGCCCGCATGATGTATGCGATCGCCGCGCGACGCAGCGCGATCGACGAATACACCCGCGCGCTCGCCGCAACGCCGCAGTTCGACGTCATTGACGTGCCGGAGCTGTGCTTGCGCAATTTGGCGGCGCTCCTGCCCGCCTCCTCTGCGGGCGTCGCACTGCTGCACTTGGGGCAGAGCAGCGCCAGCATCGTGCTGGTGCGAGGGAAGACCTTCTATTTGGCGCGCCAGATGGATCTCACGGCGACGCTCGGATCAGCGCGGGCGAGCGACGCACCGGACGCCGGCAGCATCGTGCTCGAGCTGCAGCGCTCCCTGGACTACTACGAACGCCACTTCGACCAACCGCCGATCACCCGAATCGCGGTATCGCCGGCCGGTCCGCGCGCCGATACGCTCGCTCAGGACCTGGGGCGCGAGACCGGCTTTGAGGTCACGACCCTCGACCTGAACCTCCTGCTCTCCTGTGCGAGGCCGATCGAGCCGGAGGCGCAAGCCGCCTGTCTGCTCGCCGTCGGCGCAGCGCTGCGCGAGGAGCATCGCTCGCTCTGAAGCTCATGGAACAGCAAGTCAACCTCTATCAGCCCATCCTGGGCGCCGAGAAGCACCTGTTTTCCGCGCGGGCGATCGGCATCGCTCTGGCGTTGCTCGCCCTGTGCCTCGCATGCGTCGGCGGGTTCGGGGCGTGGCGCACCAGCCGCGTCGAACGATCCATCGCCAATCTCGAGCGGCGCCAGAGCACGGATCTCGCTGCCGTCGAGCAGGCCGGGGCGGCCCTGCATCCGGGCAAGAGCCTCTCCGAGCTCGAGGCCCAGGCCAAGGAGCTCGCGGCCGACATTGCGGCGCGAGAGAGAGCGCTCGATGTGGTGCGCCTGGGTGCCGCATCGCCGCAGACGGGGTTTGCCGCTCGCTTGGAGGCGCTCGCCCGACGGCAGGTCGACGGGCTCTGGCTGCGCGAAATCGTCGTCGGCTCCGGGGAGGGGCGGCTTGCCATGCAAGGCGACGCGACCGATGCCCGGCTGGTTCCGGCCTACCTCGCCGCCCTCGCCGGGGAGCAGGCGCTCGCGGGGGTGCGCTTCGACAAGCTGTTGCTGCGCCGCGCCAGAGCCGAGGAGATACCGGCGCAGCTCGTATTCGAGCTCGGCGCGCCGGGTCTCACGTTTCCCGGGCCGGAGCCACACCCGTGATCGCCGCCTCGAGCCTCATCAACCGAGCGCGACCTTTCATCGAGCGGCTGGATGCACTCACGCTGCGCGAGCGGGTCATCATCTTCGGCGCCGGGGTTGCTCTCGTTTACATCGCCTGGCAGACGCTGCTGATGGAGCCGCTCGCCTCTCGCGCCAAGGCTGCCGAGCAGCGCCTCGTGGACGTACGCCGGCAATTGACCATGATCGACGAGGCGGGCTCAGCCTCGGTGAACGACCCGACGGTGGCCGCGGCGCTTCGCAATCGGGCCCTTGCCGAGCGCATCCACAGCCTCGACAAGGAACTGAACTCCGTTGCGCAGGGTTATATTGCACCGCAGCACATGAACGAGCTGCTGCGGGAGCTGCTGGCCGAACAACGCGGGCTCAAGCTCGTCAGCCTCAAGAACCTTCCGGTGGAGAGCCTGGCCTCCACCGCAAAGCCTGACGCGCCGATCGCGGCTGGCGATCGCGGCCCGTTCCTGCACCCCGTCGAGATGGTGGTCGAGGGTGACTACGCGAGCGTCGTTGCTTATCTGCGCTCGCTCGAGGCGCTCCCGTGGCACATCCACTGGCGCAGCCTCGAGCTCAGCGCCCGCGACTATCCGGTCAACCGGGTGCGCCTCGTGATCGGCGCCCTGAGCCTGTCGCGGGACTGGATGAGCGTATGAGGAGCACGACCTCAAACACGCTCGTCGCCGCCCTGATTCTCGTCTCGGTGACCGTACGCGCTCAGGAGCTGCGCGATCCGATGCGCCCCCCGCAGCGAGAGACTCGCGCCGCGGATGCGCCGCGCGAACCCGGGCCGGTGCTGTCCGCCGTGTTCGCCCGCAACGGCACGCGCAGCGCGATCTTCAACGGCAAGCTGGTGCGTGCCGGCTCCGTGGTCGGCCCGTACACGATCGAGGCCGTGCTCGAGGACGGTGTCCGATACCGGCACGAGAGCCTGACGCACGAGCTGCATCTCGCGCGCTCCACCACCCAAGTCAAAAAGCCTGCCGCCGAGCCGGGGCGGGAGACCCGCGGAGTCCAACGATGATTTCCTCGAGAGCCCTGCCCATCGCCTTTCTGGTCTTCGGGATGATGCAGACCGCAAACGCCGACGAGGCGCGCTTCGACGTGGCCGTGACCGATGCGCCGGCACGCACGTTCTTCGAAGGGCTCGCCGACGGCACGCCGTACAACATCGTGCTCGAGCCGGGCGTCGGCGGCACGGTGACGCTACGGATGAAGAACGTCACGCTGATCGAGGTGCTCGATGCGGTTCGCGAGGCGTACGGCTACGATTACCGGCGCCTACCCTCCGGTTTCGTCATCGATCCGCCGGCGCTGCAGACACGGCTTTTCCAGGTGGCCTATATCGATCTGGAGCGCCGCGGCACCTCGCGCACGCGCGTCGCCTCGGGTCAGGTGGGACAGAGCTCGAACGCGCTGGCCGGCAACGGCACACCGATGCCCGGGGTGGATATGCAGAGTCAGGGTCTCTCCGAGCCCCCGGGAGAGGTATTCGGAGCGGGCGGAAACGGCAAGGACGGGGCGCGGGTGAAGGAAATCACGGGCACCAGCGTCTCCACCCGCTCCTCGTCGGATTTCTGGCCCGAGCTCGAAGCGAGCCTGCGCGCGCTCATCGGCACCGAGGGGGGGCGCACGGTCGTGATCAACGCCGAATCCGGTATCGTGGCCGTGCGCGCCACGCCGCGCGAGCTTCGCGACGTGCAGCAGTACCTCGACAAGATCCAGCAGATCGCCACTCAGCAAGTCATCATCGAGGCCAAGATCGTCGAGGTGCAGCTGTCGAGTGGATTTCAGGCGGGTATCAACTGGGCAGCCATCGGCAAGAACGGCAACAGCACTTACAGCGGTTTCGAGACCGGGCCGCAGCAGGGCTTCCCGCAGCCGGGCTTCGGCCCCAACAACCTGCAGCTGCTCAATCAGCCGTCGGTTCCGATCACGGTCGGTCCTGGCAATCCCATCACCAGCGCCGTCACCAATACGCTGGGCGGGGCGTTCGCCTTCGCGGTCAATACCTCGAGCTTCAACTCCTACGTCGAGGCGCTCGCCACTCAGGGCAAGACCACGGTGCTGTCGAGCCCGCGGGTATCCACGCTCAACAATCAGAAGGCGGTCATCAAGGCGGGGGACGACGAGTACTTCGTGACGGGCGTCTCGAGCAACACCCTGGTCGGCACATCGTCCTCGCAGGCGAGCACGCTCGACCTCGCGCCGTTCTTCTCGGGGGTCGCGCTCGATGTGACGCCGCAGCTCTCCGACGCCGGCCAGATCATCCTGCACATCCACCCC
>Ga0187781_10002347_pt1 | contig 14437 bp, 10 predicted proteins | sample 0715_SJ02_MP02_2_FD_132447 | JGI IMG/M metagenome (GOLD analysis project Ga0187781, IMG submission 132447) | Tropical peat soil microbial communities from peatlands in Department of Meta, Colombia - 0715_SJ02_MP02_20_MG | ecosystem: Environmental > Terrestrial > Soil > Wetlands > Peat | place...
GGGCGCAAGCTGTGGATCACGAATGGCAAAGAGGCTGGCATCTTCATACTTTTTGCCACCGTCGATCCGGCAGCGGGATATAAGGGCATCACGGCATTTCTCATCGAAAAGGGATTTCCTGGGTTTACGGTGGGCAAGAAAGAAGACAAGCTGGGCATTCGCGCTTCTTCGACTTGCGAGCTGATTCTGGAGGACTGCCGCGTGCCGAAATCCAATGTTCTGGGCGAGGTCGGCAAAGGTTACAAGATTGCCATCGAAACTTTGAACGAAGGACGCATCGGAATTGGGGCTCAGATGGCGGGCGTGGCGCGAGGCGCGTGGGAATGTGCCGCGAAATATGCTCAGGAGCGCAAGCAATTTGGCAAGTCTATCGCTGAGTTTCAGGGCATCCAGTTTCAGATCGCGCAAATGGCGACCGAAATCGAGGCCGCCCGCCTGATGGTCTACAACGCTGCTCGCATGAAAGACGCTGGCATACCTTTTGTTAAAGAAGCGGCGATGACGAAGCTGTTTTGTTCGCAGGTGGCGGAACGGGTGACGTCGCTGGCCATTGAGATTTACGGAGGCTACGGCTTCACGAAGGATTATCCCGTCGAAAAATACTGGCGCGACTCGAAGATCGGCAAGATCTACGAGGGCACATCCAACATGCAGTTGGCGACAATTGCCAAGCTGGTGCTGGGAAAGTAGGGGCCAGCGTTTGGCAATGAAGTCACTCCGGTAACGCAGCCTGATTACCTTTTTGCGCAGACAGTTGCACCTGCCAACTGCACGGCGGCGGGTGGAATCAAAGATAAGTACTTTGGCGGGAGCAGGTTGGGACCTTCTGATCTGATGGCTTCCAAGCTGCACTCGAAATCACGCCTGCTGCTCCGAGGCGCCGATCGAGGTGGACAGTGTTGAGTTGGACATCAGGCAGTGCCGCCCTGACACCAAACCCGGATCTCAAGCCGGTTCTGGTGCCCGGCGTAAATCCCAAGCGGAAGCACTCCATGCTCCCAGTTCTGATCGTGCTGTTCCTCATCTCCTACAGCTTGATGACCATGCTCATTGTCGAGCAAGGACGCACGATCGACAGCCAGCGTTCCTTGATCCGGTCACTTTTCAATGACAGCTCGCAATTGAGTCATATGAAAATTGAAGCCTTGCAGAAGCAGCGCGCCGCAGCCCAGGCCCAGGCTGAGGCGAAAACGCACTCCCAGGTGCAAACTCCGTCGACCCAGGATAAACCGCGAGACCAGAGCAAGATTGACCGGAACGCAGACAAACTCCGGAAATCGGCCCCGCCAAAACCTCCGCAAGACGGCGCCACCTTGGACGATGTGCGCAGAGTTGTAGTCAGGATCTAGATCCCAGGGCCAGGAATAGCTTGTGCACGTCCTGGCAACATTATTATTGACGTTGTGTCTCTCCGGCTCGCAGGCTGCGCCGCCGCTGCGACCGCCGATCGAGCACGCAATCACCACCCAAACCCATCCCAGCGGCAAATGGTACCTTGCGGAAACCGGCCACGCCGTTTACTGCTATGGCCCAGTTCTCCTGGTAAAGCAACCACTAGGCACGCTGCAACGGGTTGCGACCTTCTGCAAGGGCGACCAGACCATGGTCCCATTGAAAGACTAACGTCTCTCCTGAGTGCAGGTCTACGCGCCCACTGTGGATGTCCGCTCGCCTGACGGCTCCGCCGGAGCCAGCGCGATGAGGGCTGCGCCGATGATAACGAGCACAACCGAACCCAGCAGTTCTCCGCGTGCGACCCAACCACGAAGTGCCTGCACGGCCATGACGGTGCCGTGAGCGAAGCTCGACCATGCTGTGAAGGCGATCAGGCTGGAATTTGCCGCCGGGTTGCGCACTGCGATCAGCAAGAAAACGCCGAGTGTGACGTACAGGCTCATCATCATCGCCAACGCTGGCTCTTGCCGCAGAAAAATCATCAAGGGATAGACAGTAGCCATGAAGAGCAATCCCACCAACACCAGCACAACCTTCAACGCGCGTTCACGACCCATAGTGCCCTCCTCTGAAGTCGTTGTCACTGAACTACTGCAGCTTCGCGTACTCCGCTTTGGCTTCTTTCAGGATGGGGATGTCGGGGTCGGCGTCTTTCCAAAGCGCGAGGAAGTCTTGGTACGCGGCACGGGCCTTGGTGCTATCTCCTGCCAGCGTGTATGCCCTACCCAATTCCAAGTGCGCGAGTGCTCCTATAGGTTCGTTCACGACTACGCCGGGATGGTCAATGATTTTCTGAAGTTCAGCGGCAGCGGTTGCGCCTTGATGAGCCGCCAGAAATGCCTCACCGCGCAGATAGACGGGATAGAGATTGAAATTCAGGGTCTGAGCGGGGGCTCCCAGTTCATAGGGAGTTGTCACTGCCAGTGCCTCCACCGCCTTGCTTGCACTGTCTGCTCGTAGAGCGATCGCTGCGCGAACTGTCGGCAAGTAGTTGGACTGCACTACGGTATCTTCCGGGAACCGCTTGCCCAGATCGTCGTGCAGACGCTTGGCTTGCACGGAATCGCCCGTCAGCCCCACTGCAATGGCCAACATCGCCTCTACATCTCTACCGTTTGAGAGTGTGAGTGCAGCCTGAGCCTGTTGTTTCGCCAAAGCCATGTTGCCGACCAATGCCTCGCGTAGCGCAGCTTCGGCCTCATACCCCGCCGCCGTCTCCTTCTCATCGGCTCGCTGGGCAGACTCGGCTGCACGCCGTGTAAGTTCCCGTGACTTGCCAAACTGTCCGCCATAGGCAGCGGTGTCCGATTCGTAATAGAGTACTTGGTCCTCGTATCCCGGCTTGCCCATCAGCCCAGCCGACTCTCGCTCCATGCCTGCAGCATCATGCTGGAGGAAATTAACTAAATAGAAGGACGCGTGAACTTGGGGAGTGTCAAGACCACGGGCTTGTGCCTGCTGGACGATGGTCTTCGCCTCGTCCAGGCGGTTTAGATAAAGGAAATCGGACACAATGTTACTGTAGGCAATTGCATTTGCCGAGTTCAGTCTTAGGGCTTCTTGGCTGGCAGCGAGCGCCTTTTCGTAATTTCCGACTTCAACGTATACAACAGCTAAATTCGTGGGTGGCATAGTGTCGCGCGGATAGGTCTGTGCCCACAAGTCGTAGGTTTTGCGGACGGCGTCCACATTGCCTGTAACGAAGTGTTCGTAATGCGAAACAATATAGAACTTCTCCCGTTCGCTCACTCGCTCCCGCAGTTCATAAGATCTGCGGGTAGATTCGGCTGCACGGTCAGTTTCGGCCAAGTCGCTGTAAGTAGTTCCCAGCCGCGCGTACGCCATGGCGAAGTTCGGGTCGAGGCTGGTAGCCCTTTGGAATAACGGAATGGCGGCGGTGAAGTCACTCCTGACAAAAACTGCCTCATAGCCGCGGCTGTATGCTTTCAGTGCTTCTAGGGATGCGGTGGTGACATTTTCTGGTGGCGCGTCATACTTCTGCACAGAGGCCAGAGACTCGCCCAGCTTCGAGCGCATTTCTGTAGCCATCTTGCCGAGCGCATCGAGAACATGGTTCTTGTCACTCGCCTGAGCCTGCGCGCCCGCCAGCGGCTCCCCGTTTGAGCAGTTCACCGCCTTTAACACCAGAAGGTATTCGGTGCCAACCTGCGCAATCGAGCCATCCAGAACCGCCGCGCTCGCCGTGCGTTGGCAAACCTCTCGGGCCAGGTCATGCGTCAGCCGCGTATCTTTGGGCTGTGCCATCAGAGAAAGAGTCTCTGCGATGCGCTCGTCCGAGAGCAGATTTAAGAAGGGAGACTGCTCCAGTTGCGAGGAAAGTCCCTGCCGTAACGTGCCGTCAAAGACAGGGTCGCCTGTAGTGTTCGCAAAATCCGCGAGAACGATGGTGTCTTTCTCAGTGAGTTTTGGCGGGCGACGCAGAAAGAAATATCCAGCGACAGCAGCTATGATGACCAGCGCCACTGCTCCGAGTATCCAAGGTGTTCGTCCAGTGCGCGTGGCCGGTGCAGTCTCCACAGCCGCCGACGATGTATGCGACTCTGTATCCCGCTTCAGCCGTTGCAGGTCGGTTCTTATCTCCGAGGCATGCTGATAACGCAGGTTGCGGTCCTTGTCCAAACATTTGTTGATGATTTCCTCCAGCTTCGTGGGCACGTCTGGGTTGATTCGCACTGGGGAGACAGGCGGGCGTTCCAGAATGGCATTGATGATGACTCCCGAACTCTCGCCGCGAAATGGCATCGCTCCTGTTGCCATTTCGTAAAGGACTGTGCCGAATGAGAACAAGTCAGTGCGCGGGTCTAGCTCCTTGGCGCGGACTTGCTCTGGCGACATGTACGCGACGGTGCCAACCGCTTGACCGGGGCTTGTTAGGTGCGCTTCCAGCGTCATGGTCGATGCTGCGGTCGCTCCTGCCGCTTCGGTAGCTGTGGGCACAACCTTAGCCAAACCAAAATCGAGTACCTTGGCGTGTCCTCTTTTAGTGACGAAGATATTCGCGGGCTTGATGTCTCGGTGGACGATGCCAGCGGAATGGGCGGCGTCGAGTGCGTCGGCGATCTCGATGCCCAGCGACAGCACCGTCTCGACCTCTAGCGGTCTGCTGCCGATCCGGTGTTTCAGCGTCAGGCCGTCCAGATACTCCATGACGATGAAAGCTTTTCCGTGCTGATCGTCGATTTCGTAGATGGTACAGATGTTGGGATGATTCAGAGCCGAGGCAGCCTTGGCCTCACGCTCGAAACGCGCTAATGCTTGCGGGTCGTGCGCGACATCATCAGGCAGGAACTTCAGGGCGACGAAGCGGCCGAGCCTTACATCCTCTGCCTTGTAGACCACTCCCATTCCCCCACCACCCAGTTTTTCAACGATGCGGTAGTGCGATATGGTCTGGCCGATCATGGTTCGGGCCATGTTATGCGGGCACGCTGAGGCGAGTCAATGAGAGCTAATGGGTGGTGGTGCAGTTTATGAAGGAGGCGAGCCAAACGCGCGTTATTCTGTCGCAAAGAACGCCCTTCGACGTGCTTCGCTTGCTCAGGGCAGGCTACAAGCAGTTCGCGCGGCTCGCCCAGATCCTTCGCTGCGCAAAAGAGTCTTGCTCAGGATGACAATCAATCATTTGTTCAACTTGGCTGGCCAATTGGTGACCAGGACGGCGCGCGACTGATCCGAGCGTTCTCCGGTGACGTTCAAGATAAAACGGCGGCCATCGGGAGTGGCGTCCCATGAGGCGTTATAGAAAGCCATCGGAACCAGCCCTGAGACACCGAAGAGAGGTTGGGGTTTCCCGGGCTGGATGCTGTTGTCAGTAACCTTTACTGGCAAGGCAAACACCGAGCCTTCACGAGTTGCGAAGTAGATCGTTTTTCCGTCGGCTGCCCAGCGGCTCAGCGCGCCTCCACTACTGGTGAGCTGCAGTTTGCCGCCTCGCAGTACCGAGGTTGCATACAGTTCATATCTGCCGGTCTCGATGCTGGCGTACACAATCCACTTTCCGTCGAGAGAAAAACGCGCTCCATGGCCGCCGCCCTGATAATCCGTTATTGGCTGTGGCTTGGCTCCAGGCGTAGTCGACTGCAGCGTACTGGTAATCGGAATCCGCTCGTAAGGTTGTTCGACAAGGATGTAGCGCCCGTCCGGCGACACATCGCTTACGTGCAGCGGACTGGAGTTCTCTGCGACGGTGGTCTGCTGTGCGGAGCCATCTACCGGCTTGCGCACAATCCGGCTCGTCTTGCCAACCGTGGAATAGTAAAGATACTTTCCATCGGCCGACCAAGCCATGCCATCGGCCGTGTATTCGAAGGTAAACCGTGCCCGAGTTCCCTGATCGAGATTGATCAGCCAAATGTCGTGAGTTGTCCCGTTGGTCAATGCCGCAACCTTGCGACCGTCAGGAGATATTCGAATATCCAAAAAGCCATGGCTGTCGGGGAGGGGTGTAGACTTTCCATCGCGCCCGAAAAGCAGCAACTGGCCGCTATTGATGCCCAGTCCGGACTGGTAAACCAGCACACCATTTTCGTTGGCGTCGAATGCTGCTTTCCATGTGGAAGCGTTATATCCCACTCCGGGGGCGAGTGCGACGGTGTCGCCGCTCAATTTTCCGGTCGATGGATCGAAGGCCTGCGCCAGCAAAGACCCGCTCTGCTCCCACAGCAAGTGCCCATGCGCATAAACGGCATTGGATTCAGCAGCTACGACAAAACGGTTCTCTTTCCCATCCAACGAAGTGAAGTAGATTCCGTTTCTCGCGCTGGGGTCCCGATTTGAGTGGTTGCTCGCCAAATACACAAAGTGCTTGCCGTCCGGCAACCATGCCGGCCAGCGGTTCGTGGTCTGATCGGCCGCCACGGTCGTGATCTGCATTGGCGTGGAACCCGCGTTCGGCGCGACCCGGAAAATTCCATTAGTGACATCGGGCGCCAAAATGATGCCCTGTGCTCCCCAGCTTCCACCGCGGAAACGGGTGATGTTGCAGATATCCAGCACCGGACCTGCGCTTAAGGGTACGCGCCGCAACTTCCCTGCGCTAACAAAACCCAACGATTCCCCATCCGGAGACCAGAAAGGATAAGTCGCGTTTTCCGTCCCGGGCACCAGCTTTGCTTCCTTGTCATCGAGTGCTCGCACGTAGATGCGGTCAACCGATTGATCATCTTGCGCCACGAACGCAATCTTCTTGCCGTCAGGTGAAAGCACGACCGGACCGGCCGCATCGTCGTTGTTAAGCGTGAAAGTATTCTTCTCCGGCGGAGTAATATAGGCCTCAACCGAAGTGGGCGCGGGCGCATGCCACCAAAGAAGCCCCACCGCACCGCCAGCTAGCACCAACACGATCAGAGCAATGGCCCACCAAAGCTGGGTGTTCGCCCTTCCAGTTGTTGCCGCGGGCTCTGGCCCGTCTTCTCTCCCGCTCTCCCGCAGCCAGGTCAATTGTAGCTTCAAGTCGTGCGCACAATGAAAGCGCTCACGCGGATCTTTGTTCAAGCAGGTGGTGATGAGCCTATCTAGAGCGGCAGGAATTTCCGGGCGCAGAAACGCCAGGGCAGGAGGGTGATCTTCCAGGATGGCCGATGCGATCTTGATCTGCGACTTCCCTTCAAATGGTCGCTTGCCGCTGGCCATCTCGTAGAGCATCGAACCGAACGCGAAGATATCGGAGCGTGCGTCGGCTTCCTTACCTTCTATCTGCTCTGGCGACATGTATTGGATCGTGCCCACCATCGCGCCGTGTGTTGTCAGCGGTGACATCATTGGGCTGGGCGCCGACAGCGTCTTTGCTGCCGTGAACGAAGGCGCCGACGAACTCGCGCTGCTCGCAGTCACGGCGCTCAGCGGTTTCGCCAAGCCGAAGTCGAGGAGCTTGGCCCCCGACTTAGCCAGGATGACGTTTCCTGGCTTCAAGTCACGATGTACGATTCCAGCGCCATGCGCAGCCGCAAGCGCATCGGCGACATCGATTGCAATGTCCAACTGCTCGGAAAGCGGCAGTGGCCCTTTGCGCAGTCGATCGGCCAACGTTTCCCCTTCGAGGTATTCCATTACCAGGAAGTCAGTCCCGCTCGCCGCGTCATGCCCGATATCGTGCAGCACGCAAATATGCGGATGCTGGAGCGAGGAGATGGTCCTCGCCTCGCGCTCGAAACGTTGCTTCAACTCGGGATTATCGGACAGAGCGGACGACAGAACCTTAATCGCAACCGTTCGATCCAGACGCGTGTCGCGCGCGCGATACACTTCTCCCATCCCGCCTGCGCCGAGCTGGGATTGGATTTCGTACGGACCGAGTTTAGTGCCGGTGGCTAACAAAGGGATCCCTCGCTCTGCTCGGGACTTCGCCTGGCAACTCCCGCTCGCCGCTGCGCGGCTCTCTCACGCCGCCAACACAGCTCAAGCTTTGTGCCGGGTGTGAGGGCTATTGCCGAGGGCCATCATTATAATCCACGCGCATTCCGCAGCCGTTACCGGGATTCCGTGCGGGTCACAGGGCCCCTGGCATTGACGAGCGGCCGGATTTCAATGCCGCGCTACGCTGTTCAGGACCGCTTCCAGGTCCGCTAACTTGCCGTCGATGGGACCTGTCGGCAAGGTCGTAATATCCAAGCCGAGAATCCTGGCGATGAGCGGATACACGTCCACGTTTTCGAATGGCTGGACTGTGGCTCCGGAGCGGATGTCGGGTCCGGCCGCAACAAACATAGCTTTCATTTCAGGCACGCGGGTTGGGTCATATCCATGTTCGCCCACGGGTACTCGTTCCGGTTTTTGAAGGTTTATCGTGGCCGTAATGAAATAAGGCCCGGTGGCAATGATCACGGGATCGCCTTCGCGAGGATTGCTGTCGAAGTGGAGATAGGCCGGTACTTCGGAGCGGCGATAGACGAGAAACTTGTCACTTTTTCCACGCAATGCTTCGTAAGCCCTTTGCGCCTCGGCGTCGGATCTTGGATAGAGCTTATCGTCCACAATCTGCTCAAAAAGTGACGTTTTCAAACCGTACTGGTCAAGAACGATGGGAGCGCCCTTTACGTTCGCCATACCGTGATCTGCGACCACGATCAGATCCACGGGGAGATGCGATTGCTTGATACCTGCCACAAGCTTTCCGATCTGGTTGTCGAGTTCATGCACTGCGTCGGCTACCTGCTGACTGTCGGGACCATACCGGTGCCCCGCGGTATCAGTATCCGAGAAATATAGTGTGATGAAGTGAGGCCGCTTCTCAGGCGGAAGACCAAGCCAGGCCAGAACCTGCTCAACTCGTTTTCCATTCGGAAAGCTTCCATCGAATTGCAGATAGTAGGTGGGACGCACTTTTTGAACATCAGCTTCCGAGCCGACCCAGAAGAACGAGGCAGAACGCATGCCCTGCTTTTCAGCCAGAACCCAAAGCGGAGTTCCTCCGTACCACGTGCCGTCGATGACTGTCTTGGGGTCGCGGTAGCTATAGACCTCTTTTCGAGCGGGGTCATAAAAGCTGTTCGCAACAATGCCGTGATGCTCGGGATAGAGACCAGTAATGATGGTGTAGTGATTGGGAAATGTGATCGAAGGATAGGAAGGGATCATTCCCTCGGGCGCACTCGCGCCGTGAGCCGCCAGGTCCAGCAGGTTCTTGGCGTGGTAACGGTTCGCGTAGTCGTAACGAAAGCCATCGAGGGACACTAAAATGACATAAGGCTTCGAGAGCTGTTGCGGCGCATTCGGGCCGTGATCGACCGTGATGACCGGAGCGATTGCCTGCGCGAGAGATGCCGCAGTGATAAGACAGGCGTGGAGTAACCCTGCGACGAAAAAGGCCGCGATCCGCTTTTGCCAACGGTGCATGCTGCGGTCTCTCATCCCATGGTCCTTCCGCGCTAATCTACCATGTCGGCCGCAGTCAGAAGCCCAAACTGGGGACTGCTGAAACAGCGAGATTTTCGTCGACAGCACTTCGGTCGCGCTGAGACGATCAAGAGTCTGTTCTCGCGTTTGACTAGCCTGGCAAAGTCCCCCTAAGATGGCAAGTTCGTTCTGGGGCTACCACTTCCGCATGATTGGCCGCACGATTTCCCATTACCGCATCATTGAGAAACTCGGCGGAGGAGGGATGGGTGTCGTTTATAAAGCTGAAGATACCCGTCTCGGCCGTTTCGTCGCTTTGAAGTTCCTGCCGCAAGACTTGGCCCAGGACCCGCAGGCGCTGGAACGTTTCCGTCGGGAGGCAAAAGCCGCGTCCGCCTTGAACCACCCCAACATCTGCACGATTTACGACATCGGCGAACAAGATGGCCAGGCGTTCATCGCCATGGAGTTCCTGGATGGGTTCACGCTGAAGCAGCGAATCTCGGGGCGGCCACTCGACATCGAGACGCTGCTCACCCTCGGCATCGAAATTGCCGATGCCCTGGACGCCGCCCACAGCAAGGGAATCATTCATCGCGACATCAAGCCAGCCAACATCTTCGTCACCAAACGTGGGCAGGCGAAGCTGTTGGATTTCGGCCTGGCCAAGCTGGCTTCGGAATACAGTGAACACACAGCGACCAACGCCAATCCGCCCGCCCTTATGACCAGTCCCGGCTCGACCATCGGAACTGTGTCTTATATGTCGCCGGAGCAGGTGCGCGCCGAAGAATTGGATGCCCGCACCGATCTATTTTCTTTCGGCGCTGTGATGTACGAAATGGCCACGGGAGGGCTGGCCTTTCAAGGCGGCAGCAGTGGCGTGGTCTTCGAAGCCATTCTGAACCGTATGCCACCGTCCGTTTCGAGCGTTAATCCGGCGATCCCGGCCAGGCTCGAGGAACTTATTTCCAAGTCTTTGGAGAAAGACCGTGACTTGCGCTACCAAACTGCCGCCGAGCTGCGCGGAGATTTGAAACGGATCAAGCGGGATCTCGACACGTCACGAGTGCGCGGGGTGAGCGCCGCTGGCGTATCTGCTGCCTCAGCACCTGCGGTTGCAGGCGTTGCACCACAAGTCGCCGAACGCAAAGAGGCACGACGGTCCGTTGCCGTGGTGGCGTCCGTCGCGGCATTGATTGCGCTGCTCGCTGGTCTGGCAACGGGAATGTTTGTGCTACGGCGGCCGGGTGAGGCTTCTCTTCCGGTTTATCACCCGCTCACCTTTCGCCGCGGCATAGTTCACGCCGCGCGTTTCGCACCCGACGGCAAGACGATCATCTACAGCGCGGCCTGGGAGGGGGAACCGCTGCAACTTTTTACGACTCGCCCGGAAAGCCCGGAGTCGCATGAGTTGGAACCCGCAGGCGCCGACGTTTTGGCCGTTTCCTCAGCCGGCGAAATGGCACTTTCGCTGGCAAGCCATCCGGTCGCGTCATTTCTTTATTCCGGCACTCTGGCGCGTGTGCCTTTGGTCGGTGGCGCACCACGGGAAATCCTGGAGAATGTCGAATGGGCTGATTGGTCTCCCGATGGGGAGACTCTGGCGATCGTGCGACAGGAGCAAGGACGGCACCGCCTGGAGTTTCCGCCGGGCAAGGTGCTCTATCAGGCCGATGGATGGATTGGGCATCTTCGCATTTCGCCGAAAGCAGACGCCGTCGCCTTTATCGACCACCCCCAGCTAGGAGACGACGGCGGAGCGGTCGCCGTAGTTGATCTGGCGGGCAAGAAAACAACTCTCTCCACCGGCTGGGACAGCATTCAAGGGATCGCCTGGTCACCGGCCGGCGACGAGATTTGGTTTAGCGCGACTCGAACCGGTGGTGATCGTTCTCTCTATGCAGTCAACACGTCCGGAACAGTCCGGCTGCTGGCGCGTGTTCCCGGTGAACTAACGCTGCTTGACGTTCGCCGGGACGGTAGCGTCCTGCTGACGCGCGGCAATGACCGGGCCGGCATGATCGGCCTGGCTCCGGGCGAAGCCAAGGAACGTGACTTGTCCTGGCTCGACTGGTCGGTGCCAGGCGCCTTGTCGACCGACGGACGAACTGTACTTTTTAGCGAGACGGGTGAAGGCGGAGGGCCCAAATACGCGGTCTACTTGCGCAAAACCGATGGTTCGCCCGCTGTTCGTCTTAGCGAAGGATTAGGGGTAGGCCTATCTCCTGACGGAAAATGGGCACTCGCCCGAACAAACGTGTCTCCGGCGCCGCTGCTTCTGCTGCCCACCGGGGTCGGCGAAGCCAAGCCCTTCAGCCACGATTCCATCAATCACCTCTGGGGACGGTGGCTTCCCGACGGGAAGAATCTGGTGTTTTCCGGAAACGAAGCGGGGCATGGATTTCGTTTCTACGTGGAGTCTCCTGAGGAAGGTAAGCCGCGAGCCATCAGCCCCGAAGGCGTGAACCCGGCGGTGGTAATTTCCCCGAAAGGTGACTTTGTCGCCAGTGTCGGTCCGGATCACAAAATCTACCTTTATCCCATTGCTGGTGGCGAACCCGTTCTCGTCCCGGGTACACAGCCGGACGAGGTACCAACGGGTTGGTCCGCTGATGGTCGCTCCATTTACGTCTTCCGTTTTGGCGAGATTCCGGCCAGAGTGTTTCAGCTCGATTTGTCTTCTGGGCAGCGAAAACTCTGGAAGGAACTGGTGCCGGCCGACGCCGCGGGCATCGATACCATCCGAGGCATAACGATAACCCCGGATGCAAGGGCGTACGTGTACGGCTATATCCGGACTTTATCCGACCTTTACCTTGTCGAAGGGTTAAAGTAATTGTCGGAATGATTACCGCGACTAGCCCCCAACTTGCCCCAACAAAAAGAACCGCTAAGAGAAACGATCCTTGCGTTTGTGGTGAAACCGATTATTCGCGGCGATAGACGGGGGCTCGAATGTGTGCTTCTTGCACGATTTCTAGCGTTGAGAACCGTACGCCGAGGAAAGTGGAAGTGGCCGACGAACGGGCAAGTGTTAGCAACGCCCGTCCTGGTTCAGAAAGGCTCCTCCTTCCAAACCAAGCCATGGACGGGCGTTTTGTCACTTTCGTGCATTGACGAAATGATACTCTTTTGTTCGTTGCAGTACCATATTTCTTCTCGACCATTTAAAACGTTGGCCTCGTAACACGCCAGCGAGGAATGTTGAGTGCCGGCATGGTCGCACCAAGACCGACGTAAGGCCGGCCAAATCGGTATTTCTACTGCGGCGCCCGCTGCTCTCCCTAACTGAGTATGCGAGAATGGGTCAGAGAAGTTTTGCCTACCACGCGGGCGCGTAGCTCAAAGGGATAGAGCATCGGATTTCTAATCCGAGGGTTGCAGGTTCGATTCCTGCCGCGCCTACCATGCTTTGAGGTCCCTCGCTTCGCTCGCTCGGGATTGCGCCTGCGGGTTCGCGCTTGCACTCGGGCGACCAGATTGGTCACGCAATCGATTGGTTCAAGCACCCAAACTCATAGCCTGCCTCCGCTCCTTCTCCTTCAATCCTCCGCTCGAGCCGCTGTCACACCCGGAGAGTGATCTACGTCACTGCAACGGGAAGGCGTGAGGAGTAAAAGAAAAAACGGCCGGATGTGTCAGACCCCTTAACCTTGCTGAAACTGTTGCAACTAAATCAGTGAGATTGAGAGGAAGGATGCATCCGGTTTCTTCGCGCTCGGGGCAAATGTTTCAGCAGATTGAAACTCCGTAGCCAAGAAACCGAGGTATGCAGAGGTCCCTTGCTCATCGAGGCGTCTAGCCCTATCATCTTTCGATGAACTTGCTTGTAAGATAGTGCTTAGACCGCCGACGCGTGGTCAGCCAGCGTTTTCCATGAACCATAAGTTCGAGACGCCGTTTGACAACATCGAGAGTGCCCAGGAGTATCTTGCCCTTTTGTCTCAGGCCCTGGATGAAGCGAAGCAGACTGCGGAAACCGACATTGGCAGAGAAGCCAATTCTCCGATCCCACGCCGTCGCGATGCCCTCCGCTTAGTTCTGTACAAATTAGAAAAACTCGAACAACACATCAAGACCAGTCGCCGTTTGCTCAACGATCTGCGCACGCTTCGCCGCCTGCTTCTGGAGGAAAGAACTGAGCCCGCAATTTCCAGACATGGCGTTGATTCCAAGTCGTAGCCTTCTCATCCTGTCGTCGAGCGTCAAAACGCGAAGCTCTGCTGGAGTGCTGGCAGGAAAGTGGCTGAATCCGGATCGAGCCGAGCGCGGTTCTGGTTTATTTCGACCCCACCAGCGAACGCAGCGACTCAAGCCGTTTGTGAAATTCCGCGGTGTCGAGGTCATCGGCCGCGAGCGCAGCCTCTTCCTCAGCCCATTCCCGAGATTCAGTGCGTTCCAGCGTCCTGAGCAGCCGAGTGGCGCAAATTTCGCAGCAGAATCCTTTGCTGGATAGCGGTTCTTTCTGATATTCGTCGCTGTTGAATTCGAAATGCAACACGGGGGGACGCGTTCTGCAAAGGCCGCAAAGCTCGGGAGCGTCGCGCAGCGGATCGAAAGTAGTGAAGTGAAGGCTGTTGTGCATATTGCGCTCCTTTTGAAGTGCTCGGCCCAACCCTAACAGCTATTCTTTTGGACTTCTGCTGAAAACCAGCTTTTGCGGATTCCAGCTATGCACCTCTTTTTCAAAGTTCCGTTCTGGCGCGCCTCCAGCGCACGCCGCATCCGGCTGCCCGATGTGCTGCGTCAAACAGGCTTCCAGCTTTTCTCGCAAATTACTGTCGTTCAGAAGTCCGAGCAATTCCGCCCGGTGCATGGCATCGAGCCCTTGCAGTAACGGGCACTTCAGCAGATCTTCGTCTTTCATGATTTCTCCCAACTGGGCCGGCCATCCTGTCGGCCACTCTCGATTAAACTTCCCGTGGCAACCATCGGGCAGTGATTAGCCGCACAACCCGCTGTGAGGTAGGTCACACCAGAGACTCCTTGGAGAACGGGGTGTTCTCCGCCGTCGCTACCACACGCCGGTTGTTAAGTACTCGTGGATCGATTTAGCAGCGCGCCGTCCTGCGCCCATGGCCAGAATCACCGTGGCGCTGCCCGTGACGATATCGCCGCCGGCGAA
>Ga0187781_10002350_pt1 | contig 14425 bp, 14 predicted proteins | sample 0715_SJ02_MP02_2_FD_132447 | JGI IMG/M metagenome (GOLD analysis project Ga0187781, IMG submission 132447) | Tropical peat soil microbial communities from peatlands in Department of Meta, Colombia - 0715_SJ02_MP02_20_MG | ecosystem: Environmental > Terrestrial > Soil > Wetlands > Peat | place...
AGCATGGGCTTGAGAACGTCGCCCTCGAACACTTGCCCCGTCGAACCGAGATCGTTGTTGCCCAGCACATTGCGGCGGCGGAATTCCAGAGGATCCGTGCCGATCGCGGCGCAGATTTCGTCGCGCGCACGCCCGGCATCTGCCGCGCTGCCGAGGTATCGATGCGAACAATGTGCGCGGAGGGAACTTGCGCGCGGGCCAGCGTCGCGTGCAGCATGCCGTGGCGGGCACGGTCGATCGTGTAACGCGTACGGCCGCGCAATTTGTCGCGCGCGTCTCGCCGCGGGAAGTTCATCGCGACATTCGCGGCTTCCGACATTGTCCTCACCGTTCTTGGGCGCGCTGAACGAGCGAAAGCGCCGCATCAAGAATGCGTTCGTAGCCCGTGCAACGGCAAACATTTCCAACGAGCGCCGCTTTCATGCCTTCCCGGTTGGCATTTTCGGCCTGCTCGAAATAGCCCGTGAGCGCGATGAGTATGCCTGGAAAGCACATGCCGCATTGGACCACGTCGTGTTGTTCCAACGCGCGCTGAAGCGGCGATAAATCGCCCTCTGGAGCAAGCGCTTCTACCGTGCGCACGCTGCGGTTTGCCGCAAGTCCGGCCGGCATCAAGCAGGACACGACCGGTTTGCTGTCCAGTAGAACCATGCAGGCGCCGCAAAAGCCTTCACGGCACACCGGCTTGGCGCCGGTCAGGAAAAATTCGTCGCGGAGAACATCCACGAGAGGGCTCATGGGATCGCTGTTCGATAGCCGATCTTCGCCATTGATTGTTAATCGCATCGGCATTGGCATTCCCGTTCGGACGTCCGCATTCAAAGTTGCTCGCGCAACGCACTCACGGCTTTGCGTACCAGACTGGGAAGGACTTTCAGGCGATACCATCCAGGCGCCTCGACACCGTCGCGAGGGCGTAACGCTGCGCAATGGCCCTCGGCTTTTTCGGCCGCGTGCGCCGGGTCGAGCGGGCGGCCGATCAATTCGGCTTCCAGTTGGTACCAGCGCCGCGCCGTCGGTTCGACGGATCCGACGTCGGCGCCAATGCTGGTGACCGCGCCGCTCGCATCCAGTGTTACCGCAAGGCTGAAAATGGCGACGGGATAGTCGCCGGCCTTGCGCAGCGGCAGCCGGACATGCGTCGAGCGGCGAGGCGCACGTGGAACGATGACATGCCGCACTAGGTGACCCGGGGCGAGGCTTGCGCGTATGTCAAGAAAACGGCTCAGCGAAATTCGTTCGGCGCTGCGCGGTCCTTGCAATTCGATCTCGGCGTCGAGACATAGAAGCGCAGGCACGAGATCCCGCCGCCGCAAAATGTGCGGCGCAGAGATTTCCGCCAATGGTAGCCACTTCTCGGATGGCCGGATTGGCGGCGTGGCCGGCGGCCACGGCAAGTGCCCGGCACTCGGGTATTGAGCCAAGCTCGCGCGCGAGCTCCGCGTGCGTGACGCACGCGCCGATGCTCACTTCCCGGTCGCGAACGGACAACCCCCGCAAGCCGGCAATCTTTGAGATCGCGACATAAGAAAGATCATGGCGTTCTTCACGCAGCGGCGCCCGCATGATCCAGGTCGCTCCTGCAAGCGGCGCTCCGTCGCGTCCCCGCTCGGCGAGCGCCGCGACGGCATCGTCCAGTGTTGGCGCTATGTAGAGCGCGTTTCGGCTGGCCTGGACAAGTAAAAAGCTCCCGTGGTTCAGTTTTCTTATCGGCCATTCCGGCCGGCTTTGCCAGCGCGGTCTTGCAATCCTCGCGACGGATGGAAGCGTTCACGGACAGCAGCAGGTTTAACTCCTCCTGAAACTTGCCTTAACAGGACCGAGGTGTCCGGCGTAAGGACGCTACTGCTTATAGATGCGGGCCATCACCCGGTGGTGGCTGGCGAGTAATTCCTCGACGTCGAGTTCCGTGAATTCGCCGCGGCTGATGATTTCGCGCCCGTCGATGAACGAGTAATCGACTTTGAAGGGGCCGCACATGATGAGAGCAGCAAGCGGATCTCGCTCCGTGCCTGAAAGGCCGAGCTGATTACGCTTCACCGCGATGAAATCGGCGCTCATGCCCGGCGCGAGCGCGCCGATATCGTCGCGGCCGAGCAACGAAGCGCCGCCGCGGGTCGCCATCTCCAACGCCTCGCGCGCGCTGAGCGCCTTCGGGCTGCCGCCGAATCCGCCTGGGCCGCCCGGCTTCTCCGACAGATAGCGCGCCGGTGCAACGCGCTGCAGCAACTGGGCTAGGCGCGCTTCGAGAAACATATTGCTGGTGTCGTTCGACGCAGAGCCATCGACGCCGAGTCCGATCCGCACACCGGTGTCACGCATCTGTCGAATCTTGGCGATGCCTTGGCCGCAACGCATGTTCGCCGACGGGCAGTGGGTCATGCCGGTTCCGGTCTCGGCAAATGTCCTGATCTCGTCGTCGTTGACGAAGATCGCGTGCGCAAACCAGACGTCCGGCCCCAGCCAGCCGACGGATGCGGCGAAATCGACCGAACGCATGCCGTAGACCTTCGCGCAATAAGTCTCTTCGTCCAGCTCTTCGGCCAAATGCGAATGCAGATGCACGCCCTTGTGCGCGCGCGCAAGCTGCGCCGCCTCTTTCATCAGGCCGGGCGTGACCGAGAAGGGCGAGCAGGGCGCCAAGACAATGCGGCTCATCGCATGCCGCTTGGGATCGTGATACTGCTGGATCAGCCGCTCGGCATCACGCAGGATAGCATCCTCTTTCTCGACGCAATTGTCTGGTGGCAATCCGCCTTGGCTTTGGCCGCGCGACATGGCGCCACGCGCGGCGTGAAAGCGGATGCCGACTTCGCGCGCCGAGCGGATCTCGGCATCGAGCGTGGCGTTATTGGGCAGCACATAGAGGTGATCTGAACTGGTCGTGCAGCCCGACTGCATGAGCTCGGCCATCGCGACCCGGGCGCTCACATAGATCGCGTCGTCGTCGAGTTCCGCCCAGATCGGATAAAGCGTGGTGAGCCAAACAAACAGCTCATCGTCCTGTACCATCACACGCGTGAGGTTCTGGTACATGTGATGATGCGTGTTGACCATGCCGGGCATCACGACATGGCCGGAAAGATCGAGCACCCGATCGGCCGCCATGACGCCAAGCTGCGCCGTGGTGCCGACTTGCTCGATCACGTTGTCGCGCACGAACAGTGCGCCGTCTCGGATCTCTCGCCGCGCGTCGTCGAAGGTGGCGAGGTATTCGATGTTCTTCACGAGCAGGGTCGACATGACGGGTCCTGTCCATTCTCGGCGTGATGGCTTTGCGGGTCGCGGATGGAAACCGCCGACCGCCAACCGCCGCGGTCCGCCGGCTCAAAGCAACGCCCGTGCCAGTGAAATCAAACATCGGCGCTTGACTCAAGCCATGGATGCCCAAAAACTGGGCAGGCGCGGACGGTTCTCCAGCTTACTGTCTCGACAGTAGCAGGCGATGAAACAGACAACTGGGCGACGCGGATTTATTCGCCGCATCGGCGTCAAATCGCTGGTTTGCGGCCCATGCAGCATGCCGCCGAGGCCATTGATGATCTCGTCCACGTGGCACAGACATTGCTTATTATCGCAGCAGCCCCCCGAAGTTCAGCACTTTGCAGTGGCTGCAGCGGATGCCGGAGACGCATGGATAAGGCTACTGACGGGGCATTGCTCGCGCTCGACGGGATCATCAAGACCTACGGGCCGATCGTAGCGAACGATTCCGTGTCGCTCGCCGTGCAGCGCGGACATATCCACGCCGTGCTCGGCGAGAACGGCGCCGGCAAATCCACGCTGATGAAAATCATCTACGGCGTCACGCAGCCGGACGCCGGCGAGATCCGTTGGCGCGGCGAGCGCGTGGCCGTGAGAAACCCGGCGCACGCGCGCGCGCTCGGCATCGGCATGGTGTTCCAGCATTTCTCGTTGTTCGAGACCATGACGGTCGCCGAGAATATATCGCTCGGCGTCTCGCAGGCGCCGCGCGTCCTCAAGCAAATGATTACGGATATCGGCCAACGGCTGAAGCTGGAAGTCGATCCGGAAGCGCCGGTGCATGCCCTGTCGGTCGGCGAGCGGCAGCGCGTCGAGATCATCCGCTGCCTGCTGCAAAATCCCGAGTTGATCATCATGGACGAGCCGACAGCGGTATTGCCGCCGAGCGCGGTGCCGTCGCTGTTCGCAACCCTGCGGCAATTGGCCGACGAAGGCCGCGCCGTCATCTTCATCTCGCACAAGCTCGAGGAGATCCGGTCGTTGTGCCACACCGCAACGGTGATGCGGCAGGGTCGGGTCGTGGCGACGACCGATCCGCAAGCCGCATCGGCGGATGCGCTCGCCCGCATGATGATCGGCCGCAGCTTGCCGCATGCCCAGCGTCCCGCTTCGCCCGCCCAGGGCCGCCTGCTGCTGGTGGTCGATGATCTGAGCACGGCGCCGGCCGAGACACATGATGTGCCGCTCGATCACGTGACGCTGCGCGTGCGCGCCAGCGAGATTGTCGGCATTGCGGGAGTTTCCGGCAACGGCCAAACCGAATTACTCCGGTTACTTTCCGGCGAGGAATTATTGACCGGCGAGGAGTCACCGCGCATCCGCCTCGACGAAAAGGACATCGGCGAGCTCGGGCCCTATGCGCGCCGGCAGCTCGGCCTCGCCTTCGTGCCGGAAGATCGCCTGGGACGCGGCGCCGTTGCTGCGCTGTCGCTTTCGCTCAATGCCTTGCTCACCGGCCCGCAGGACGAACTCGTTGCACACGGCCTCATCCGCTTCGCGGCTGTCAAGGCCTTCGCGCAGTCGATCGTCTCGACCTACGACGTCCGCTGTTCCGGCCTGGAGGCGGAAGCGCGCAGCTTGTCGGGCGGCAACTTGCAGAAATTCATCGTCGGCAGGGAGATCAAGCTTGATCCCAAAGTGCTGATCGTCGCGCAGCCGACTTGGGGCTTGGATGTAGGTGCGGCGGCCGCGATCCGGCAGAAGCTGCTCGATGTCTCGGCGGGCGGGGTCGCCATTCTTGTCGTCTCCGAGGAATTGGACGAGCTTCTGGAAATTGCCGATCGCCTGCATGTGATGTTTCGCGGGCGGCTTTCAGCCTCGATTCCGGCGCGCGGCGCCAACGTCGATCGCATCGGCCTTGCCATGACCGGCGCCTTTGAAGCGCTCGCGGATGATGCCGAAAGCGAAAGGAGGCTCGCGCATGCCTGAACGCCAGTCTCGTTTACCGGCACTTCGCTTGCCCAGCATGCGTCTCGAGCTTCGGACCGAGCAATCGCGCTTTGCGATTGTCGGCGTCTCGATTTTCGCTGTCGCGGCGACCTTTGTTGTCGCAGTGATTTTGCTTTCCATTCTCGGCAAGTCGCCGATTAAGGTAGCCGACGCGTTTTTCGTGCAGCCGCTTACATCGGTGAACGGCCTGGCTGAAATTGTGCTGAAAACCGGCCCGCTCCTGCTGATCGCGCAAGGTCTCGCCGTCGGCTACCGCGCCAATGTGTGGAACATCGGAGCGGAAGGTCAGCTCATCATCGGCGGCATTGCGGCGGGCGCACTGGCGCTTGCCTTTCAGGACAGCAATTCCGCGCTGATTCTGCCGGCGATGATCGTGGTCGGCACCGTGGCCGGCGCAGCCTGGGCCAGCATCGCCGCGTTCCTGCGCGTACGCTTCAACGCCAGCGAAATTCTCACGACGTTCATGCTGTCGGGTGTAGCGCTTCAGCTTCTTTATTATCTTGTTACCGGTCCGCTTCGCGATCCGGCCGGACTGAATTTCCCGCAATCGGCGACTTTTGGCGACGCCGCGCTATTCGGCACACTCATTCCCAACACCCGTGCCAACACGTCAGTGCTGATTGGCCTGGCGGCTACGGTCGTCGCGTACATCTTCATGGAGCGCAGCGTCCACGGCTTCCGCCTGATTGTCGGCGGCTTGGCGCCGAACGCCGCCCGCTATGCCGGCTTTAGCGAGTCGCGGGCGGTATGGATCGGCTTGCTCGCCGGCGGGGCCTGCGCCGGGCTTGCCGGGGTGGGCGAGGTAGCCGGCCCGATCGGCATGCTCCAGCGCGTGCTCTCCCCCGGCTACGGATTTGCCGCCATCATCGTCGCCTTTCTCGGCGGCTTGCACCCAATCGGCATCGTGTTCGCTGCCGTGCTGATGGGGCTGTTATATGTCGGCGGCGATTTTGCGCTGGTGGGCGCGAGCGTGCCGACTGCCTTCGCCACCATCTTTCAAAGCCTGTTGCTGGTGTTTTATCTCGCCGGTGCGCTCTTCATGAACTATCGCGTGCGCTTGCTGCCGCGCGCCGGGCGGGTGACGCCATGATGGACACCGTCATGTTCATCATCATCGGGACGCTCGGCGCCACCACGCCGCTTCTGTTCGCCTCACTCGGGGAAATGGTGGCGGAGCGCTCCGGCGTCCTCAATCTGTCCATCGAAGGCATGATGGCGACCGGAGCAGCGGCCGCTTTTGCCATCGCGACGGTAACAGGATCGCATACGCTCGGATTTGCCGCCGGCGCGCTTGCCGCGGCGGCCTTGTCGCTCATTTTCGCGTGGCTGGTGCTGGCTTCGCTTGCCAATCAGGTGGCGGCGGGCCTTGCGATCGGTCTTCTGGGACTCGGCGTTTCCGCCCTGGTGGGCAAGGCGTTCGAAGGCAACACCATCGCCGGGCTAAGCAAGCTGAATATTCTCGGCTTGGCGAAGGTGCCGGTGATCGGTCCGATCCTGTTCGGCGAAGACATTATGGTCTATGCCGGCATTGCGCTGATTGTGATCATCGCCTTGGTGTTCAAGCGCACCAAGCTCGGCCTGATCATTCGCGCCGTCGGCGAGGCGCCGGAGGCAGCGCGCGACATCGGCTATCCGGTGCTGCGGATCAGACTGAGCTGCATCGTGTTCGGCGGCCTGTTGGCTGGCCTCGGCGGCGCCTATCTCGCCATCGCTTACACCGCGCTATGGGCGGAAGGGCTGGTTGCCGGCCGCGGCTGGATCGCGGTGGCGCTCGTGGTGTTCGGCTCATGGACGCCGCTGCGCATCGCCATCGGTGCTTATGTGTTCGGCGCGATTTCGCTTTTGGAACTGTCGATCCAGGGGCTCGGCGTCTATGTCCCGTCGCAATTCCTGTCGGCATCGCCCTACATCGTCACCATCATCGTTCTCGCGATTATTTCGCGCGACACGACCTATCTGCGGCTCAATCGGCCGCTTGCGCTCGGCAAGGTATTTCGCAGCGACGGCTGATTCCGTCATCAACAACAGGAGTGCTCCATGACGATGACAAGACGTTTGTTGGCAGCCGCCGCCGCGGCGACGGCGATTGCGCTGATGGCGGCCGGCCCGGCCGCCGCCCAGAAAGTGAAGATCGGGGTGATCTATCCCTCGCCCATCGGTGATGTCGGCTGGGCGCATGAACTCGATGTCGGCCGCGAGGCGATCGCCAAGGAACTCGGCGACAAGGTCGAGTTCATCAAGGCCGAAAACATTCCCGAAGGACCAGACGCGGCCCGCATCATGAACCAGATGGCGGGCGAAAATCCGAAGCTCATCATTCTTGGCTCGTTCGGCTACATGAATGACGGGCTCAAGCTCGCCGCGCGCCGGTCCGACATCGATTTCATCCACGCCAGCGGCTACAAGACGGCGCCGAATTTCGCCTGGTTCCTTTCGCGCAATTACGAGAGCGCGTACGTGGCGGGCCTCGCCGCCGGCTACGTGACCAAGACCAAGGTGTTCGGCGTGGTGGCGGCCTATCCGATCCCGGAAGTCATCAGCATGATCGATACCTTTACGCTTGGCGCGCAGAAGGTGAACCCGGACATTACTGTGAAGGTGGTCTGGCTTAACTCCTGGTTCGATCCGAACAAGTCGCAGGAAGCCGCCCGCTCGCTGGTTGCGCAAAAGGCCGACGTGCTGTTCTCGCTCTATCAGGACACGCCCGAAGTCGTATCGCTCGCCGAGCAGCTGGGCGTCTATGTGATCAGCACCTCGTCCGATATGAAGTCCTACGCACCGAAAAAGTATCTGGCCGGCCCGCACGTGAACTGGAGCAGCTTCTTTGTTGCGTCGGCCAAGGCTGCCATCGCCGGCAACTTCAAGGGCGAGGGCTATTGGGGCGGCATGAAAGACGGCGCGGTGAGCGTGGTTTCGATCTCGCCGGATCTGACGGCCGACCAACGCAAGGTCGTCGACGATGCGATTGCCGATATCACGTCCGGCAAATTCCATCCCATGACCGGCCCGATCACCTCGCAAGACGGGGAGCTGAAGCTCAAGCCCGGTGAAACGATAGCTGACGGTCCTCTGCTCGGCATCAACTGGCTGGTGAAGGGCGTCGAGACCCGGATTCCTAAGTAAGCCGCCGGCGCGCGGCTTTGATTTCGTCGTCGGCGCTGCCGACAATTTCATCGCCGCGCGTCCTTTTTTGAACAGCGGTCTTTGACTCAAGTCAAAGAAAGACGCACGCAATAGCAAAGACTGGCCGGCGGAACCGCGGAACGCGAAAGCGCAATCGCGGAGGCAATAAAGTCGAAGAAGGAAGATCGAAGAGGTCGCGCATGAACGCAATCCCGAAATGTACCGATCCGATCATCCTCGATCTCTGGCACGTCGTCGGCGACGTGCACGAGATGAAGCCCAATACGGTCTATCAAACCGTGTTGCTTGAGGAGCGGGTGAGTTTTGCGATCGACGACGGAGGTGTTCCTTTTGCCTGGCGTTCGCCGCCTGCCGAGAGACTGGGCCATGCCCTTGAGCCTGCACGCCAGCCCGAGAAGCTGCCGGCGTTGTCGGCCTATGGCTGCGTGTGGACCTGTCTCGGCACGCCACCGGCGGACATTTTTCCGATTCCGGAATATGCCGAAGCCAAGCGGCGCAACGTCAATGCTGGCACCATCGGCGTGAGCGTTTCAGCGCCGCGCGCCATCGAGAATTTTCTCGACATGGGACACTTCCCCTATGTACATACCGATGTTCTCGGCGCCGAGCCGCACACGGAGGTAAAAGAATACGACGTCGCGATTTCAGCCGATCGCGATGAAATTATCGCGACCCGCTGCCGTTTCTTTCAGCCGAAAGCTTCAGTCGCCTCGACACAGGGCGGCGACATTGAATACGTTTATCGCGTGCCGCATCCTTATTGCTCGGTGCTCTACAAAACGAGCCACGTCGACGAGAATCGCCTCGACGTCATCGGCATTTTCGCCCAACCCGTCGACCAGGAGCATATCCGCGCCCATATGATGCTGTGCCTGGTCGACGAGGACAACAACGACACCGCCATCCGCCATTTTCAGCAACTGATATTCGCACAGGATAAGCCGATCCTCGAAAATCAGTTTCCCAAGCGGCTGCCGCTCGATCCGCGCGCCGAAACGCCGATCCGGGCCGACAAGTCCTCGGTCTTTTACCGGCGTTGGCTGACGCAGAAGGGCGTGACCTATGGCGTCATCCCCGCAGCAAGCTGATCGCAGAGCGCGCTGATGAGTCCCGCCGGTTGGTTCCCGATTGCCGCGTCGCACGATCTGCCGTTCCGGCATGTCTTTCACGGCCAGCTGCTCGGCCGCGAATTCGCGGTTTGGCGCGCGGACGATGGCTACGTCAACATCTGGGAGAACCGCTGTCTGCATCGCGGCGTGCGGCTTTCGATCGGGATCAATGACGGCCGTGAGCTGAAGTGCCAGTATCACGGCTGGCGCTATTGCAACCGCACGGCCGGCTGCACTTACATTCCCGCCCACCCGGCGGATGCGCCCGCGCGAACCATCAACATCCGGACCTTTCCGGTGAGCGAACGATATGGCCTGGTGTGGTCATCGCTGGAAGCTGTCGAAAATGAGCCGGCAATTGCAGCACTCGATCAGAAAACGCCGCTGGCCCTGCGCGGCATTGCAGTGAATGCGCCCGCCGGCCTCGCGGTCGAGCATCTCCAACACTATCGCTTCCAGCCGACCGGCGCGTTGTCCGGCAACAACGCAGAGGTGGCGCTGACAAAACCCAGCGACTTCAGTGTCGCTCTTCGCTCCTGCCAGGATGGCGCGGAGACACTTGCGGTGTTCCTTGTGCAGCCGCTCGATGCCAATCGCTGTGTGATCCGCGGCGTTCTCGATGCTGATCCGGCGGGCCGCGAGCGATTGGCCGTCTTCCGCCATCACAACGAGCGGCTTTCCGCATTACGCGACGAGATCGAGTTCAAGGCAGCGTCGCTTGCCGCAGCGCCTGCGATCGAACCTGTTTACGAGCCGGTCTCGCCCGAGCTTGCCGAACTGCCGCCCCTTGCGCCTGATGGGCGCGGCTCCTCATTGAATGTCCAGCTCGTGCGCAAATGGCCGGCCGCGCAAGACATCGCCGGCTTCGAGCTTCGCGCTCTGCGCGGCCATCTGCCGACGTTCCAGCCCGGCGCGCATATCGACGTGCATTTGCCGAACGGCCAAGTTCGGCAATATTCAATCATCAACGCGCCTGGCGAAACAGATAGTTATGTCATCGGCGTCAAGCGCGAGGTTCCCTCGCGCGGCGGTTCGCAATGCCTGCATGAGGTTGTACGCGAGGGCGACGTGCTTGCGATCTCCGAGCCCCGCAACAACTTTCCGCTCCGGCGCGACGCTATTGGGACGATCTTTATCGCCGGCGGCATCGGCGTCACGCCGCTTCTTGCCATGGCGCAAGCGCTGCATCATTCCAATCTCGTCTATGAGATGCACTATTTCGCACGCAGCGAAGAGAGGCTCGCCTTTTCGGAGCGTTTGGCGACATTGCGGGATCATCTCACAGCCCATCTCGATCTCTCGCCGGCGTCGACCGAAGAGCGCATTCGCGCCGTGTTGGCGAATTATCGGCCGCGCATGCAGATCTATGTGTGCGGACCGCCGCCGATGCTCGATGCAACGCGCCGCATCGCCTCCGAGCTCGGCTGGCCGGAATCGCAGGTGCATTTCGAGTATTTCAAGAACACGCACACCATCGACGACAGCTCTCGCTTCGAGATTGCGCTGGCGCGTTCGGTCATGACACTGGAAGTGCCGCCCGGCAAAACGATTCTGCAGGTCTTGCGCGAGAGCGGTGTCAGCATTCCGTCGTCCTGCGAGCAGGGCGCCTGCGGCACCTGTGTTGCGACTGTGCTCGAAGGCGAGCCGGACCATCAGGACGTGTATCTGACCGATTGCGAGAGGCGAAGCGGAACAAAAATTATCACCTGCGTTTCACGCGCCAAATCGGCCCGCCTTGTGCTCGATCTCTGAGTGCGGCGAATGATCACGCTTTACGACTACGAACTCTCGGGAAATTGCTACAAGCTTCGGCTGTTCATGAATGTTCTGCAAATTCTCTACAAAACGAGGCCGATGGATTTTTATCCCGGGCGCGAGCACAAATCGGAGTGGTTCTTGAAGATCAATCCGCTCGGGCAACTGCCGGTGATCGACGACGATGGCTTCGTGCTCCGTGACGCGCAAGCGATCCTGTGCTACCTCGCCGCGCGTTACGATGAGAGCGGCCGCTGGTATCCGCGCAACGAGCCGAAGCTGCTCGGAGAAATCAGCCAATGGCTCGCGTTTGCCGACGGCATCACCGCGACAGCCTCGGGGGCGCGCCTGCATGACGGCTTGTTCTATGAGCTCGATGTCGAGGCTGCGCGCGCCGGCGCGCATCGGCTGTTCCGCATTCTCGACGAGCATCTCTGGTTCGGCGAGCAGGAGGGCCGCGATTGGATATGCGCGAGCGCCCATCCGACCATCGCCGACATCGCCTGCTTTCCCTACATCATGCTGTCGGAAGAGGGCGGAATTTCCCGCCAGGACTACCCCGCGATCCGCCGCTGGTGCGATCGGTTCAAGCGCATCAAAGGTTTTATCGTCATGCCCGGGATATTTCCGGCCGCGCCGGCCTTGGCGGCGTGAGCACGCGGAGCAGGTCGACCATGCAGCAGGCGGCCATGCTTGTGTTTCAAGGACGCTTTCGGACCGAAAGCTTCCTCGATTTCGTCCGCCATCGCGCGGAACGGCTGGCGCTGGAGGCGGGGATCGGTGCGGTTACTCCCGAACGTATCGAAGTTTCGGTGACTGGCCACGCGGATCTGCTCGACGCCTTCGAGCTTGCCTGCAGCCTCGGTCCGATCGATTGCCTCGTGCTCGATCACTGCCGGTTGGAAGAAGCCAGGAAATGCCTAAGTGAAAGCCGGCGGGGCGGCGCATGAGTTTCGGCCCGGCCTGGTATCCGGTGGCATTGTCCAACGGAATTGACCCCGGCCGATCGGCCGGCACGCGGCTCTTCGATCAGGAGCTCTGCATCTGGCGCGACACGGAGGGAGTGGCGCATGCATGGGAAGATCGTTGTCCCCATCGCGGCATGCGGCTGAGCTTCGGCTTTGTACGCGGCGATAAAATCGCCTGTCTCTATCACGGGTGGCAGTATGACCGGCAAGGGCAATGCCGCTTGATTCCCGCTCATCCAGATTTGGAGGTCCCCGCCACCATCCGTGCCGCAAGATATTCCTGTCAGGAGCTGCTCGGCATGCTGTGGGTTTACGCGGAACGCGAAGCCGCGACTCCGCCGGTGCTGGCGCTCGATGCGCGTGATGTGGTTCCGGTGCGAAGCCTTTACATTCAGTGTGCGCCGTCGGCGGTGATGCAAGCGCTCGTCGAACGATCAAAGACCATCGGAGCAGCCAGCGCGACGCTGCTGACGCTTGACGCGGATGAACAGAGCGTGGTCGCAGGTCTGCAGCCTTTCGGCGCGTCGAAAACGGCGCTGCACCTCGTTCTACCGGCGCCTGTGGCAGATCGTGCGGCCAGGCAACACGCCGTGGCTTCGTGGGCCGAAGAGTTGCGGCGGCGGCTGGAGGACGAAGCCGAGCCGGCGGCCGAGCGTGCAGCAGTGCACGAGGCGGCACTGTGACGGAACTCACCCTGCACAACTACGAGCTCGACGACCAATGCTACAAGGTCCGCCTGCTCCTGTCCGCGCTCGGCTGCCGCTATGTGAAAGTGGATGTGGACGTCCATCCCGGCCGCGAGCAACGCTCCGCGCCCTATCGCAGGCTCAATCCGCTCGGTGCGCTGCCGATTATCACCGAAGGCGCATTTGTTCTTTACGGCGCCGAAGCAATACTGGCGTTCCTTGCGCGCAAATATGACTCCGAGCGGACGTGGCTGCCCGACGACCCGACTACGTTGGGCCGCGTCACGCAATGGCTTGCCTTTGCTGGCGGCGATCTGAACGCCGCCTCGTTGGCGCGCGCGCACGCCTTGCTGGAAGTCGAAGCCGACGAAGACAGCGTCGGCCGCGCATCGCGTCGCGCCTTCCGCACCATGGACGATCATATGACAAGGCGCGAATTCGATGGCGCGCATTGGTTCGCGGCGGCGATACCGACCATTGCCGATATAGCTTTGTTTCCTGCAATCGCGCTCAGCCGCGACTTCGGCGTCGACCACGACGAATATCCAGCGTTGCGGCGCTGGATGACGCGTTTGCGAACCATCCCCGGCTTTGTCACCATGCCGGGAATTCCCTCGTACCATTGATCGGATCAGTCGTTCACCGGGGTATCGCATGAAGAAAAGTGCCGTCGATGCGGTCATCAAAGGGCTAAAGAGCGCCGGCGTCAGCGTCGTCTGCTATCTGCCGGATTCACTGTTCAAGGAGCTCTATCCGGCGCTCGATGCCGACTCCGACATCCGCACCATCCGCGTCACCAACGAAGGCGAGGGCGCGGCGATCTGCGGCGGAATCTTTCTTTCGGGCAAGCGCGCGGCTTTGGTGATGGAGAATTCCGGCTTGCGTGCTTCGATCGAACCGCTGGCGCGCATGGGGCTCGGCGCGGGTATTCCGGTCGTCATGCTGATGAGCTATCGCGGCGAGCTCGGCGAAAACAATTGGTGGGCGATCCCGCACGGCATGACCATGGAGCCGCTGCTTACCGCCATGCGCATTCCCTACCGCGTTGTGAGCGAGGAAGCCAAGATCGGCCGCGCCATCACCGATGCGGTTTCCTGGGCCTACTCGGCCTATTATCACGCAGGCGTCGTGCTTGCCGGCGAGGTGGTGCGATGAAGCGCTTTGAATGCATGCAGGCGCTCGCCGGCCGTCTGAAAGACGAGCTGATCATTCTCTCGCTCGGCGCCAGCGTCGACGAATGGTACAATGCGGCGCCGCACATGCGGGCTGCGAGTTTGTTCCAACAGCAACTCGGCTGCGTGACGCCGCAAGCTTTCGGCCTTGCTGTCGGGCTGCCGCACCGGCGTATCGTCTCGCTCGATACCGACGGCGGCATGCTATTCAATCTCGGCATTCTGGCCACGCTCGCCAATGAGCAGCCGGCGAACCTGTTCATCGTCGTCTGGGACAATCAGTGTTATCAATCGATCGGTGGGCCGCCGACGCACACCGCCGGCCGCGTCGATATCGCCGCCATCGCGCGCGGCGCCGGCATCGAGCATGCCTACAC
>Ga0187781_10002351_pt1 | contig 14420 bp, 11 predicted proteins | sample 0715_SJ02_MP02_2_FD_132447 | JGI IMG/M metagenome (GOLD analysis project Ga0187781, IMG submission 132447) | Tropical peat soil microbial communities from peatlands in Department of Meta, Colombia - 0715_SJ02_MP02_20_MG | ecosystem: Environmental > Terrestrial > Soil > Wetlands > Peat | place...
CGATAGCTCGGCGGCGCCGTCTTCGGATCGCCCGGGAAGGCCGGGATCACGCATTCCTTGTAGTAGCGGATCTGGCGGGCGCGTTGCGCGTCTTCCTGCGCCTTATTGTCGGCGAAATGCGTGAAATAGCTGCACATCAGCCGGCCCGGCTTAGTGCCGTGCTTGGCGCAAGTCTCGTGATAGAGGTCGGCCACCTGCTTGAGCCCGCCATAGCTGATGGCGGCGGCGAACGGCGCCACGATCAGCCCGCAGCCGAGCCGCGCGGCAAGCTCGATCGAGGGCTTGGAGAACGATCCGACATAGGTCGGCAGCGGCCGTTGCACCGGCTTCGGCGTAATGCGCACGTCGTCGAACGAATAATGCTTACCGTGATGCGAGATGCGGTCGTCGGCCGCCCACAGCCGGCGCACCAGTTCAAGCCCTTCCTCGAAAATCCCCTGGTTGTCGGCGAACGACACGTGGAACGGCAGATATTCGCGCTGGTCGTAACCGCGGCCGCAGGCGAAATCGACGCGGCCGCCGGAGAGAAGATCGATCGTCGCCCATTGCTCGGCGACGCGAATGGGATGATGCAGCGGCAATACCGTCACCGCTGGCGCAAGCCGGATGCGCGTGGTGTTGGCGGCGACATAAGCCAGCACCAAGTCCGGGCAGGAGAGTACGCCGAGCGAATTGAAATGATGCTCGCCGATCCAGGCCGAATGCATGCCGAGCTTGTCGGCATAAAGCGCCTCGGCCGTGATGTCGGCCACGAACTGATTGGAGGAGCGCGTATTGTTCGCGTAGTGGTTGTCGCTCAACGTGAAGTAACCGAAATCCATGATCCTCTCCTCAAGTTCGTGTTGCACTGGACCGCGATCCGATCGAATTGGATCGTGGTCTCGATGTTTGTTTGAGCATGATCTTTGCCGAAAACCGGTTTCCACTTTTCGGGATCATGCTCCAGAGCGTGCGGCCATCGCGGCCGCACGCTTTGTTTGACCGCGGCCCCATCAATCTCGACCGGCGTCCATGATCGCCTGCGCCAGTGCCTTCGGATTTGTGAAGCAGAGTTCGTGGCTGCCGGGAACCTGAACCAGCCGGAACAAGCCCAGTTTCTCGGACAACCGCGGGTGCCACGGAAGGCTGTGCGGCAGCGACGCGTCTTCCGTGCAATTGACGTAGGATTTCCCGATCTGCATGTCCGCCGGATTTGTCTTCAGCGAAATCTTGTCGGTCAAGGTCTTGTACGGATGCGGATTGAGAATGTCGTAGGCCTTCTTCGCCGTCGCGGCATCGGCGTCGTTGATGAACGCCTCGCGCCAGACCGGGAACGGCAGAACCACCGAGCCATCGCCGCGCTGGGCGGCGATCTGATCGAACAGCGCCACATAGTGCGGCGGCACCATGTCGTTGAGGCACTGGCCGTTATTGGGAACAAACGCATTCCAGTAGACCAGGCGCCGAATGCGCTCGGGGACCTGATCGGCGACGCCAGTGATGACCATGCCGCCATAGCTGTGGCCCACCAGGACGACATCCTTGAGATTTTTCTGGGTCAGATAGTCGACGATTGACTTGATCGCCTCGGCGAGCCCGATGGTTTTGGCATCGCCCGGCCTGTTGCCGGCGATCGTCGGCGTGTGCACTTCGTGGCCGGCGGCGCGGATCGGCGCCGCAGTCGGCTCAAGCTCTGCGCCGGTGTGCCAGGCGCCGTGGACAAGCACGTAAGTTGCCATCGTGTACTCCTCCCCGTTTGGTTCGGGTCTCGAACGGACCCTTTGCGCTGCCGAGCTTAACGACCGCCGGCGCAGCGAACCATAGCGGGAAGGATAGTTGAATATGCATCTGTTGTAAATGCAATAATTCCACTGTGGCCGGCCCCGGCGTTTTGACCGGTGCGGCGAATTGAATTAGACGAGAACTCTTCCCACGGGACGCCCAGATTCGTGAACGATTCTGACAAGCTCGATCTCGATAATTATCTGCCCTACTTGGTGAATCGGGTCGGCACCATCATTGCCGACCAGTGGGGCGGCGAGCAGCTTGCGCCCTATCGGCTGAGCATCGCGATGTGGCGGGTGATGGCGGTGCTGGCGAGCAAGGGCGGCCAGCGGCAAATCGACCTCGCCGACCTGACCAGCATCGAAGTTTCCACCCTGTCGCGGCTGGTGACGCGGCTCATTCGCATGGGCATCGCCTCACGCACCCGTTCCGCCAGCAGCACCCGCGAGGTCGTGGTCAAGCTCACGGCCAAGGGCAAGGCGCAGGTGGCGCGGCTCGCGCCGCTGGCGCGCGAGTATGAGGCGGCAGCCATTGCCGGCGTGCGGCCCGACGAATTAGCGACGGTGAAAAACGCGCTGCGGCGCATGTATGCCAATATGAAAGCCCGGCAGCCTGCGGCCGGCGCCGCCACTCGCGCGACCTCCCGGCATCGCGGCCGCCGGCGTCCACCACTGGCCGCGGAATAGTCTCCGGGCCGCAGGCAAAACAGCTCGATAGCCTGCCCGGTTGGTCAAGAATAGGGCCCCGGCAGGAACGATAACGCCGCGGCAAAACTTTGGGAGGAACGATGGCAGGCAGGCCGGAGATCCAGGTTTCGCGGCTGCTCGACGAGCGCGGAATTGGCGCATTCCAGATCCGGCTGCTGGTCTGGGCGATCCTGCTGTCGCTGATCGACGGCTACGACATCGCCGCCATCGCCTTTGCCGCGCCGCATCTGGTCGCCTCCTGGGGCATTCCGCGCAGCGCGCTCGGGCCGGTGCTGAGCGCGAGCAATATCGGCGTGCTGTTCGGCTCGGCGCTTTTCGGCTGGATCGGCGACCGCCATGGCCGCAAGCCGGCTCTGATCGGCGCCAACATCCTGTTCGGCGTGTTCACCTTCATCGCCGCCTATTCGACCGACCTGACGCAATTGTTCTGGCTGCGGCTGATCGCCGGCCTCGGCATCGGCGGCGTCATTCCCAACCTGGTGGCGATCTGCACCGAATCGGCGCCGCGTAATCTGCGCGCCACGCTGCCGATCATCGCGGTCGGATGCGTGCCGATGGGTGGCGCGCTTGGCGGCTTGGTCAGCGCATTTCTCGTGCCGCTCTATGGCTGGCAGATCCTTTTTCAGATCGGCGGCATCGTGCCGATCGTGATCGCGCTCGCCGCCATCATGAACCTTCCGGAATCCATCAAGTACATGGCGCTGCACGAGAGCCAGCGGGCGAAAATGACGCAAGTGGTCGCCGCACTGCGACCGGGTTTCGTCGTGCCGGCCGACGCGCATTTCGTCATCGAAGACGAAAGGCAGATGCCGTCGTCGAATCCGGTTTATCTGTTTCAGCACGGCTTGTGGCTGATCACGCCGCTGTCGTGGCTTCTCTTCGCACTCAATCTCATGGGCTATTTCTTCCTGTCAGGCTGGACGCCGACGCTCTTGACCGCAGCGAAGCTGCCGCCGGCGACGGCGGCGATTGCGGCGGCGCTGCTGCAAGTCGGCGGCACCGTCGGCGCACTGTCGCTATGCTGGTGGCTGCAGCGGCATCGCTTTCTCGCCATCTCATTTCTGTTCGTGCTTGCCGTCCCCGTCGTCGGCTCGATCGGCTTTGCCGGCCTGACGTCGCAAGCCGCGCTGCTGACGGCGACCTTCTTCGCCGGCTTCCTCGTGCTCGGCATTCAGATCGGCATCAACGTTGTCGGCGCCATGCTCTATCCGACCTCGCTCCGCGCCAACGGCTCGGGCTGGCAGCTCGGACTCGGCCGCATCGGCTCGATCGTCGGACCGCTCGTCGGCGCGTTGTTCGTCGGCATGCCGGTGCAGCAGCTTTACATGTGGTCGGCGTTACCCTTCGCCGCCGGCGCCATCGTCTGCTTCGCCATCCACGTGCTCAACACCGCCCGGCTCAAGGCGCATCCGGAATTGTGGAAGGCGCAATAACGAGCGATCAAAACGGCTCATAGTCGCGCAGCGCCGGGATCACCTGTTCGCCGAACAGCCGGATCGAGCGCATCAGATCGGCTTCCGGCAGATCGGCGAAATTGAATTCACCCATGAAGGTGTTGAACACCCCGGCCGCGGCGGCGGCGCGGATCTTTGCCGCGACCGTCGCGGGCGAGCCGATGAAAACAAGATCGTGGGCGATGAGATAATCGGCATTGAACACATTGGCCATGATCTCCGCGGCGCCGGGCTCGCCGCGGCCGACGAACATCCTGGCGAAGGCGGCGACGCGATCCTCGAAACTTTCGCCGGGCTTCGGCGGCGCCAGGAATCCTTCATAGGCGCGGCTTGAGCGAAAGGCGGCGACCTCGAGCGCCTTGTCGTCGGTCTCGTCGACATAGCACACAGTGCTGTAGGCAATATGCGGCCGTTGCGGCCAGCCGGCGCGGCGCCAATTATCCAGAAACACGCGATAGCGCGCCGCCGCGTCGGCGCGCGGATAGACAAGAAAGTAGCCCGGATTGATGCCGTGCCGCGCGCAGAATGCGAGCGTCTGCGGATCGCGGCTCATCATCCAGAGCGGCGGGTGCGGCCGCTGCACCGGCGGCACCGCGAGTTGGGCGGCGTCGGTGTGGAAGGCTTCGCCGTGGAATGAGAACGGCTGGCTCTCACCGAACGCAGCGCGCAAATAGTCGACGAATTCGAGCGTCGGCGACTTGCGCTTTGCGTAGTCGAGACCGAACGGGCGGAAATAATCCGGGTTGATCCCCGGCACGAGCCCGAGCTCCAGCCGGCCGCCGAGCATCTGATCGACGATGGCGATTTCCTCGGCAAGACGGAGCGGATGATAGAGCGGCACGATGTAGCCCATCGGCCCGATGCGCAGCCTTCTGGTGCGCGCGCCGGCGCCGACCGCGTAGAGGCTCGGCGAAGACATCCAGCTCTCGTCGGGACGGAAATGATGCTCGACACAAAATCCGTAGTCGAAGCTCAGGCCGTCGCAGAGGGCGAGCTCGCGCCAGAGCTGGCCGTAGCGCTCATGCGGCGTCATGCCGGGCTTGGCCCAGACATGCGAAAAGTGCGCGAACTTCATGAAGCGGAGACTTTGCCGGCCAGGCTAGCTTTGTAAAGACTGCTTGCCGACCGTGACAAAGGCGGTCATCTGCCGGGCACGAGAACGCCGGTTGGGGCGTTGCTGTTGATGCGAATGTTCTCCGTACCGGGAGGCTGATCGGCTCCCGGCTTCCGGGCATCAAGACACCTGATTGGCGTGCAGTTCAGAGGCAATATGGCGAAGGTGCTCTCCCCGCCATACACGACCATGACGACGCTTGCGGGATACGGGTACTCTTCCAGGCCATGAGGTTGCGTGGTGTCCTTGACGGCCACGTCGAGCCCGCCGATCGGCCGGTCGTGGTCATCAAAGAAAAAGATATTGGTTTGCCCGAGCCCTGCGCCGATGACTTCGACCCGCCGCTTTGAAAGCGCGACGGCGGTGGCTATGGATCGGTCGGCGACCACAATGCTTTTGACGTCGGCCGACAGTTCGATCACGACCGATTTGCTGACGCCGAGCGCCAGGAAGCGGGAGCTGCTATCGCTGCTGACGACCCGCATGTCCGCGGCTGCGCGGCCGGTGACGGCGGCGCCCGATGCCGCGATTGCCGCAACGACCAAAGCGGCGCGGCTGAACAGCTTACGCTTCATAACGGCCTCGCGTCCGGGGACAACCGCTAAACGAAGCGTAGCGAACCATCGTTTATAAGTAGTTTATAAACTGCGATGCGCGCCGTCAGTATTGTGGCCGGCGTTTGTCGCGAAATGCCGCCAGGCCCTCGGCAAGGTCTTTGCCACTGACATGCTCGGCGAAGGCCTCAAGCTCGGCTTGAAAGCCGTCATAGCCATTGGCGTTGAAATACGCGTGCGCGAGGCCTTTGACCCTCGCCAGCACTTCCGGGCTCTGCCGGCAAAACTGCGACGCGATGTCCTTGGCGCGCGTAAGGACCTGCGGCGCGGGCACGACCTCATTGATCAAGCCCCAAGCCGAGAGCTCGCGCGCCGAGTACAGGCTCGCGCTGAAGAAAAGTTGCATGGCGCGATTGACCGGCAGCTTGCGAAACAGACGAACCGTGGCGCCGCCGGCCGGAACCACGCCGTATTTGGCATGACCGTCCCCGAGTTTGGCGTCTTCCGAAGCGACCAGGACATCGCAACACAGAAGCAGCTCGAGCCCTCCCGCGACCGCGGTGCCGTTCACGGCGCCGATGCCGGGACAGGCAGGGTTTCGAGCTTCGCGAATACGCGCTGATTGAAGGCGAGTGTTGCAATCAGATCCTGCGGGTCGCTCTGCAGCTGTTCGTTGAACTCCAGCAAGTCGCCGCCGGCGGAAAAGGCCCTGCCCTGACCGGTAACCACGACCGCCCGTAACGTACCATCGGCCGCGAGTCGATCCAGCACGCTGTCCAACGCATGCATCACGTTGCTGGAAAGAGCATTGAGCGCATCCGGCCGATTCAAGGTGATGACGGCTGTGCCGTCGGCGCGCTCTAAAATCACGTCATCTGTCATCGCGCGCGGCCTTCAACCACATAAGTCTGCGGCAGCGATGCAAGGCTTTCCGCGAGCGCGCGAAGCCGCGCACGATCGTTGCTGTCGACGATAATGCGGATGCGCGTATTGAGCTTTTCGTCTTGGTCGACAACGATGTCGGCGCTCGTTCCTTCGCCGAACAGACGCTCGATTTCGAGCTTGGCCTTCTCCTTGATGGCGAGGTCACGCAACGCCGGCTTGAAGATTTTGCCGACCGCCGTGACCGGCAGTCCATCGAGGACGACGACGCGTTTGGGCTTTGCCGGCGGCTCATTGATGTTGCGTTCCAGGTGGATGTGCAGGCCGCGTAAATCGACGGTTTGTCCGGGCGCGGGCACCACGAACAGGATTGGCACCTCCCCCGCATATTGATCCGGCATGCCGACGGCCGAACTGATCTGCACGCCCGGAAAATCGTTCGCCACGTCTTCGATCGCCGCGGGATCGATATTGTGTCCGCTGCGGACGATGAGGTCCTTGGCGCGGCCGGTGAGGACGAGCCGTTCATCCTCGGTCAGATAGCCGATATCGCCGGTGATCAGCCAACCGGCGTCCGTCAGCACGCCGACATTGTGTTTGGGATCGACGTAACCGGGGAAAACCTGCGGACCTTGAACAAGCACCAAGCCGCTCTTGAGCGGAGCGCACGCCTCGGGTTTCCTGTTTTCGCTGCCGAATGCGGCAATCAGCGTCTTCGCATAAGGCGCCCGGAAGCCGACGCTGCCGGCAAGCGGCTCGCCGCGGCCGGGATTAAAGGCGATGGCCGCCGCCGTCTCGGTCATTCCGTAGGTCTCAAAAAGCCGTATGCCGGTGCGCTTCTCGAAACGCTCGCCGACCGCTTTGGGCAGCACGGCGCCGCCCGTGAGCGCCATCCTTACAGAGGCGACATTGCGGTCGCCAATGGGCACCTCGGCGAGCGCCGCAATCGACGTCGGCACGCCGCTGACGATCGTCGCCTGAAAGCGCTCGACAATCTGCCAGTAGTTTTGAATGACACGCGGAAGCCGCAGACTGTAAGGCGACGGAATAATGACGTGCCCGCCCGCCGCCAAGATCGACAGTCCCGCCGTCATCGTGCCGCCGACATGGAACAGCGGAAAGCCGTTGATGACCGTGTCGAACTCATCGAGCCCATGGACTTGGGCAAAGCTCCAGGCGGCATGGATCTGATTGCCGTGCGTCAGGCGCACGAGCTTCGGACGTCCCGTGGTGCCGCCGGTATGGAAGAGTGCGCAGACCGTATCGCGGTCTGCGGTCAGCTCAAAGTCAAGCGTCTCGCTCTGCGCCGACAGGCTTTCGTCGAAGCTGACGATGTTGCGAGCGGGGTCGTTCTCGCCGCCGATGACCAGAATCCGTTGCAGCGACGGCACGCGGTCGATGACGGTGTTGGCCTTCTCCCAGAGCGCCGCATCATCGGCTTGCGAGGGAATGACCAGCACGCTGGCGTTTTCGGCGATCAGCAGATCGGCGATGGCATCCGCATTGAGCAGAAAGTTTATCGTGCTGGCGACGCCGGCGACTTGAGCGCCAAGAAGAGCCGGCGGAAGCTGAGGCAGCGCGGGGCAAAGGAAGGCAACAGCGCCGCTGCCCGGCGATACGCCAAGCGACCGAAACAGATTGGCCGCGCGTGTTACCGCATCGAGCAGTCCCTGGTGCGACAGTGTGACGGCGCTCTCTTGCGGATCGCCGGCCGGCATCACGGTCAGCGCCGGCCGCCTGGGATGAAGCTGCGCGGTCGCTTCGAACAGCCGGTAGAGATTGCGAGCGGGGACCAGCTCATCGTAGGGCGATCGTTCCAGCGCCGCGATGTCGGCGATCGTCGTGACGGTCCTGGAAAATCTGGTGGTCCTCGGCGTGCGACTTGATACGCTGTCTGGTACGGTGCTTGGCAGGGCACCTGCCACACTATTTGGCATGGTCATCGGTCGTGGCGCTCGCTGCGGCGGCGGGATAAACCCCGACATGGGTCATCTTGCCCCAGAGAACCTAACAACATGAACGCCGCGTGTGAACGGCTCGGCACCGCGGCTTCGCTTTCGCGCCCAGGAGTGTCAGCACATGAAATATTGGATCGACACCGAGTTCATCGCAGGACCGTATGCCATCGATCTCATCAGTATCGGTCTTGTCGCCGAAGATGGTCGCGAGTTCTATGCCGAGAGCAGCGAGGTCGACTGGTCGAAGGCCAGTGCGTGGACGCTGCAGAACGTGCGCCCGCAACTCGACGGCAAGGGGATGAAGCGCATGGAGATCGGCTATGCGGTGCGCAAATTCACCGACGGGGACGAGCACCCCGTGTTCTGGGGTTATTTTCCGGCTTACGACTGGGTAGCGTTCAATTGGCTGTTCGGACACATGGATGAGCTGCCGTTCCACTACCCGCAGCTTTGCCTGGACATTAAACAGTGGGCGATCGAACTGGGCGATCCGGAATTGCCTAAACAGATGGGCGCCCGTCACCACGCGCTGCTCGATGCCCGATGGACGAGGGAGGCCTGGGCGTTTCTCGCACGCCTCAATCCCGCCGCCGGAGAGCGGCGGGTTGTCGGTCGCAAGAACCCCGATCAGTCGGGCGCGCAGCGGGCGTAGTCAGCCCTGTCGCTTGTCACCGGGTGGCTGCCCACGGCGCAATCGGACTGCCGGTTTGATTGGCATGCCTGCAATCAGCAGCGAGCCGGTCCATGCTGGGTCGATTCCTCTCCGATCAAATTATGCCTCAAACCTCGGCCGCAGGAGCCGATGTTTTCCCTCAACGCCACGAACGCGCAACGTTATGAACATTCGGGAAGGCCAGCGTGAGATCGGCCAAAACGTCATTTGCGCGTCACCGCAGAAAGTGTAGCCTGACGTAGAGTAACCTGAGTATGTTAGGTGTTGTGGGGCGATTTTTCGCAGCAGTTTTTCGCAGCAGGAGGCAACTCATGAACGACGACTCGGCGAAAAGCCGATTGGATATCAGCGAAGTTGGTGACATTACGAGGCAGTTGAATGACGGTCGGCTGTCCAGGCAAGGCCTTCGCGAGCGCCTGACGGCGCTTGGCGTCGGGTTTGGAGCAGCCTTCGTGCTGGGCCTGACGGGCGCGCAGGCGTCGCCTGCTCCCGAAGCTACGGTCGCCCTGAAATCGACGAATCCCGCGGTCGACGCTATCATCCAGAACGGTACGCAATCCGAACAGGGTGCGACCGTGAGCGCCCCGCTCCAGCAACTGAGCTGGTACAATCGTTATTTCCGGCGCTTCTACACCCGCTATTATCACCGCTGGTGATGACGGCTGAGCCGATAGCGGTCGCTTTTTCCAACGGGTCGTAAAGGATCGCGGCGGATTTCCGCCGCGACCCTTTCGGTTTTGCACTTTCGCTACAATCGGCTTGTCGGCTTCTCCGGATACGCGGACCTGCAAACGGCGCTCGGATCGCCCGCCTTCGACTCCTACCCATGGATCGCCGTTTTTGCCGGAGCGCGCGCGATCATCTTGGCAGCGCTCGGCGGCGGCGTAATATCAATTCTGCAAGGCCGCACGGCTGCAAATCCAAAGGCGGGTCATGACGCACGCCGAGATCGCTCCTGTCGCACCAGAGACGGCGCTCCGTCGTCCGGCGGCATTGCCGGCAACGCCGCATCCGTTTGCGTTCGTTCTCGTCAAGCTTGCGTCCCGCTGCAATATCAATTGCACCTACTGCTACTGGTTTCGCGATGCGGAGGTTTACGGCAAACCGGCAGTGCTGACGCTGGAAGCCGAAGACGCGTTTTGCCTTCGTCTCGAGGACCACATTCGCGAATTCAACCTGCCGGTTTTCCTGCTGGTTTTTCATGGCGGCGAGCCGCTGCTATTTCCCAAGCGCAGGTTTGATGCTCTGCTGAAAAAGCTGCGCGACATCGAACAACGCACCGGCTGTGTCATCAAACGCGGCGTGACCACCAACGCCATCCTGATCGATGACGCGTGGGTCGAATTGTTCAAGACCCACGACGTGGATGTCACCGTCAGCCTCGACGGGCCGGCCGAGATCAACGACAAATACCGCGTCGACTTCAAAGGCCGCGGCACGCTGGCGCAGACGCTGCAAGGACTGGATCGCCTGCGCGCGGCCGGACTTGAGCCAGGATTGATCTCGGTTTGCAATCCCGGCACCGATCCGGAGCGTGTTTTGGCGTTTGTCGCCGACGATCTTGGAATAAAGCAATTCGACATCCTGCCGCCCGACGCGACCCACGCCGATAAGCCGCCGCCGATCGCCGACTACTTCATCAAGCTGTTCGACGTGTGGTTTGACAAATATGCCGAAAAAGGCGTGCGCATCGACACGCTCGACGCCATGATCCGCGGCCTGGCCGGACAGTTGTCGCTCTCCGACACGATCGGCTTGGGCCCGATCGAGACGGTGACGCTGATGACCGACGGGTCGCTTGAGCCGCTCGATGTGCTGCGCATTGCCGGGGACGGTTCGACGGCGTCGAAAACCCATGTCCGCAGCCACGCCATCAAGGAGGTCGGGAACGACCCGGTCTGGCGGGAAGCATTCGAGGCCAGCACGACTTTGTGCGAGACCTGCCAAAAATGCGAGTATTTGGACGCATGCGGCGGCGGGCACTTGGCGCAGCGCTGGTCGACCGAGCGCAGGTTCGACAATCCCAGCGTCTATTGCGAGAGTTGGAAGCGCATCTTCGCCCATATCTGGGACCGGATCGCACCGACATTGACCATCCAAGTCGCGCCCGTCCCGGATCGCCGCTGAGCGCGCCGCAATTGTGCCCGTGGAAGCAGCCGAACTGAGCTTCTAACGGTCGGGATATGCAGCGGCGCGACGCGGGCGGCGATGTATTCGGGGCTAGTCTCGTAACGTCGTGGCCGTCACTTCCCGCTGAATCCGAAGTTCGCTCAATCTCCCAAGGGCCGCCGCCTTGTTTTCTTCGCTCGGATTCCGCTCCACGACGCTGCTGCCCGAGCTCTTCGGTAATTGCCATGAATACCAAAGAAGCCACATACCCTCAGTGTTGGTTCAACTTCTGTCTTTCCTCTGGTGTTAGGATCTTAGCCTCGGTCTCATTGAGCGTTCCATAGCCCGCGACCTGAACGGCACTCTTGTCGTTATATTCTGGTTGAATGTTATAGCCCTGCTTGCCGTCTTTCCTGCGCTGCTGATCTTGCGGCTGCGCTGGCGCTTCGGTATCGCCGCTGCCGCTGCCACCGCCGTAACCGATGACTTCGACAATGATGACCGAGGGCTGTCCTTTGTTATTGGCCCCCGTCGGCGCCGGCACGGCCACCTGACTGGCGCCGGCGACGTTCGAGGCCGTCGTCAAGGCCCCGACATTCGGGCCGGTGAATGTGGGAAGGCCGGTGATCGTGCCCTGCACCTGGATGTTGAAGGCATTGAGGACCTGCAGCGCCACGATGTTGAGATTGCCGGCGACGCGGATGCCGGCGGCGCTCGCATCGACCGTGCCGTGCGGTGCCGTGAGTACCGTGTTGCTCAGCGTCGGATCCTGGCCGGGAATGGAAAGGAGCGCGCCGATGCCGGCGCCGGTGACGAGGCCGGTCGGGTTCACCCGGCAATAGCCGTCGACATCGCAGATCAGCTGCAGCGGCGGATAGGCGGCCGAGCTCTTCGGCCCCTTGCCGGCATTGAGATCCCCGTTGGCGCTGAACATGTCGAGGTTGCCGCCCTGCTCGGTGAAAATGCGGCTCTGATAGATTTGCACGCTGCCATCGGTGTAGGTGCTGATCGAACCGCCCATCAGGGTCAGGATGCCTTCCTGCGCCGGCGACAGCGGATCGGCCGCATTGCTGCCGACGAAGATGTTGCCGCCCGGCCCCAGAATGTTGATGTCGCCGCCGGTCTGGGTCTCAATCCGCGAATAGGCCATGGTCAGGTCGCCGGTATGGACGGTGACCGAAGCGCCGTTGCTGCCGCCGGTATTGTTGTTGGTATAGCCATAAGCCGCTGGGAACAGCGTGGCGATGGTATCGTACGCCCGTGCATATTGATGGTAATAGGCGCTCGCCGGATTGTTGTAGTCGAGGCTCACCTGGGTGAGGAAATCAAGGAAGGCACGGTCGACCAGCAATTGCTGGCGCGTAGCCGAGAGAGCCTGAAAGGTTGCAACCGCCTGGGCCGATGTCAGGCTGACTCCGAGAACGACGTTGGAACTCGTCAGTTGTGCCGGCGTGACTGTCGTGATGCCCGCGGCAGCGAGATCGCTGTTGATCTGGTTGAGTTCGCCCAGCTGAGCCTGGCTCAGAGGGCCCTCTTTCGCTGCATTTGTCAAAGCGCTCAGCTGCCGGAGGTCGGCCGCCTTGAGGGGCGAAAGGCCTGCCGCGGTCAATTCGCTGTTGAGCTGGCTGAGCTGGAGCTCGCTGAGTGAGTTTGTCGAAGCCGCAGCATAAAGTTGGGCAAGCTGCTGACCGAATTGCTGATCGAGTTGCTGCGCGATCGAAAGGCGAAAGTCGATGCCGCCGGTCGCTGCCGCGCCCACGTTGACATAATCGGCGATCGCCGCCGCATAGTCGATGCCGGGACCGACGCCGAACAGCGCGGTGATGTTGGCGCCGGCAAGCGGCAGATAGGGAATGAAATTGCCGTTATTGCTGCCGTTGCCGGCCGCGATGATGCCGCCGCCAGAGGTCGTGCCAGTCTGCTTGATATAGCCGCTGCTATAAGTGGTGAACGGCCCGAGATTGCGGCCGGCGGCGACCAGGAGATCGCCAGGACCGTACAGCGTGATGGTCGTCGCATTGTTCTGCAGCGAGCCATATTCACCGGGCGTGTTCACCGCGAGAATATCGCGGCCGGCGATGATGCTGGTGATGTCGGTCGGATTGATGTTCTGGCCGATGAAGGTTGTGTTGACGATGTCGAGGCCCGCCTCCATCTGCGCCGGCTTGAGGAGATCGAAAACGGCAGTGATGTCCCCGCCCGCATAGATAATCGCCGGGTTGGGATCGTTGGCATGGAGCGCGCTTGCGTCCACGGTCGGGGTCGGTATCCCGAGAATGCTGGACAAAGCTGGGTTGGTCGACGTGGCGTCGAGCATCTGAATCTCGTAGGTTAGAAGATTGTTCGGATTGCTCGGATTGGGAGCGACGGTAGAGATCGATCCGCCTGCGGCCAGAATGAGGTTTCCGACGCTCGATGGAGCGAGATAGAGATCGTTAGGAATTGCGATATTGTCGGCGACTGCCGTGATATCGAGCGTCGGCGGAATGATGCCGTCGCTGTCCAGCAGGCCGGGCCAAGGACCGTACACGTGGAACAGATAATCTGTTACCCCAACAATCGGGGTGGTGTAGGACGATCCGGGTGAGAGACTGGCGGCGGTGATGTTGCCGGCGAGACTGATCAAGCTGACGCCGCTTGAGGCGCCGTAACTGTCGAAGTTGACGCCGAAGCCCGTCGGGAGTCCCGGCGAATTCACATTCAGATACGGCAGGTCCGGCGGTATCCGCGTCGGCTCGAAAATGCCGCCGAGCGTGATCGATCCAGCCGCCTGCACGGTGATGAAACCATCCTGTACAGCGAGGATGAGCGGCAACGCGTTGTAGGTCGGTGGCGTCGAGCTCACGCATTCAAAGCAGAACGGGGTGATCTGCGGAAGACCGGTGAAGTCATTGTAGTAAAGATCGGCGAACTGTGTCGGCAGCCCGGTGATCGGATTTGCCGGATCGGCGGCGACGACCCCACCGGCGGTGACGCGGCCGCTGCCGCGGCCGACATAAAAGGCGCTGCTGTAGAGATTGGCGCCGGCCTGCACCAGCAAATCGCCGCCGCCGAAATAATGCGCCACCGGGGGATCGGTGCTCGACGTGCCGCCGCTGACCTGAATCGTCTCCGGGAGGGAAGCTGAAATGTCATAGATATTGTTGCCGGCTTTCAGCGTGATATTGCCACCGCCCAAGGCGCCGATGCCCTGGAAGAACGAGGC
>Ga0187781_10002352_pt1 | contig 14416 bp, 14 predicted proteins | sample 0715_SJ02_MP02_2_FD_132447 | JGI IMG/M metagenome (GOLD analysis project Ga0187781, IMG submission 132447) | Tropical peat soil microbial communities from peatlands in Department of Meta, Colombia - 0715_SJ02_MP02_20_MG | ecosystem: Environmental > Terrestrial > Soil > Wetlands > Peat | place...
ACCGGGGCAACACCGAAACGGCATCTCCCGGAATCTCCAACTAGCAGCGTAGGAACGGAGAAGCCCGTCACAACGGAGCTTTTATCGCTCAGGGAAAGTTTAGGAATGTCAGGGAATTGGACCTAATAAGACTGTGGATCAGGAGGTCGGTGGTTCGAATCCACCCAGCTGTACCAGAAAAATCAGAGGCTTAAGCCAACGCACGGAATTGAAATCGGTCGGGCAGCAGTACGGTGGCAACCCGTTGGCAACTGCCACACGCGATTTGACTTAAATTTGGTGCAGGACCGCGCTGTCCGAGGGAACGGTCATGGCGCGAACAGGGGCTGTCAGTCATTTGCCCGGCATAGCCAGCATTGGCGGCATAATATCGTTAGGTCAGACCGTCGGGTCCTTCCGCAGTTTCCCGGAGATTTCATCGAACAGATCGTCAAATTTGAAAAACCGCGCGACGAACATGGCGAGTGTGACCAACACGTACAGCATCGCACCGAAGCAATTTTTGCATTCCTTCTTTCTCATACCTTCCGCCAACAAAAGCCGCGCCTCCGTGAAAGTTCGGCTGCGTGTCCGGAGTGATGTGTGTGTAACCTTCTGACATTTCTCTATACCATTTGTCGTTCGCACATGGCTCCATCCCTTTGTTCCTGACCATTCGTCGTATCTTAACTGGACTAAAATTCCTCAACCTCTCCTCTCGGCTTGCATGAAGCCACTCCTTAATCTTGGGTCCGTCCAGCGCCGAGAGCATGACGAGGTTTGCAATCTCCCCGAGGCTTCGAATGAGACTGAGTGCCTCGTCGTACAAACCGAAGATTGTCAGGTGATATGCGCCACAGGACAAATTGTAAGCCCTGCCCAATAAACGCTCAAACGTGTGCTGGCCGCCGTGACATTTGCGATGGCAGGTGGCGGCCTGATAAAGCACATTCATCGCGGTACCGACAAGATTATTGTTTTATCTTGAAGTCCCCAAGGCACTCGGCTGTTTGCTTTGCCGCGTACATCCCTCCCGCCCGTACCAGCGCCAAATGGTCGAGCCCGGTCGGGATCACTTCAGGCTTCGTAGCATTCATCCTTGCCTCCAGCAGTCGTTGCCGGGCAGATATCGTTTGGGTGGCTACAGCCAACCCGAACGGCTAATTCAATAATAGCACCAGGGGGTAGAGCATGTGATCTGCGGCCGTTAGACGGCCCGTTTTGCTATTTGGTGCCTGCCGAACGGCGGCGACATTGGTGTGACTGACGCTGTTGAGCAGCGCTTTACCTTAACGCGATGTGACCGCGCCTTGGCCATGCAACCTTAGCTTTTCTCGATTATCACACGGCCGGCTCATCATCGGTCCTGTGCAGATGAATTCCGTGACGCGTGCGACGGCATTGACGGCGTTCCAGGACGCGGCGCCAGCGGCCGAAGTCGATTACGCGGCGCTTCCGCGGCGCGTCGAGCGCCGCCGCGAGAGCGGCGCCGGACTTAATCTCACCATCTACCGCGACCTCGACGGCATCGAGGCCGAGTGGCGCCGGTTCGAGCCGGTCGCGGATTGCACGGTGTTCCAGACCTTCGAGTGGCTGGCGACGTGGCAGCGCCATGTCGGCGTGCGCGTCGGTGCGCAACTTGCCGTCGCCGTCGCCCGCTATCGCGACGGCGAAATCGCCATGGTGTTGCCGCTCTGCGTCGTGCCCCGGCGCGGCGTGCGCCGGCTGTGCTGGCTCGGCCTCGATCTGTGCGACTACAACGCGCCGCTGATCGCCCGCGACTTTTCGCGGCGCGTGACACCCGATCGCTTCCTCGCGGTCTGGCGCGAGCTGCTCGTTCGCCTGCAGGCCGATCCGTCGCTGCGTTTCGATTGGATCGAGCTCGAAAAGATGCCGCGAATGATCGGCGGCCAGGCCAATCCGTTCACCCATCTCGATATCACCGCCAACGCCAGCGGCGCGCATTTGACCCGCTTGGGCGAGGATTGGGAGAAATTCTACACCGCCAAGCGCTCCTCGGCGACGCGCCGGCGCGACCGCACCAAGCGCCGGCATATGTCGGCGTTCGGCGAGATCCGCTACGTCAATGCGAGCGAACGCGACGATGCGCTGCGCACCGTCGAGATCCTGATGGAGCAGAAGAGCCGGGCGTTCTCGCGCAAGGGAATCGCCGACATCTTCGCGCGGCCGGGACAGCGCGACTTCTATCTCGACCTGGCGACCAACCCGAACACCCGCGATCTCGTCCACATCAGCCGTGTCGAGATCGGCGAGACCTGCGCCGCGGTCAATCTCGGCGTCGTCTTCGGCGATTGCTACTATCACCTGCTGGCGAGCTACGACGACGGCGAGCTGTCGCACTATGGCCCGGGCGCCCTGCACCTGCGCGAGCTGATGGCGCATGCGATCAAGCTCAAGCTGAAGAACTTCGATTTCACCATCGGCGATGAGTCCTACAAGCTGGAATGGTCCGACACCCATTTCGAACTGTGCGACTACACCGCGGTCGCAAATTGGCGCGGCCGGCCGCAGTGCTGGCTCTCGGATTGGCGGCGGCGCGCCAAGCGCTTCATCAAGCAGACGCCTTGGGCGTGGCGTCTCGTTTCCCATCTGCGCTCTGCGATCGGCGTGCTGTCCAGCCTGCAATTGCCGCGACGCGTCCGCCGAGCGAGCACGTCCCGCGCCACGCCGCCCGCGGCGCTCGCCTGCATCATGGGCGACATCGATCTGCTGCCGCCGCTGGCGGGCGCCGGCATTCCCTGCGCCGCTGTGAGCCGGCCGGGCGCCCCGCTGCTTTATTCGCGCCACGCGCGCTCGGCGTTGGCCTGGGACGACTTCTCGCAGAATGTCGATGCGCTCGTCGAGGCGCTGGTAAGTTTCGGCAAAGCCCAGGCCGAGCCGCCGGTGCTGTTCTACGAGGAGGACGCGCAGCTCCTTCTGGTCTCGCGTTTCCGCGAGCAGCTTGCCGAGGCGTTCCGCTTCGTCGTCGCCGACGCCGCGCTGGTCGAGGCGCTCATCGACAAGGCGCAGTTTCAGGACTTGGCGAAACGCCACGGCCTGCCGGTGCCGCCGGCGCGGCGCTTTGATCCGGCCGCGATCGACTCCGCCGCGCTCGGCCTTCGCTTCCCGATCATCATCAAGCCGTTGACCCGGTTGGAACGCTGGAACGACGCCCTCGGATTGCGCAAGGCGGTGCCGGCGAAGGATGTCGAGGAGCTGCGCAGGCTGTGGCCGCAGCTCGTCGCGCTTGACCTCGAACTCCTCGCCCAGGAACTCATTCCCGGCGCCGAAGCGCGGATCGAAAGCTATCACTGCTATGTCGATCAGCGCGGCAGCATTGCCGGCGAATTCACTGGCCAGAAGATCCGCACCTATCCCTCGTGCTACGGCCACACCACGGCGCTCGAGATCACCAGCGCCGCGGACGTGCGCGGCCAGGGCCGCGCCATCGTCGAGCGGATCGGCCTGACCGGCGTCGGCAAGCTTGATTTCAAGCGCGATCCGCAGGGCAAGCTTCACCTGTTCGAGATCAATCCGCGCTTCAACCTGTGGCACAATCCCGGCGCCATCGCCGGCGTCAACCTTCCGGCGCTGGTCTATGCCGATCTCGTCGGCCAACCGCGGCCGCGGGCCGCGGCGGCAAAGCCCGGCATCCGCTGGTGCCACGTCTGGAAGGATTTTCCCGCCGCGCGGCAGGCTGGTATTCCGCTGACGACCTGGGTGCCGTGGATGTTGCGCTGCGAGCGCAAATCGGCGCTGTCATGGGACGACCCGATGCCGATTTTGCGTTCGGCTTGGCATCGGCTCTCTGCGCGGCGCCTCGGAGCGCCGGCGAGCGCGACCGTCTGGCGCCGAAACTGGGCCGCCTCGTGAAGCTCGCGCTCATTTCCGACATCCACGCCAATCTGGAAGCGCTGCAGGCAACACTCGACGACATCGCCGGGCAAGCGGTCGATCGCATCGTCTGCCTCGGCGACATCGTCGGCTACAACACCAATCCCGGGGCATGCATTGCCCTCATTCGCGCCGCCGATTGCCTGTGCGTCGCCGGCAACCACGATCGCGCCGTCGCCGGCAAGATCTCGACCGAGACTTTCAGCACGACTGCGGCGCGGGCGGCGGCCTGGACGCGCCGCCAGCTCGACGACGAGGAGCTCGCATTCCTTGGCGGCCTGCCGCTCACCGCCGAGATCGAAGGCGAGCTCGTTGCCGTGCATGGCGCGCTGCATCCGCAGACCGGCCGCGAGATCGTGCGGCTCGACGACGACGAAAGCCGCGGCTTCAGCTTCGAGGCGCTGATGATCCACCCGTCGGGCGCGCGCATCTGCGCGTTCGGACACACCCACCGCGCCGCGATCTATGAGCTTCGCGACGGCGGCATCGCGTTACGACCCGGGGACGAAGTGCGCTTGCGCGATGACGCCTATTATCTGATCAATCCCGGCACGGTCGGCGAGCCGCGCGGCGCCGATCGCCGCGCGAGCTATATGGTCGTCGATCTCGCGCAACGGATCGTGCGCCAGCGTCGCGTCGCCTATGACCCCGCGGCACCTGTCCGCGCCACGCGCAAGGCCGGCCTGGCGACGCCCTTCCCGTTCCTACCCGCGCCGGTGCGGCGGGCGCTCAAGAACTCGTTGCGCGCGCTTCGCCTCGAGGAGGCGGTGCGCAAGCGGATAACGCCGCGGTCGAGGATCTAGCGCCGACCCCGACACGCCGCTGGAAAATCTCCGCGGTTTGCGGGAACCTGCGCTGTCGGAACCACCGGCGAGTGAATTCATGAGCGGGCATGCGCTTTGGCCCGACCTGCCGCTCTCGGCCTGGAGCGACACCTGCGAGACGCTGCACCGCTGGACGCAGATCGCCGGCAAGGTGCGTCTCGCGCTGACCCCGCTGGTCAACCATTGGTGGAACGTCACCTTCTACGTCAATTCGCGCGGCCTCATCGCGCCTGCGAACCCCTATCGCGGGCGCAGCTTCGACGTCGTGTTCGATTTCGTCGACCATCAGCTTCGCATCGTGACCGGCGAAGGCCGCGTCGAGAGCCTCATGCTTGCGCCGATGTCGGTCGCCGATTTCTACGCCGCGTTCATGGAGCGGTTGCGCCGGCTCGACATCGACGTGAAGATCTGGACGATGCCGGGCGAAATCGCAGATGCGGTGCCGTTCGACCAGGATCGCGTCCACGCCCAATACGACCCCGACTACGCGGCGCGCTTCGGCCGGGCGCTCATTCAGGCCGCCCGGGTAATGCAGGAATTTCGCGCCCGCTTCATCGGCAAGGCGAGCCCGGTGCATTTCTTCTGGGGCAGCTTCGATCTCGCGGTCACGCGCTTTTCCGGCCGCACCGCGCCGCCGCCGCAGAGCGAAACGCCGCACGTCGCCAAATGGGTGATGGCGGAAGCCTATTCGCACGAAGTGTCGAGCTGCGGCTTCTGGCCGGGCAATGGCGGCTATGGCCGCGCCGCGTTCTACGTCTACGCCTATCCAGAGCCGGCCGGCTATGGCGACACGCGGCTGCACACCGCCGAAGGTTTCTACGACAAGAATGTCGGGGAATTCATCCTGCCTTATGACGCCGTGCGCGAGGCGCGCGACCCCGATGCGCTGCTCCTCGGCTTTCTGCAGGAGACTTACGCGGCAGCGGCCGACCTAGCCAAGTGGAATCGCCGAGCGCTCGAGCGCGATAGTCCGTCAAGCTAGGCCAACTTGCGATATCGGGCCACGACAATGACGACGGCCCGCAAGCTGGTCGACGTAGCGCTGCCATCGCCTGCCCGTTCGGGGCGGCAGCTGCGCCGCGCCTCCGCTATTTGTGGCGCATGCAGTCGTTCAAGAAATTGAGGCGCGCTTCAAAATGCAGATTTTGCGCATTCGCTTGCTGCTTGCACGCCGCTTCTCTTCGCGCCATTGCAGCACTGGGATGATGCCGCTTGGCGTAGGGGCTGGTCTGCGCCCATGCTGCGGCGGGGATGCCGACACTCGCGATCAGGAGCGCGGCCAGAGCCCATTTAGCGCGGACCATTTGCGTTCTCCTGGATAGGCATTTCCGATGATGCCGGTATTGTTTGACCGGCGGCTTGCGGACGAGAGCGGCCCTCCTGCTCGGCGACCCATTCCTCCCAGGTCTCCATGCGCAGCCCGAGGCGATCGTAGTTGACCAGGAGGTAGCCGTCTTCGCCGCGCGTGACGGCGTCGGGCCGGACCATCTGCACCTCCTGCGCCACCACGCCGACATAGACTTGGTTGGATCCGGCATAGCGGAAGCGGTAAACCGCGAGACCGTTGTCGAGATGCCCGAGCGTCACGATGTCGCTCTTGAGGCGTGCGTCTGAGCTGAAATACGAGTTAAACGGCGACACCCATCCTCCGACACCGATCATGAAGCGGTTGTCTTCGTACTTCGTGTTGGCATCGGGCCCGCAGACCGTCGAAATGCATGGAACATTGCCCAAGTCGACGTGGTCGTATTCGAGCTTGAAAAACCAGCCTTTAGCGAACGACCACTCGAGCCCGGCGCCGACGTCCCAGCCGACATTTGTACCGGTGGCGGAATAATCGCCGATCGTCTGCTCGACATTGCCTACAGCCAGGCCGCCCTTAATGTAAGCAAGCGTATTGCCGATCGGATAGCCGACACGGCCGTCGAAAGTGCTCAGCCAGGTATTTCTGACGCCGCAGCATTCATCGTCATTGCGGCCGGTGATATTTGCCCAGCTAATTGTTCCCTCGACACCGGTCACCAACGGCCCGGTCATCCAATCGACGCCGCCCGAGAGCCCGACCAGGCCGCCGCTGGTCGAGAAATTCCCGGTTGTCCCGTCGGAGAAGTTAAAGCGCGATTGACCCACGCGCCTCCGCCGAATATGCCCACCGAGAAACCAACAAAATCGGAGGTCCCTGGCGTGAAGTAACCCGGTGTGGCCGGCGTGCCCCGCCACCAGCCCAGGAAGAAGCTCAGCAGCGGCGGGCATGGATCGTCGTTCCAATCGCCCTCTTCGTCCTCGTCCCACCACAAGTCGTGCTCACGCCACTCGGTGTCCGCAAGGCTGTCGGCCGCCCACTGCAGCCGAGCCCGCAAAGCTGGGCTCGCCGCCGCGTTCGTGTCACGCACGAACCTTGCATCGCTGCGCGAATTCTGCCGGGTGCAGTCGCGGCCCGGAGGCGGGTCAAATGCGGCCGACGTCGAACCCGATCGCTTGTCCCGGTCGCGCCAGGCAGAGCAAGCCGCCGAGGGCGAGAGGAGGGAGCGCATCCAGGCATTGATCCCGGGCTTGAGCCAGGATGCCTGCGCGGCGACAGTTCCGCCGCGCTGGCCCGGCCGGGTGCAAATGACAGCGTTGATGACGCCGACAAAGTTCGGCCTGGGCCCGTTTCCCACAGAAGTTTTTTATGATTGGGATCGCAACAACGCCATGCTCACGCGGCTGCATGATCCAGACAATCCGGCAATGGCCGTCGATGTCCTGCTCAAAGGTCCGCTTGGGTACGACATCAAGCCGGGCCATCTCTCGGCACCGACATGCCAGCAGGACTATCCCGGCATCGTCAGGCCGGATTGGCTTTCAGGTACGACCTGCGCCTGTCGCGGCGTGATCGCGAACAATCCGCAACTCGATCCAGACGATACGATCAACATCGAGAGCTGCAGCGCCGATCCGATGCATGCATTGTGGGCGTGGAATAAAAAATCCGGCGCGCCGGTTGCGTTCCTGTCAACGCTGCAGACACCGGGCGGCCTGGATCTGGCGGACTATTACAGCTGGTCGCCTGGCGCCGAGAGCGGCACCGCGACGTTTGCGGTGCCGCCGGCATGCATCGTGCCCAACCAGGTCGATCGCCTTCCGCCGCCGGATCGGGCGCGGCTTACGAGATTGTTCGGGACACGGTGCGCGGCATGTCACGTCGTCCAACAGCCTTGAGACCGGCGCCTGCTTAGTGATGGAGAAATTCGTCAGGTCCGCCCTCGATCGACGGCTCCCGGCCAGGGCCGCAATTTCGATCAAGCGAGGGGCCGCGGCGGCCCCTATGATGGGCGCAGACAGCACCGAACCGCAATGACGCGACGCCTTCATGTCCCTGACCAACAAAGCGCTGTGGGTGATCGAACGCAATCTGGAGCGGCCGCTCACGCTTGCCGAGCTGGCCCAGGCCTGCAGCGTGTCGCGGTATCACCTCGCCCATGCATTCGGGGCGGCGACCGGAATTCCCCTGATGCAGTACGTGCGTAAGCGGCGCTTGTCCGAGGCAGCGCACCGATTGGCATCCGGTCAGGCCCCCGACATTCTCGAGCTCGCGCTCGACACCGGATACGGATCGCATGAAGCGTTTTCGCGGGCGTTTCGCGGCCAATTCGGCACCACACCCGAGAAGGTGCGCCGAGAAAAAAGCGTGGAGACCCTGACCATGATCGAGGCACTGAAAGCCCGTGGCAACATCCAGATCGAGCTCGCGCCGCCCCGCTTCGTCACCGGCGCCCCGATGCTGCTTGTCGGTCTCTCGGAACGGCATTCGTTCGAATCAACCGAACGCATCCCGGCGCAATGGCAGCGGTTCATGGCGTCCTACGGCGACATTGCTGACGAGACCGATCCGATACCGCTCGGCGTCAGCACCAATCTCGATGACGACGGCACCTTCGAATATGTCTGCGCCGTCGAGGTACGGGAGGCGTCCGACCTGCCGAAGGGGTTCATTCAACTGCGCATCCCGGCGCAGCACTACGCGGTCTTTGCGCATCTCGACCACGTCGCCACGATCGGCGCGACCTACTACGCCATCTGGGACCGTTGGCTTCCGGCGCATCACCACAAGGCCGCCGACGGCCCGAGCCTCGAACGCCACCTCGCGACATTCAATCCGCAAACCGGCCTTGGCGGCATTGAGATATGGATACCAATAGAAGCCGCCGGCTGATCGGCTGCGGCAACGCCAACCATCATGGATGTTGCACACCCGCCCGCCTAAATCCCGGCGGCCACGATCCGAACCAGCAACTCGCACAGAAATGAGCCGTGGAAAGGTCTCAGTCATGAACAATCAAAACCGGCGCGATTTTCTGCTCGGCACAGGCGCGATGGCAAGCGTTGCCGCCGTCGCCCGCGACGCATGGACGAGCCCCGCTCATGCCGAGACCGCGGTGAGCTCCGAGTGGGACTATCGCACGGCGAAGGACACCGCCGCGGCGCTGCGGGCGCGCAAGATTGGCGCTGCCGAACTCGCCGACCATGTCATCGCCCGCATCGAGAAGCTCGATCAGAAGCTCAACGCCGTCGTGGTGCGCGACTTCGACCGCGCCCGCGAGGCGGCCAAAGCCGCCGACGCGGCGCTCGCTCGCGGCGAACAGCGGTCGCTCCTCGGCGTCCCGATGGTGGTTAAGGAATCGTTCAACATCGCCGGCCTGCCGACGACCTGGGGCATCCCGGCGTTCAAGGGCTGGATGCCGCAGGAAGACGCGGTCACGGTCACGAGACTCAAGGCCGCCGGCGCCGTCATCCTCGGCAAGACCAATGTCCCGATCCATCTGCAGGACTGGCAGAGCTATAACGACATCTACGGCACCACCAACAATCCCTGGGACCTTGGCCGCACGCCGGGCGGGTCGTCCGGCGGATCGGCGGCGGCGCTCGCCGCCGGATTCGGGCCGGTCTCGCTCGGCTCCGACATCGGCGGATCGCTGCGTGTGCCCGCGCATTATTGCGGCGTCTATGCCCACAAGCCGACATACGATCTCGTGCCGGCGCGCGGGCACACGCCTCCGAGCGTCGCCGCCATACCGCGCCATGTCGATCTCGCCGTGGTCGGACCGATGGCGCGGAGCGCGGCCGACCTCGCCCTCGAGCTCGATTTGCTGGCCGGTCCGGACGAGGCGCGCGACGGCGTCGCCTACCGGCTGGCCCTGGCGGCCCCGCGCCACGAAGACCTCAAGAGCTTCCGCGTCCTCGTCGTCGACACCCATCCGCTGCTGCCAACGGCGGCATCGGTGCGCACCGCCCTCGATCGCCTGGCGGAGCGGCTCGGCAAAGCCGGCGCCAAGGTTGGGCGCGAGAGCCCGCTCCTGCCCAACCTCGCCGAGGGCGCGCGGCTTTACATGCGGCTGTTGCTGGGCGTTGTCTCCGTGCAGTGGCCGCCGGAACAGGTCCAGCTCGTGGCCAGCGCCGCCGCGATGCTCCCGCCCGACGATAAGAGCCTTGGCGCCGAACGCATCCGCGGCGCGCTCATGACCCATCGCGACTGGATGGCCGCCGACGGCGCGCGAGCCAAGCAGCAGCAACAATGGAGCGAGCTGTTCCGCGAATGGGACGTCGTCCTCTGTCCGCCGATCGCGACGCCGGCCTATCCGCACGATCACTCGGTGCCGGACTATGCGCGCCACATCGACATCGACGGCAAGGAGTACCCGTATCAGGACCAGCTGGTCTGGCCGGGTGTGGCGACCGTGCCGGGCCTGCCCGCGACCGCGGCGCCGATCGACCATACGGATACCGGCCTGCCGATCGGCGTCCAGATCGTCGGCCCCTATCTCGAAGATCGCACCCCGATCGCCTTCGCCGAACTGATCGAGCGCGAGTTCGGCGGCTTCGCGCCACCGCCGGGCTATACCGGCTGAGCGTTATTTCGCCTTGGCGTAGGGATAGATCAGGTCGCCGGTCTTCTGGTCGGCCGGGGTGAGCACGGTCTGGTAGCTCATGCCCCGCCAAGTATCGAGGTTCGCGGCATCTGTGATGTCGTGATACTGGACCGTGAGCATGCGGGATTTGCTCCACTCGCCGTTCTTGCCGAACCTGACGTCGCCCATGATGGTCTTGAACTCGTTGTTGCGCAGATAATCGGCGAGCTTGTCGTCGTTGATGCTTTTGGCGCCTTCGATCGCCTCGCCGAGCAGCTGGAAATCGGCATAGCCCCAGCCGCCCAGATAGTAGCCGAGCGGATCGACCCCGGCGGTCTTGGCTTCCTCCTGGTAGGTTTTGAAGAACGCCGCGGCCGGCGCCATCAGCTTCGGCGACGGCACCCAGGTCTCGTAATTCACGATGCCGTTGAGCTTGGACTTCAGCTTCTCCTTGAACACCGTCGCCTGCAGGCCGACCATGGCGCCGCCAAACATTTTCGGCGTGAAGTTGAGTTCATTGGCGGCGAGCAGGATGCCGACCGAGCTGAGCGGATAGGAGCAAACAATCACCAGATCGGCGTCGGCGGCTTGAAGCGCCCGCACGATCGGCGAGAAGTCGGTCGTGCCCGGCGGATAGGTCTTGTCGTAGACCGACTTGAACCCGAAGTCCTTGGCGCTTTCGCGGGCGCCGTCGCAGCTGTTGCGCGCGAACTCGGCGTCCTCGGCGGCGAGCGCGACCGTCTGCGGCTTCGGGTTTTGCGCCGCCGCCAGCTGGAAGAAGCCCTCGCTGAACGACAGCTTCGGCGAGGGGCCGGACGGCAGCATCGAGAAATATTTCGGGTAGTGGAACTGGCCGTTGACGTCGAGCGCGAACAGCCCGATGAACGTCTTGCCTCTCTGCATGACGATCGGCATCGCCGGCGCGTTCATATTGGTGGCGTAAGGCCCGACGATCAGGTCGACTTTGTCGACGTCGAGGAGCTTGGTGTAGATGCCGGGCACCATCGCCGGATTGGACTGGTCGTCATAGGTGACGAGCTGGACTTGGCGTCCGAGCAGGCCGCCTTTGCCGTTGATCTCCGCTTCCCAGATCTTGGCGCCGAGCAGCGCCTGCTTGCCGTTGGGCGCGAGCGGCCCGGTGAGCGCCATGCTGAAGCCGATCTTGATCGGCTCGCCGTTCTGCGCGCACGCGGGATTGCCGGCGGCTGCGATCATGGCGGCGGCGAGAAGCGCTATACCGGTTGCGCCGGCGACGCTCCGCCGCCCTGGCTGATGCCCCATCATTTCCTCCCAAAGCTTTACGCAACTCGGCTGCGCTCGCCCGTTCAGGGTCTGGCGCGACAGCCCAAGGATCACAATGCCTTGCTTCGTTGGGTCTGAAAAGGGAGCGTGGCAATCTGCCCCGCGTGGGCGCCGGCCCCGTCGTGAAAAGCCGACCGATCCCCCTTGTCGCGCCCGGCGCCGCGAATTATTCTGCACATGTCCCGAGGGGGTTTTCGGTTGCCGGGAATCCCAGGGCTTCACATCGTTGCAACGCGTGTAGAGCGCGTGCGTGAAAAAAGGAAACGACCATGGCGTGGACAACTCCGACCCTTGTCGAGATCTGCATCGGCCTTGAGATCAACGGCTACCTCCCGGCTGAGTTCTAATCCTCTTTTCCGCTTTCTCCGCGACCGCCTGAATGGGGCGCCCGACCGCCATCGTCCTCGGTGCTGCGGCGGGTGGCGGTTTTCCGCAATGGAATTGCCGATGTGCCGTGTGTCAGCTCGCCTGGGCGGGCGACGCGCGGGTGAGGCCGCGAACCCAAGCAAGCCTCGCCGTTTCAGCCGACGGCGAGGCTTGGACCATTTTGAACGCCTCGCCGGACCTGCGTGCGCAGGTCGAGGCGACGCCGGCGTTGCAGCCGCGCCGAGGCGTGCGCGATAGCCCGATCGCGGCGGTCGTTTTGACCGGCGCCGAGGTCGACCAGGTCGCCGGGCTGTTGACGCTGCGCGAACGGCAGGACCTGACGGTGCTCGCCACCGCTGAGACGCTCGCCGCGCTTGCCGCTAACCCGATTTTCGGCGTGCTCGCGGCCAGCGTCGTGACCCGCAAGGTCGTCGCCCGCGACCAGCCATTTGCGCTGCCCGGCGGCCTCACCGCGGAGCTGTTCGCCGTTCCCGGCAAGGTCGCGCTCTACCTTGAGGGCGACGATCCGGCGCTCGCCACCGAGACCGGCGCCAATGTCGGCGTCGAGGTCGCCTGCGGCGAGCGGCGTCTCATTTACGTGCCGGGCGCCGCAGCCGTGACCGCGGGGTTGCGGGAGCGGCTTGCCCGCGCCGACGTTGTGCTGTTCGACGGCACCCTGTTCGTCGACGACGAGATGATCGCGACCGGCACCGGCGCCAAAACCGGGCGCCGCATGGGCCATATGCCGGTCGAGGGCGCCGACGGCACGCTCGCGGCACTTGCCGGCCTGACCGCCCGGCGCATCTTGACTCATATCAACAACACCAATCCGATCCTGGTCGAAGGTTCCCCTGAGCGGCGCAAAGTCGAGGCCGCCGGCTTCGAAATCGCCGAGGACGGGATGGAGATCATGCTGTGAAACTCCTGAGTGCCGAGGAACTCGAAGCCCGCCTGCGCGACATCGGCGCGCGGCGCTATCACCGCTTGCACCCATTCCACAAACTTCTGCACGGCGGCGGTTGCAGCAGGGGCCAGGTCCAGGCCTGGGCGCTCAACCGCTACTATTACCAGGCGATGATCCCGATCAAGGACGCGAGCCTGATCGCCCGGTGCGAGGATCAAGCGACGCGGCGCGAATGGCGCAGCCGCCTCGTCGATCACGACGGCGCCCGTGAGGGCGAAGGCGGCATCGCCCGCTGGCTGAAGCTCACCGAGGGGCTCGGACTCGACCGTGATTACGTTACCTCGCTGCGTGGGCTCTTGCCGGCGACGCGCTTTGCAGTCGACGCCTATGTGCATTTCGTGCGCGAAAAATCGCTCCTCGAGGCCATCGCCTCCTCGCTCACCGAGCTGTTCTCGCCGCAAATCATCGGCGAGCGCATGGAAGGGATGCTCAAGGGCTACGACTTCGTCTCGACGGAGACGCTCGCCTATTTCTCGCAGCGGCCGCCGCAGGCCGAGCGCGACTCGCGCTTTGCGCTCGACTACGTCAAGCGCAACGCGCGCTCGAGCGAGGCGCAGCAGAGCGTGCTCGCGGCGCTCGAGTTCAAATGCGACGTGCTGTGGGCGATGCTCGACGCCCTCTACCACGCCTATGTGGCGCCGAAGCAGATCCCGCCCGGCGCCTTCGTGCCGCAGGATTAGGAGCTCCGGTGAACGACGCGCCGGCCGTGATCCCCTCCGACGCCCGCCCGCGGCTGCCGCACGGCGTGCGCCTCGTGCACAACGAGGCGCAAGGCGGCTGGGTGCTGCTCGCGCCCGAGCGCGTGTTCAAGGCCGACGCCATCGCCGCCGAGGTGGTCAAGCGCTGCACAGGCGAGACCGCCTTCGCCGCGATCGTCGACGACCTGGCCAAGACGTTCTCGGCGCCGCGCGAGCGCGTTCTTGTTGACGTGACGGCGCTCCTGCGCGGGCTCGCCGACAAACGGCTCTTGGAATTGTGACTGCGGTGCGTCATTCGCGGCCTTGTGCCGAAGTCCCGACAAGAGTGAAGTAAGCGGCATGGAACAAGACGGCATGGCACAAAGCGGCATGGCGCAAAACGGCGCCGCACTGCATAGCCCGCTTGGCCTTCTGGCCGAGCTGACGCACCGCTGTCCGCTGGGCTGCCCATACTGCTCCAATCCGATCGCGCTCGATCCGCGCGATGACGAGCTCGACACC
>Ga0187781_10002354_pt1 | contig 14411 bp, 12 predicted proteins | sample 0715_SJ02_MP02_2_FD_132447 | JGI IMG/M metagenome (GOLD analysis project Ga0187781, IMG submission 132447) | Tropical peat soil microbial communities from peatlands in Department of Meta, Colombia - 0715_SJ02_MP02_20_MG | ecosystem: Environmental > Terrestrial > Soil > Wetlands > Peat | place...
AGTGGCCGCGGTTCCGGTGTTGGCGGAACTTCCAGTTCCAGCGCCGCCCAAGTTGTTGTTGGTGTCCTCGGTCAAAGCAACGCTGCGTCCGTTTGCGTAGATATCGAGCGCTGCTTGACCGCCTGCGCCGTGTGCAACGCCGGTGATGAAGCCCTTCGACTGCATATCGGTGAGCATGGCTCCCACCGTGCTGGCCACGCCGCCGGTTTGGTAAGTATAGACAGAACTGCCGCCCGTTCCTGGGTTGGTAATGGTGAATTGGATGGTGGAGTTGGCGGAGATTACCGAGTTCACGTTGTAGGTCGCTGCCGCGCTGACCCATTCGCCGGCGGTCCCGGCCTGCAGGGAGTCCGTCGTTGCGACGTTGTTGGCCGAGACCTGCGTCAGCGGCGAACCACCCAGCGATGAGGCTGAGGTCAGGGCGGTAGTGTTGCCGCTGACTTCGGTGTTGGCGTTGGTGTTCTGGAACACCTGTTCGCCGTTGAAATTGGTGGTCGCGCCGATGCGGTTGATTTCTGCCTGGATGGAAGCGAATTCAGCCTGCAGCGGAGCGCGCTCAGTGTTGGACAGGGTGCCGTTGGCCGATTCAGTCGCCAGGGTGACGGCGCGGTTGAGCAGCGTGGTCACCTGGGCGAGGGCACCGTCGGCAACTTGCAGTTTTCCTACGCCATCGCTGGCGTTTTGCGCTGATTGTGTGAGAGCTGTAACGTTGGCCATCAAGCCGTTGGCCACGGCCAGGCCGGCAGCATCATCGGCTCCGGTGTTGATGCGCGATCCAGAAGACAGTTCGTCCAGTGTCTTCTCGAGGTTGTTGTTTGTGATGTTCAACTGATTTTCCGCCGCCAGGGCCGGAATGTTGTTCAGAATACTAAATGACATTTTGTTGCTCCTTTAGTTTTTTCCGGTTCCGTTGGAATTACCCGCGTTCGGGCCGGTTTCCGTCCATTCCTTGGTGGCGGAACCTGATTTTTGACCTTCAGTGGGTCCCATCGGCAGGGCGCGAAAACCCTTTAGGAAATCTCCCACCTTCCGCAGCAACACCTTTGTAACTTCCAAGTTCATCCACCTTTCGTGATCTCTGTCCTGAAGTTGTCGATAGCCCCGAGAGGGACTACTGCCATCACGGCAGCGCGTCTCCGGAGGCGGCGCATGATCCAGTTGACTCGGCTGAACAATAGTCCTCTGATCGTGAACTCGGATTTGATCAAGTTCGTCGAGCAGTCTCCGGATACCGTCATCACCCTCATAAACGGGGAGAAAATCTTGGTGCGCGAGGCTGCGGAGAAAGTGCTGGAACGGATCGTCCGCTTTCGCCGGGCGGTACTGGAAGGGATTTATCCGGCCGCGAGCCATTTGCCCGCGATTCCCGCCGCGGCTGACGACAAACACACGGAGCCGGATGAAGGCTCCGAAAGGTAAGCGTTTGTGGATAAGGCGAGCTGGGGCGGCGTGGCGCTGGGCTTAGGGGGCATCGTGGGAGGCCTGCTGCTCGAAGGCGGCAATCTATCGCAAGTGCTGCAGCCCACTGCCGCAATGATTGTGTTCGGAGGCACAACCGGAGCCGTGCTCCTGCAGTTTCCGCTACCGGTGGTAACAAAGGCGGCTCGGAGTCTGGCCCATGTGTTTCTGCAACCGAACCGCAACCCGGACAAGACGGTACAGGAACTGGTGAAATACGCCAACCGGGCGCGGCGTGAAGGCATTGTCTCTCTGGATGCAGAACTGGAGAGTATCAACGAACCGTTTCTCAAGAAATCGTTGATGCTGGCCGTGGATGGCACCGAGCCTCAGGAATTGCGCAGCATCATGGAGCTGGAACTGCAAAACCAGGCTGATCAGGAGGACAAAATTCCCCAAGTCTTCGAGTCGGCTGGCGGTTTCTCACCCACCATCGGAATCATTGGCGCGGTTCTTGGCCTTATTCAAGTGATGCAACACCTGGACAAGATTGATGAAGTCGGACGCGGCATCGCCGTCGCCTTCGTTGCGACTATCTACGGAGTCGGCGCCGCCAATCTGTTCCTGCTTCCCGCGGCCGGCAAGTTGCGAATTCGTATTCGGGAAGAACAGCTACTTCGCGAAATGACGCTCGAAGGAGTGGTGTCGATTCTGGAAGGGATGAATCCGCGAACGCTGGAAAGCAGGTTGCGTGGTTTTCTGGAGGAAAGCAGGAGGGAGACAGTTAAGCCCGCGCCGGTGGACACGTCTCCATGAAACCCAAGAAAAAGTCTGCCACGCGCGTCAGCCACGATCGCTGGCTGGTTTCGTATGCCGACTTTATCACTCTGCTGTTCGCGTTCTTTGTGGTCCTGTATTCCGCCGCGCAGGTAGATAAGCGGAAAATTGGTAAGCTGGCGGCGGGCATTCAGACGGCCTTCGAACAACTCGGACCTTTTCCGGCGACTGGCCCGCCAAGAATGCTGCCGACTCCTTCGCCAGTGTCTTTCAACAACCCTCCGCCCGGTCCCGTCTTTCAGCCCCCGGAACCAAGCCGCGACTTGATGTTCTTGAGAAAGGAACTGGAACAAGCCCTCGCTCCCGAGATTCTGCGCGGCGAAGTTGCCTTGCGCGATGCTCCGGATGGGCTGGTCGTCAGCCTGCGGGAGGCTGGTTTCTTCGACAGCGGTTCCGCCGGCATCAAAGTAGAATCTGAGCCGGCTTTCAGCCGCATGGCGACACTGCTTGAGGACCGACAATGCAACCTTCGCATCGAGGGGCACACGGATAACGTGCCCATTCACAATTCCCAATACAACTCGAATTGGGAACTGTCCACCGCTCGCTCCACGGAGATGATCCGGCTCCTGATCACGAGATACGACTTCGCTCCCGCGCGCCTTACCGCCGCCGGCTACGCCGAATATCATCCCATCGCCAGCAATGACACCGAGGCTGGCCGCGCCCTGAACCGCCGCGTGGACGTGGTGATTCTGGGACAGCTGCAGTTAACTGGCACACCTCCTACGCCAAAGTAACTTTGCCTGGGCCTTCGCGTTCTAGCCATCGTAGCAACCGCCAAGCTGCGAGTTTTGCACGGTGCACTCGTGGCGTCGGGCAGTGCTGATCGACTGGCCCACCCGCTTGGGTCCTTGAAGTGTCCGTTTTGTTTGCCGATAGATTTTCTTGCGAATGCACTGTGGCCAATTCTGAAAGAACAGCGATCCGAAGTGCCAGATGAGCCTAAACGACAAAAGCGGAGTACTGTCCCCAGCCCTAGGTAGCAGGGTCGAGATCGTTTCGATACCGTGCCATTTTCATGCGAGCAAGTATGATCTGCTGGGACAGTTGTTCCTGCCCCTCCTGGGCTCGGCTCAGCAAGCCAACGATCTGATGGGAGTCCGAGCTCGGGGCGACCGTTCAGCCCTGGAGGCCGCCGCCTACATGGCTGGCGAACTTCTGCGCGATCGCAGTTTTGCGCCCGTCCGGTCGTTGAGCACGGGGGCCTCCAACCTTTATCAGCTGGACTTTGTCGCCGATCAATTCCAAGTAGAGAGCACCGTTTTCAGCTCCGGAGCCGGCAAACAAGCACTGTTTCGCGTAAGCATCAGGGGTCGGATCCGCGGGGACAAATTCCAGGTGTTCGACTCTGTGACGAATAACCCGCTCTTTCCTTTCACAAGAATCGAAGCTGACAGACCGGATTTCTTTGAGCGCGAGTTTCCCCTTCTCGCCCACGAGTCACGCAAGAATTTGGCGTCTGTAGCGGACCGACGAAACACCCCTGCGCATGAAATCATCGATCTCAGGCTGGGCGTTCCAGTATCCGGCACGATCGTTAACGTACGGGTGCAAAAGGCCGCTGACTCCTCAGTCGAGGTGAAGAGCCCTACGAGCAGCGCCATCGTCATGAGGCTTCCGTTTTCCTCGCTGAACAACATCGCTAAGTTGGCAGACACCGTCGGACACTACTTGTCCACGAATACAAATGCCAGAAAGTTACTGGAAAGCACTGTGGCCTCCTCGGAGCCCGCCGAAAAAGCCACTCCTGTTCCCGAAAAGGGAGAAACGTCCGGCAGCACATTGTAGCCGCGGCCCTGGGAGGCCGGTTTTCAACCCTGGGGCAAGTCCCTTTCCGACAACCTGTGCGATTCCTGGGTTTGCGCTGCGTGCCGCAATTCATGCGGCATGCTGTCGGCCTCGCGCACCGAGAACACCGGCAACGCAGGCCTAATTCGCTGCGCCTCAGCGGGTGCGTGAAACTGCTGAGGGCTCTCGGCCAATTGCCGCACGGATTGGAGCGCTCTCGAATTTCTTGCCGCACTTGCCATAAGTGTCCGTTGCATCCAGCACAGCACGCCACCCGCCGTAAGACTTCTCCGCCAAGGCGCTCTAGCCCAATTCACTTCCGTTTCTAAAGCGTCCCACGCGGCTGTCGATGCTGCCTTGTAGGCGGCCCTTCGCCTGCTTCGAAAGCGAAAGGACTAGATATGTCTCATTCCAAGTTCCTTCTTTTATTTTTCTGCCTTGCGCTGTTTCTCTTCTGGGCAACGGTCCCCGCCTATACTGAGGAGGAAGCCAGCCTCTCTGCGCCCAGCAAGATGACATTTCTGTCCCACCACCTGCAGTTCCTTAGCGCCGACGGCTGCAACCAGTACCGTTACATGGACAACAAACCCGGCGACGTTACTGTTCGTGATGATTTCTACAAAGTAAGCACGGTTGGCCGCCTGACGCTGCTGGGCGAAGGAGTGACATACTTGCAGTTTCGAGCAGAATCTGGACGCGTTTTCAACTTTAGCTATGACTTCGCGGGCATCGGCATGCACCCAGGTTACTGGTCCTTCAACCTCAAATCTTTGTTTGTTGGCCAGAAGATTGGGCATCACCTGGAAGCCCAAGCCGGAGGCATTGAATATGATCGTGGCGCCGGTACGGAAGCCACCTATGCCGACAATGACGGCTGGTTGGAAGGCTACCGGCTGGCCTACACTTCCCACGCCCGGTGGGTACCGGACGTGTTGAGCGCGACCGTCGGCTATGTCGGCGACTTCGAGCAACCCAACGTGTTTGCCCGTCTGCCGCACATGGGCGACGAAAACTACATCCAGGCTCTCGCCCACAAGTATTTCGGCACGAATCGTGATGTGTCCGCTGAATTCGATTCCCTGCAAAGCATCCGCTATACCCGCGAAGCCGTCCATTTGCAGAAGCTGCCGTTAGTGGTAGCGGACGAACTGGTGGCCGAAACCATTACCCGCGCATCGGACGACACCACGTTCGGCTGGTCCGGCACTGTGTTCAAGACGCTGGACCGCAAAGGGCGGGTGCGCCTGGGCGCCTTCATCAGCGACCTGCCCGAGAGCATCTTCCTGAAAGGCAAAAATACCATCCTCTTGAACGGCGACTTCTACGTTCTCGGCCAGCGCATGGGCCCGAACGTCCGTATCATTCCGTTCAAGAATTTCGAGGTAACGCTGCAAGGATCGGTGCGCACGGACAACACCCCGAGTACGCGCTATCGCGGGCAGGTGACCGTCTGCTACCACTTCACGGGCTTGCTGAATCGCGCTCTGCGGTAGTGTTGACTCTACGGATCCGGCACGGCTACCAGGCTGCGCCGATCCAACCGCCAGCAGAACTTTCCTGTCGCACACATCGCTTAAGGGCGAAGTCTCCACAAAGTACTTTTGGCACTCGAGCAAGGCCACTTCAGATTAAAGTTCACTCCCCGCCCGCCGATGGAGTGCTTGTTTGGCGAAACCTGGGAGCGCTTTGCAGCGCGACCCAGAGCGGCGAAATCTGTCGGCCCAGCCACAAGAAGGAGCAGAGGAAATGGCAACAACACAAGTCGTCAGCCCCAAATCGAGAAGAAGTATTCGCGCAACTAACCATCGCAGTGATGTCAGTGACCTCTCCGGCCAGGTTGCCGCCATCAGAAAGTCGCAGGCGGTGATCGAGTTCCAGATGGATGGGACGATCCTGGATGCCAACGACAACTTTCTCACAGCCCTCGGCTACACCCTTGAGGAGGTCAAGGGCCGTCACCACAGCATGTTTGTCGATGAAGCCTATCGGCAGAGCGCGGATTACAAGGAGTTCTGGGCCAAGCTGAACCGGGGCGACTATGTGGCCGACCAATTCAAGCGGATCGGCAAGGGCGGGAAAGAAGTCTGGATTCAGGCCTCCTACAACCCGATTCTGGATTCGAATGGCAAGCCCTTCAAGGTGGTCAAGTATGCCACCGACGTCACGCAGCAGAAGGTGACTAACGCCGACTATGCCGGCCAGATCTCGGCCATCGGCAAGTCGCAGGCGGTGATCGAGTTCAAAATGGACGGGACGATTGTCACCGCCAATGACAACTTCCTGAAGACGCTGGGTTACACCCTGGACGAGGTCAAGGGCCGTCACCACAGCATGTTTGTCGATGAAGCCTATCGACAGAGCGCGGACTACAAGGAGTTCTGGGCGAAGCTGAATCGGGGCGAGTACGTGGCCGACGAATTTAAGCGGATCGGCAAGGGCGGGAAGGAAGTCTGGATTCAGGCCTCCTACAACCCGATTTTGGATTTGAATGGCAAGCCCTTCAAGGTGGTCAAGTATGCCACCGACGTCACGCAGCAGAAACTGACTAACGCCGACTATGCCGGGCAGATCTCAGCCATCGGCAAGTCGCAGGCAGTGATCGAATTCAAGATGGACGGGACGATTGTCACCGCCAATGACAACTTCCTGAAGACGCTGGGCTACACACTGGAAGAAGTAAGGGGCAAACATCACAGCATGTTCGTCGATGAAGCATACCGTTACAGCCCGGAATACAAGGAGTTCTGGGCCAAGCTGAACCGGGGCGAGTACGTGGCCGACGAATTCAAGCGGATCGGCAAGGGCGGGAAGGAAGTCTGGATTCAGGCCTCTTACAACCCGATTCTCGATTTGAACGGCAAGCCCTTCAAAGTGGTCAAGTATGCCGCCGATGTGACCCCGCAGAAGCGGGCCGCCGAAGACCTCAGGCGCAAGGTGGACAGCATGTTAGAGGTGGTATCGGCGGCTGCGTCGGGCGATCTTACCCAGGAGATCACCGTCAGCGGGCAGGACGCCGTCGGCCAGATGGGCGAGGGATTGGCGCGATTCTTCCAGAATCTGCGAGATATGATCCAATCCATCAGCGGCACCGCCGAACATGTGGCCTCGGCCAGCGAGGAGATCTCCTCCTCGGCCAATCAGCAGGCCCAAGGGTCACAAACCCAGAAGGATCAAACCAGCCAGGTGGCCACGGCCATGCAAGAGATGTCTTCCACCGTGCTGCAAGTTTCTGAGAACTCCAATAAAGCAGCAGAAGCTTCCCGCCAGGCAGCTGAAACCGCACGTCACGGTGGCTCCATTGTGGAAGAAACCTTGACCAAGATGCGCATCATTGCCGAGTCCGTCAGTAACACTGCCAAGAAGATGGAAGAGCTGGGCAAGAGTTCGGACCAGATCGGGCGCATCATCGGGGTAATCGACGACATCGCCGACCAGACCAACCTGCTGGCTCTCAACGCGGCGATTGAAGCAGCCCGCGCCGGTGAGCAGGGCCGCGGGTTCGCAGTCGTGGCCGACGAAGTGCGCAAGCTGGCCGAGCGCACCACCACTGCTACCAAGGAGATCGCCCAGATGATCAAGAACATCCAGGACGAAACCAAAATGGCGGTTACGGCCATGGAAGCTGGCACCAAGCAGGTGGAGGAAGGCGTTAAGTCCACCGCCCAAGCCGGGGAGTCGCTGAAAGAGATCATTCACAAGTCGGAGGAGGTGGGCGAAATGATCACTCACATCGCTACCGCGGCCACCCAGCAGTCCAGTGCCACCGAGCAAGTGAACAAGAACATGGACGAGATCGCCAAGCTGGTGAAGGAGTCAGCTGTGGGTGCGCAGCAGTCGGCGAAGGCCTGCCAGGACTTGTCTGGGCTGGCTCTGGACCTGCAGAAGATGGTGGGCAACTTCAAGCTGGAGAGTGGCAATGGATCCCAGGGAGCTCGCCGCGGGCGCGCAGGTGCGGCAGAAGCCGAATCAACTCGGCCCAAGGCCGCTGCTGCGGCCGCCCGCTGACCGGTAAGTGCGAAGTGGAACAGGAGAAATCAATGGAAACCCAAACCAAAGTGAATGAGGCTCCTGCCAGCGCCGTGAGCCTGCATGATTCCAAGGAAGGTCATGGTGACCTGCTGCAGCTGGTCAGCTTTCACATCGGCGGTGAGGAGTTTGGCCTCGACATTCTGCGCGTGCAGGAGATCATTCGCGTCCAGGCTTTGACCCGGGTGCCGAACTCCCCAGACTTTGTCGATGGCGTCATCAATCTCCGCGGAAAAGTGATTCCAGTCATTGGACTGCGCAAGCGCTTCGGCCTGGAGGACTCGGCGCACGACAAGCAAACCCGCATCGTGGTGGTCGAAGTTAAAGGCAATGTCCTTGGATTCATCGTCGATTCGGTTTCGGAGGTCTTGCGCATACCGGGTGACACGGTGGAACCGCCGCCCAGGCTGGGCAAGGTGGAGCGGGAATACGTTTCCGGAATCGGCAAGCTCGACAATCGCTTGCTGATCCTGCTGGATGTGGACCGGCTCATGAGTGACTCCGAGGAACTCGCCTCTGCAGCAGTTGCGCAAGCCTAAGACCGGCTGGCAATCGCAGACCACAGGAGTGTTCCGGCGTGGACAACGACTTCTTACAAGACCCGGCCATGATTCAGGAGTTCCTCGTGGAATCGGAGGAACTCCTGCAGCGCATGGACCAGGACATGGTCACGTTGGAGGCAACTCCGAATGACGCCGAGTTGCTGAACCGGATCTTTCGCGCACTCCACACCATCAAGGGCACCTCTGGATTTCTGAATTTTGAGCCGGTAGTCCGCCTGAGCCACCGCGCCGAGGATGTGCTCAACGCGCTTCGCCGCGGCGAAGTCCAGCTCACCAAGCGCATGATGGATGCGCTGTTGGCCGCCCGCGATCACCTGGGACGGATGCTGAGCGATATCCGCGAAGGCGGACTCAAGCAGTACAGCATTGATTCGTTGTTAAGTGAATTGGAAGCTGTCCAGAAGCCAGCCGAAGCGCCTCTGCAACCCGCCGACCCTCCACCTGACCAAAACGCAACCCAGGAGGCTAAAGAAGAAAGCGCTCCTCCGGGTCAGCTCGCTTCGCCTGTTGGCCAAGCACTGAGCGAAAGACCGGTGCCCCCGGTCGAAGCCGGCAACGTGCCTGCAAATCAAAAGCAGGCCGTCAACCCAGGCGAGAGCACCAGCGAGCAGACAATGCGGGTGAACGTCCGCAAGCTCGATGAACTGATCAATCTCATCGGCGAACTGGTTCTGGAACGCAACCGGCTGGCGCAACTCAGCCGTGATCTGAGCGCTGGCCGCCTGGCTTGTGAAGAATTGAACTCAGCCTTTAGCCAATCTGCGGCCAGGCTGAGTTTCATCACCGAGGAATTGCAGACCGCCGGCCTCAAGACGCGGATGGTGCCGATTGATGCGGTCTTCCGCAAATTCCCTCGTCTGGTTCGCGATGTCGCTCATAGTGTGCAGAAAGAAGTGGAACTCGAGGTTCGGGGCCAGGAAACCGAGATCGACAAGACCATGGTGGAACTGATTGGCGATCCCTTGGTGCATCTCGTCCGTAACTCACTCGACCATGGGATCGAAATGCCCGAAGCGCGAGTCAGCGCAGGCAAAGTGCGCCAGGGAACCATCCGGCTGGAGGCACGCCAGGAAGGCGACCAGATCATCATCATCGTGGCTGACGACGGGGCAGGCATCAACCCTGATCGCGTGCTTCGTAAGGCAATAGAAAAAGGTTTGGTGACCCCTGACCGAGCGCGCCAGCTCACCAGCCGGGAGATCCTTGACTTCATTTTTCTTCCTGGTTTCAGCACAGCAGAAAAAGTGAACAACCTCTCGGGCCGCGGAGTCGGCATGGATGTGGTCCGCTCCAACCTGAAACGCATGAACGGAACGATCCAGCTCGACAGCGTTCCGGGAAGGGGCACAACGGTATGGCTACGTTTGCCGCTGACGCTGGCAATCCTTCCGGTTTTGCTGGTGCAGGTGTCAAACGAGGCCTATGCTCTGCCTCTGCGTGCGGTACTGGAGACATCTCGTGTTCGCAGCGGCGAAGTACACCAGGTGGAAGGCAATGAAGTCCTCCTGCTGCACGGGGAAACGTTGCCTTTGTTGCGTTTAAGAAAAATGTTTGCCGTTCAAACCTCGGATGGCGAGCTCAGCGAGGAGAAGGTTGTGGTTTTGTTGGTGGGCGAGAAAAGAATCGCTCTCCTGGTCGACCGGCTTATCGGCCAGGAATCCACCGTGATCAAATCCTTGGGCGCGTATCTGCATCAATGTTCCAGCGTCGCCGGCGCGACCATCGGGGGGGACGGCCGTGTACGTCTGGTACTGGATCCCGCAGGCTTGCTGGCCTCTGTCCAAGGTCATGCCAGACAGGAAGTCGTGCAATGACAAGTGCTCCCTCCATCCCGGCACGGGCCACCGATGCTCCGCAGGGGCCACCCAGCCCGCAGTTGATCCGCATTCGTGATCTGGTGTACCAGGTCGCGGGCATTTTCCAGCCGGACAACAAACTTCGTCTGCTGGAAGACCGCTGCCTGAAGCGGATGCAAGCGGTGGGTGTCTCCAGCTTGCACGACTACTACGAATGCCTGACCACAAAACCGATCCGCCAAGTCGAACTAGTCAACCTGTTGAATGAGATTACGATCGGTGAAACCTGCTTTTTTCGCAATCAGCCACAGCTCGACGCTCTCCGTAACGTCGTCCTGCCCCGCATTCTGGAAGCGCGGGCAAAGATGGCTTTGCGCCATTTGCGCATCTGGAGTGCGGGTTGCTCCACCGGGGAAGAGCCTTACACCCTTAGCATGATGATGATGGAAGAACAAAGTGGCCGGCTTGCAGGCTGGACCTTCGAAATCGTCGCCACCGACTTGAATGAGCGCTCGGTGGCTCATGCCAAGCAGGGCACATACGGCACTTACAGCACCCGAAATCTCACGCCGTACTTCAGGCAGAAATATTTCACTCCCTCGGGAGACAACCTGACGGTCAACACCGAGGTCAAGACCCACGTCGGCATCAACCGGCTCAATCTGCTCGACGACGTGCGCATGGCTTTCTTGAAGGGCTTCGACATCATCATGTGCTGCAATGTCCTGATTTATTTCGACGTATTGTCGAAGCGCCGCGTCATCCAGCACTTTTACAACAACCTGCTGCCGCATGGATATCTCTTCCTGGGTCATTCCGAGTCGTTGTACGGCGTGAGCGAGGATTTTCGTTTGGTTCACTTGCCCTCGGCGACGGCGTACGTCAAGTCAGAGAAAAGGCAGGTAGTCCGGTAGGTGGTTATGAACGAACAGTCAGAACAATTGCTGCGACGGCTCGAGAACCTCGAGGAGATGCCCACCGTTCCAGTGGTGCTCGCGCCTCTCCTGCGCTACCTGGAGCAACCGCTGGACACCTTGGAAGTACAACAGGTCGTCGATTTGATTTCGCAGGACAAGTCGCTGGCGGCCCAGTGTCTGCACATGGCCAACTCTCCCTTATACGGAAGATGGCAGAACGTAGACAACATTCGCAGCGCTGTGGTTGCGCTGGGGCTGCAGCGCATGCGAGACATTGCGGTTTCCTGTTCCGTGCTCAAACTGGTCCCTAAGGGCAAGGCAAGGCTGGATCCGATGGTGTTCTGGGAACATTCCCTGGGATGCGCCCTGGTAGCGCGGCAGTTTGCGCGCCGCATTGGCTTCGCCGACCCGGGCAAAGCTTACCTCGCGGGATTGCTGCACGATATCGGAATTGTCGCGGAGCTCTCGGTTCTGCCAAGCGAGTTCCAGCAAGCCTTCGAGTTGGCGCGAACCCAAGGCGTCCCCTTGCACGAAGCTGAAACACGCACCCTCGGATTTACTCACTGCAACGCGGGGAAGATCGTCGCGGAGCGCTGGCATCTTAGTTCCGATCTTGTCGCCGTATTGAGCTGCCACCATGACCCGCCGAGCGCGCAGCAGAATCGCGATCTGGTCGCCCTCGTCTCCCTGAGCGACTTGCTTTGCCGCATGTGCGGCCTCGGCCACGGTTACATCGAGGAACGGCAGGTCAATTTTCTCGAAGAGCCGGGATTCGCACTTTTGCTCGACGAGTGCCCTTCGCTCAAGAGTTTTGATTGGGCACGCTTCACCTTCGAGCTGGAAGCGTACATGGAAGAGGTACATCGCCTGGTGAGCGTTCTTTACGGTCCATCGCAATGAGTCATGCCCAGCCAAACTCCCGTCTGATTCGCGTGCTGGTAGCTGACGACAGCGCATTCATGCGCACTGCTCTGACGAGGATGATCGAGTCCGATCCTTCTCTGCGAGTGAGCGATACCGCCCAGACGGGCAGTGAGGCGCTGGAGAAGATCCGCTTAAACCAGCCCGACGTAGTTACGCTGGATGTGGAAATGCCGGGCCTGGACGGGCTGGAAACCCTGCGCCGAATTATGAAGGATTTCCCCCGCCCGGTAATCATGGTGAGCTCTCTGACTCAGGAAGGCGCTGAAACCACTCTGGAAGCGCTTGATATCGGAGCCTTCGATTACGTTCCTAAACAGCTCTCCTATGTCTCGCTCGACATTATCAAAATCCGGGACGACTTGATCGCCAAAATCAAGGCTGCGGCCGAAATGGGCCTGCGGTCCTTCAGGAAGCCCACAGTAAGCACAGCCGGTAGCAGCATCGTCCACAGCACGTTCACCGTCGTGCCGGAAATCATCGCACTGGGCACTTCCACCGGAGGACCCAAAGCGCTGCAACAGATCCTGCCGCTATTACCGGCCGATCTGCCGGTAAGTGTAGTGATTGTGCAGCACATGCCTCCGGGATTCACCGCACCCTTTGCCCACCGCCTGAATAACTTGTGCAAGATCTCGGTGCGCGAGGCCAGCCAGGGCGAGGCAATCGCACCCGGCGTGGTTTACATCGCGCCCGCCGGTCTGCACATGACTATTTCGCGCCAGGCTTCCTCGAGCGCGGCTCTTCACCTTTCCCATTGTCCAGAAGGGATGCTGCACAAACCTTCTGTGGATGTGATGATGCTCTCGGTGGCGGATACTTTTCGCGGACTCTGCATGGGCATCATCATGACCGGCATGGGTGCCGACGGCCTTGAGGGAATGCGGGCGATCTCCAACGCGGGCGGTCTCACGGTCGGACAAGACGAGGCCAGTTGCACCGTCTACGGCATGCCTCGCTCGTGTGCGGATGCTGGGGTTCTAAGCCGAGTCGTTCCATTGGGCGATATTCCGGCAGTAATTCTGCAGGCAACGCGGTATCGGAAACGTGCCTAGATGGCGATCTCTCCCAAGTTTTTCGCCAGGACGTGCCGAACCTTTCGGAGCAGAGACTCGGCAGAGAAAGGCTTGGGCAAGTAGAACATTCCATCTTCCACAAGGCGCTTCTGCGTAACGATGTTCAAAGGATATCCGGAAATGAAAATGACTCTCAACGTAGAGTTCATCGCCCTAAGATCGTTCGCCAAGTCCCGGCCGTTTTGCCCGGGCAAAACCACGTCCGCGAGCAGAAGATTCACTTTTTTCCTGTGACCCCGGAATCTGGTGTCCGCTTCTGCAGCGTTACGAGCTGTCAGCACGTGGTATCCTTCGCTTTCCAGAATTTCACAAGTGATCTCGCGTACGAATGCTTCATCTTCTACTAGCAAAATGGTTCCACCGGTAACGAGTTTTTCTTTTGGCGTACTGAGCGCTGCTGCAGGCGCCGTTCCAGAAGCTAATTCCGCAAAGCTCACTTTGTTCCTCCAGACAACACGAACAATTAGCACTCAAGTCTCCATTCCCGATAAGCTACGTCCAAACGAGCAGTCCCCCTTTTTCTGAGCGACTTGCCTGCCGCAGAGCTAGAGCGGGGCTACGGCCGAAGTGGCCGGGATTATTACTTCGGGAAAGAATCGGGAACTGGCGGGGAATTTGCCCTAAATGGGTCGATGCCTAACGTGCGTCCGGAATTTTCATCCGCGGCAAAAAAAACATATCATGGGCAAAGCCGTTTCGTTCACGGCGAAAAGCTCGAATGAATGCTAAAGAACATGCCGTGTGGATCGTCACGGAGCTACGCCGGACTGGTCACCAGGCGTACCTCGTCGGCGGGTGTGTCCGCGACCTCCTGCTCGGCCGCGAACCCGCCGATTTCGATGTCTCCACCGACGCCACGCCGGAACAGGTCATGGCAATCTTCCCGGAAACCTACGCCGTAGGGGCGCAGTTTGGCGTGGTGCTGGTGCCACCACCGGGAGACTTGGCAAGCAACGTCTCTCCCAAAGCGGGCGTCGTCGAGGTTGCGACCTTCCGCAGTGACATTGGATACAGCGACGGTCGCCATCCCGACCAGGTCCGCTTCAGCAAGGATCCCAGTGAGGACGTGCGCCGCCGGGATTTCAC
>Ga0187781_10002355_pt1 | contig 14409 bp, 11 predicted proteins | sample 0715_SJ02_MP02_2_FD_132447 | JGI IMG/M metagenome (GOLD analysis project Ga0187781, IMG submission 132447) | Tropical peat soil microbial communities from peatlands in Department of Meta, Colombia - 0715_SJ02_MP02_20_MG | ecosystem: Environmental > Terrestrial > Soil > Wetlands > Peat | place...
CGTCCGTCACCACCAGCGCCACGCCACCGTCTTGCTGCGCGAGAGACACGCGCACCATCCTGGCCTGGGCGTGGCGGGCGACATTGGTAAGCGCCTCCTGCAGGATGCGGAAAATCGCCGTGCTCCGGCTGGCGTCCAAAGGAACGTCCTCCTGGGGAACGCTAACGTCGCAGTGGATTCCTGTGACTGCGGCAAATTCCTTTGCCTGCCATTCAATGGCCGCCGCCAGCCCAAGATCGTCGAGCACGCCCGGACGCAGGCGCGTGCAAATACTTCGCAGCGACTCCGTTGCCTCCTTGATTCGGCCAAGACTTGTCGCCAGGCGCGCCGAAAGCTCTGCGTCCTGGTGGGATGTGAGCCGCCGTGCAACCCAGTCACAGTCCATCTTGATGGCGGTCAGAATCTGGCCGATCTGATCGTGCAGATCGCGGGCCACCATCGCGCGCTCCTCCTCGCGCACCTGTTGCAGGCGAATCGTCAGCGCCCGCAGTTGTTCGCTGTGCGCTCGCAACGATTCCTCGGCTTGCTTCCGCGCGGTGATATCCGTGTAGGTTCCGATTCGTTCCCGAATGCTTCCATCCTTCTCCCGCACCGGAAATCCCCGGAACAAATACCATCGATACGGTCCTTCACCGCGGCGCAGGCGGCACTCGACTTCGTAAAGCCCCCCTTCTTTGAGGAATCGCGACCAGGCTGTGACCATCTTTTCCCGATCGTCGGGATGCACGGCGTCCAACCAGTGTTCCCGGGCCTGCTCCGGCGTCTGCCCGGTCAACTCCAGCCACGTGGGCATGGTCACTTGGTCGCCCTCCACGCTTCCGGTCCAAACCTTCTCCGAGGTCGCTTCGACCAGCGAACGATAGCGCTCCTCGCTGATCGCCAGCGCCCTCAGGGCGGCCTTACGCGGCGAAACATCGACTCCCGAACCGACGATCTGGACGACCCTCCCCGATTCATCACGCACGGGGTTGAGGGTGATGTCCAGTGGGATGCGCCGTCCTCCGGCGGTACAGACCTCATCCTCGTAGCGGACAGTTTCTCCGTGCGCGGCGCGCTCCATCGCCTGGCGCATGCGCTCCCGCGCCTCGGCCGAATGCGAAAACCAATAGCTCTCCCACAGTTTTTTCCCGATCGCGTCCTCGCGCCGCACTTCCCCTAATTCCAACGGTCTCTTGTTGAGTTCAAGGAAGACGCCTTCGGTGGAAAACAAGCCTGCGAAGATAAAGAGCGCATCCAGAATCTTGCGTAGTTGATCCCCGCTCTGGCCAAGCGCTCGATCGGATGCGGCGTTTAGTTTCTGACCACGGTGAGGGATGGAGTTTTGCGGTTTTGAGGTCTTTCGGGCCCTGGACATGGCTTGCAGTCCGACATCAGATACAACCAGTATGAATCACCGCGCCCGCTCGGGCGAGAAAAAAAAGGAGCAGTTGTGACTTTTCTGTGTCCCGGATGTGCAGAGTCCGCCTCGGTGACAAGTGACCAGCGGACACTGGCTGGTTCTCGGAGCTTGTCTCGCGGTCGTGTTCAACGCGCTGGCCGTGTAATCGCTCCCTCGGCAGCCGACGCAACCAGGGCCGCGTACTTGGCGAAAACTCCCGACCTGTATCGCAACCCCGGCGCCTTCCATTCCGCGAGACGCCGCTTGATCTCAGCGTCGGAAACCTCCAGTTCCAGCTTGCGAGTCTTGATGTCGATGACAATGCGGTCGCCTTCGCGGATCGCGGCAATCGGCCCGCCCAGCGCCGCTTCCGGCGCCACGTGGCCAACCATCAGGCCGCGCGTCGCTCCGCTGAAGCGGCCGTCTGTCATAAGCGCCACGCTTTCCCCGAGGCCTTCGCCAACAATCGCTGCCGTCACGCTCAGCATTTCCCGCATGCCCGGTCCACCCTTGGGTCCTTCGTATCGGATCACCACTATATCGCCGGGTTTGATTTGCTTCGACGTGACCGCATGCATCGCCGCCTCTTCAGAATCGAAGACGCGCGCCGGCCCCTGGTGCGACTGCCGCTCGTGCCCGCTCATTTTGGCCACTCCGCCTTCGGGGGCGAGATTGCCCTTCAGAATCACCAGGCCGCCAGTAGCCTTTAGCGGCTTGCTCAACGGCGCGATCACCTGTTGGCCCGCTGTTTCCTTCGCCGCGCTTGCCTCCTCGGCAAAGGTCCTGCCCGTCACCGTGAGCGTTGCTCCGTCGACGAACCTCCCGTCGAGCAGGCGCTTGGCCAGCACGGGAATGCCCCCCGCCGCATCGACATCGGCAGCGACGTACTTGCCGGCAGGCTTCAGGTCTGCGAGCAACGGCGTGCGCTCGCTCACACGCTGAAAGTCGTCGATTGTGAGCAACCGTCCGCCCTCGTGCGAACCTGTCTTCTGCGATCCCGCACGCGGAGACGCCGGCTCGCGCTCGCCCAACTCGCGGGCAATCGCCAGCAGGTGAAGCACGGCATTGGTCGAACCGCTGGTCGCGGCCACCCCCGCAATCGCGTTTTCAAAAGCGGCTTTCGTAAGAATGCCGCTGGGGCGAATTCCCTTCGCCAGCAGATTCATCACGACCTCGCCGCACCGGAACGCGACTTCATCCTTTCGCGGATCCATCGCCGGAATGCCGTTGAACCCCATCGGCGAGAGGCCAATCAGCTCCATGACGGTGCTCATGGTGTTCGCCGTGTACTGGCCGCCGCATGCGCCAGCGCCAGGGCAAGCAACGTTTTCGAGTTCAAGCAGATCGGCGTCCGACATTTTCCCGGCGGCGTTTGCGCCGACGGCTTCGAACACATCCTGAATCGTCACATCCTTGCCGCGGTATTTTCCCGCCGCGATGGTGCCGCCGTAAAGCACCAGCCCCGGCAGGTCCATCCGGGCGAGAGCCATGGCCGCGGCGGGAATCGTCTTGTCGCAGCCGACGATGCACACAGCGGCGTCGAAGAGCTGGCCTCGGCACACGAGCTCAATCGAATCGGCAATCACCTCGCGGCTGACCAGCGAAGCGCGCATGCCCTCCGTCCCCATGGTTTCGCCATCGGAGATAGCGATGGTGTTGAACTCCATCGGCGTGCCGCCCGCGGCGCGAATGCCCTCTTTAACTTTTTCCGAGAGCCGCCGCAGGTGAAAGTTGCACGGCATCGTCTCGATCCACGTGTTGGCAACGGCGATGAGGGGCTTCGCGAGATCGGCGTCCGTGAACCCGATGGATTTATACATGGCGCGCGCCGGAGCCCGGTCGCGCCCGTCCGTAATATTGCGGCTGCGATGTTTGAGGTCCATAAGAGCAGTTCTCAGTTCCCGGTTCTCAGTTCTCAGAAGAACCGAACTTTTTACTTGGTTGTCCATCGCGCTTCATGAGGAACCAACCTGCACAATGGCCACAGGATTGATTATGGGACAGTCTTAACGTGACTTGACTGCCTGGCACAAGTCCATGAAGCTGGTGACAGAAATTTATTCGGCGACGCAAGGATTCCCGGTCTCGGAGAGTTACGGCCTCGCCAGTTAACTGCGGCCGGCAGCAGTTTCTGCACCGAGTAATATGGCGGAAGGCCAGGCGCGTTTTTCGCAGAAGGAGTTCCATCGCTTCCTAGTCAGGCTCGCGGATTGCTGCTTGAGATAGAGACTCAACTGCTCATCGCAAAAGAACTCAAATATCAGGCGCCGGAAGAGGTGGCTCGGCTAAACCGATGAATTGGGGCGGATCCTCAACGGACTCCTGGCGTCAATCAAAATCTGCGTCGCCTAATGGATGTTTGGTCTTCTGAAAACTGAGAACCAAGAACTGAGAACTGGCTTTTTACGCGTTGACTACTTTCGGCTTCTCGGATTTCGCCGGCTCACCGGACTTTTTCTTCTCGCTCGGCAGCCACGACATCATCCCGCGCAGCTGCTCGCCGACTTTTTCGATCTGATGCTGCTTCGCCTTCTCGCGCAGCTGGGCAAACTTTTTGCCGCCCTTTTTGTTCTCTTCGATCCATTCCCTGGCGAAGCTGCCGTTCTGGATGTTCGCCAAAATCTCTTTCATCGCCGCGCGTGTCGCATCGCCCACCGACTTTTCGCCACGCGTCAAGTCGCCGTACTCAGCGGTATTCGAAATCGAATAGCGCATGCGGCTCAGCCCGCCTTCGTAAATGAGATCGACGATCAGCTTCATCTCGTGCACGCACTCGAAGTACGCGATCTCTGGTGCATATCCCGCCGCCACCAGCGTCTCAAATCCCTTCTGCATCAGCGAAGTCAATCCGCCGCACAGCACCGCTTGTTCGCCGAACAGATCGCTTTCCGTCTCCTCTTTGAAAGTCGTCTGTAGCACCCCGGCCCGGGTTGACCCGATGCCATACGCATAGCAAAGCGCAGACTCGTGGGCCCGCCCGCTCGCATCCTGATGGATGGCGAGCAACGCCGGCACGCCTCCGCCCTGCGCATACACACGGCGCACCAAATGCCCGGGACCCTTGGGCGCAATCATGACCACGTCCACATCCTTTGGCGGTGCAATCGTCTTGAAGTGAATTGCGAAACCGTGGGAAAAACCAAGCACCTTGCCCTTGCGCAGGTGCGGCTTGATCGCCGCGTCGTAGAAATCGGCCATCGTCTCGTCGGGGGTAAGGATCTGTATCCAGTCTGCGCGTGCGGCAGCTTCAGCAGGGGCTAGCACCGTCATGCCGTCGGCGCGAGCCTGCTTGGCCGAAGCGCGCCCGGCATCGAGCCCAATAATGACCTTGTAACCGCTGTCGCGCAGGTTCTGCGCCTGCGCGTGTCCCTGGCTGCCGTAGCCAAAAACGGCGATGGTTTTTCCTTTGAGAGCGGAAGGGTTGGCATCTTTTTCATAGAAAACTGTGGCCACGGTAAGCTCCTTGAGTTTGAATCCCTAGATTTTAACGCGAATCTGTATGACCGACCAATCGGTCTGTCGTGCGCCGCCGCAATACCGCGCCTCATGAATTATGTTGGCTGGCTGGAATTATGGCGAACTGGTATGCCGGATGACACCGGCTTGTCAGAATTCCAGGTACGAAGTAGGGCGCGGCATCTGCGTAGGACCTTCGGTTCCCGTAGCTGGGAGCAACGCCTCGGCGTTCGCGTGCAGGTCCTCCCAGGCCGCTTCGGTCAATGTCGGTTGCGCGCCGACCAGGTCGCGGATCATCTGCCATGCCGCCAGATTCAACGCCCCGTCCGGGGCCGGACCCATAGCCAGCGAGACCGCGCATTGCGGGCAAAAGCAGATTCGCCGTGCCGACGATTTCTGCCGCGGGCGCACTCCCGTCGTCTGGGCAAAAAGGAACACCGCGACCGATTTCTCGCCCGCCTCAAGTTCGCGGTTACAACGAAGGCAAAATGGATTGTCCAACGATTCCGTCCGCAGCGGGCTTCAGCCCCGCCGTGCCAACAATGTCTCCAAATTTGCCCTGCGGACACAAGTATGCAGGCAGATTCCCGCCGACTCCCTTACGGATGAGCCTCCGTCCCCGAACCAAGCTGTGCTCTAGTCAGATCGAAGGGCGCTCCAGCAATCTGTTGCCATGGGTTCGCAGGCTCGCTCCGGGGAGGTCCCTGTTTCGCTTTCATCGCCCCGCCTAAGTCATTCGCGTGCAGTGGAGCAGGCAGCCGCCGTATGTTACCGGGTGAGTGGGCACGAAGTTGAATTCCTGCTGGTCCGCACGCGCTCCGGCCGCTGGACTTTCCCCAAGGGCGGTATCGAGCCTGGCCTGAGCCACGCACAATCCGCCGCTCTCGAAGCCTTCGAGGAAGCCGGCGTTCACGGACGCATCGAAGTCACGGCATTCGCCCGCTACGCACGCCGCGCGCGACCGAAGTCCGGAACCAAGCCCATCCCCGTCTTTGCCTTTCTTTGCGAAGTGCACCGGCTGGGCAAGCCGCAAGAATCGGAGCGCGACCGCACCTGGTTCTCCGCCGAAAAAGCCAAGCGTCGGCTGCAGGAAGGCCGCGCTGAGAAGTGCGGAGCCGAACTCACCGCCGTCGTCGATCGCGCGGTCGCCCGCGTGCGCCGCTTGCAAGGCATCGACGGCAGCCCGGCGAGCAAAACTCACAAAGATGCTCTTCAAAAGGTCTGTTTTGAATCGTGGGAAATCGCCGCCTCGCCCCGCTTGCGCGAGCCCGCCGGCAGCTCCATACGGCGCTTCCTGCAGCCCGCCCTTGCCTCCGCCTTCGATGTGCATCCTCAGAAACTCCTGCCCGGTCACATCCAGCAGATCATCCCGCCGGAGCGAGCATCCCGGACCACCGCCAACCAGCCTGGCAAAGTCACCGCCATCGACGCTACCCGCAGCTGACATCGAATCCCGGCAATCCGTAACTGACATTCCCCGGGGCCTAGAGCAAACATCCCTTTCCGCGATACCATCTCTGGTGATGCATCGCGAAGCTATCATCGAACCTCGCCAGGAAATCCTCCGCGCGGCGGCGCGCCTGTTCCAGCAGCGCGGCTACGACGCCACCTCAATGAACGACGTCGCCGCCGCGCTCAAACTCTCCAAGGGCGGCCTCTATCATCATTTTCAGTCGAAGGACGAGATCCTCTTCCACATCATGTCGCACGCCATGGACATCACCGAGGTGCGCGTAATCAACGTCGTGCGCCGCGTCGAAGGCGCCCAGGAACGCTTGCGCACCCTGATCCGTCTTCACATCGAAGTCGTGCTCAGCGAAGAGGACCGCGAAATCACGGTTATGTTGCACGAAAATCATCCCCTGCCGCCCGCCTTGCGGCGCAAGATCAACGGACGCAAGAAGGACTACCTGCACTTCGTCGAAAACCTGATCGCCGACGTGCAGCGCCAGCACGCCGCCGCCGCGACGGTAACGCCGCGCGCGGCTGCTTTCGCCCTCGTTGGCATGATCAACTGGATTTATCAGTGGTATCAGCCCACCGGCTCGCTCACCGGCGACGACATCGTCCGGCAGTATACGGATATCTTCTTTCGCGGCGCCTTCGGATAGGTCGCCCCTTGAACCACTTCTTCCGCATCCACGACCTCAACCGCAACCGCGGCGCCCAAGGCAAGCTCTATCTCGAGTTCCTGCGCGTGCCTGCGATGAGCGCTGGTGTCTATGTTCTCCCTGCAGGCTCAACCGATCCCCAGAAGCCGCATCGCGAAGACGAACTCTACTACATCATCCGCGGCCGGGCGCGCATGCAGATTGGCGGCGAGCACGCCGACGTGCAAGCCGGTTCGGTCATCTTCGTAGAAGCCGAGCGCCAGCACCGCTTCTACGACATTGAAGAAGAACTGGAGATCCTCGTCTTCTTCGCCCCAGCCGAACAGGAAGTCAAATAAAATGGTTGCCCCCTAAAACCAACTCCGCCACAAAGCGACTATGCCGCAGCTCCACCCACGGCCCTGGCCGGAATCCAATAAACTTCTTCCTTCAGGTTCTCTTTTTGAAAGCCGACGCGCTTCAAGATGGCTTTCCCCCGTGCGATCATCTCCGGATGTCCGCACAGGTAGGCAACACTATTCGCCGCCGTGCAGCCCCATTGGTCAGCGTACTTGCGGATCAGATCGTCTACGCGGCCGATCTCCCCATTCCAGTTTTCATCCTCCTGCGGCCGGCTGACCGTGAAGACGCTGGTGAACCACGGCGCCTCGCCGGCAATTTTCTCGAGTTCCTCGCGGTAGCCGAACTCCCACGAACGGCTGGCGCCGTTGAGCAGGAAGAGCCGGTGCTCATCCGAAAACCGGCCTTCTCTCCAGTCGTGAAATAGGGTTCGCACGTAGCTGACAAACGGCGCAATCCCGGTGACTGTGCTGATCAACAGGTGCTTGGTGCGTGACGCTTGCGTCATGTCCAGGGTGAAATGGCCTTTTGCCACTTTGCGCATCACAACTTCGTCGCCCGGGTAGAGACCATATAGCGGCGGCGTGGTCTTACCCTCCGGCACCAGTTCGAAAAAGAATTCCAGCTCCTTTTCGTGAGCAGAGGAAACGATCGAGTATGCCCGCTCCACCAGACGCGAATCCCGCTCCACTCCCAACGTGGCGTACTGCCCGGGCATAAAAGCAAACTTCGCGCCCGGATCGACGCGAATCATCCACAGGTCAGGAGCAAGATCTCGACGCGCCGTGATGCGGGCTCGGTAATGTTTGTCATCCAATGTCATTCTTTCTCCCCTCGAAACAAACCCATTGCCTCATTTGCCTTCCCGCCGGCGCTCGGGCGCATCGGTACCCCGGCAGAGCCGTTTCGTACCAGGGGTTTCTCCCCCACACGAGCTCCGAGTCGTACTGCAACAAACCTGCACTCCTAAAGGCAAATTCAATTTGTTGATGGGATGAATCGGAAAAACGATTCGAAGACTCCCCAGACTGAAACGCGACAAAAAGAACGGCCCGCAAGCTTTTCAGCCTGCGGGCCGCCCGGTGGACTGTTTGGGATTGACTGAGGTGGTCACTCAACGGGGCCCCCGGAATGGCGATTTTGCCCTTCTGGAGTGCCGTGTGGCCCCTCGCTCGGTTACCCCATCAAGCCAAAAGCGGGCTCGCTGGGGGCCCCTCCTCCGGTTCCCGGCAACGTTGCGCCGGGTGGATCAGCCCAAAGTCACGGATGGTTTGCGAGAGAATGTCCCTGCTTCCCCCGACCAAGGGTCCGCAGGAACTCCCCTTAGAGCGACCGCTCTAAGTCTCAGCCACCTCACCTGGTCTGGTAATGCCACAACTATGACTATCTGAACTTGTCATCCGACCACCTCCTTTCCGGTGTAAGCGCAGAGTAGCCGAAAAACAGCGTGCCGGTCAACGGCACGATCGTTGCATCGGCGGATACCCCGGGGGTGTAGTCCGCCGGCGGAAAATGATTCTTTTATCAACACTCTGGGAGTGTAGTGTTGCGGACGAAGTGTCGGGTTAACGACGCTAGAAGCTGGAAGTCGCAAGGTGGGGCCGGTCGCTTTGGCAGGCACCAGGCTTTCACTGTTTACATCCCAAGCAGGCACAGTGAAAAAGCCCCCGCTAGCGCGGGGGCTTTTTTCCTCTCAAACTGTTTTGCCAGCTCTAGCTGTCTCCTGCCACCGTCCGCAGCTTCTCTGGCAGGAAGTGATAGGGCGGCCATGGCCCGCTCACCACCATCCGGCAGTCCTTGAGCTGCTTGGCGGCAGTCGAGTACCGGTTCTGATATTTTTCGATGGATTTGCTGTCAATCAGGTGGGCAATATCGAGGAGCATTCCGTCCGCGTCGACCCGCTTGCAACTGATCTCTTCTTCCAGCGGGTTGAAGAGTTTGTGCACCTGCACGGAGAGCGCCCGCGCCTTGGTTTGCCGCTCCCGCTCCCGCGACGCCTTCTCGCGGAGCTTGGCCAGGTACTCCCGGCCAACCGTGTCCGGCAAGACCACATCCTCCATCGCCCCGCGCAGCGACCCGTCCCTCACCGTCAGCTTGATCCGCATCTCCGACTTGCCCCGCAGTCGCTCCACGCTTTCGCAGAAAGTCCGCCGGTTCGAGCGAACTGCCTGCCGGATCGCATCCTCGGTATCGAAGATCGTTCCAAATCGGAAGGGAAGTACGGTCGCTGTCCGGAAGCTCTGGCTGACAACTCGCGCGTGCTCCAAGACCGCTTTTTCGTCTAATTTGCCGCTAGCACGGTCGAATTCGCTCACAATGACCGCGAATTCCCCGCTCGGATAGCTCATGACCGGAGCGCCGTTGACGCCTTGAACTCCTTCGAGAACATAGGGACGGCGCGCTCGAACACCGTTTGGGAGGGTCTGGTGTTCCGTAAGGCAGTACGCATACCACGACATGCACTCTCTCCGAATTGCACCGGGGCGCTTGTGGGCTCCCTTTAGATTTTTTGAAACTTAGGGCTGCTCCTACGTGGAAGACGAACGGTTGCTTTTCTGGAACGTGGTGGAACGCGACCTGGCGCGTTCTAAAGTGATATTACTGTGAATCCTTTCTAATTTGCAACTTTTCCGGGGCCAAATGCATCTTGCTTCGTCTCATTTTGCGCCGCTCCCTCCCGTTTTTGTCGCGCTAGCAGTGCACTTTGTTCGATAGGAGCAAGATCGCGCCGCGCGGCACGCTGGCACGTGCGACAAAGAATCGATGCACCGGGATCGCATAGCCCTTTCGAACGCATCAACGTAAGTCTATGACTTCAGACTCGTTAGCTTAAGCTCTTGAAGCCGGTGCCGACTGCTGGCGCTACCTCTTCTTGTCCGCAAGATCGCGGGCCTTGGCCCGATCCTGCAAGGCAATCGTGACCACGCGCAGCATGTCGGGAGCAGGCGCAGGCTTGCCCGTCCAGATCTCAAATTGCCGCGCTGCCTGATGCACAAACATCTCGACGCCGGGAATCACCGTGATCCCCTTGGCACGTGCCGCCTGCAGCAGGCGCGTTTCGACCGGGTCGTAGACCATGTCAAAAACCACTTTGGCCCGGATCTCATCCTCCTTTAGCGGGCACTCGCGCGTAGAACCCATGCCAACCGAGGTGGCATTGATGATGACGTCGAACTCCGCCTTGGCCAAATCGGCTCGCTTCACCACCCGTGCCTTGGCCTGGCGTGCCAGTTTCTGCGCCTTGGCCGCTGTGCGGTTGAGAATGGCGACGTCCGCGCCGCGCTCCTTCAGACCAAACACCGCCGCGCGCGCCGCCCCGCCCGCGCCCAGCACCAGCACGCGCGTGTGTTCCAGGGATATGCGCTGTTCCAGCGGTCTCAACACGCCGGCAACGTCGGTGTTGAATCCGTAGAGCTTGCCATCCTGCCCTCGCACCACCGTGTTGCAGGCCCCGATCTTCGTCGTGTGCGAATCGGAATTATCCAGATATTCGAGAATCTCCTGCTTGTACGGCATGGTGATGCTCAACCCATGCAGCGGAATCTCGCGCACACAGTGAATCAGATCCTTCAACGTCTTGGCGTGCAGCGCCAGATACACCGCGTTCACATTCTCGCGGCGCAGGGCGGTGTTCATGATGACCGGCGAAAGCGACTGCTCGATCGGATCTCCCGCCACCCCGTACACTCGCGTGGCCGCATCCACCTGTTCGATCCGGTAGATGGTGCGCAGATCGCGAGCGCTCACCTGTCCGGGCGCAGTTTTCTGTTCCGCGCTCACCCCTCCAAAGGTGAACGCGCTCCCCGCGCGCACGCCCAGCACGCGGCTGATGATCCCCTGCTCGCCCATGCACAGGCCGACCAGCGCACTCTTGTCGCTGTGCGTTTGCAGGAACTTCATCATCGTCACGTTGTCGGAAAGCGAAGTGGCGGTCGTTACCAGCTTGTAGAAATCCGCCGGAATCCTGAGCATCTTCTCCAGGGACGGTTCCAGATTCCGCGTCGCCCGGAAATCGTGCCACGATACCATCAATCCTCCGCCGCCCTTGCGCAGCCGGGCCACCGCTTCCGGCTTGGCTTTCACCGCGCTCTCCATTTCCAGGTCCACCATGTGGCAGCCGGCCGCTGCCGCTTTGTTCAGGATTTCCATTTGCGCCGCCAGCGAACCCTTGAACTTGCCGCCGTTGTCGGCACGCCGGCAAGTGGCGATGGCAGTAACGTACTGATGGGTTTCGAGAAAACGTCGCAGTTTCGGAAGCGGCGCGGTCGGTTGCTTCAGGTAGTCGAGCCGGAACTCGAGAAAAGGCTGTTCCTGTGCCATCGACTCGGCCGTGTCGACCATTTCGTCGGGGCTATCGGCGCTCACCGCCAGACAGACCTTCGGGAGCCGTAGCGGCAGAAAACGGTTTGCGATAATGGGCGATAATGCCACGGCCATTCCTTGAACGGACGGCGCGATATTACAAGGCCCTAAGCCTAGATGCAACAGCCGGATGCAAGAAAATTCGGAAAAACTTTCGACTCTCCGGCCTACTAACACCCTCGTAACCTTGACCCCTCCCCCAGCCCTTGTTACTTTTTGCCTGTAACCCTTGTCTTCCCAAAAGGATAGCGGCTCGACACAAGGCCCTTTCGCAAGCTCGGGAATCGGAGGCAAGATGAAGAAAATAGGGATGTTAGTGTTGCTCGCTGCCACTTTTGCCGTGGCCCAGCCCTCGATCACCTCGACGATGGTCGCCACTCCGGACGCATCCGGCATCGTACCCACCAGCCGCAGCGTACCCTTTGTGCGCTACCAGACGCCCAGCGCCGTCGACGTCTATTGTGCTGGCTTTGTTTCTAAGGATCGCGTCCCCGACGCCAACTTCGTCACCGGCGGCCTGGAGACTCCCACCGACACTAAGTTTGAGAACGGCGAGATTGTCTATCTGTCCGGTCACAACTATCAAATCGGCCAGCTTTACAACGTTGTGCGCGAGCTTCGCGACGTCAACGAGTACGAGATATACCCGGGCATGAGAAAACTTCTTTCCTCCGTCGGACACCCCTACGCCGACGTTGGCCGCATTCGGGTAGTTGATCTCCGCGGTAAGGGCGCGATTGCCGAGGTAGTCCACAGTTGCGACTCCATCAATCCCGGCGATGTCGCTCTCCCATTCGCCGAGCGTGAGCCTATCGCGTTCCACGTTCCCGGGCACTATGACCGCTTTGCTCCGCCCAACTCCAAGCTGTCGGGCCGCATCGTTCTGGCCAAGGATTTTGACCTCGTTCTGGGCACTGGCAATACCGTTTATCTGAATGTGGGCAGCAACCAGGGCGTAAAGACTGGCGACTATTTCCGGGTCATGCGCTCGTACACGTCGACGCTGGAAAACCCTGTCGACTCGCTTTCCTTCAAGGTGCAGGCCTCAGAAGACACGCAAATGCGCCCCCCCACCACCGAAGCGAACTTTATGACCAAGGGCAAAGGCCCGAACATCCGTGTCGAGGACCTTCCCAGGCGAGCGGTTGGCGAAATCGTCGTCCTCAACACAACTCCTAACTCCTCGGCCGCTATGCTCGTCTTCGCTTTCGAGGACGTTTATGCCGGCGACAACGTCGAATCCGATCCGCAGGAATAACCGGCAGACAAACTTCTTTTCAGCGGGGGAGACTCAGTCTCCCCCTTTATTTATTGGGAGTTTGTGCGCTGGTACTTGACGTCGCGGCGCAACCGACGGGCGCTGTCAGTCTCTTGCAGGATTGTGCAGATGTGTAGCCGAAGAATTTCCAGAGAAGAGTTCCGCGGAGTTGCAGATCACCGATAGAACCGCACCTGCACATCTCCCGGAATCAGGGCACCCGCCACGAGCATCGCGAGTACGACAACAGCAAGTTCCATACAGCCCCCTGAACCCAACCGGCAGTCATTAGCTTACGTCTTTCTCTCCTCACCACAAGGGTACAAAAGTGCCATCTCCCAACTTCTCCCGCCAGGGGCAACATCGCCCGCGGCGGCCAGCCGGAAAAACGTCCCACCCTGTAAGATGCGGCTGGGCACGACCGCGGCCAGGGCCCGCGCTGCGCTCTCCGGTTCCTCACCCCGAAATATCTTGGTCGCCGAAAACTTCCGCTTCAAAGGCTTCGATCGTCACCGACGCTTTCTTCCATGCGTCTATCGGCAGCCCAGCTTTGTAGCAGGTTTGTTCGAGAAACGTCTCCCGATCCCAATCGTGCTCCACCGGAACCTGCGGCAAAAGCAATCCGCGCCGCAGTCCATCGGAGATCACCAGCCCATGCCGCCCCACTTCAACCTGTTCTGGCCTGATGGGAACGAGCGGCGAAAGCACGCTCAGCGAAATCTTCAACTCCGGCGCTTCCTCGGCCGTGACCGGCCAGAAACGCGAGTCCTCAAATGCGGCTGCGCACGCCGTCTCCGCCACCGCCCGCGCCAGCGGACGCATGGCCGCCGGATAACCGACACACCCCTTCAGTTCGCCGCGCAAGTAAAGCGTCGTGAACACGCCCCGCCGCTCCTCGAGCAGTGCCCCTTCGCTCGCCGTTCCCGGCCGCAGCGACGCAGCTTCTGTCACCGGTTTCCCGGCAAGCCTCGCCGCGATGGCGGCATGCGCAATCGCCAGCAGAACTTTTCGTTGTTCGGGAGAAAACTCGGGCCTGGGCCGGATGGACTCCGCGACTTCCCGGGCGGCGGGATTTTCAGACCGCTGATTTTGGGACGGCTTCAACATCGCGTTTCCCCCGCCTCGACAGCACGAAGGCCCGCTTTTTGCGCCGCCGCTCCGATGTCTGATCGATTCGCGACCAGAAGGCGACGAAGTAATCGCCCGCCGACACCAGCGACAGCAGCACCATGAACCAGATCGCTACCAGCGCGATCCAGTGCACGGGAAAAACATATACACTTCCCAGCGGCCAGTCATGCCACCGGTGCGCCAGAATCACCGCCACCACCGAGATGATCTGCACCAGCATCTTGAACTTGCCCAGTTCGCTGGCCTGAATCGTGAAACCCTCCGAAGCGGCGATCGACCGCAGCCCGCTCACCAGAAACTCCCGTCCAATAATCACCACCGCCATCCACGCCGGCACCAGCGCGGGATTGTATTGCACCAGCGTGATGAACGCC
>Ga0187781_10002356_pt1 | contig 14408 bp, 13 predicted proteins | sample 0715_SJ02_MP02_2_FD_132447 | JGI IMG/M metagenome (GOLD analysis project Ga0187781, IMG submission 132447) | Tropical peat soil microbial communities from peatlands in Department of Meta, Colombia - 0715_SJ02_MP02_20_MG | ecosystem: Environmental > Terrestrial > Soil > Wetlands > Peat | place...
TCAGCACGTTACCACCATCGAAGGCATCGACAGCAAAGCGGCGAAAGCGGTGCAGACCGCCTGGATCGGGTTGCAGGTTCCGCAATGCGGCTACTGCCAGTCCGGCCAGATCATGTCGGCGACGGCGCTCTTGGAACAGAACCCGAAGCCGAATGACGCGGATATCGACAGCGCCATGCGCGGCAACATCTGCCGCTGTTCGACTTATCCGCGTATTCGCGCCGCGATCCACGCGGCCGCTCACGCGATGGAGGGCTAAAGTCATGAGTGAAGCAACAGCCGTCCTCTCGCGCGCAAGCCGCCGCGGATTCTTGAAGGCTGCGGCCACGACCGCCGCGGGCCTCACCATCGGCTTTCATTGGTCCGGCCCCTTCAGCCGCGCGCTCGCCGACACGCCCAAGGACTTCGCGCCGAACGCCTTCCTGCGCATTGCGCCGGACAACAGCGTCACGGTGATCGCCAAGCATCTGGAAATGGGGCAGGGCACCTATACCGGGCTTGCCACTGTCGTTGCCGAAGAGCTCGACGCCGATTGGGCGCAAATCCGCGTCGAATCCGCGCCGGCTGACGCCAGCAAATACGCCAATCTGGCGTTTGGCACGATGCAAGGGACCGGCGGCAGTTCCGCCATGGCCAATTCCTGGATGCAGCTGCGCAACGCGGGCGCCACGGCGCGAGCGATGCTCGTTGCCGCCGCCGCACGGGAATGGGACGTCGCGCCGGCGACACTCTCGGTCGAGCGCGGCGTCGTCCATCATGCGCCGAGCAATCGCCAGGCGACGTTCGGCGCGTTGGCCGGCAAGGCCTCCGGCCTGCCGGCGCCGAACGAAGTGCCGCTGAAGGATCCCAAAAGCTTCAAGCTCATCGGCCAGAAATTGCCGCGCGTCGATGTTCCGGGGAAGACCGATGGTACGGCGCAATTCACCATCGACGTGACCTTCCCGGACATGCTGGTGGCGGTCCTGCAGCGTCCGCCGCTGTTCGGTGCGACGGTCAAATCGTTCGACGCCGCCGCCACCAAGGCGGTTCCGGGCGTGGTCGAGGTGCTGCAAGTGCCGCGCGGCGTCGCCGTTGTCGCCAAGACCTTCTGGGCGGCCAAGCAAGGCCGCGACGCACTGAAGGTCGAGTGGGACGACGGCAAGGCGGAAAAGCGCAGCACGGCCGCGATCATGGCCGAGTATCGCACGCTTGCCGAACAGCCGGGCAAGCCGGCGCGGAAAGAGGGCGATGCCTCAGCGGCACTCAACGGTGCCGCCAAGGTCATCACCGCGACCTACGAGTTTCCCTATCTGGCGCACGCGCCGATGGAGCCACTGGATGCGGTGGTGAAACTCGACGCCAATAGCTGCGAGATTTGGTGCGGAGACCAATTCCAGACGGTCGACCAAGCCAACGCAGCGGCGACAGCTGGCCTCAAGCCGGAGCAGGTCAAAATCCACACGCTCCTTGCCGGCGGCAGCTTCGGCCGGCGTGCGAACATGGGCTCCGACTATATTGTCGAGGCGGTCTCGGTGGCCAAGGCGCTCGGCGCCAACGGCGTCCCGGTCAAGCTGCAATGGACCCGCGAAGATGACATTCGCGGCGGGCTCTATCGCCCGCTCTACCTGCACCGGCTGGATGCTGCGCTGGACAAGGACGGCCAATTGGTCGGCTGGCAGCATCGCATCGTCGGCCAGTCAATCATGGCCGGCACGGCGTTCGCTGCCGTGATGGTCAAGAACGGCATCGACGGCACCTCCGTCGAGGGCGCGGCCAATCTGCCCTACGCCGTTCCCAACATGTCGGTCGAACTGAACACCACCGCGACCGGCGTGCCGGTGCTGTGGTGGCGCGTTGTCGGCAGTTCGCACACCGCCTATGCCACTGAAGCCTTTATCGACGAAATCGCGCATGCCGCCGGCAAGGATCCGTTCGCCTTCCGGCAGGCGCTGCTCCAACATCATCCGCGCCATAAGGCGGTGCTGGAAATCGCCGCGAAGGCCGCCGGCTGGGGGAATCCCTTGCCGAAAGGAAAAGGCCGCGGCATCGCCGTCGCCGAGGCGTTCGGAACCTATGTCGCTCAGGTCGCCGAGGTGACGGTTGCGCCCAACGGCCAGATCAAGGTGGATCGGGTCGTCTGCGCCGTCGATTGCGGCACGCCGATCAATCCGGACGTGATCACGGCGCAGATGGAAGGCGGCATCGGCTTTGGCCTTGGTGCGGCGCTCTACGGCGCCATCACCTTGAAGGACGGCCAGGTCGAACAGACCAACTTCGACGCTTACCAAGTGCTGCGCATCGATGAAATGCCGAAGGTCGAGGTGCATATCGTGCCGTCGCCCGAGGCGCCGACCGGTGTCGGCGAACCGGGCGTCGCGCCGGTCGGGCCTGCCGTGGCGAATGCCGTCTTTGCCGCGACCGGCAAGCGGCTGCGCGTCCTGCCCTTCGCGGTGGGCGGTACGGCTTAGAGAGCATGATCCCGAAAAGTGATCCGATTCCGATCCCCTTTGAATTGGATCACGATGTAGAGCGCGACTGGAAAAAGGCCACCCTCGGACTCGATCCGAGGGGGCCGATTTCTCCGAAAAAAGATTCCCCTTCACTAACAAATAGTAATCGGGCCGGCGCGTGCACCATCTACGCGCTCGCTGCTTTCGCTCGCGCACCCTCCGGCGGTGTCAGCGTGCGGATTTGCGCTCCGCCGCCGCGCGTCGGACCTTGACGCCTGTCGAAAGAACTGGTTCTGGCAAGCCGGTGTCGCTGGTCGCGCGTCGGAACTCCCATTCATCCCTGGCAGGTTCCCCCATGGCTCGCATCGCTCAAATTGTCTCGACCGCTCGCTATCTGCCTCCGCACCTCGTCAGCAATGCCGAATTGACGGAACGGTTTACGGCGTTGGGAAGGCCGCATGTCATTGACAAGCTCGCCGGCAGCACCGGCATCGACAAGCGCTTCTATGTGCCAGATAACTGGGTGACGTCGGACCTCGCTTTGATGGCCGCCAAGGAGGCGCTCAAACGCGCCGGACGCAAGCCCGAGGACATCGACTTGATTATTCTTGGCACCACCTCTCCGGATTACATCACGCCCGCCACCTCCGTCGTCCTGCAACACAAACTCGGCGCGAAGAATGCCGGCGCGTTCGATGTGGACTGCGCCTGCGCGGCGTTTCCGGCGCTGGTCGCCATCGGCGCCGGGCTGATCAGCATCAACCCGGCGATGAAGACGGTTCTGCTGGTCGGTGTCGACATGATTCACCGGCTCACCGACAAGAACGATGCCGGCTCCTTCTTCTGGAGCGACGGCGCCGGCGCCGCCGTCTTGGAAGGCGGCAACGCGGCGGGCTTTATCGGCGCCGCTTTTCAGTCCGACGGCGCCTATGCGGCAGGGTGGGGCATTATCGCCGGCGGCACCTTCGAACCGGCGAACGTCGACGCCGTCAAGGACCACCGCACCATGATGCGGCGCGAGGCCGGCAATTATCCCGCCTCGGTCAACGAAGATAATTGGCCGCGCCTGTTCCGGCGCCTGTGCAGCGAATGCGGATTCACCGCGGATCAGGTGGATCAATTGATCTTCACCCAGATCAGCAAGCCGTCCATCGCGATCGCGGCGGAGCGGTGCAAGGTGCCGCTCGAGAAATGCCACACCATCATGGAGAAATACGGCTACACCGGCACGGCTTGCATTCCGATGGCGCTCGATGATGCGATCGAACTCGGCAAGATCAAACGCGGCGACCTCGTCGTCATGATCAGTTCGGGGCTCGGCTGGAACCAAGTCGCGGCTGCGGTGCGCATGACGATGTGAGCGTCGGCATGCGCGATTTCCTCGCCCGCTTGCCGGCGCCGAGAACCGAAGCTGCCGCGACCCGGAATGCGGACGCCTGTATAATCGCCGCATGAATGAAAAGCTCTTCAGCGAATTGCCGGCGTGGCTGACCCAGGCCGGTCTCGCCGGCACGCGCGACACCGATATTTTCTCCGGGTTCTGCGACCGTTGCGTCGGCGCCGGGATTCCGCTCGGCCGCGCGCACCTGTTTATCGACACGCTCCATCCGGTCCATGAGGGCCGCCTGTTCCGCTGGGGCTTTGGTCCCGACGAAACCGCTATGCACGAATATGGTCGCACCAGCGTGCACGGGGTCGACGCCTCCGATCCCGGATATTTGGATCAACAGGCGACCGATATCTGGCAGCGCAGCCCATTTTACAACATGCTGCAAACCGGCGGCTCGCTGCTCCGCCGCCGTCTCACCGCAGAAACCAAGGACGAGTTCTCGCTGCTGCCGGATTGGCACGCGGCCGGGATGACCGACTATGTCGCCATTATCAGCCGCTTTGCCGCCGAAGGCATTATCGGCGAGATGGATGGCGTGTACTCGTCATGGGCGACCGCTGAGCGCGAGGGTTTCGACGACACCCACATCGCAGCGATCGAGCGCGTCGTGCCTTACCTCGCGCTCGCCATCAAAGCGGTATCGCTGGTGCGCATGACGCGAACGCTGATGGAAACCTATCTTGGCCGCGATGCCGGCCAGCGCGTGCTCGGCGGACGGATCGTGCGCGGCATTGCCGAGCGCATCGATGCCGTCATCTGGTTCAGCGATTTGCGCGGCTTCACGCGCATCACCGATACGGCGCCGGAGCAGGTTATCCCCCTGCTGAACGACTATGCCGACGTGATCGTCTCGGCGATCGAGGAACACGGCGGCGACGTACTCAAGCTGATCGGCGACGGCACGCTTGCCATCTTCACCGCCGAAGACCGCGCGCACGCCTGCGAGGCGGCACTGGCTGCCACGCTCGCGGCGCGCCAAGGCGTTGCCGAATTGAACAAGCGCCGCAGCGGGCAGGGCAAGCCCGTCACCGACATGTATCTCGGCCTCCACGTCGGCAAGGTGTTTTACGGCAATGTCGGCAGCCGTGAGCGGCTCGACTTCACCGTCCTCGGGCCGGCCGTGAACGAGGCAAGCCGCATCGCCGCCATGTGCCGTTCGGTCGATCAGCCCGTTCTGCTGTCGGCGGCGTTTGCCGATGTCGGTAACATGAAACGCCGCCTCGTCTCGGTCGGGCGCTACGCGCTGCGCGGCGTGTCACATCCGCAGGAACTCTTCACCATCGATCCCGGCTGATAAGCGGCGCTGGAGCATGTCCCGGAAAACCGGAAGCAGGCTTTCCGAAAAGGACATGCGACAAAACAAGAATCCAGAGCACATCCCGATTCGGTTAAATGGCGATGTGCCCTAAGAACTCGCTTGTATCTTTTTTGCGACGCCTTTCGCGCAGCTTGCTTGCTGCGATGCGGGAGAAGCGCGCGCCGCTTAAGCAGATTGAAGCCGGCGCAGACGAAAAAGGCGAAACGTGTCGAGGCGATGTCCATCGCGCGCGTCTTTGGATGCAACGCGATATGGCGCGAGCAAAAATCTCACGCGTGACATAGCTGCTACGCGGAACCCGCACAGGATTTCTGGCGTTAGCCGTTGCGGACGGGATCGTGGGGAGCTACTTTTGGAACGCCGGGGACGAAGCGCATCGCATTCCAAGCCGATGCGATGCGACAACTGCCAGAAATCGTTCGGCCTGATTTTACATCGGCATTACCGACTGCGGTTCTGCACCGCTGATTGCCTGACGGCCTATCAGCGTCGTCTCGACGCGTCGCGGTATTTGAGTGTGCATTCACGCTTGAGTGTGCACGCCGCGCCTGCTTCGAGCAATAGGGAGCCTGCGTGAGCATGTAAGTCTAGGCATCCAAAATCCAAAACATCGGGAGGAAACAATGCGCAAAGCGTCGTCAGCGGCGGGTTTGGCTGTTGCCTGCCTGCTCAGTACTGCGAGTATCGCGCTCGCGGCCGATCCGGGCACCGAAGACCCGAACAACTGGCCGCAATACAATCGGACCGCCAACGCCTGGCGATATAGTCCGCTCGATCAGATCAACAGGGATAATGTCGGCAAGCTTTCGGTCGCCTGGATCGCTCATGGCGGCGACATCACCATGGGCCTGCAGGAAACGCCGATCGTCATCGACGGCATAATCTACTCGATCTCGTCGGGAGACAAAGTCGCCGCGCTGGACGGAAAGACCGGCCAGACGCTCTGGAGTTACGAGCCGAAGCTCGATCCGATTACCAAGAAGGTTCTGTTCTCGCCCTATAGCCGCGGCGTTGCCGTCGGCCATGGCATGGTCTTCATCGGCACCGTGGACGGGCGCGGCATCGCGCTCGACCAGAAGACCGGGCAGGAAAAATGGCAGGTGCAGCTCACCGACTTTGCCAACTGCCATGGCTGCAACTTCACCTCGCCGCCGGTCGTGGCGGGCGACGTGCTGACGTTCGGGTCAACCGCCGGCGAACTGGCGACGCAGGGCAAGATCTTCGGCGTCGAAGCCGCCACCGGCAAGAAGCTCTGGGAATTCAACACCATCAAGCAAGACCCGGCGAGCTGGCCGGGCGAAAGCGGCAAATATGGCGGCGGCGGCGCCTGGATGCCGGGCACCTACGACGCCGAGACCGACACGGTGTTCTACGGCACCGGCAATCCCGGCAAGGACTTCGTCGTGTCGGACCGCGAAGGCGACAACCTCTATACCGATTCCGTCATTGCCCTCGACCCCAAGTCCGGCAAGCTGAAATGGTACCGGCAGGAGATCGTGAAGGACGTCTGGGACTATGACGCGCCTTACGAGGTGATGTTGTTCAAGAAGGATGGCAAGGACCTCATCGTCCACATGAACAAGAGCGGCTATGTCTTCGTGCTGGACAAGAAGACCGGCAACATCGAGAATATCTGGCCGATCAGCGACCTCAAGAACTTCGTCAAGGACATCGACCGGAAAACCGGCGGCTTGATCGAACGCGTCGAGCTGACGATGAACAAGGAGACGCTGATCTGCCCGTCCACGTTCGGCGCGCGCAGCTGGAATTCGGGCGCCTATAATCCCAAGACCGGCCTCTGGTACAACGATGTGCTCGAGTTCTGCGGCTACCTCAAGCCGGTCGAGCAGAAAGTCGATCCCAAGGACTACGGCACCGGCCACACCGGCTCGAACGATTTTGGCCGGCTGGTCATGGCGCCGGACGGCCGCAAGCCCGGAAAGCTCAGCGCCAACGATCCGTTCACGGGCGAGCGCAAATGGTCGGTCGATATGGACGTGCCCGGCTTCTCCTGTGTTTTGACCACAGGCGGCGGCCTCGTCTTCAACGGCGACCCGATGGGCAAGTTGCAGGCGTACGACGCAGATACCGGCAAGGTGCTGTGGAGCTTCAACACCGGCTCCGGAATGCGCGGCGGCATCGTCAGCTACGCCGTCGATGGCGAGCAGTACATCCTGGTGGCGAGCGGTTGGGGCTCCTACGCCGCGATCCTGATGCCCGCGTTGTTGCCGCAACTGGAAAAGGTCCCGGCGGCGTCGACGCTGATCGCGTTTAAGGTTTCGAAATAAATTCCATTGGGGCGGCTCGACCGGGCCGCCCCTTTTTCCGAGAGCAGACGATGCGGAATATCGCGACGATAGTGTGCGCAGTGCTTGTCCTTGGCTTGGCGGTTGAACGATCGCGGGCGGAAGATTCGCCGAATCTAAAGGACCCGACCATGATCTCGGCCGGCCATGCCCTCTTCCTTGAGAAGCAATGCGCGCATTGCCACGGCGAAGACGGAACCGGCGGCGTCAATCTCACCCGGCGCATGCTCGACGCCAAGGGCGTGTTTGTTTCGATTGCCGATGGCCGGGAGAAGAACGGCATCCGCATGCCGGCGTGGCGTGAGGTGCTGAGCGATCAGGAAATCTGGCAGGCGACAGCCTATGTTCTGTCGATCTGCAAAACCAAACCCTAGAGCATGTCCCGGAAAAGTGGAAGCCGGTTTTCCGAAAAGGACATGCGACAGAACAAGAACCTGGAGCACATCCCGATTCGGTTGAATCGGGATGCGCTCTAGCTTGGCGAACGGCGCCGACCGTGGTCGCGCTAGACCGTGATCCAATTCAATTGAATCGGATCACAGTCGAGATTCGTTGTTTTGAGCATGGTCTTGTCCGAAAAACCGGTTTCCACTTTTCGGGATCATGCTCCAGGACAAGACTTTTGCCGGTACATCAGGTCCTGCGCCGCGCGCTCGATCGCAGCGCCGACTTCTCTTTTCAGAGGACCCGTCTATCATCGCGCTCTATTCTCGGGGTTCAGTAGCTCCAACTTATTGAGCGCCAATGGAGACTAAAATGGCCTTGAAGAAAACAATCATCGAGCCGTCATGGGAAGCAAAATACTCTTTTTCGCCTGCGGTCATCACCGAAGGCGGCAAGACGATATGGCTCGCCGGCCACGTCGGCTTTGTCGACGATACCGGAGCCTCGCTCGCCGGTAATTTCGACGCCCAAGTCCGGCAAGCTTTCAAAAATCTCGAGAAAACGCTGCAGCGTGCCGGCGGCACATTGAAGGACATTGTCTGGATGACGGTCGCGGTCTCCGACGGCCGCTATTCGCAGCCTTTCACCGATATCCGCAAGGAAATCTATGGCAGCGATTTCCCGGCGAGCACGTTGCTGACAGCGGCGAGCTTTGCCGTGCCGGAGATCATGGTGGAGATCACGCCGATCGCGGTCGTCGCCGCATAGTGGTCACCGCAAATCGTGGCGCCTCCGAAATTCGCGCTTACTTCTCTCACGCGTAAACCGGAGATCAGCCCTTGCGTCGCGGCGCGCCGGTAATGTCGGCTCGTCGATTATCCTTTTTCAGAAATCGATCTTCGATTTCGCTGTAGACTCTGTGCAGCCATTGTTCCGCGCGTTCGGCTCTTTCCTGATACGTCTGCCCCTCGGCCTCGAGCTCCGCAATTCTTGCTTCGGCTGCGCGAAGCTGATGCGAAAACTTCTGCGCAATATCGAGCGCGTGCTGGCTGTTCGCTTCCGCCAGGTTGGCCGCGTTGTTCAGCATTTGCAGGATGGTTTGTCCCGCTCTGTCGAGCTGATCGGGGCCGTCAGTGCCGGCATTTTCGAGAGCGGCTGCGAACGGTACGACGGAATCCGTCTCGGAATTGGCATCAGTGGATTGAGCGCGCATGGTCCACCTTCCCTCGCTGTTCTGCGTTGCTTTTGTTTCGTTGCGTTGCTTGACGGCCGGAATTCGTTGCACTGCTCGACAGCCGAAATAGGGAATGGCCGGGGTTATCCACGGGTTCCCTCATCTGAAGGTATTGTTTGCTGCGTGGCACGCGGGCAACACGAGTGTCGCCGATGCGACCAAAGGGGCGGCCGAAGCCATCTCGTGGGTACGATGTTACCGGCCATGGTCGATCCTGACTCCTCACAAGACAGAGCCTCGAAGCAATATTTCTTGCTGCGGGCTCACCTTTTTCGATGGACGCCGAAATGGCCATTGACATCCGCCCAATAATTCGATATTCGTTGAAATATGGAAAAATCAGATGCGGTGGCGGCTTTAGCCGCGCTCGCTCAGGACAATCGTCTGGACGTGTATCGGCTACTGGTGCAGGCCGGGCCCGAGGGAATGCCGGCGGGCGCCGTCGCTAGCGCGCTAAAGCTCGCCCCTAATACGCTCACCTTTCATTTCGATCGGCTCCGCGTCGCCGGCTTGGTCACCGTTCGTCGCGAAGGCCGATCAATGATCTATGCGGCGCGGTACGAGGCGATGAACGGCCTGATCGCGTTCCTGACTGAGAATTGCTGTCAAGGCGCGCCGTGCGCTCCGGCCGCGGATTGCAAGCCCGCCCGCGCTACGCGCGCCAAAGTCCGAGCTTAAAGGAGTTCAGCCAAAAGTCCGAGCTTAAAGGAGTTCAGCCATGAAGCGCCTTCACGTGCATGTCAGCGTCGATGATCTGGAGCGATCCGTCGGCTTCTATTCGGCGCTGTTTGCGGCAAAGCCGGCCGTCATCAAGCCTGATTACGCAAAGTGGATGCTTGACGATCCGCGCGTGAATTTCGCCATTTCAACGCGCGGTCGGCAACCCGGTCTGGATCATCTCGGCATTCAAGCTGAAAACAGCGATGAACTGAAAGAGATCTACGCGAGGCTTCACAAAGCGGGTGGTGAAGTCATTGAACAAGGCCAGACAGCTTGCTGTTACGCCAAGTCGGAAAAATCGTGGATTGATGACCCGTCCGGCATTTCGTGGGAAACGTTCCTCACGATCGGCGAAAGCACGGACTACGGTGATGGAAGTGGCGAGCGTGTCGCGCGCGTTGCGCATGAAAAGTCATGCTGCGCGCCGCAGATCGCGGGACCGGCCGACGCGTGCGGGTGTTCGGCTGCGTGACATGCCGTGACCGACAATCCTTTCAATGTGCTCTTTCTCTGCACCGGCAATTCCGCCCGCTCGATCATGGCGGAAGCTATCTTGAACGAGACGGGCGCGGGAAAATTCCGCGCTTACAGCGCGGGAAGCCGCCCGAAGGGGCGCGTGCATTCTGAAACGCTGCGGCTTCTGCAAAGTCTCGGCTATGACACCTCATGCTATCGGTCGAAGTCGTGGGATGAATTCGCCTCGCCCGCCGCACAACCATTCAATTTTGTGTTCACCGTCTGCGACAACGCGGCGGCCGAAGCGTGTCCATTGTGGCCAGGTCAACCCGTGACGGCGCACTGGGGCGTGCCCGACCCGGCCGCGGTCACCGGCACGCCCGCCGAAGTCGCGCTCGCGTTCAAAGACGCATACCGGATGCTGAACCAGCGCATCGCAATTTTCACATCTTTGCCGCTGGGCTCGCTTGATCAATTGACGCTGCAAAACAAGCTCAAAGAAATTGGTTGCACGTAATGCCGTCCCTGGCGCAACGGAGCGTCGCCGAGTGTTTGGGCACGGCCTTTCTGCTCGCCGGCGTGGTCGGTTCGGGCATCATGGCCGCGAAGCTCGCCGGCGGTAACGGAGCGCTGGCGCTTCTCTGCAACACGCTGCCGACCGGCGCGATCCTCACTGTGCTCATTCTGACCTTCGGCCCGGTATCCGGCGCACATTTCAACCCGGCTGCGAGCATCGCCTTTGCGCTTCGCCGGGAACTCCCATGGCCGGAGGCAGCCGCTTACGTGGTTATGCAGATCATGGGCGGCGTTGTCGGTGTATGCGCCGCGCATCTGATGTTCGATCTCCCGGTTTGGCAAGTTTCTCTGCGCGCGCGCACCGGAACTGGCCAATGGCTGGCGGAGGCCGTTGCAACCTTCGGGCTGTTGCTGACCATTCTGGGATGCGCGGCGCGCAACGCCGCCGCAATTCCTTATGCGGTAGGGCTCTACATCACTGCCGCCTACTGGTTCACGGCGTCCACATCATTTGCCAATCCGGCGGTGACGATCGCACGCTCGCTCTCCGACACTTTCGCGGGCATCGCTCCCAGCGGGGTTACCGCGTTTGTCGCTGCCCAACTCGTTGGGATGCTGGCAGCTGTATTACTAGCCCGTTGGTTTTGGACCCAAGCGAAGCTAGAGGCATGAGATGTTGCCGAATTAGTGACAAACTTCTTGACATACGTCACCGATTACGATACATAACGAAAATCTCGCTCACTGAGGGACGCCTTCGCGAGGGCACTTTCGGAAGCGGAGCGAGTGCGGTGCCTCCGCGCGGGCTTGCAACCCGCTCCGGGGCGGCTTTGGGCATCATTCCCTTCGGTATTACGGCCGAGGCGTGAGGTGCTGTCACTGGACTGGGACAGGATAGGGCGGGTAACGCCCGCTGGCATTTTTAGCTGCGGACGATCTTTTTCGGAAAACCGGTATCCGCTTTTCCGGATCGTCCGCTGTCCACGTCCCAGGAAGCATGGCCTGGAGCTGAGTCAGGGATGTCAAAGTCTCTGGCGAGAGCCGCGGCGTAGCGCCGGAAGGCGGGCGCGCCTCCGAAGATGGCGCGCAGCCGCGCCCGAAGCGTCGGCAGACGGCAACGTCTGTTGGTGCGGCGCGGCACATGGTTGGCATGCGCCTTTCGGCGCTTCGCCTCCCTTTTTATTGCTGGGGGCGAATCTATCTTCGGTGGGTTGTCGTAAGCAGAACTCGGACGCGTGGGCGTCGCGAGAGCGTGCTGCTTGCGCGTCGTTGCGAGCGCCAGCGAAGCAATCCAGTTGGCTTGGGCGAGAAGCTGGATTACTTCGTCGCGATCGCTCCTCGCAATGACGCGCGCCTATCCGCCACCGCGCAGCGAAACGGAGCGGGGGAGGGGGACCATACGAAGTGTGCTGGTGGGGCACGCGGCGCCGAGGGCGGCCGTGAGTCCGTCCCCCCACACCCCGCGCGCCACCGTTGCGACGCTTTGCGTCGCGTTCTTGGGAAAATACGGGGGGCGAAGGCCGCCTATGCCCCCTCACCGCTGCACGGGGCGGGATGAGAAGGCAGGTGCCCGCGACCGCCCGACTTGCCGAGCCGGCACAGGGAAACTATCAACGGGGCGTCGCGCGGACTATGGGAAGATCGGGGCCGGGGAAATTGCTGTGCTTTGGACAATGACAATTCGGCCATCCGAGGCGCTGGCGCTCATCGGCGGTGCACTCTGCATCGCGGCCGTGGCCGGCTCCTTGGCCGGCTGTGCCGGCGGTGAGGCGCCGGTGCCGAGCGAGCCGACCTTCTATCAGAATCTGGCGCGGCCGGACACGTCGGTGGATGCCGCCGCCGCGGCCTCGATGATCTCCGGCTATCGCAGCAACAATGGGCTCGGGCCGGTCACCGTCGATCCCGAGCTGATGCGCATGGCCAACGAACAGGCCATCGCCATGGCACAGCACGACAAGATGGATCACGATATCGGCCGGCCGTTCCAGGAACGCGTGCGCACCTCCCCGTTCAAGAGCGCCGTCGTCGTGGAGAATATTTCCGCCGGCTATCACACGCTCGCCGAGGCGTTTTCCGGCTGGCGCGATTCGCCGCCGCACCGCGCCAATATGCTCAATCGCAACGTGTCGCGGCTCGGCATCGCCGCCGCTTTTTCTCCGAACTCCAAGTACAAGGTGTTCTGGGCGCTCATTCTCTCCGGCGATGCGCACCGGAGCTGACCTGACGAAGGGCGATGCCCTCGAGAAAGCGAAAGCAGCAAAATGGCAAATAGCGAATGATGCTGAACCCGCACATTCCTGCGCAACCGGGAATCCAGCCTGGGTCGCAGCCTTCGCGGGGACGAGCGGAGAATCTCTTCGCTGTTCGCCATTCGCCACCCGTAATTCGTTATTTCGACCACGCTTGACCTGCACCACCGGCACGGCTTGAATTCGGCGCAAAATGTCCAAAGACCGCGATTTTGGTTCACTGCCGCGCCAGGCCTATTCCGGCAGTCTGCTCGAGCGCGCCGCCGCCTTTCGCGGCGACGACGTCAAGCTTGCGGCGCTTCTCCAGCATGCGCGCGCCGGTGTCTATGTCATCGGCGGCGAATCCATCGTGCTCAAGCCGGGCGCGGCCCCCGACCCGCTGTTTTCGCCCGATGAAGCGCGCGCGCTCGGCGCCGTCCGCGAGACGGTGTTTCTCGGGCTCTTGCACGACGCGCCGCGCTTCGGCTTCGGCATCGATGCGGCCGCGATCGAAGCCCTGAAAGCGCGCGCCGATCTGAAACTCATCGACCTGCGCACCATCGCGGTGCAAGGCGAGGTCGACACCACGCATGTGCCGCCGCTTGCGGAAGCCAAAGCAATCCTCGGCTGGCACGCGCGCCATCGCTTCTGTCCCAATTGCGGCGCCGGCACCGTTCTCGTGCAGGCCGGCTGGCGCCGCGATTGTCCGGTCTGCAAGGCCGAGCATTTTCCGCGCACCGATCCGGTGGTGATCATGCTGCCGATCAAGGGCGACCGCTGCGTCCTCGGCCGTTCGCCGCGCTTTCCGCCGACCATGTGGTCGTGTCTCGCCGGCTTCTGCGAGCCCGGCGAATCGATCGAAGAGGCGGTGCGGCGCGAAGTGGCTGAGGAAGTCGGAGTGACTTGCGCGCAGGTCGAGTATTTTGCCTCGCAGCCCTGGCCGTTCCCGTCCTCGCTGATGATCGGGTGTCATGCGCAGGCGGTCAGCGACGAGATCGTCATCGACAAGAGCGAGATCGAAGACGCGCGCTGGTTCGATCGCGCCGAGCTGAAATCGATGCTGCTGCGCCAGCACCCGCAGGAGCTCTCCACGCCGCCGCCGATCGCCATCGCCCACCACATCATCCGCGATTTCGTCGAGCACGGCGGCGACCTCCTGGTCGGCTGATGCCTGGCGAAAGCGCGCAAGCGCGTGCTGGAAAGGATGCCGGCGCGCCGCGCGTTCTCTGTGCCGGCATCATCGTGCTCGACGAGGTGTTTCGCGTCGAAGAATTTCCGCGCAACGACGGCAAGGTCGAAGCCAAGGAGTTCTTCGCGGTCAATGGCGGCTGTGCAGCCAATGCGGCGGTTGCGGTCGCGCGCCTCGGCGGGCGGACGATGCTCGCGGGGCCGCTCGGCGGCCCTGCCGGCGAAGACGACAACGGAGA
>Ga0187781_10002357_pt1 | contig 14408 bp, 8 predicted proteins | sample 0715_SJ02_MP02_2_FD_132447 | JGI IMG/M metagenome (GOLD analysis project Ga0187781, IMG submission 132447) | Tropical peat soil microbial communities from peatlands in Department of Meta, Colombia - 0715_SJ02_MP02_20_MG | ecosystem: Environmental > Terrestrial > Soil > Wetlands > Peat | place...
CCTCTCCTTTGCGTGCTATTCTGTTTCTGCCGCGTAAACGCCCGGTGCGGCTGTGGCGAAATTGGCATACGCGGCGGGCTTAAAATCCGCTGGGGATTTCCCCGTTGTCGGTTCGAGTCCGACCAGCCGCACCATTCGATTTCTCCTTTCCTTTATCTAGGTGCCAGGCAGACACCCGAGTCCATTTGCAGTACAATTTTGACGCCTTTTCTTCCGTGGAAGCATCTAAAGCCTGAGCCTAATTTCAGCGGGCGCCCCCACTCCCGCGCCGGAGACACCGTGAGCGAGCACACCTTAGACCAAGTTTGCATCAATACCATCCGCACGCTTGCCATCGACGCTGTGCAGCAAGCCAACTCGGGTCATCCGGGCGCGCCAATGGGTTTGGCGCCTGTTGTCTTCTCCCTCTGGCAGTATTTCCTGAAGTACGATCCCGTTTCTCCGTTGTGGCCGAACCGCGACCGGTTCGTGCTCTCCGCAGGACATGCCTCCATGCTGCTGTATTCCACACTGCATCTGGCCGGTGTGCGGGCCGTGAACACCAAGGGCGAAGTGCAAAAGGAGCTCTCGGTCACGATGGAGGAAATCAAAAGGTTCCGGCAATTGGGCAGCCGCACTCCCGGCCATCCGGAATCGCACCTGACGACCGGCGTCGAAACCACCACCGGCCCGCTCGGACAGGGTGTGGGCAATAGCGTGGGCATGGCCATCGCCGGAAAGTGGTTCGCGACGCATTTCAATCGTCCAGGATTCGACCTTTTCGATTTCAAGGTGTATGCCATATGCGGCGACGGCGACATCATGGAAGGCGTGGCGGCGGAGGCGGCATCGCTCGCAGGTCATTTGCAACTTGGAAATCTCTGCTGGATTTACGACAACAACCGCGTGACGCTGGATGGTCCGGCGAGCTGGTCCTTCAGCGAAGATGTGATGACGCGGTTCGTCGGCTACGGCTGGCACGTCACGCGCGTTGCGGACGCGAACGACCTGATGCAGATGTCACGGGCCTACAAAGACTTCCTTAATCATAGTGACAAGCCGACGCTCATTGTTGTGGACAGCCACATCGGTTACGGTTCCCCGCACAAGCAGGATTCTTACGAAGCACACGGCGAACCGCTGGGGGAAGCGGAAGTCAAACTCGCCAAGAAGAATTACGGCTGGCCGGAAGACGCGAAGTTCCTTGTGCCGGACGGCGTTTACGCGCATTTCGAGGACGGCGTGGGCGTGCGCGGCTCGCAAGAGCATGCGAAGTGGGATGCGCTCTACGCGGATTATTCCAAGAAATATCCTGAGATGGGGAAAGAACTGGGTGAGATCCAGTGCCGGCAACTGCCGGAGGGTTGGGAAAAGAGTCTGCCGGTGTTCGCGGCGGACGCGAAAGGGATAGCCACGCGCGAGAGTTCCGGCAAGGTTCTGAACGCCCTGGCACAGAAAATTCCGTGGCTGGTCGGCGGATCGGCGGACCTGGCTAAATCCAACAAGACCAATCTGACGTTCGAAGGCGCGGGCGAGTTTTTCCCCGTGCATTTCGAGGGGAGGAACGTTCACTTCGGGGTGCGCGAGCACGGTATGGGAGCGGCGGTCAATGGCATGTGCCTCAGTGGCCTGCGTTCCTTCTCTGCCACATTCTTCAACTTCAGCGATTACATGCGCGCCAGCATGCGGCTTGCAGCGCTCATGGAGATACCTGTTCTTTTCATCTTCACGCACGATTCGATTGGCGTCGGCGAAGACGGGCCGACGCACCAGCCGATTGAGCAACTGGCGGCATTCCGGGCAATGCCGAACATGCTGGTTTTCCGCCCGGGAGACGCGAACGAAGTGACCGAGGCGTACAAGTCCGCACTGCAACATAAACATGGTCCTTCGACGCTCGTGTTCAGCCGTCAGGCGATGCCTACCCTGGACCGCACAAGATACGCATCGGCGGCGGGCGCCGCGAAGGGAGCTTACGTCCTGGCGGACGCGGATGGCGGCAAACCGGACGTGATCCTGATGGCCACTGGTTCGGAGTTGCAATGGGCGGTGGGGGCGTACGAAAAACTGAAGGCGGAAGGCATCAAGGCGAGGGTGGTCAGCATGCCGTGCTGGCAGTTGTTCGACCAGCAAGACCCGGCCTATAAGGAGGCTGTTCTGCCCTCGAGCGTGACAGCCCGCGTTTCCGTGGAGATGGCGTCCACGCTCGGTTGGGAGCGCTACATTGGGCTGAAGGGCAAGGCGATCGGCATGCACTCCTTTGGCGCTTCCGCACCGTTGAAGGATCTGCTGAAGAGATTCGGCTTCGATGTGGAAACCGTTGTCGCCGCGGCAAAAGCACAACTCGGAAAGTGAGCCGCCAATGAAGATTGTCATTGGCTCTGATCACGCCGGCTTCCGGTTGAAGAACGCCATGGGTGATGTGATTCGCTCCCTCGGGCATTGGGTTCTGGATGTGGGAGCCTTTAATGAGAACCCGTCGGACTATCCGGATTTTGCGGAGGCGGTGGGACGGGCCGTGCTCGATGGAAAGGCGGAACGGGGCGTTTTGATCTGTGGAAGCGGGGTTGGCGCGAGTGTCGCTGCGAACAAGATGCCCGGCATTCGCGCGGGAATCTGCCACGATTCCTATTCCGGCCACCAGGGCGTGGAGCACGACGACATGAACATACTGGTGATGGGCTCGCGGATCATAGGCGAAAGACTGGCGGAGGACGTGGTTCGCGCGTTTTTGCTGGCAAAGTTCACCCACGAGGAACGCCACGTCCGGCGGCTCGCCAAGGTTCATGCGTTAGAGGAGAGGATGTTAAAAAGCTGAAATCTGGATTCTGGGCCCCGCCTCAGGAGCGTACAATGGGGGCTCCGGGTCCTCGGTTAGGTAAAGGAGAAGGACTATGACCACCTCGGTAACCGTTCCCAATGCGGCCGGCACGAATCCCTTGAAGGGACTGCTCGAATACGGCCAATCCCCCTGGATGGATTACATTCGCCGCGACCTCCTCACCGACGGCGGGCTGAAGAAAATGATTGACGCCGACGGTCTGCGCGGAATGACCTCCAACCCCGCCATTTTCGAAAAGTCCATCGTGGGAAGCACTCTCTACAGTGACATTCTGCAGTCCCCTGACGCGAAGACGCTAGATGCCAAGAGTTTGTATGAAAGGATTGCCATTCGGGACGTGCAGGACGCCTGCGATATTTTCAAGCCGGTGTACAAATCCACGCACCGTCGCGATGGATACGTCAGTCTGGAAGTTTCGCCCTATCTCGCCAACGACACAAAGGCCACGCTTGAGGAAGCGCGGCGTTTGTGGAAGACCGTGTGTCGCGAAAATCTGATGATCAAGGTGCCCGGCACGCCTGAGGGAGTCCCTGCCATCCGGCAACTTCTCGAAGAGGGGCTGAACATCAATGTCACGCTCCTGTTTGCGCAATCTGCCTATGAACAGGTGGCAGAGGCTTTTCTGGCGGCCCTCGAAGCGCGCGCGCTGAAAGGCCTGGACGTCAACCATTGCGCTAGCGTCGCCAGCTTTTTCGTCAGCCGCATTGACACACTGGTGGATTCCAAGGTCGAAGAGAAGCTGAAGACCGCTTCCGGAAGCACGAAGGAGCTGCTGACCAGCCTCGAAGGCAAGGTTGCCATCGCCAACGCCAAGCTCACCTATAAGAAATATCTGGAACTTTTCGGCGGGCCACGCTGGAAGGCCCTGGCGGCGAAGGGCGCACAGACACAGCGCCTGCTTTGGGCCAGCACCAGCACGAAGAACCCCAAGTACCGCGATGTCCTTTATGTGGAAGAACTGATTGGTGCGGATACGGTGGATACGATTCCGCCAGCGACGTTTGATGCGTTCCGCGATCACGGCAGGCTCCGCAAGAGCCTGACCGAGGACGTTGAGGGGGCCGCGAAAACCATGGCCAACCTCGAAACGGCCGGGATCTCCATGAAGGAAGTGACGCACAAACTGCTTGTCGACGGCGTGAAATTGTTTGCCGACGCGTTCAAGACTCTGCTCGACGCCACGGGCAAGTCCGCCGGCACACGATAGCTCTAAGCGGAAGTAAATCTACCTGTATCTCCTGGGTCGGAAGGCACGCGATCCTGGCTACTGGAGTACTCAAGACTTCATGGAGGAATTTCAATGCAACTCGGCATGATTGGCCTCGGAAGGATGGGGGCGAACATGGTTCGCCGCCTGCAGAAAGCTGGGCACAAGTGCGTTGTGTACGATCGAAGCGCCGATACGGTGCATCAGTTGGCTGGCGAAGGGGCAACGGGCACGGTAAGCGTCGATGATTTTGTCAACAAGCTGCAGAAGCCCCGCGCGATCTGGCTGATGGTGCCGGCCGCGGTGGTGGACGCGACGATTGCCGAACTGGTTCCCAAGCTATCGAAGGACGATATCCTCATCGACGGCGGAAACTCCTATTACATTGACGACATCCGCCGCGCGAAAGAGTTGTCCTCAAAGGGCGTTCACTATGTGGATGTCGGCACGAGCGGCGGCGTTTGGGGCCTCGAACGTGGTTATTGCGAAATGATCGGCGGAGAGGCCTCGGTTGTTCAGCATCTCGATCCCATTTTCAAGACTCTGGCGCCGGGACGCGGGGATATTCCCCGCACGCCGGGTCGGGAAAGGGCCTCCGGCACAGCGGAAGAAGGTTATCTGCACTGCGGTCCATCCGGCGCGGGACACTTTGTAAAGATGGTTCACAACGGAATCGAATACGGGCTGATGCAAGCTTACGCCGAAGGCCTGAATATTCTGAAACACGCTAATGCGGGACACTCCAAGCGGGAAACCGATGCGGAAACCACGCCCCTGCGGCATCCCGAGCACTACCAGTACGAGTTTAATCTCGCAGATATTGCCGAGGTTTGGCGGCGCGGGAGCGTGGTTGCATCCTGGCTGCTGGATTTGACGGCCATTTCGCTGTTCGAACAGCCCACGCTCGAAAACTACTCGGGCCGGGTTTCCGATTCCGGAGAGGGCCGCTGGACAATCCTTGCTGCGATTGAATCCACGGCCCCCGCGCCGGTGCTGAGCACAGCCTTGTACGAGCGGTTTACGTCACGAGGCGAAGGCGATTTTGCGGCGAAGCTGCTGTCCGCAATGCGTTTCCAGTTTGGTGGTCATCTGGAGAAAAAAGCCGGTCACTGAAGCTTGCTTGCGGCTTCATCTGCCCGAAGACAGGATATGGCTCCATGAGCTCGAACCACTTCGAAGTGGCCAGTTCTGCCGGTCCTTGCGTTATGGTCATTTTCGGAGCGACCGGAGATCTCACCAAACGTAAACTCATTCCTGCTCTGTTGAACCTGGCACAAGAAGAGATTCTGTCCAAGCAATTCGCCATAGTTGGCTTTGCGGGAAATGATCTCGACACGGACTCCTTCCGCGCAACACTTGGACGGGAAATGCCAAGCTTCGCGCCCGATCCTATTGACTTGAAGATGTGGGACGAGTTGTCGAAGCGGATCTATTTTGTGAAGGGCGATTTCCAGGACCCGGCGGCATACCAAAGACTCAAGCGGCAGATTGACGAAGCGGACAAGACGCACAACACGGGCGGAAATAAGTTTTTCTATCTTGCCGTGGCTCCACGCTTCTTTGCCCCGATTGTGGATCAACTTGGCTCCGCGGACCTGACCAAAGAGGAAAATGGCCACTGGACGCGGGTTATCATCGAGAAACCCTTTGGCCATGACCTGGATTCGGCGCGTCAGCTCAATGCGGACCTGAAGAAGACGCTGAATGAGAGACAGATCTACCGCATTGACCACTATCTCGGCAAAGAGACAGTGCAAAACGTGATGGTGTTCCGCTTCACCAACAACATCATCGAGCCGCTCTGGAATCGGAACTATGTGGATCATGTGCAGATCACGGCAGCCGAGACGGTCGGGGTGGAGCATCGCGGAGGCTTTTATGAAACTGCCGGCGCGTTGCGGGATATGGTTCCGAATCACCTGTTTCAGCTCCTTACCATGACCGCCATGGAACCGCCGATCTCCTTCGATGCGGATGAAGTCCGGAACAAGCAGGCGGAAGTCTTGCACGCGATTCAACCGTTAAGCCCAGAAGACGTGCTCAAGAGCATGGTTCGCGGCCAATACGCAGAAGGAATCGTGGACGGCGAGCGGGTCGTGGCTTATCGGAACGAACCCGATGTCCTGCACGATTCGAACACGGAGACGTTTGTCGCGTTGAAATTGCAAATCGACAACTGGCGCTGGGCCGGTGTTCCCTTTTATCTGCGCACCGGCAAGCGGCTTGCTCAGCGTGCCACGGAGATTGTAATTCAGTTCCGCCGCACGCCTTTTGTTCTATTCCGCAACACCGCCGTGAAAAATATCGAAACCAATCGCTTGGTCATCCATATTCAGCCGGACGAAGGCATTTCTCTCAGTTTCGGCGCGAAAGTCCCGGGAGCGGTGATGCGGCTGGGTCTGGTGAACATGGACTTCGACTACAAATCCTATTTCGGCGTGGAGCACGGCACCGGGTACGAGCGGTTGCTTCGTGATTGCATGGCCGGAGATGCGACGCTCTTTCAGCGCAGCGACATGGTGGAAGCAGGATGGCAAGTGATTCAGCCGATCCTGGACGTATGGCATGCATTGCCCCCGCGTGGCTTTCCGAATTATGCGGCCGGCTCCTGGGGTCCCGTGGAGGCGGAAGATTTGTTGGAGCGTGATGGACGCGCGTGGCGCCGCATCGGGGAAGAGAATATCGATGAACGAGGCAGGATCGCAGCGCCGGGCGCCACGAGCAAGGCAGGTTTTGCGCTATGACGCAAACAAAGCGTGAGGTGGTGATTCTGCCCGATGCCGCCGCGATTACGCGCCGCGCCGCAGAAGAGTTTCTGGAATGCGTGAACCAGGCAATCGCCGAGAAGGACTCTTTCACGGTTGCGCTCGCCGGCGGTTCCACTCCCAAAGCGCTTTATTCCCTGCTGAGCGAAGACCCGACGTATGCGCGGAAGATTCCCTGGAGCAAGCTGCATTTCTTCTTTGGAGATGAGCGCCATGTGCCACCGGGGAGCGCTGAAAGCAATTTCCACATGGCGAATGAAACACTTTTCTCGAAGGGCCTGATCAAACCCGAACAGATTACACGGATCAAGGGCGAGTACGCCGACACGGAAAAAGCTGCACTGGAATATGAGCAGGGTCTTCGCGCATACTTTAAGTTAAGGGACGGCGAGTACCCCCGCTTCGATCTGGTGCTGCTCGGCATGGGCGAAGAAGGCCACACGCTTTCGCTTTTTCCGGGGACCAGAGCGTTACACGCCACCAATCGCATCGTTGTTCGCAACTGGGTCGGCAAACTGTTCACCGAACGCATCACCCTGACAGCTCCGGCCGCAAATCAGGCGAACCGTGTGATCTTCTCTGTGACCCGCGCAGATAAGGCGCTGGCCTTGAAAGCGGTTCTGGAAGGCCCTTACGAGCCGGAACAACTCCCGGCTCAGCTCATTCAACCGGTCAACGGCACATTGCTCTGGCTGGTAGACCAGGATGCCGGCTCGAAGCTGGCGTCCGGTGTTCGAAACTAACTAGGAGAGAATCATGGCAACAGCAACTCTATCCACTGTGGAACAATTCTTGGGCGCGAAGGCGGAATCGCTCCTCGCCTTCAAGGCTCCCAAAATTTCGAAAGAACGGCTGCACCTTCCCGGTCCGGATTTCATCGACCGCGTATATGCCGTCTCCGACCGCAACATTCGCGTGCTCAACAATCTTCACCGGCTCTTCTTCACTGGCCGGCTCGCCGGGACGGGATATATGTCGATTCTCCCCGTCGATCAGGGCATCGAACACTCCGCCGGCGCAAGCTTCGCTAAGAATCCGGACTATTTCGACGGCGAGAACATCGTGAAGCTGGCCATTGAAGGCGGTTGCAACGCGGTTGCATCCACCTTTGGCGTGCTGGGTTCCGTGGCGCGCAAGTATGCCCACAAGATTCCCTTCATCACCAAGATCAATCACAACGAGTTGCTCACCTACCCGAACCAGTTCAATCAGGTTCTTTTCGGAACCGTTCAGGAAGCGTATGACCTGGGCTCGGCGGCGGTTGGTGCGACGATTTATTTCGGCTCCGAGCAGAGCGACCGGCAGATTATCGAAATCAGCCAGGCGTTCGCCAAGGCGCATGAACTTGGGATGGCCACGGTTCTGTGGTGCTATCTGCGCAACTCCGCGTTCAAGAAGGACAAGGACTACCACGTGTCCGCCGATCTTACAGGACAAGCCAATCATCTGGGTGTCACCATTCAGGCAGACATCATCAAGCAGAAGCTGCCTGAAAATAACGGCGGCTACGAAGCATTGAACATAGGCGGTTCCAGCTATGGAAAGTTCGACAAACGCATCTACACCGAGCTTTGCAGCGATCACCCCATCGATCTGACGCGCTATCAGGTGGCCAACTGCTATATGGGCCGAGCGGGATTGATTAATTCCGGCGGCGCTTCGGGCGCGAACGATTTCGAAGAAGCGGTAGCCACTGCAGTCATCAACAAGCGCGCCGGCGGGACGGGCCTCATCAGCGGCCGCAAGGCGTTCCAGCGTCCAATGGGCGAGGGTGTGAAGCTCCTCAACGCGATCCAGGATGTGTATCTCGCGAAGGAAGTGACTGTCGCCTGAATTTCCGCATGTGAATGAACAGCCCGCCCGTCTGGCGGGCTGTTTCTTTTTGAAGTCACGGTAACGTCGCGGTGGTGACTTTAGCTGCGGCCTTACAGGATGCCTCGCAGGTTCCCTTGGGTCTCCGGGTGAATAGATCGTTGATCCCAGATTCGAGAATACAGAAATCCAAATTCTGTAGAAATCTCCTAAAATGCGGATGCGCGTGTATCCTTCGATACTTCACACAACCTAAATTCTATATTTTCTGGATTTTACAAAAGACAAATTGGCATTCATATTGCACTGGTGTGGGGCACCTCAGTGTCGGTCCTGCGTGTGGTTACTGCGTAGTGTGCGGTCCGTTCGGGTCAGGGCTTTTGCAGTTTTTCAAAAGTCCATTGCGAGTGGTGGAAAAGCTGTGAATGCCATTGCAGATGGCGACGCAGTGGTGTGCGCAGAGTGGTCAAGGCGAGGAGAAGTTAATTTTTGCTTAGGGGAAGAAAGAAAGATGACCACGAAGTACCTAAAAACTGCATTCCTGTTGGTTTTCTGTCTGTTCATGCTTGCGTTCACAACGGCGTCGCAGACGATCGTGACGGGAGGATTCAGTGGGACCATCACTGATCCGACCGGAGCGGTTGTGCCCGACGTTAACTTGACGCTCACCAGCGTGACGGGTGACACCTTCACGGCAGTCTCTTCCGCCACCGGCGTTTACAGTTTTTCTCTCTTGAAACCCGGTGACTACACCTTGAAGTCCACCAAGGATGGCTTCAAGACGAATGTGCAGAAAGTCACGGTCCTCCTTGGCCAGAACCTGACCGTGAATTTATCCATGGAATTGGGCACCAGTTCGACGACGGTCGAAGTCACCACCCAGGGGAACCTGCTGCAGACCGAAAACGCAAATATCGCCACGACGTTTGATACGCGCCAGGTCCAGAACATACCGAACCCGGGAAATGACATCACCTATGTCGCGCAGACGGCTCCGGGCGTTTCCATGAACACATCCTCTGGCAACGGCTACGGCAATTTCAGCGCTTTCGGATTGCCCGGCACGTCCAACCTGTTTACCGTCAACGGCAACGACTACAACGATCCGTTCCTCAACCTGAACAACTCTGGCGCCAGCAACCTGCTGCTTGGCAGCAACGACGTGCAGGAAGTGGCTGTCGTCAGCAACGGCTACAGTGGGCAATACGGCCGGCAGGCGGGCGCGCAGATTGACTATTCCACCCGCTCGGGAACCTACGCGTTTCACGGCAGCGCCAACTACTACTACACCGGCAGCGATTTGAACGCGGAAGACTACTTCCTAAAGGCCAGCCAACAGCCAAAGCCCTTCCAGAACAATAACCAGTGGGCGGCGGACTTTGGCGGTCCGATCAAGAAGGACAAGGCGTATTTCTTCGTGGATACCGAGGGACTGCGCTACGTGTTCGCCACAGCCGCCCAATCGTTCCTACCCACCCCGGCGTTCGAAAACTACGTTCTTTCGCAGGTGCCTGCTACAGCCACAAGCTTCTATCAGCAGGCGTTTAATCTCTACAACAACGCAAAAGGCGCCGTGAATGCCGTACCACAAGCCAATACTTGCGGAGGCGATCCGGCGAATGGCTTCGCCGGAGGGATCTTTGCGGGTCCTAACGGCGCCTACGGCCTGCCGAACGGTTCCACGAACTGCCTTGGTGCCGTCACACTTGCCGGTTCGAGCGGCAACCAGGAATGGTTGCTCATTGGCCGAGTGGATTATTCCTTCAGCGACAAGGACAAGATCTTCGGCCGGGTGAAGTTTGATCGCGGAACCCAGCCGACCTACGCCGATCCGATTAATTCGGCTTTCAACCTCATCAGCCACCAGCCTCAGGATGAAGGCCAATTGAACTGGACGCACATCTTCAGCCCGACCATGGCCAACAATTTCATCTTCTCCGACCTTTGGTACTCCGCCGTCTTCCAGTCGGCGAACGTCAACATGGCAAACTCCGTGTTTCCGGAAATCCTGTGCTCCGCGGACACGAGTCTCTCTTGTCTCGGCGCCGGCGGCGGGCTTTTCCCCTTCGGCGATTTCTTCCCGCAAGGACGGAACGTCGAACAGTACCAGTTCGTCGATGACCTCTCGATCGAAAAGGGGCCTCACAGCTTCAAGATGGGCATAAACTTCCGCCGTGACGATGTGAGCGACTTCCGCGCTTCCGAACTCACCAATCCGGCCGGTGTGACCACATCCCTGCTGGGGTTTGCCACGGACACCGTCGATAGCTCTACGGCCATGAACTTTGCACTGAGCTCGCCTCAGCCCCTGGCCATTTACAGCTTTGGCCTTTACTTCCAGGACGAGATGCGCATCAGCCAGAAACTGAAACTCACCCTGGCGCTCCGCGCGGATCGCAATTCGGGGGGCATCTGCCAATCCAACTGCGTCTCCTTGCCAACCGTACCTTTCCAACAGCTGTCTCACAATGCGGACATCCCGTTCAACCAGATGGTGACCGCGGGACAGAGCAGCATCCTGCGCGACGTAGAAAAGGTCGTATTTGAACCGCGGGCCGGATTTGCGTGGAGCCCGCATGACGACAAGACCGTTGTCCGCGGTGGTGTCGGCCTGTTCAGCGATCTCTACCCCGGCAGCATTCTGGATAACTTCACGACGAACTTCCCGGAGGTGGTGAGCTTCTCCGTTCCGGGCGGAAGCGTCAATCCGGCTGAGGCAGGCAGTGGCGTGAGTATTGCGCAGGCTTGCAACACCTCATTCCAGAACGCCTTCCGAAGCGGCCAGACCCTCGCGCAGTATCAGGCAGCGGCTCCGAATTGCGCCAGCGCGCTGCCGCCGCTGTACGATGTCACCGCGAAAACCCTTAACCCCAAATTCGTGGAATGGAACCTCGAAGTGCAACATACGGTGGGAAAGAGTACACTGGTCTCCCTCAACTATGTGGGCAACCATGGCTATGACATCCTTCTCACCAACCCGTACCTGAACGCGTTTTGCACCACTGCGGTTTGTGGCACGGGCTTCACTCCGCTTCCGTTCGGCGCGGCTCCGGATCCTCGTGTGGCTGCTGTTCAGCAGCTCACGAACGGGGGCTACTCTAACTATCAAGGTCTGACGGCTTCCGTGCAGCAGAACCTGTGGCATGGATTCACGGCCCGATTCAATTACACCTTTAGCCACGCTACGGACAACGTGTCTAATGGCGGTATTCTGCCATATAGCTTCAATGACAGCCTTCTCCTGCAACTTGACCCGTCGAACCCCAACCTGAGCTATGCCTCCTCCGACTACGATGTGCGCCATCAGTTGAGCGCCAACTACGTCTGGGATATCCCGGTGAAGTTCTCCAATCATTGGTTGAACACGCTGGCGGGCGGCTGGCAAGTGGCTGGAACCTTCTTCTTCAGGACCGGCTTCCCGTTCAGCCTCATCGACGGAACAGAGACCAATGCCCTGAAGAACAACAACCTGTCCGTGAACGGCGCGGCTCTTGGCACAGCGCTTTTGGCTCCTACGCAGGGTTTTCCCACCGATTTTGGGGCGGCCTGCGCGACCAAGGCGTGCTTTAGTGCTAACAACTTCGCGACGCCGACCGACTTCAATGCCTTCGCCCGCAACGCCTTCCGCGGGCCCGGCTATTTCAATACGGACATGAACCTGAAGAAGGTCTTCTCGCTGACCGAGCGCTATAGGTTCACGCTCGGCGCCAACTTCTTCAACATCCTCAATCACCCGAACTTCGATCCACCCATAAACAACAGCCTGAGCAGCGCCTTCGGCTCCATCACGACAGCTGCTGTTTCTCCGACTACACCCTATGGAGGTTTTGCGGCCGCGGCGGAAGGGATGCGCATCGTGCAGGTGTTCGCGAAGTTCAACTTCTAACTGCTTCCTCAGCTCGGGCGGAGAATGATGTCTGTTCTCCGCTCGATTTTTTTGCTCCACGCCAAATTAGATTCTCTGCTCCATTCGATTCGTTTTTTGCGGCTTATCTGAAACGGCACGCGCGAGGAAATTTCTGCAGCTAGCGCCTCGAAGTTGGCCTCTAGAATGAAAGCAGCAGTCTGGAGGGAATAGTTATGGCAAGAACGAGGACCGCTTCCTCGGCAACGGTGAAAAAAGCAAGCAAGGTCAGGTCGCAACCGAACCACGATGAAATCGCGCTGCGCGCTTACCACATCTACCTCGAACGCGGCGGCACTCCGGCAGATCCGATGCAGGACTGGCTCCAGGCCGAACAGGAATTGCTTGGAACCGCAAAGAAGTCTCGCCGCAAATCGAAAGTCGTATCCATCGCCGCATAGGCTGACTGGCTCGTCCCTTTCCCCGCCAAGCTGCTTTGCGCAGTTGGTCCGTGGTGATAGTCGCCTCCTGGCGTCCGTGAATGCCCTGTCGAAATTCATTATCCGCAGGGCCCTAAAACCTCGCCCTTCAGGGCCATTGTAAGGCCCGCAAACCTCTTGCTGTTGCTCAATGTAATTGCGAAGGATGCTGACGGGGTAGGTTGTCGAAAGCAGTTCACGATGCAGGATGCGCAAGCATTCTTTCAAAAGCTATCGTACAAAGCTGAGAACGCCGGACGATTGCTCATTCCCGTCGATGCTCGTGGAACGAGTCAGCGTTGCCCGTGTGGGGAACCAAACATCAAGTTGCTTGCAAACTTGGCCACCCACACGAGACTACGCTTCAGCTATGGAAATCTTGAGGCTCAGACTGAGCCTTCCGTCGCTAACAGCGGTGCAGTAAACTGCTGTTGACTGAGAAGCCCCTCCCTTCAGGGAGGGGAGCATGTCACACTATTCTTGTAGGGGATGACCCGACCGACATGACGCGTAGAAATGGCTTGAGCCGTGGCCGGCTCTTTTTGATTGCGCTGATCCTGGTGCTGGGAGCGTTCTGGGTGGGTGCGCGCTTTGGTCCCCGGCAGACGAATGACGTCGAAGCCCACCGTATCGGCGTGAACTCCGCGGCGACTCTATTGCCTGCCTCCGCGCAACAGCACAACGACCATCTCACCGAGGAAGAATCGATCAACGTCCGGATTTATCGCCAGGCGTCGCCGGCTGTGGCGAACATCCTGACCAAGGCCACGGAATACGACTTCTTCATGGACCCCGTGGCGGTGGAAGGCGCAGGTTCAGGATTTGTGATCGACCCGCGCGGCTTCATTCTGACCAATTATCACGTGGTCGCTGGCGCGCAATCCATTGAGGTTATTCTTGGGGATAAGACACGGTCTCCCGCGAAGTTCATCGGTGCGGACCAGCGAAATGACGTCGCGTTAATCAAGATTGACCCGAAGGGCAAGCAGTTGACGGCACTTCCTCTGGGCGATTCCTCCACACTCCAGGTGGGGCAGAAGGTCCTGGCCATCGGTGATCCCTTTGGCTTCAATTCGACTCTCACGACCGGTGTTGTCAGCGCGCTCGGCCGGACCGTGCAAACCAGCGAGACTACCTTTATTGACGATGCGATCCAGACCGACGCCGCCATCAACCGCGGCAATTCGGGGGGGCCGCTGATCGACACACATGGCGAAGTCATCGGCATCAATTCGGCAATTTACACGCCTTCTGGAACAACGGCGGGCATCGGCTTTGCCATTCCCATCAACACTGCAAAGCTCATCGCGAATGACCTCATGACCGAGGGCAAGGTCCGCCGCGCATATCTCGGGGTGACCACTCGGCCGGTTGCGGGGTGGCTGGCGGAGGCTCTCGATCTGCCAGTACAGGAAGGTCTGCTGGTGGAACAGACCACCAAGGGCAGCCCTGCGGCTCTTGCCGGCATACGAGGCGGCGA
>Ga0187781_10002358_pt1 | contig 14407 bp, 12 predicted proteins | sample 0715_SJ02_MP02_2_FD_132447 | JGI IMG/M metagenome (GOLD analysis project Ga0187781, IMG submission 132447) | Tropical peat soil microbial communities from peatlands in Department of Meta, Colombia - 0715_SJ02_MP02_20_MG | ecosystem: Environmental > Terrestrial > Soil > Wetlands > Peat | place...
CTCCAGTTATGTCAAAAAACTGGCTGTGTGAAATATTCTCTGTATCTAAAGGGTCTTTCATTCCAGTCCAGTGAAAGCAGGCAGCCCAAAGCCGATACTCGGCCGAGTAACCTTTCAATTTGATGGTATCAACTATCAGTGCACTTTCCGCTCTTCCCTGGAGGATTGGAGTATTTGGCGGAGATACTATTACTTTGGCATTGCGGTCAAGCGGACCCCAAAATTTGAAATACTCAACGGGTTCAGGCGGAAAATGCTCCTGTCGCCATGCTTTTGAAATGTTGCTCACTCCTGCCCAAACAATTAGTCCGAAAACCAGTATGCACAATCCAGTACGCGCATACGTAGGAAGATATTTGAGAGTAACAGGCGAGCGTCGGCTGAAATCTACACACACAAAGCAAAGCAATATGAACAATGGTATTCGCAGCCACCAAATCATGGGAAACACCGTAAGGACAATCGCAAGGGCGATCCCGACATACGCTTCGATGGAAGATCTAGTGAGCGGTTCTGGCTCGCTGTCCATATGCACCTCCCCTCAGTCTTGACATTGACTATTAGACTAACGAAAGAATAACGCCTATTTTGCGCCATGTCTCTAATCCCGAAATCAGAGAGGGCGCGCCCGCGAGAACGAAAGATTGACAGCGCCAAAGGAGGGGAATAAGGTGCGCGGCAAGAAGGCTTCAGGGCACGGCCGTCCAGGCCAATTTCGAGGCTTCCCTTCCAAGGAGGAGACGAGCCATGGCGGAGACAGGGATAGTTCAAACGGGGGTAAAGATTTCGATCGTGTGGGCGGTACTGCTGATCGTGTTCGGATTTCTGGCGATTGCGCTGCCGATGGCGTCATCGGTCGGCATAGTGATTTTGCTCGCGTGGCTGATCGTATTCAGCGGCGGCTTTCAATTTATTCACGCGTTTCAATCGAAGGGCGCGGGGAACATCATCTGGAAGCTGCTGGTGGCAGTTCTCTACTTGATCGTGGGGATCTACTTCCTGATGAATCCGGGGATCGCGGTGGCGAGTTTCACGCTGGTGCTCGCGATTTTCTTTTTCGCCGAGGGCGTGCTGGATCTGGCGGTGTACTTCACGGCCCGGGCTGCCCACGGCGCGGGGTGGATTCTCTTCGACGGGATCATCACGATCATTCTGGGCGCGCTGATCTGGGCGCACTGGCCTTCGACAGCGGCGTGGGTCATCGGAACACTAGTTGGGATTAGTATGATAATGACCGGCACGACGCGGCTGATGATCAGCCTGGCGGCGAAGAGCCTGATCCCGAAAACAGCCTAAATCAAAAAACAAAAAATTCTGAGAGCGGCTCGGGCGCGGGGATACGTGTGTCAGCGCTGCGGAGGACGAGAGGCGGACGAGGGAGTGTTCGAGGCGGAGGTCTGCGCGGCGGCGGAGGATGAGGTCGAAGAAGGCGCGGGCGGCGGAGTCGCGGGCGGTGGCGCGGGAGTGGAAGCCGGTGAAGCGGCAGCGGGAGGCGGCGGAGACGCAGGCGCTGCCGCGGCGGGCGCAGGCGGCGTGGGAGTCTTGGGCGCGGAGACGCCGGCAGTGCTCGAGCCGAGGCCGAGTTTCTGGAGGCTGGCGGCGTTGATTTTGCCGTTGGGCTCGATGCCGTGGTCGGACTGGAATTTGGTCAAGGCAGCGATGGTGTTGGCGTCCCATTTGCCGTTGGGCGAGCCCTGGTAATAGCCGCCGCGCGCGAGAGCGGACTGGATTTCGGAGATGCGCTCGGGCGTGGGAGCTTTTTGAGTTGGCTCGCGACGGGCGTGGCGCTTTCTGGTCTTCTTCTTGGAAGTTGAGGTGGAAGAAGACCCGGAAGACGATGCGGAGCTAGAAGAACCGGAGGAGCTTGATTGCTGCGGACGGGAACTTGAATAAGCTGGGGGGGTAATTAGCCAGGCCAGGGATACAGCGACTATGAACACAAACCAATGCGAGAGGGTGCGGCGTCTGGCGCGGCGCATCTGGTTATTATCGCGCAAAAGGAGCCAGGCTCAAGGGACGACATGCGGCGAGGCGCTTATGAGGCAATGGGAGGTCAAGCGTAAAAGAGGAACGACGATCTCGACATCTTGGGCTGTCGCAACACAAAGACTGCTCGACCCTAGCGAAAACAAAGCGGCGGCAAGCAGCCGCACTCCATATGAGCTGTACAGGCAAGTGATGGCCGTCTTGATGGGCGGCGCGAAGAGAAAAGGTAAAGAGGGCACGGCAGTGGATTCGGCTCCGCTCACCACAGGTGCCGTGCCCCTACGGGCGAAAACGAAATGACTGAGAATGCTACTTATCCGATGGCACGATGCCGGCCAGTAAGAGGGTCAGGTACTGGTCGGGGACATCGGTGCGGCGCGCGACTTTGAATAGGACGTCCTGGCTGGGCTTGAGCTGGCCGATTTCGCGGCGGTAGTCAGCCATGCTGGTGATGGGCGCGTGATTGATTTCGAGGATCACGTCGCCACGGGCGAAATCCACATCCTCGGCGAAGCTGGCCGGCTCGACTTCGGTGACGACGACGCCCGAGAGCTTGCTCATGCCGATCTTGTGAGCGAGGTCGGGAGTGAGTTCCTCGACGCGCAGACCGAACTTGGCCGGCTCTTCGGGCTGGTCGGCCTTTTCGTCGGCGTCTTCGGTCGGGCGCGGGAAGATCTTCGAACGGTCGGCGACGGTGAGCGAAATTTCCTTGGCTTGTTTGTTGCGCACAAAGCGGATCTGGACCGACTGGCCGATGGGAGTTTCCGCGATGGGGTTGACGAGATCCGAGCCGTTGTGAACGGGGGCGCCATTGATATTGGTGATGACGTCGCCGGGCTGGAGGCCGGCTTTCTCGGCGGGGCTGCCGGGCTCAACGCGCTCGACGACGATGCCGTAGGGAGCGCCGAGCTCGCGCATCAAGACCGGGTTATTGCTGCGGTCCTCCTGGAAGGTGATGCCGATCGAGCCGCGCGTGACTTTGCCGACGGTGATGAGCTGATTGTAAACGCTGATGGCGGCATTCGACGGCATGGCGAACCCGACGCCTTCGAAACCGCGGCTGCCGGTGTAGATGGCGGTGTTGATGCCGATCACTTCGCCGGCCATATTAACGAGCGGGCCGCCGGAATTGCCGGGGTTGATGGCCGCGTCGGTCTGTATGAAGCGCTTGAACTGCTGGCCGGCGGTGGTGCGGTCCTTGGCGCTGACAATGCCGGCGGTGACAGTAGAGTTGAGGCCGAAAGGACTACCGAAAGCGAGAACCCAATCGCCGACCTGGACGCCATCGGAGTTCCCGAGTTTGGCGACGGTGAGTTCGCGGCTGGCGTCAATTTTGATGACGGCGAGGTCGGTGTCTTTATCGAGGCCGATGACTTTGGCGGTGTATTTGTTGGGGTCGCCGTCCATGGCCACTTGAATTTTGGTGGCCTGATCAATGACGTGGAAATTGGTGATGATGAAGCCGCGCTTGTCAACGATCACGCCGGAACCAAGGCTGCGTTCGGCGCTGGGGCCGTCGTCGGGTGATTCAAAATAGTGGTCGAAGAAATCCTGGAAGGGATCGTTGAGGTGATGCTGGCGTTTGGAGCCCTTGGGCTTATCAATGACCTGGGTGGTGGAGATGTTGACGACGGCGGGGCCGAGTTTTTTCGAAATGCTCGAGAAGGCGTTCGAGAGCGTGACGGGGTCGGGGATGGCGAGAAGCGAGGCGCCACTGGATGTGGTCTGGTCATGCGTGGCCAGGGCGCGGCCGGAAAGCAAAGTGCCGATGAGAATGCCGACGCCGAGAGTGGCGACGACGAGGAGCGTGGCGAAGACCTTGCGTTTTTTCGCCCAACCCATTAATTCCTCAAATTGCATGCCCATCTTGGCGCTCCCTTCGGCCGCTACGGAAGAAGACGAACTTTAATTATACCATCCATTGGACTCGCGCCAGCCGAGAGGGGTTGCGCGATGCATAGATAGGTACGGCGAAAAAATTTGAAAGACTCTAAGGAGGCAGCTCGTGGCAAGTCATCTTTTTCAGCCCGCCATTCCGATGGGCGTGATAAAGTGCGGCTTTCGCCGTTTGTTCGGCTGTGTAACCTCGTGTTCGCGAATGGCATCAAACCAGGCGGAGGCTTACAGTGATGAAGCTCCTATACAAGCTCGATAGCGCAATCAATACATTTAAGAGGGTGGGCAGTTCGAAGCTCCGACTGGGCACGGCAATCCTGGCCTTCGTGCTTTCGCTGGCTCTCGTGTTTGGCGCGTGTCCGGAAACGGCGTTCGCGTTTCAGGATCAAGACCAGCAATCGGGCGCGGCCCCGGCTGACCAGAGCCAGGCGCCACCATACAAGCCGCAGACGGCTGACCAGTTGCAGCAACTGGTGGCGCCAATCGCGCTTTATCCGGATTCACTGGTAGCGCAGATTCTGGCGGCGTCCACTTATCCCGAGCAGGTGGTGGAAGCGGACCGCTGGGTGCAGGCGCATCCGGATTTGAAAGGCAATGATTTGGCGCAGGCAGTTGACCAGCAGCAGTGGGACCCGAGCGTGAAGGCGCTGGCGGCGTTTCCCTCGGTGCTGGGAAACATGGACAAGAACATTTCCTGGACGTCGTCATTGGGAGACGCCTATTTCAACCAAGAACAGGACGTGATGAACGCGATCCAGGTGATGCGGGCGAAGGCGCAGCAGTCGGGAAATCTTCAGAGCACGCCGCAGCAAACCGTAACGCAGCAGGGATCGAACATTGTGATCCAGCCGGCGAATCCGGAGGTTGTGTACGTGCCGGCGTATGACCCGTGGGCGGTGTACGGGTATCCGATCGACCCGTGGCCCTACTGGTATCCGTACCCGGGGATCTGGTTCGGGGGGCCGTCCATATTTTGGGGAGTGGGATTCGGAATTGGATTTTGGGGCGGATGGGGATGGGGCTGGGGCCACTGGGGATTTGACTGGGGCCACAGGTACGTTTACTACAATAACGCGAGGTATTACTCGCGGAGCACCACTTTCTATAACCGGTCTTCCTACTATCGCGGCACGCGGCCCGGGTACGAGGGACATCCGGGCGGGCCGACTCGCCCGTTTGGCGGCGACACTCGCGCGGCGCGAGGATACGAGCGGGGGGCGGAGGGCGGGGCGGCCCGACCGGCCGAACCTCATTCGAACGCGTTCGGCGGATATGAGCGCGGCGGACAAGTACGAGGCGAGGAATCACGCGGAAGGGCGAGCTTCGGCGGGGGCGGCGGATTCCATGGTGGCGGCGGTGGGTTCCACGGAGGCGGCGGCCATCGCTAATTGCGAATTTCAATTGTTGATGACAATCCTGCAAAAATAGAAATGGAGAAGAGTGAAATGCGGCAAACGAAAAAGAGCTTGCGGGAATTTTACCGAGGGAATTTTTCGAAGCTGGCGATGTTGCTGACCGCGGCGACTCTGATTTCCTGCTTCCCTGCCCGTTCGCTTGCGCAGGACAAGGGCGAGAAGACCTTTTCGTCGGCGGAGGAAGCGAGCCAGGCGCTCTACAAGGGCGCGAAGGCAAACGACCAAGCAGCTTTGCTGGACGTGCTGGGACCCGAGGGAAAGCAGATTATCTCGTCAGGAAATACGGCGGAAGACGCGGAACGCCGGGCCAATTTCGCCACGCGGTTTGAGCAGATGCACCGGCTGGTGAAGGAACCGGATGGGAGCACGACTTTGATCATCGGCGTGGAGAATTGGCCGTTGCCGATCCCTATTCTTGAGAAGAACGGGGCGTGGTATTTCGACACGGAGAAAGGCAAGGAACTCATTCTCTTCCGAAGAATCGGCCATAATGAGCTTTCCGCCATCACGATTTGCAAGCAACTCGTAGAGGCCCAGAAGGAGTATTACTCGCAGGAAGGGCGGGAGTACGCGCAGAAAATCAGCAGCGACGAAGGGAAGAAGAACGGCTTGTATTGGGCCAAGACCGGCAGTGAGCCAGAAAGTCCGATTGGCCCGCTGGTGGCGGAGGCCAGTATCGGTGGAAAGAAGGAAGTAAGCCAGCCGCAGCCGTTTCACGGTTACTATTTCCGGATCCTGACCCGGCAGGGCAAGGACGCGCCGGGAGGAGCGGAAAACTATATTGTGGGCGGCAAGATGACGGCGGGCTTCGCCATTGAGGCGTTCCCGGCGGAATACCGGAATTCCGGCGTCATGACGATCGTCGTGAATAAAGACGGCGCGATGTATCAGAAGGACCTCGGCAAGAAAACAGAGAGCGCGGCGAAAGGGCTGAAGGCATTCAATCCTGACCAGTCATGGTCGAAAGTCGAAGAGCAGACCGAGCAAACCGCGACTTCACAGAAGCCCCAATAGAAAAAACGCGGGTTCCACCCGCTCAGGGATTGGTGTCCCTGCTTCGTGCGCAAAGCAAATGGTCTTCCTCTATGCCAGAGCAGGGCGGTTCCTCACTCGTTTGACTAACGAACAAAAATATTCTCGAAACGGAAGTCGCAATCCTCCCGTCCCACGATTGGTGGCGGAGAAGTGTATCTCCTGGAATCGAGAAATGAGCAGCAAGCGGATTGGGATGGAGAAGCATCACAATACGGTGCGACCTATGCCGAGAAGAGTGATGATTCTTGCGTTGGGCGCGATCGCGGGCCTGGCGACGGCGGCTTCCGGCCGAATGCCCGACAAATTCCGTGAGGAAGCGTCCGAGGCGCAAGGTGGTCAGGCGCAGGCCGCACGGCACGTCGGGACGATCAAGGCGATTAAGGGAAACACCCTCACGCTTTCAACCGACGAGGGGACGGATATCGATGTGATTGTAGGCGACACAACTCGCATCGTGCGGGTGGAACCGGGGCAGAAGGATTTGAAAGGCGCGACGGCGATGCAGTTGAAGGACCTGCAAGTCGGCGACAGAGTGCTCGTGCGGGGCCAGCCATCGGCGGACGGAAAGACTTTTGCGGCTTCCGGCGTGATCGCTATGAAACATTCCGACGTGGAAGCGAAGAAGCAGCAGGAGCGCGAGGACTGGCAAAAGCACGGCATCGGCGGACTGGTCGGCTCGGTGGATACGACTGACGGAATCATCAAGGTGAGCGTCGGCGGCGCGGGAGCGACCAAGGAAGTGGCGGTACACGTTTCCACGAGCACAGTCATACGCCGATACGCGCCGGACTCGGTGAAATTCGACGACGCAAAAGTGGGGACGCTCGATCAAGTAAAGGCCGGCGACCAGTTGCGCGCGCGCGGCACACGCAGCGCGGATGGAAGCGAATTCGAGGCGGCGGAAATCGTCACGGGCGCGTTCCGGAATATCGCGGGGACGATCTCTTCGATTGATACGGCGGCCAACACATTGTCCGTGATGGACCTCATTAAAAAGCAGCCGGTGGAAGTGAAAATTTCCGCCGAATCGCAGGTGCGCAAACTGCCTCCTGAGGTGGCGCAGCGAATTGCGGCTCGCCTTAAAGCCGCGGCAAGCGGAAACGCGCCGGCGGCACCAACCGCTGGAGGAGGGGCAGGCGCCGGGCAAGGCGCGCCTGCGACTGGAGCTGCGGGCGGAAACGGAGGGGCGGGTGCGCGGCAAGGCGGGGACCTCCAGCAGGTTCTCGGCCGGCTGCCTCCCTCGGCGCTCACGGATTTGCAGAAGGGCGATGCGGTGATGATCGTGTCCACGGAGGGATCTGGGACCGGGCAAGTGACGGCCATCACGCTGGTGGCGGGCGTCGAGCCGATCTTGACTGCTTCGCCACAGGGCGCGCAGGGGATGGCGCTTTCGCCGTGGAGTCTGGGAGGAGAAGGAGCGGGCGGCGGCGAAGGGAATCAGTGAGCGTGACCAGGAACGCGGAAGCTCGAACGGAGAGAAAGATGCGGGAGATGGAATGAGATTGGGATCCTGGGTCAAGTGTGCCAAAACTTTCCTGATTTTGTTTCTGGCGACTGGTCTTCCGGTTCAATTGCGGGGCCAGTCGGGACAAGGGAGCCTTCGCGGGCAGGTGACGGATCCATCCGGCGGCGCTGTGGTAGGCGCCGGGGTGCGAGTGACGCCAACAGGCGGGGAGACGATCACGGTCATCGCCGGCAAGGACGGAACGTATGAAGTAAAGGGGCTGCCGCCCGGATCCTACGACGTGCAAGTGACGGCCAAGGGATTTGCGATTTTCGAAGACGAAGATGTGACCATCATGGGGAACCAGGTGCAGAAGCTGGATGTTTCGCTGACGATACAGCAACAGGTGGAGAAGGTCGTCGTGGAAGCCGAATCGTCGAATGTGGATGTGAATCCGGAAAATAACGTGGGCGCCATCGTTCTGAAAGAGGAGGATCTCCAAGCGCTCTCGGATGATCCGGATGAGCTGCAGAGCGATCTCGAAGCGCTCGCGGGACCTTCGGCCGGGCCGAATGGCGGGCAGATCTACATTGACGGCTTTACGGCCGGGCAGCTACCGCCGAAATCGGCGATTCGAGAGATTCGCATCAATCAGAATCCATTCTCTTCGGAATACGACAAGCTCGGATATGGCCGGATCGAAATTTTCACCAAACCGGGAACAGACAAGTGGCACGGGAACGCGCAACTTCAGGGAAATGATTCCTCGTTTAACTCGCAGAATCCTTTCGCGCGCGGGACGGAGCCGCCTTACTACTCGACTCTGTTCAATGGAAACGTGGGCGGGCCGCTAAGCAAGAAGGCTTCGGTATTTTTCAGCGGACAATATCGCGACATCAACGACGTGGCGGTGACCAACGGGCAGACTCTCGACTCCGAGTTCAACCCTGTCCCCTTCATTACGTCGGTTGCGGAACCGAAGACACGCGTGAACGCCGGGCCGCGCCTCGATTATCAACTGACGCCAACCAACACGCTGAGCGTCCGCTATCAATATTACCGGGACAACGAGCAGGCACAGGGATTGGGAGGATTCGCGCTGCCGAGCCAAGCATACAACGTGCTGACCACAGAGCATACGTTGCAGGTGTGCGACACGCAAGTGATCGGATCGAACCTGGTGGATGAAATTCATTTTCAATGGCTCCGGGACGGCGAAAACCAGGTGTCGGCGAGCACGTTGCCCTCTATTTCGGTGCCGTCGGCGTTCACGGGGGGCGGGAACAATCTACAAAATCTGCATGACACCGCGGATCACTACGAATTTCAGAATTACACGCAGTGGGTACACAAGAATCACACGGTGAAATTCGGACTGCGCTTGCGGCAGACGTTCGACACGAGCGACTCAACCGGCGCCTTCAATGGCAGTTACATTTTTACATCGCTGGCCGCCTATCAGACGACGGTCGAGGGACAAGCCAATGGATTGCCCTTCGCCCAAATTCAGGCTGCGGGCGGAGGGGCCACACAACTCTCCATTATCACCGGCGTCCCACGGACGTACGTTTCGACATTCGATTCCGGGTGGTACCTCCAGGACGACTGGCGGATACGCCCGAACATTACGCTGAGCGGGGGCTTGAGGCTCGAGCAGCAAACGGATATTAGCGATCACCTGGACTGGGAGCCGCGTGTGGCGATCGCGTATGGGCTGGGGTCGAAAACGAACCCGAAAACGGTGATTCGGGCGGGCACGGGACTTTTTTACGACCGATTCATGGAGAATTCGATTTTGCAGGCGGAGCGGTTGAATGGCGTGAACCAGGAGCAGTTTGTGGTGACGACGCCGTGCTTTTTCAATGCGAACAGCGTGCCGAGCATCGCCGATATCGAGACGATGTGCCCGACTCCTCCGACAGGGGGCTTGCTGCGGACGACGGTCTTGCCGACGACCTATAGAATTTCGCCGCGGCTGCACGCGCCGGGGACTCTGCAAACGGCCGTGGCGCTGGAACAGCAAGTGAACAAGTCCATGACGCTTTCGGTGTCATACCTGAATTCGCGGGGCTTCGATCAATTATTGAGCAACAATATCAATACACCGGAGCCGGGAACATTTCCGACGAATCCGGTCTATCCGCTCGGCACGCCCGGAAACGTATACGAATACGAATCCGAAGGAATCTACCGGCAGAACCAGTTGATAACGCAGGTGAACTATCACTGGGGGGCGCGGATATCGCTGCGCGGTTACTACTCGCTGAATTACGCGAATAGCGATACTTCCGGGCCGAACAGTTTTCCTTCGAATCCGTTCAATATTCTGGAGGATTACGGCCGCGCGTCGTTTGATATTCGCCACCGCGTCTTCGTGGGCGGCTCGATCAACATGCCTCACGGAATTTCGCTCTTTCCCTTCCTGCTCTATACGTCAGGGACGCCCTACAGCATAACGATCAGTCAGGACCTGATCGGCAGCTCGCAATTCAATCAGCGGCCCGCTTTCGCGACCGGCCCGCTGAATGGGCGCGCGGTAGTCACAACGCAATTCGGGACGTTCGACACGCTGCCCAATCCGAGCGAGCCGATCGTGCCGATCAACTCGCTGACAGGGCCGGAACACTTCACCCTGAATTTGCGGCTGTCGAAGACGTGGGGATTCGGCGGCGAGACTTCGTCGAGCGGAGGGCAAGGAGGGGGGCCTGGAGGTGGGGGCGGGGGCGGCGGAGGTCGCGGCGGCTACGGCGGCGGGGGCGGCGGAACTCATGGCGGCTTCGGAACGCAGGGCGGGTTTGGCGGAGGCGCAGCGACGAACCGGCGGTATAACGTGACGCTCGGGCTCAACGTGCGCAACGTATTCAACTACGAGAACCTCGCGACACCATCGGGCGTGCTGATTCCTCCGGAGACAGCCGGAGGGAGCGCGAGTGTGCCGTTTTTCTTCGGCAGGTCCAACGGGCTATTTGGGCAGGCGTTTTCCGGAACTTCGGCGAGCCGGCTGGTGTATCTGCAACTGGCGTTCGCGTTCTGACGAAGAAAAGCTCAACCCGCAGACCCACCAAATCTTCACTTTCTCAGAGGCCACAAATAACCACGCCTGCTGCGTTTGCTGATTTATTTTCTCGACACGAACGGAGCTAAATGCTGAAAGCGGGTGTACTATCGCCGCGTGCACCCAGCCACTCCTCCCGAAAAACGCGACGGCTGCCTCATGCGCGGGATGTTCAGCACCATCGCGCCGTGGTACGACTTCATTACGCGCGTTTTTTCTTATGGCATGGACCGGCGCTGGAAACGACTGGGGGTCAGGAAAGCTCCGCTGACGGATAGTGCGGTCGTGCTGGACCTGGCCTGTGGCACGGGCGATTTTTCGGAGATGGTGCGGCAACGACTGCCTCAGGCAAAAATTATCGCGCTGGACCTGACAGAGAAGATGCTGCAGTTAGCCAGCCAGCGAGGTTTGAGCGGAGTAGTCTGCGGCGATGCGGGAGCATTGCCTTTCGCGGAGAATTCGTTCGATTGCGTCTTCATCGGCTACGGCTTGCGGAATTTTCCGAACCTGCCGATGGCTGTGAAGGAAATCGAACGCGTTACGAAGCCGGGCGGGCTGATGGTGAGCCTGGAATTCTTTCTCCCTACAAACCTGGCGCTGCGAAAAATCTATTTGGGATATCTGTACGCACAGGGCGCTTTCTGGGGATTGCTGCTGCACGGCCGCCCGCGGATCTACACCTATATCCCCGATTCACTGCGAAGCTTCGTCTCCATCGAGGATTTTTCATCGCTCCTCAAGCGCATGGGTTACGGGCAAGTGAGCACGCAGGCCTATATCTTCGGCGGGATCGGGTTGCATTGGGCGGTGAAAAGATAGATCCCGGCATGTAAGCATTGACACATTTCGCCTGCGCCTTTAGGCTACCGCCACCCGCTGGCTGCGCCGGGCTTGGACGCCCGCGCCGGGGCGGAACGCCATGAAACGCGACGAAATTCTGAAGCTGCTCGAGCAAGTGGGCGCCATCCGGCAAGGGCACTTTGAACTCTCGAGCGGGCGGCACAGCGGAACCTACATCCAGTGCGCGCTTGTGCTTTCCCACCCGCAGCACGCCGAGGCTTTGGGCCGCGCTCTGGCAAACCTTTTCAAAGACCATGCCGTCTCTTGTGTCGTGTCGCCGGCGCTGGGCGGAGTCATAATCGGCCAAGAAGTGGCGCGGGCGCTTGCCGTGCGCGGGCTTTTTGTCGAGCGCGACCGCTCGGGCCAGATGGCGCTGCGCCGCGGATTTGAACTGAAGCCGGGCGAGCGCGTGCTGGTGATTGAGGACGTTTGGACGACGGGCGGCTCGACACGCGAGGCCATCGGGGTAGTCGAGCAGGAGGGCGGCTTGGCCGTCGCTGCGGGGGCTCTGATTGACCGCAGCGGGGGACGGCTGGAATTGAATATCCCAGCGCGCGCCCTGCTCGAAGTAGATGTCCCCAGTTACGAACCCGACGATTGCCCACTATGCAGGGCGGGCGGCATGGCGACGCGCCCCGGCTCGCGGTTTTCCCGCGCCCAACTCTAAGCTGAATCGAGACTCACGAATTTCCTGGGAGGATTGCGTGGCGCGCATTTGTGCTAGGCGAATCATCGAGTTGGTCGCGCTCGGCCTGATGGTTTCTTTGGGAAGCGGCCTGCAAGGGCAGACCTCGGGAGATTCGCACGCGGGTTTTCCGATGACGCAAGGGACATCGTGGACTTACCGGGGAGTCGTCCGCTGGGAGCATGGCAAGGATGAGAAATCTTCGGGCGCGCGCGTGACCTGGAAGATGGAGATTTTGCGCGTGATTCACCGCGAACATATCACCGCGGCCGTAGTACACGGGTTCCCTTCCGAGCTGAATTGGTCAACCGGCAATTCCGTACCCTTGAATTCGCTGCTGATTCAGACGGACGGCGGCGAGATTTACCATATCGACGCGGAACAGATGAAGCCCATCGTGGACAGGCTGGACGATGCAAGCGACAAGCTCGAAGATCTGCTGCATGAGGACGATATCTTCGTGCGTGTGCCTTTGGAGAAGGGCAAGAAATTCTGCGACGCGGATAGCTTAGCGCGCGACGACGGTATGTACTGCTGGGTCGTCAGTGCGGCGGATAAGGCTCCAATAAACGATGTGAAAGGCCTGGACCCCGCGGCGCGAGATTTGTTCGAGATCCGCTATGTGACGAATCCCGACGACATCACGATCAAGTTCACCCCGGGAGTAGGAATCACGAGTTACGCTTACCATCACCACGGCACGACAGCGGATACGGAACTGAAGCTGGTCGAATTCCATCCGGGTCCCTGATCCTCCCTTCAAATTTTCCCGACCCTCTTGCAGCCAAAGGCGCGGTTCGAGGGCACTGGCTCGTGTGATAATCTTTCCGTCGAAATGCGGCACATCAAGCTAAAAATCGCCTACGATGGCTCGGAATTTCACGGCTGGCAGTCCCAGCCGGGACTGGCAACAATCCAGGGGGCCCTGCAGGAGGCCGCGCAGCAAATCACGCAGGAAAAGGCCGTCGTCCATGGAGCGAGCCGGACGGACACGGGCGTTCACGCGCTTGGGCAAGTGGCGCATTTCAGAACCCAGTCCAATCTGAGCGCGATGGAATTTCTGCGCGGGATGAACGCACTGCTGCCGCCTGCGATCCGCATACTTGAGGCCGAGGAAGTGGGACCCGATTTCCACGCGCGGTGGCTGGCACAAGCCAAGACGTACCGCTACCGCATCTGGCGCGGCGAAGTACTGCCGCCATTCGAGCACCGGCGGGCGCTGCACTATCCCTGGCCGCTCGATGAAGAGGCAATGATCGCCGCCGCGCGGCTGTTCGAAGGCGAGCACGACTTCACGTCGTTTGCGGCGTCGTCCGGCTCTGAAGAGGATGATCGGGACCGCGATATGGCGCGAGTGATTTATTCGTCGGAAATCGTGCGCGAGCCGGGGCGCGAGGAGATCGCTTACGTCGTGCGCGGTCGGTCGTTTCTGCGCTATATGGTCCGGAAAATCGTGGGCACCTTGCTTGAAGTCGGCAAAGGAAGACTGGCGCCCGGCGACATCGCGGAAATTTTCGAGGCGCGCGACCGTTCGAGATCCGGCCCGACCGTGCCAGCCGAGGGACTCTATCTCGTCTCGCTCGAATATCCGGACCCGACGGATTCGCTCGCGCAATTCGCGCGGCGCCGTTCGACGGCTCGCTGAACCGCTCCTGACCGATTTCATGTAAAATTCGAAGAAGATGGCAGTCCCTTCACAACCTCTCAACGCGACGGACTCGACCGCTGCCGGCTACATTGACTCGAACAATCCGGCGACGGGCGAAGTCATCGGCCGGTATGAAGCGACGCGGCCGAACGAGGTGCCGGCAATTTTCGAGCACGCGCGGCGCGCGCAAGAAGAGTGGGCGACGCGGACTCTGCGCGAGCGATGTGTGATGCTGCGCCGCCTGCGCGACACGATTTTCGAGCACCGCGAGGAAATCGCGGATGTTCTCACAGGTGAGACCGGCAAGCCGCGCGTGGAAGCCATCTTTGCGGAAATCCTTCTGGCGCTCGATACGGCCGATTTCCTCGCGCGACGTGCGCCTCGATGGCTACGGGCGGAGCGC
>Ga0187781_10002360_pt1 | contig 14398 bp, 9 predicted proteins | sample 0715_SJ02_MP02_2_FD_132447 | JGI IMG/M metagenome (GOLD analysis project Ga0187781, IMG submission 132447) | Tropical peat soil microbial communities from peatlands in Department of Meta, Colombia - 0715_SJ02_MP02_20_MG | ecosystem: Environmental > Terrestrial > Soil > Wetlands > Peat | place...
GACGAAGAATTCTGCGCGCTCGTGCGCGCGCTCGACACACGAGTCGCGGAGGTGGATGGGCACGGATTCAGCCGCCGGCCGTTCCATCGGGATGAGCTACTCAGCGCCAGGCTCGGCTTCACCGAGCCGGGCGGCGTCTGGGTCAAGGACGAAACCGGCAACGTGGCGGGTTCGCACAAGGCACGCCATCTCATGGGGATACTGCTGCACCTGATCGTGGCCGAACGTATCGGGCTCGCGGACCCGGCGCGGCGGCGCGACCTGGCGATCGCGAGCTGCGGCAACGCCGCGCTGGCCGCTGCGGTCCTGGCCAGCGCCGGTGACTGGCCGCTGCAGGTATTCGTCCCCGTCGAGGCCGAGGGCGGCATCGTGACGCGCCTGGAGCAGCTCGGCGCGCGCGTAGTAACGTGCCCCCGCCTGTCGGAGCAGCCCGGTGATCCCACCTATCACCGGCTGCTGCGCGAAGTAGCTGGCGGCGCGCTGCCGTTCACCTGCCAGGGCAACCTGAACGGGATGGCGATCGAGGGCGGCCAGACCCTCGGCTACGAAATGGCCGCCGACCTGGCCGGATCGGGCCTCCAGCTCGATCACGTGGTCGTCCAGGTCGGTGGCGGCGCGCTGGCCACCGCCTGCATCAGGGCGTTCGAGGAAGCAGTAGCACTCGGTGTCGCGTCGGCCGGCCCTCGCGTGCACACGGTCCAGACGCAAGGCGCCCACCCGCTTGAGCGCGCCTACCACCTCGTGCAGGCCGGGCTGCCGGCGCGCCCCGCGCCCGCCGAACTCCAGGCTGCCATGTCCGCTGCAGCCCGGCACCGGTCCGCCTACATGTGGCCGTGGGAGACCGAGCCCAAGAGCCTCGCCACTGGCATCCTCGACGATGAGACCTACGACTGGCGTGCGGTCGTCGAGGGCATGCTGCGCAGCGGCGGGGAGCCCGTCGTGGTGTCGGAGGACCAGATCGCAACGGCGCACGCGCTCGGCACCGAGGCTGGCTACAACGTCGATCCGACCGGCACGGCCGGGCTCGCCGGACTGATCGAGCTTCGCAGCCGCGGCCTCGCCCGACCGGGCGAGCGCGTCGCCGTCTTGTTCACCGGAGTACAACGATGATGTGTGCAATCAGGCTACGAGGTGCCTAAAGTCACCCTTGTGGCAGCCGGAGGTCACTGTGACGGCAGCCCATCAGGTGTTCGGTTGACCATGTGTCACGTCTAACTGCCGTCGCTAACAGAACGTGCAGGAAGGAGAACGTAATGGCCAGAGACACTTCGCTTCCCGGCGCCGGGCCTGCCGCCGCGCCCGCGGGCCATGAGTACGCGGCATTCAAAATAGAGCAGCGCGGCATCGATCTCATCCCGGACGATGAGCGGAAACAGCGGCCGAGCGGACTCGGCTGGCTGTGGGCGGGCGCCGTGTTCAACGTCGAGTTTTTCTTCTACGGCACGCTGATCATGCTATTCGGCCTCTCGGTGTGGCAGGCGGTCGTCTGCGTCGTCGTGGGCAACCTGTTCTACGCGTTGCTTGGCTTCGCGAGCATTCAGGGTCCGCTGACCGGGACGACGGCATTCATGATCAGCCGGGCGCCGTTCGGCAAGAACGCGAACCGGTCGGTGGGTCTGTTCAACTGGGTCACTCAGGTTGGCTTCGAGATCGAGGGTGTGTACTTCGTCGTCGCGACGGTGATCCTGCTGTTCCTCCACTACGGCAACACCATCGGCACCCCGGCCAAGATCGTGCTGATCATCGTGGCTTCCGCGATTCAGATGCTGATGCCACTGTTCGGTCACGCGACGATCTCGAAGCTGCTGCGCTGGCTGGCCTACGTGTTCATCGTGCTGACCGTCGTCCTGGGCGTGTTCATCTTCCAGCGGCTGCACCTGTCGCACTTCCACGTCGCCGGCGCCTCCTGGGCCGTCTGGACGACCGCGCTGGTGCTGATCATCTCGGTCGGCGGGCTCGGCTGGGTCGAGAACGGGAACGACTACTCCAGGTACATGCCCTCCGACACCCCGAAGATGCGGACGTTCTGGGCGGCCACGATCGGCGGCGGCGTCCCGTCGCTGCTGCTCGAACTGCTCGGCATCTTCGCGTTCACGGTGACCACCAAGACCGTCGGCATCACCCAGATCGGCGTACCCCAGGCGTTCCCGACCTGGTTCGTCGTGCCGTTCCTGATCTTCGCGATCATCCAGCTGTTCTGCATCAATACCATCGACCTGTACTCCTCGGGGGTCACGCTGCAGGCGCTCGGTATCCCGATCAAGCGGTGGGGCGCGGTCATCATCGACACCGTCGTGGTGGCAGTCATCACCTACTTCATCCTGTTCCACGGAAAGTTCTCGAGCGACTTCGCCGGCTTCCTGCTGTACATCGTGGTGTGGCTGGCACCGTGGTTCGGCATCCTGATGGTCGACTACCTGCTGCGCCGCGGCCGGTATGACCGGGATGCGCTGGCTGCCGGGCGCGGGGGCCTGTACTGGCGTCGTGGCGGGATCCACTGGCCCGCGGTGATCGCCCAGGGCGTCGGCATGCTGGCGGCCCTGATGTGGATCGACGCTCCCACGGCATACCCGTCGTACGTCGGCCCGCTGTCCAGCCGCACGGACGGTGCGGACTTCAGCTGGCTGATCGGGATCGTCCTGGGCGCGGGCCTGTACTGGCTGCTTGCTGGCCCGCTGCACGGGCTGTTCGGGGAGCGGTCAGTCCAGGAGGAGGGCGAGCTCTCCGCGCTGCCGCAGTAACGGCAACGGCAACCGCCACTGCTGCCAGGGCTCGCCCTGGCAGCAGCGGGCCTGCCGTAGGCCGCTCGTGGTGGTCCCTACGTCACTAGCTGGGGGCGCCGGCCACTGTGCCGGCCATCAGCAGCCCGACCGTCTCGCGGCCGGTTGCCCGCGGGTCAACGGCACCCACGATCTTTCCCTCATACATCACCAGGACGCGGTCGCATATGGTCATGACCTCGTCGAGGTCCTCGGACACGACGACCACCGCAGTGCCCGCCGCGCGCTGCCGGAACAGCCGCTCGTGGATGTACTGAGCCGAGGCGACGTCGATGCCGCGGGTCGGCTGAGCCACCAGCAGCACGCCGGGTGACCTGGACAGCTCCCGCGCCATGATCAGCTTCTGGATGTTGCCGCCGGACAGGTTGCGGGCCGGCGTATCCAGGCTCGGCGTGCGGACCGTGAAATCACGCACAAGCTCCGTGCAGTGCCGCAGCACCGGCTCCGGCCGGATGAAGCCACGACGGAAGTATGCCGGGCTCATGCTGTCCACCAGCAGCAAGTTCTCCGTCACCGTGAAGTCGCCGATGAGCCCGTCTCGCATTCGCTCCTCGGGTACGTAGCCCAGTCCGGCGCGCCGCACCGCGGCCGACCGCTTGCCGGTTACGTCGCTTCCGTCGATGACGATCCGGCCGCTGGTGACCGGCCGGAGTCCGGCGATCGCCTCGGCGAGCTCCCGCTGGCCGTTGCCGGAGACCCCCGCGATGCCGACGATCTCGCCTGCGCGCGCCTCGAGCGACAGCCCGGCCACCGCCGTCGCGACCCGGTCACCCGCCACCCGCAGGTCCGTGACCGACAGGCGCACGTCGCCTGGGGTGCCTGGCGGCAGGGTGATGGCGGCGACCTCGTGCCCGACCATCATCGTGGCGAGCTCGTCCCTGGATGTGTCGGCCGCAGCGACGGTCGCGATCTTGCGCCCTGCGCGCAGTACCGTGATCCGATCTGAGAGCTCAAGTACCTCGTTGACCTTGTGCGAGATGAACACGACTGCGAGGCCGGTGGCGATCATTTCCTTGAGCACCCGGAACAGCTCACGCACCTCACCGGGGGTGAGCACCGCGGTGGGCTCATCGAGCACGAGGAGCGAGACGTCCCGGTAGAGCGTCTTGATGATCTCCACCCGCTGCCGTTCTCCCACCGAGAGCTGGTGCACCAGGGCGCCGGGATCGATCGCGAGCCCGTAGGTATCGGACAGTTCGCGGATGCGCGCGCTGACGCGGCCAAAGTCGGTCAGCAGGCCGCGAGAGGAACGGAGGCCGAGCGCCACGTTCTGCGCCACGGTCATGGTCGGCACCAGCATGAAGTGCTGGTGGATCATCCCGATCCCATGAGCGATGGCCAGCGCCGGCGAGCGGATGACCGTCGGCTGACCGCCCAGGATGATCTCACCGGCGTCGGGCTGGTAGAGCCCGTAGAGAATCTTCATGAGCGTGCTCTTGCCCGCGCCGTTCTCGCCGAACAGGGTGTGCACCTCGCCGGGCCGCACGTCAAAGTCGACCCGGTCGTTGGCGAGCACGCCGGGGAATCGCTTGGTGATCCCGCGCATTTCCAGCAGCGGGACCGATGCTGCCTCTGTGCTCGCCAACGTCGTCTCCGGATCCGTCACTAATGCTGTCGATTATCACTGCGGCGCAGTCAGCACACCCGACTCGATCTTGCTGAGCACCGACATGCCGCTTGCCTTGATCGAGGCGGGCAGCGGGTAGCTGGCGTTGAAGACGATCTTCTCGCCGCCGTTGCGCAGGGTGATGATGTACGTCGCGCCGCCGAGCTTGCCGGCCTTGATGCCGGTGATGATCTGGTCAAGCACCGGAACCCAGTTGTAGACCTGGCTGGACACGACGTCCGATGGCGCCAGCGACGACTGGTCCCACTGCGTGCCGAACCATGCGACACTGTCCGACTTCGCGACGCCGATCGCGCCGACCACCGACTGTGAGCTGCCGGTCAGCACGTCCGCGCCCTCAGACACGTACGAGTGCGCCGCGCTGGCCATCAGGCTCACGTCGCTGAACGAGCCGGTGAACGACAGGTGCACGGTCGCAGACTTGTCGGCCGCCAGCACGCCGGCCTTGAATCCGTCGGTGTACAGCTGTGCGTCACCCACGTCGATCGGCCCGATGACACCGATTACCTTGCTCTTGCTCATCAGCCCGGCCATGTAGCCCTGCACGTAGCCGCCCTCGTTGGCCGCCGCCTGGTAGGCGTACACGTTCTTCAAGCCGAACGTCGACCCGGCCGTGCCCCAGGCGAACGAGACCTTGGGGTACTTGGGCGCAAGCTGCTGCACCGTGCTGCCGTACTGGGACCCGTTCGCGATGATCAGGTTGTAACCCTCGGCAGCGTACTGCTGAATAGCGTTCGCGGCGTCGGCCACCACGTACATGTTGTCCTGCACGGAAATCTGCAGGTTGTACTTGGTCTTCAGCGACTCGACCGCGGAGTACATGGCCTGGCTGAAGGCCAGGTCGTTCGTGGCGCTCGGGGTAATGAGCGCAACCTTGAGCGGGTGGCCCGCCGAGGTGGCCGGCTTGCCGCTGCTGCCACAGCCGACCATCGCCACTGCGACGGCCGCGGCGGCCGGCAACACTAGCCACCGCGCCTTCGATCTGTTGCCTTTCATGTGCTCCCTCTCCTTCGTAACTAGGAGCCTCGTTCGCCGGGTCACATGACCCCGCGCAGGTACGGCTTGCTGAGCGCTGTTGGCTGGCGATACCGCCCGACCAGGAACAGCAGCGCGAGCACGACGATCACCGCGGGTGCCGTCGCCGCCAGGTCGGACAGGGACAGCGGGATGATGCCGAGCGTCTTCCAGGTGAGGATCACCGCTCCGGTCAGCCCGTACAGCAGCGCGCCGAGTGCTACCGCGCCCGGCCGCCAGCCGCCGAAGTAAACGAGCGCCACGGCGATGAAGCCGGCCCCCTGGGTTAGGTTCTCCTGGAAGATGCCGTCGACGATGAGCAGCGCCGCTCCGGCCAGTCCGGCCATCGTGCAGCCGAAGATGACAGCCGAGTAGCGAACCCGGCTCACGCTGATCCCGAGCGTGTCCGCGGCAGCCGGGTTCTCGCCTGCGGCGTGCACCTTCATGCCGTACGTGGTGCGGTGCAAGGCGAATGTGAGCACGGGGATGAGCAGGATCGCGAGGTAGACCAGCACGTTCTGCTTGAAGAACATGGTGCCGACGTAGGGGATCCGGTCCAGCAGCGGGATGTCGACCGCTGAGAACGGCCCGCTGCTGTTCGTGATCGGCAGCGGCGTTCCGACGTACCGCTCAAACAGCAGGCCGGACAGGCCAAGCGCGGCGATGTAGATTGCGATGCCGCTGATGCCCTGCTCGGCGCGGACCGTCACGTTGATGAACGCCGTGATCAGGCCCATCACCGCGCCGATGCCGAGCGCGACCAGCACGCCGAGCGCGATGCTGCCGGTACGCAGCGCGACGAAGTAGGCGCCGAAGGCGCTCAGCAGCATGATGCCGTCAACGCCGAGATTCAGCACGCCACTGCGCTGCCCGACGGTCTCACCAAGGGCGGCAAGCAGCAGCGGGCAGCCAAGCGCGATGCCGGAGGCGACCGTCGCCGACAGGACGGCCACCGTGAAGAACTGGTTCATGGCAGGGCATCCCGTGGGTCGGCGGGTATCAGTTCCGGCACCGGCGGCGGCGCTGATGGTGCCGTTGCGTCGTCGTTCGGCTGGCTGGAGGTCGACGATGGTGCGGCGCCCGGGCTGCCGTCCGCTGGCGGGTGCCAGTTCCTGGTGAGCAGCTGACGCAATGAGGTCGGTCCCGACTGCAGGCTTGAGCGCCGCCGGATCGCGTCAAGGGCGACCACGAAGCACACCACCAGGCCGACGATGGTGGTCACCAAGTCGGAGGAGTACGGCACGTTCAGCGCGATGCCCATCGACACGCCGCCCACGAGGAGGCCGCCGAACAGGAAGGCCGACAGGATGGTCCAGAGCGGATTGAGCCCGCCGAACAGCGCCACCACGATGCCGTAATAACCATCGCTGCCGGTGAACCCGGTGAGCGTGCCGTCGGTCACCATCCGGTGGCTGATGCTGCCGAAGACGAGCATCGCGCCGGCCAGTCCGCACATCGCGCCGGACAGGGTCAGCGCCATGGCCATCGTTCGTTTGACCGCCATCCCCGCATAGCGCGAGGCGTCAGTAGACAGGCCTACGGCGCGGATCCTGAAGCCGATGCCCGTCCGCCACAGCAGCACGTACACCGCCACCGCGACCAGCACCGCGATCACCACGCCGAGGTGAAGCTGAGTGCCGGGGACGATGATGGGCAGCCACGAGTTCGGGGACAGCAGCCTCGTCTGCGGGATCCGGCCGACGACCGCGAAGGACTCGGACTTGTCGATCATCGGCCCGGCCAGCAGGTAGTTCATGAGCTGTACCGCGACCAGGTTGAGCATGATCGTGCTCAGCACCTCGTTGACGTTGCGGTAAGCCTTGAATATGCCGGGGATGGCACCCCAGATCCCGCCGCCGACGCAGCCCGCCAACAGCACCAGCGGGATGAGCACGATCCTGGGCAGGTTGGGCAGCGCGAGCGCCGTCGCGGCGCCGGCCAGGGCGCCCATCACGATCTGTCCCTCGCCGCCAATGTTGAGCACGTTGGCACGGAACGAGATGCAGATGCCGATGCCCACAAGCAGCAAGGGCACCGCCTTCACGGCGGTGCTCGCGAGCGCGTAGGAGCCGCCGAAGGCGCCGGTGAGCAGGGCGTGGTAACCGGTCAGCGGATTGGCACCCATCGCTGCGATGATCAACGCGCCGATCAGCAAGGCACCGATGGCGGCGGTTGGCAGGGTGAGCCAGCGCAGGAATAACGGCTTCCAGCCAGTGGCTGCGATGCCAGTCGGCTGGGCTTTTCTCGGCAGCGATGCCTCGTGCTGGCTCATAGCGCCTCCTCTTGGCATCGGCCGCAAGCTCCCGCTGGAGGCAAGGTAAAAGGCGGCGAGCGGCAGGTCTCGGGCCTTTCGACTCGAGTCCGGGGGTCATGAGTCCCCACCACAGGGCGGGCCGCCGGGGGCGGCCGGCGGCCGGATCAGTGCGCGGCGGTGTCGGTCACGACGCGCGCCGCGCTGCGCACCGCGTCGATGATCTTCTGGTATCCGGTACACCGGCACAAATTGCCAGCTAGCGCTTCGCGGATCTCGTCCTCGTCCGGATCCAGGGTCCTGGCGAGCAGGTCGTGGGTGGCCAGCACCAGGCCGGGCGTGCAGAACCCGCACTGGATGGCACCGCACTGGACGAATGCCCGCTGCACCGGGTCGAGCTCACCGTCACTGGCCAGCCCCTCGATCGTCGTGATGCGCGCGCCCTGAGCCTGGCCGGCCAGTACCAGGCAGGAGCACACCAGCACGCCGTCGAGGTACACCGAGCACGATCCGCACTCGCCCTGCTCACAGGAGTTCTTCGCGCCGGTGAGCGCCAGCCGCTCACGCAGCACCTCCAGCAGGCTCTCCGCCGGCCGCACATCGGCGACGGATACGGCCTGGCCGTTGACGATGTAGGAAACCTTCATGGCATCTCCCTGACCTCGTCCCATGCCCAGGTGAGCGCCCGGCCTGCCAGGACCCGCAGGGCGTGCACCCGATAGGCCGCCGATCCGCGCACGTCATCGATGGGCCGCGCGGCAGCGGCCACGCGGTCGGCAAAACCCGAGATGAGATCTGGCGGCAGCGGCCGCGGACGCTCCCATTGCCCCGCCGCGTTGAGCGCTTCCGTCAGGTAGTCCTGTGCTTGGACGGCCTGAAGCGGGACCGGTCCGGCCGAGCCGATGCCGGTGCCCACCCGGCGCGTGGCCGGGTCGAGCACGAGCGCCAGGGAACACATGGCGATTACCATCGCGTTGCGCGTGCCGGTCTTCGTGAACACCTGTGGGCCGGCGGCCCTGGGCACATGCACCGCCGCGACCAGCTCTCCTGGCAGCAGGACATTGCGCTTGGGCGCGACGAAGAATTCCGCTGCCGCGACCATGCGGGTGCCGGTGACCGACGAGATCTCGATCTCGGCGCGCGAAGCCAGCAGCGGCGGGTGGCAGTCGCCCGCCGGGGATGAGGTGCCCAGATTGCCGCCGATGGTGCCGCGGTTGCGGATCTGCGGTGATCCGACGGTGCGGGCGGCAGCCGCCAGCGCCGGCAGGTCGGCCTGGATCTCGGCAAGCAGGCGGCTGTAGGTCACCGCGGCCCCGATCCGCAGGCGCTCGTCGGACCGGGTGATGACGGCGAGTTCCGGCACCGCGCTGATATCGAGCACGCATTCCGGGCTGAGGCGGCCGAAGTTGATGTCCACACAGACGTCGGTGCCACCCGCCACGACGAGCGCATCCGGGTACTCGGCTCGCAGCTGCAAGGCCTGCGACCAGTTCGCCGGGCGAAGGAACGCGGTCATCGACGCCTCCGGCTCACATCAGCTTCTGCTGGCCGGAGGCCATGCCGCTGTAGTAAGGCACCGGCCACTGGCCGGGCACGCGCGGCACGGGCGGCGCGCCGTGGGTGCTGGCCGGGCCGCGCAAGCCCGCCAGGTCATCTGGGGTCACCGGGGCCCGGTTCAGGTCGCGGCCGGTCGCGTCCCGCAACGCCGCGACGATCGCCGCCGTGGCGACGACGGTCGGGGCCTCGGCGATGCCCTTGAGGCCGTAGGGGTTGTCCGGGTCAGGCTGCGTGATCACGGCGGAGACAATCGGAGGCACGTCCAGGATCGTCGGCAGGAGGTAGTCGGTGAACGACGGGTTCTGGATCACTCCGCCGGCCAGCTTGACCTCCTCCATCAGGGCCAGTCCCAGGCCCTGCGCCGTGCCGCCTTCGATCTGGCCGTACAGTCCCAGCGGGTTCAGCACCGTCCCGGCATCCAGTGCGGCGGCGATCTGAACCACCCTGGCCAGACCGAGCTCGGTATCGACCTCGACTACGGCACGTTCGGCCGCAAATGAATAGCAGACGTGCACGTCGCCCTGGCCGTCGTCATCGAGGCTTTCGGTGACGCGATGGTGATACACGGCGGTGGTCGTGACCGGACCGCCTGCGAGCACGTCGGCGAGGCTGCCGAGCCGCACCCCGTCGGCGGTGATCCAGCCGTCGCCAAGGCGCACTACCGGAGCCATCCCGGCGGCGCCGTGGCCACCGGCGAGCCGCGCGGCCACGGCCTCGCGAAGTTGCCTGCAGGCCAGTTGCACCGCGCCGCCTGCCATCATCGACTGTCTGGACGCGGACGTGGAGCCGGCATTTCCCACGAGCGTGTCCGGCGGGTGCATGCGCACGTCATCGACGCCGAGCTCGGTCCTGACCACCTGTGCGAGCAGCGTGTACAGGCCCTGGCCCATTTCGACGGCAGCGGTATGTATCTCCACCACCGGGCCGTCCGGGCCGGCCATCAGCGTCAGCCGGGCGGTCGCCGAGTCGTCGAAACCCTCGCTGAAGCCGACGTTCTTGTAGCCGACGGCGTAGCCGACCCCGCGGCGGAGCGATTCGCCGCGAGTAACGCCACCGGCGCCGCCGGGATAGTGCATCAGCGAGCGTCCGGCGAGTGGCTCGGCTGCGGGCAGTGGCTGGTCAGCCAGCGACTCGATCAGCTCGCGAACGGGCGCGCTGCCGCGCAGCGGCCGGCCGGTGGGCAGCATGGAGCCGGGCCGCAGCGCGTTGCGGCGCCGTATCTCGAGCGGGTCAAGGCCAAGCTCACGCGCGAGCTTGTCCATCTGCGCCTCATACGCAAAGCACACCTGCGGCGCGCCGAAGCCGCGCATGGCGCCGCACGGCGGATTGTTGGTATAGACGACGGTGCCCTCGACCCGCACGTTCGGCACCTCGTACGGACCCGAGGCAAAGGTGACTGCGTTCGCTACCACCGCCGGAGAGGACGAGGTGTAGGCGCCGCCGTCGAACATGAGCCGCGCGTCCACGGTGACCAGGCGGCCGTCCGCGCGGGCGCCGTGCCGCATCCAGATGCGCGACGGATGCCTGCGCATGTGGCCGTGAAACGACTCTTCCCGTCCGTAGCACATCTTCACCGGCCTGCCAGTGCGCAGCGCGAGCATCGCGGCGTGCACCTGGACGTGGATGTCCTCGCGCGAGCCGAAGGCGCCGCCCACGCCGGCCAGGTGCACCCGGACCTTCTCCTCGGGCAGGTCAAGGCATGGCGCTAGCTGCTCACGGTCTACGTGCAGCCACTGGGTGGCCACATACAAGTCGACGCCGCCGTCGGCGGCGGGCACGGCGAGCCCAGCCTCCGGGCCGAGCGGAGCCGGGTCCTGCATGGCGGTCTCGTAGTAGCCCTCGACCCAGACCTCCGCCGTTGCGTGCTCGGGGTCGCCATGCCGCAGATGCACGTGCCGCAGCACGTTGCCAAACTCATGCAGCCCGGGCGCGTCCGGATTCAGCGCTTCCTCCATGTCCAGCAGCGGTGCCAGCGGCTCCACGTCGGCGCGGACCAGGCGCGCGGCGGTCAGGGCATGCTCCCGGCTGTCGGCGGCCAGCACCGCGACAGGCTCGCCAGCGAACCGGATCATCGCGTCGGCAAGCACCGGCTGGTCGTCGAAGTTCAGGCCGAACCGGTTCTTGCCAGGGACGTCCGCGGCCACCAGCACGGCTCGTACCCCCGGGCTGCGCGACGCGGCTCGCACGTCGACGTCGCGGAGACGGGCGAAGGGGACCAGGCAGCGGGCGGTGGCTCCCCACAGCATGCCATCGCGGCTCAGGTCGCTGGCATAGTCGAACTCGCCGGTGACCTTGGGTATGCCGTCAGTGCGGACGACGTCTTCGCCGACACCGCCTGCTGGCCGCTTGCCGCCGTACATGGCCGCCATGATCGCATTTCAGCATGCCACGGATGCAGGGGCTAACGTCCCCTTCGCGCTTGACGCGCTGGTCAAACCGCGGTGGGTCTTAGGTCCCGCCAGCGCGGGCCCGAGGCCCCTGTGGCCGACCGACTCGCCATGCGCTACTGGCCTCGCGTCGGGCGGCATGGGAGGCTGCGCATGACCACGATCCGGTCCGCCAGTGAGGCAGCAGATCTCAGCGCCGCGGCGGAGGCAGACTTCGGCCGCTACGAGAAGGTCAAGGATCTGACCGACGAATGCATCGACCTGATGCTCAACTACCGGCAGAGCGGCCACCCGGGCGGGTCTCGGTCCAAGGTCTACATCATGGTCAGCCTGCTGCTATCCGGCGCGATGCGCTGGGACATCAGGAAGCCGTGGCTGCGGTTCGCCGACCGGTTCGTGCTCGCCGCGGGTCACACCGTGCCGCTCGTCTACGCCATGCTGGCGGTGCTCAACGAGAGCCTGCGGGCCCGGTATGAACGCGACGGCGGCGACGAGTTCGCCTTCCCCGATGCTGGTCGCTGGGCGCTGACCTGGGAGGACCTGCTGGGATTCCGCCGCAACGGCGGCCTGCCGGGACACGCGGAGATGGCGGGCCGGACGCTTTTGTGCAAGTGGAACACCGGACCGTCCGGGCACGGCCTGCCGGCCGCGGCCGGGGAGGCGCTGGCGCTGCGGCGGGCCGGAGCGCACGGCGTCAAGGTGTTCGCGATCGAGGGGGAAGGCGGCCTGACCCCCGGCGCGAGCCACGAGACCAAGAACGCCGCCTGGGGACTTGGCCTCGACAACCTCGTGATGCTGGTCGACTGGAATGACTTCGGCATCGACCCGCGGCCCACCTCGAGCGTCGTCGCCGGGACGCCGACCGACTGGTTCGCCCCGTACGGCTGGCGCGTGACCGGAACCGATGACGGTATGCGGTGGGGTCCCGTGACCATGGCGCTGCTCGAAGCCAGCCGCGGCGACAATCCCGACCGCAGGCCGAGCATGGCCTGGTTCCGCACCCGCAAGGGCCGTGGGTACGGGAAGGTTGATGCCGCCAGTCACGGCGCTCCCTGGCCGTGCAACGCACCGGAGTTCTGGGCCGTGCGCAAGTCCTTCATGGCGAAGTACGGCGTCGCCTACCAGGGCGTCGACGAGCCCGCGCCGGCGGGCGATGACGCGATCGGAGCACAGTTTGAGGCGAACCTGCGGGTGGTGATGCTGGTCCTGCGGCGAGACCCCGATCTGGTCGAATGGCTCTCCGACCGGCTAGTCGACATCGCCCGCAGCGTGCCCCAGTCGGTCGGCGGGCTCGTGCTGCCAGCCGGGTCGCAGGCGGTATTCAGCGACCCTCGCATCTTCGACTTCGATCGCTATCCGGAGCAGATGTGGAAGAGGCCAGGCGAGATCGCGCCGAACCGAGCGGGGCTGTCGGCCTGGGCGAGCTACGTCAATAGCCTGAGCCGTCGCGAGTACGGCCGGCCGCTGTTCGTCGCCTGCTCAGCTGATCTGGCCGAATCGACGAACATCGCCGGGTTCGCTGCGGGCTTCGCGGACATGCCCGGCTGGGGCTGGTACGAACGCGACGCCAGCCCGGAAGGCGTGCTGTTGCCCGCAGAGATCACCGAGTTCACCAACGCCGGCATGATGGCCGGGATGACCACCGTCAACCTGGCCGAGGACCCGTTCCGTGACTTCGACGGATTCTGGGGGGCATGCTCGACCTACGGCTCCTTCTCCTACCTGAAGTACGGAGAGATGCGCCTGTTCAGCCAGCTCGCGCAGGACTGCGAGCTGCGGGTCGGCAAGGTGCTGTGGATTGCGGGCCACTCGGGCCCCGAGACCGCCGAGGACTCGCGCACCCATTTCGGTATCTTCGCGACGGGAGTGACTCAGCTCTTCCCGGAGGGCCAGGTCATCGACTTGCACCCATGGGAGTACAACGAGGTGCCCGTGGTGCTCGGAGCCGCGCTCAGCCTGGATGTCCCGATTGTGGCGCTGCATCTCACCCGCCCGCCGATCGCCATCCCCGACCGCAGTGGGCTGGGCCTGCCGTCCCACTTCGCTGCCGCGCGCGGGGCTTACCTGCTGCGCGACTTCCAGCCCGGTCGGCCCGCGGGCGGCACGGTGTTCCTGCGCGGCACCATGCCGACCCATAACCTCCTGCAGGTGCTGTCCGAGATCGACGCGGCGGGCCTCAACGTCAAGATCGTTGCGGCGATCAGCCCGCAGCTATTCGCGCGCCAGCCGCGCTCCTACCGCGACGCGGTCTGCTCGCCAGCCGACCGGATCGACGCCATGGTGATCACCAACGGCGCCTTCAAGCTGATGCGCGACTGGGCGGACGGCGACCTCGTCCGCGAGTACTCGCTGTCGGCGGACTGGGACGACCGGTGGCGGACAGGCGGATCCGTGGCCGAGGTCATCGAGGAAGCGCACCTGGACGGCGAGCACATCCTGACCGCCATCGAGCGGTTCGTGGCCGACCGGCCCAGGCGCCTTGCGGCAGCCGCGGCGGCCGTGCAAGCGGCGCAGTTGCGGTAGCTCGCTGCACCGTCAGTCCGGGATCCTCCGGCCGGTCACCGAGCTCGGCCTGATCCGGATCCAGTACGGCTTGTCGACTCTGGTCGCCCACGGGTGCAGCCCGAGCGCAGCCAGCCGGTCAACGTCGGCGGTCTCGACGACCAGGTCCGCCGTGCCGGTGACCTGAACGCTCCATCCGGTCTTGGCCTCGGCGTCATAGCTGTCGACCTCGAACGCCACGCATTCCTGCCGGGCGGCGGCACCGAGCTTCGATCCGTAC
>Ga0187781_10002361_pt1 | contig 14396 bp, 11 predicted proteins | sample 0715_SJ02_MP02_2_FD_132447 | JGI IMG/M metagenome (GOLD analysis project Ga0187781, IMG submission 132447) | Tropical peat soil microbial communities from peatlands in Department of Meta, Colombia - 0715_SJ02_MP02_20_MG | ecosystem: Environmental > Terrestrial > Soil > Wetlands > Peat | place...
CCGGAAACTCCCATCTTCACCAAAGGAAGAGTGCTTTACCACCTCGACCGAGCCGCCCAGGCTATCCGTAAGCTCGACTACGCCATTCTGGTCGAGGGGTATATGGACTGCATTGCGGTGGCCTCGAGCGGCATCGAGAACGTCGTAGCTTCCTGCGGGACGAGCCTGACGGAGGGCCAAATCCGCTTGCTGGCGCGCTACACACGCCGCGTGGTGGTGAACTACGATCCGGACTCGGCCGGAGTGGCGGCAACGGAACGCTCGCTGGCCTTGCTGCTCGAGGAAGGCTTCGAGGCCAAAGTGCTGGCCCTGCCCAGGGGACTGGACCCAGACTCCTTCGTTCGAAAACAAGGCAGCGGTCGCTACCGTGAGCTTCTGGGAGGGGCGCCGAGTTACATTGACTATCTGACCGATCAGGCCGTGGCTACCCATGGCCTCAGCACGCCGGAGGGGAAGGTTCGAGCCGCCAATGTTGTCATGCCTTATATCGCCCGCGTTCCCAACCCCATGCTCCGGGCGGAACTGGCCAATCGGCTTGCCGAACGATTGCATCTCGACGAACGGCTACTACAAGAGGAACTCCGGCGCGTGTCGGGGGTGGCTCGGACAGAAGTGCGAATTCAGCCCGAATCGGCCGCTCTCAAGTTGACTGTGGCCGAGAAGGAGTTGCTGCGTGCGTTCGTGGAAAACCAGGAATTGGCCGATGAACTTCTAGAACGGATGGTGAATGAGGGGACGGTGGAGGGTTTGTTGACGGAGTCGATCTTCAATCGTTTCTTGGAGTTGCGGCGGAGGGGGGAGAAAGCCGAACCGTCAGCCTTGGAAGAACCGCTCAGTCCTGAGGCGCGCCGGGCACTCTATGAAAGCCTATTTTGGGCGGTTGAGCCGCCAGATAGGGGACGAATTGACCGCCATATTCAGTCCTTGCGTGCTCGCCGCGCCCGCCGCCAACTCGATACGCTTCGCACGGAGATTCAGCAAGCCATTCAGTCGAACGAGTGGCCGAAGGTCAGAGAACTTGAGAAAGCCAAATCCGAGTTGGAGAAAGTCGTCCGAGGGCTCGAGGAGGGGAAAAAGATATCCATGCACTAAGGTAGGGCATCCCTTGTGGGTGACCGGTGGTTGGTGAGGTCACCGAGCGGTCGGGCGCCCATAAGGGGTGCCGCTACAAAAGGTTGGAGGTAAGAAAAATATACATTCACTGACAAACGATTTCGTGTATATTACATCTAATAAAATGGAGCCGGTGAAGTTTGACGGCTTGCCATAACGAGGATGCAGTTGTGCTGAAGGCGGCACCGCCGGGATGAGGGTGAGGTGTCGCCCTACTTTTTTTGGCACGGAATTAATCCTTCTTATCTCACGGGGGGCCGCGGCCTTGGCGTTCGACGACAAGTTCGATCAAGTAAGCAAACTCATTTCTTTAGGCAAGGAGAAGGGTTACCTCCTTTACGATGAGGTAAACGAACTTCTCCCTTCCGACGTCCATTCAGCCGAAGATCTTGACGACCTTCTCTCCATGTTTGACAACGCCGGAATCGAGGTGCTGGATTCTCCCAAAGTCAAATCGGCCGAGGGCTTGGGGCTGGAAAAGGCCGATGAGCTCAAGGGGGACGAGGTTGGGGAGGACGTCGAGCTCGATTTGACGCCGGGCGCGCTGGACAAGACCAACGACCCCGTGCGCATGTACCTCCGCGAAATGGGGACCGTCCCTCTCCTCACCCGCGAGGGCGAAGTCGAGATTGCCAAACGCATCGAGCGCGGGCAGCTCGAAGTGCTGAAAACCCTTTCCCGCTCGCCCATTGTCATTCAGGCGCTTTTCGCCCTGCGCGAAGAACTAAAGAGCGGCGACAGGACCATCAAGGAAGTGGTGGTTTTCGACGACGATGAGCTCACTGAAGAGAAGGTGCTCGAACGGGCCAAGGACGTTGTTGCCTGCATTGATGAGATCGAGCGCCTGTATAAGAAGCTATTGCAGTTGCGGGCCAAGCGGGACTCCATCCCCCGCACCCGGCGGCCTAGGGATTTCCGCCGCTACAACTGGGCTGTGGCACGGCACCGTATCTTGGTCTCCAAATACTTCCGGTCAGTCATGTTCACGCACAGCATGCGGAACGCGCTGATCGAAAAAATCCGGCAGGCCGTCGACGACCTGCGCCCGCTGGAGCGCGAGCTGAACAAGGCGGAGAAGAAACTCGAGGGCTCGCGCGCCAATGGCAACAAGGACCTGAGGAAGGAGCTGCGGCAACTCCGCCAGCGGCTGGCGGAGTTCGAGCAGCGGACGCAATCCTCCGCCGTGGAGCTCCGCCGGAGCTTCCAAAACATCATCAGCGGCGAGGAGCAGGCGGAAGCGGCCAAGCGCGACCTGATCGAGGCCAACCTGCGGCTGGTGGTTTCCATCGCCAAGAAGTACACCAATCGAGGCCTTCAATTTCTGGATCTCATTCAGGAAGGTAATATCGGACTGATGAAGGCCGTGGACAAGTTCGAGTACCGCCGCGGCTATAAGTTCTCCACTTACGCCACCTGGTGGATCCGGCAGGCCATTACCCGCGCCATCGCCGACCAGGCGCGCACCATCCGCATTCCCGTGCACATGATCGAAACCATCAACAAGCTGATTCGCACCTCGAGGCTTCTGGTGCAGGAATACGGGCGCGAGCCGACTTCGGAAGAGATCGCCAAGCGGATGGAGATTCCCGTGATCAAGGTCCGCAAGGTGCTGAAGATCGCCCAGGAGCCCATCTCGCTCGAGACCCCCATCGGGGAAGAGGAAGATTCCCACCTGGGTGACTTCATCGAGGATCGGGGCGTGATCTCCCCTGCGGAGGCCGTCATTAACATCAACCTGAAAGAGCAGACGGAATCCGTGCTCAAAACCCTCACGCCGCGCGAAGAGAAAGTCATCAAAATGCGGTTCGGCCTCGATGATGGCAGCGAGCACACGCTCGAGGAAGTGGGTCAGAGTTTTGCCGTGACCCGGGAACGCATCCGGCAGATTGAGGCCAAAGCCCTGCGCAAGTTGCGCCATCCCTCGCGCAGCCGCAAGCTGCGGGCCTTCCTGGATGCCGAGGTGCGCGAGTAATTGGCGATTGTCGATCACCGATTGCCGATTGAAGGTGCGTGCGACTCTCCCCGGCATTCTCACCACACGCTCCAGCCGCCAAACAATCTCCGAGATTAAAGCAGCGCTCTAGGGCGCGCTCCGTCTACTGACGGGCTGCCGCTTTACTCAGGCCAGCTTACTGGCCGCGCGCGGGGGTCAGCGAGCAAGCTCGCCAGACTAAGGCAACAGCTAGCCGTCCGTGTCGGACAAATTGTCGCTGCCGCCCCAACACCCTCCCCCACCTCATTCGGCTTGAACGACCCACCCTCGGAATTCCGCTCTAAGCACCTTGGTTGTCTACTCGACCGCGAATTGATATGATGCTAGGCGTTCCACGGTAGTTCGACCTAGCGTTTTGTAGAGATGCTTCTTTTTGCCGTCGGGGGGACGGGCTCCGCAGGGACTTGCCTGCTTAAGCTTATTACGCGGTTGTTCAACATCTCAATCAAAGGAGGTCGTGGTTATGGGTGATGCTGTCACGAAGCCTGCAGAACCGGAGACTCCGGCGCTATCGTTTCCGGAGCGACTGATGGGTGTCTTTATCTCGCCGGGGGAGACTTTTGAGGATGTGGCGCGCCATCCTGGTTTCTGGGCGCCCCTGATAACCCTCATCGTCGCGGCAGTAGCTGTCACAGAGACCATGCTTTGGAAGATTGGTATGGACCGTATTGTGCGCACCTCCATCGAGCAGAGCGGCCGGGCATCCAGCATGACTCCCGAGCAACTGGACCAAGCGGTGCGCCAGGGCGCGCTGTACGGAGGGATCTTTGCGCACATTGCCGGAGTTGTGGGGCCACCGATATTTCTGCTAATCCTCGCCGGCCTGGGCATTCTTATCGTGAACTTGATTTTTGGAGCGCAGGCGAAGTTCAAGACGATCTTTTCCTTGACCTGTTATGCGAATCTCGTTTCGCTCTTAGGGTCGCTGATGGCGTTGGCCGTGATTCTCTTTGGCGATCCGGACCGTTTTAACTCCCAAAATCCCGTCCCTGCCACCTTGGGTTTTTTCCTTAACCCAACCCAGGTTTCAAAGCCCATTTATGCTTTGGCATCTTCCGCCGACCTCTTCACCATCTGGATAATAATTCTGATGGCAGCTGCCCTATCAAAGGGCACCCAAGGCAAGGTTAAGCCCTTGTCCATCCTCATGGTGTACGCGGGTCTGTGGATTCTTTGGATTCTGGGCAAAGTGGGCCTGGCAATGATCTAATACGCCGCAAGCCATGGGATTGCGATTCGAGATTGTCGCAGAGGATAAGGCAACGGGAGCGCGGGCAGGTCTTCTTCACACTCCGCACGGAACCGTGGAGACGCCGGTCTTCATGCCGGTAGGAACGGCAGGCACCGTCAAAGGGATGACGCAGGGACAGCTGGAAGAGTTGGGAGTCCAGATTCTTCTGGCCAACACTTATCATCTCTATTTGCGCCCCGGTTACGAGATCATCCGCGAACTAGGGGGGCTGCACCGCTTCATGGGCTGGCCCCACCCGGTCCTCACGGACAGTGGGGGGTTTCAGGTGTTGAGCCTGAAATCTCTTGGCCGGGTTACCGAGGACGGAGTCTGGTTCAAATCCCACCTGGATGGTTCTACCCACTTCCTTTCTCCCGAGCGCGCCATTGAGGTGCAGCTTGCGCTGGGAGCAGACATTATCATGACGCTGGACGAATGTGTTGCGTACCCGGCCAGCCGCGAAGCCGTTCAGCGCGCGGTCAAGTTGACGGGGCGCTGGGCGGGGCGGGCGAAAGAGAAGTTGTCAGCGAGTGAAGGGACCGGGGGGAGGGGGCTAACGGCTAGGGGAGAGCCGCCAACCCTCAACTCTCAGCTTCCCGCTACCAGCTCTCAGCTATCAGTGAGCGAGCAATCGTCAATCGCCAATCAACAATCCTCAATCCCTAGTCCCCAGCCCCTAGCCTCTAGCCCCTCGCTTTTTGGCATTGTCCAAGGGGGAGTTGATAAGGATCTTCGGCGCGAAAGTGTCGAGCGCTTGCTGGAATTGAAATTCGAAGGCTACGCCCTGGGCGGGCTCTCCGTGGGTGAACCCAAGGCGGAAATGTACGAAGTTGCCCAATACACCGCCCAGCTATTGCCTCGCGACCGACCGCGCTACTTGATGGGGGTAGGGACACCAGAAGATCTAGTGGAATGTGTAGCGCGAGGAATCGACATGTTCGATTGCGTCCTGCCGACTCGGAATGCACGCAACGGTAGCGCGTTCACTTCGCAGGGCAAGTTGGTCATCAAGAACACGAGGTACGCGCGGGACGAATCGCCGCTTGATCCGGCTTGCGAGTGCCCGGTTTGCCGACGCTATTCCCGAAGCTACATTCGCCACTTGTTTGTCGCGAGGGAGATGCTGGGGTCCATTTTGACCACCCAGCACAACCTCCACTTTTACATTGACAGGATGCGTAAAATCAGGCAGTCTTTGCTTTTTGGAGCGTTCGCGGAGTTTCATTCTAGGGCGCGCGCCGAATCTTAGGCGCGCAAACTACCTCTGAGACGAATCCGGAAAGCCCAGCCCCGCTCATCACGTTCCTCGCGGGCGGGGTAGCAGATTCCAAATTCCTTAGCTTATCGGCTCGACCTTGATCGAGGGCGTTTTTGCGAATTCACTGCTTTTGGCGGCCGACCCGGGGGCGGGTGGGGCGCTAAGCCAGTTCCTTATTCTCTTCGCGCCCTTGTTCGCCATCTGGTATTTCCTGGTCATCCGCCCTCAACAACAACAGCGGCGCAAGTTGCAAGCGATGCTCGCCAATCTCAAGACCGGTGACCGCGTCGTGACGAGCGGAGGGATTTACGGAACGATTGTCTCCTTCAGAAATGGAGTGGTCCAGCTCCAGATTGCCAGCCAGGTTAAGGTTGACGTTTTGCGGTCAGCAATTACAGGATTGGTTACAGAAGAGACAGGCGGGGAGTCAAAGCAAGAGCCTGGGAGCAAGCAGAAGAAATGATTGAGCGCGGGGTCCGGGGGCTCGCACGAGTTGCCCTCCCCGCGGGGAGACGGTATTCCACGTTGGGAGAATGGCGGGTTCCCGCTTTCGCGGCAATGAGGTGAGAGAAGAGGGTTAGGCATGGAACTGAAAATCAAAAACCGGGCGATTTTTATCGGCGTGGTGATGGTGGCTTGCATCCTGGGAATAATCGGCTTCCCAAAGAATTCCCAGGAACTGAAGGATAATCTCCGGAATCGCATTCACCTGGGACTTGACCTGAAAGGCGGCACGCACCTGGTTTTGCAGGTCCATGTGGAAGACGCGGTGAACGTTACCGCCGACCAGGCGATGGAGCGACTCACCGACGAGCTTAAGGCTAAGAACATTCCCTACGCCGACGTTCAGAAAGCTGATGACACGCACGCTAATCCCCCCGTACACCGGATTGTGATCAAGGGCATTGCCCAGGAAAGGGCTGTCGATCTTCAAACCTTAGCCAGCACACAATTCTCGGACTGGGACCTTTCCCACATGCCGGGCGATGCTACGAGTTGGCTGTTGACTTTGAAGCCTTCTGCGGCCGGCACCATTCGCAATCAGGCTCTGATGCAGTCCATGAACACTATCAACAACCGCGTGAACCAGTTGGGGGTCACGGAGGCAACCGTTGCCGAGTATGGACAAGCGGAGGACTATGAACTGGTGGTGCAACTTCCGGGAGTGGACGACCCAACACGCGTCAAGGATATTATGCAGTCCACCGCGATGCTGGAGCTGAAGCTGGTTCAGGATGGACCTTATCCGAGTCGCGAAGCGGCGTTGGGGGGGCACGGCGGAGTGCTTCCTCCCGATACGCAGTTGCTGCCGGGACTGGCAGGACCAAACGGGGAGACTTGGTACGTGGTCAATCGAGTGGCAGCGGTTACCGGGCGGGACCTGAGCGGGGCCGAGCCGTCTCACGATGTCAACGGGCGTCCGGACGTGACTTTCACTTTGACGCGCGACGGGGCGGCGCGGTTTGGGCGTGTGACGGGGTCCAATATAGGCAAACTACTGGGCGTAGTCCTCGATAATCGGGTTTATGAGGCGGCGACTATCCAAAACCAGATTACTGACCGCGGTGAAATCACGGGCCCTTTTACCGAGCAGAAGGTGCAGGATTTGGCTCTGGTCCTTCGCACCGGCGCATTGCCGGCCACCATCACGTATCTATCCGAAGAGACGGTTGGCCCTTCGCTGGGGGCGGACTCGATTCGACACGGAGTCGTCGCTTGCATCGTGGGCTTCGTGGCGATTATGACCTTCATGCTCATTTATTATCGCGGCGCGGGCATCAACGCCGACTTGGCGCTCTTGCTGAATCTGATTATCCTGGTCGCGGCACTGGGCTACATTGGGGCTGTCTTGACCTTGCCCGGCATCGCAGGAGTCATCCTGACAGTCGGTATGGGGGTTGACTCGAACGTGTTGATTTTTGAGCGAATACGAGAGGAATTAAGGTCGGGCAAGGCGGTGGGAGCAGCCGTAGCCGGGGGCTTTGAGCATGCCTTTGTGACCATCATTGATACGCACGTAACCACCATCGTCTCTGCGGCCATTTTGTTTACCTTCGGAACCGGCCCCATACGTGGCTTTGCAGTTACGTTAACCATCGGTTTACTGGCTAACCTTTTCACTTCCGTTTTTGTGTCGCGTGTGATATTTGATTATGTCCTTTCCAGGCGAGAGAAAGGCGCGGAACTTAGCATCTAGCGCAGCCCTGGGCGGCAGGCACCGGGTCGGCGTGACGAACGGAAATTAGGGGAACTTCGAGTTGGCGTTCGGTGTCAAAAATAACGGCGAGGTGCGAGACTAGGCATGGAGTTCTTCCACGAACCAAAGATCGACTGGATGGGGATCAAGTGGTACTTTATTGCCTTGTCTCTCGTGCTAGCCGGTGCCGGTATCATTTCCATGGTGGTTAAGAAGGGGCTTGCGTACGGGATTGATTTCCGGGGTGGGACTGATGTCACGGTGAAATTTGCCAAGGCGCCCGACCTGGATGCCATCCGCCATGAACTCGACCGAATGAACCTGCGCGGCGCGAACATCACGAGCATCGGCGCCCCCAGCGAACACCAAGTCATTATTGGGCTGGATCTTAAGACCACGACCTCCAGCGAAGCCCTGGACCAAGGAAAGCGAGCCATCGTGAGCGCCTTGTCCAGTATGTTCGGGCAAGGAGCGGCGAACAAACTGGATTTTAACAACTCCAGTCCCCAAACCGTCGCCGAACACCTGCTGGCTGCCGATCCTCTGGCCCTTGCCTCAAAGGGGTTCGACGCCGCCAGCAAGTCGTACCAGGATTTGGCGGGAGCAATAGTCAATTTCAGGAACTCCCCCCCGAGGGATGGGCTGATTTCAGACTTCCAGGAATTGAACGCGGTCCGGGGTGTAAGCCCGGCGGTGACCACCACCCTTCGAAACGACTTCTACCTCTCCAGCTTTGCCATCAAGAACACCCAGATTGTGGGGCCCAAGGTGGGCAAGGACCTTCGCCGCCAGGCTCTTTACGTTACGCTGGCGGGACTGGGCGCCATGCTGGTTTACATCTGGTTCCGTTTTGAGCTATCATACGGCGTCGCTGCGGTGGTCGCGACTTTTCATGACGTCATTATCACGCTCGGTTTCTTCTCCTTGCTCAATAAGGAAATCACCTTGACGGTGATCGCCGCCCTGCTGACCCTGGTTGGTTATTCGATGAACGACACCATTGTGGTCTTCGATCGCATCCGCGAAAACGTCCGGCTCAGCAAGCGGGAAAACTTTGTGGATCTGGTTAACCGCAGTATCAACCAGACCCTGAGCCGGACCATTTTGACTTCCGGCTTGACCTTCCTGGCCGTGCTCTCTTTGTTCCTGTTTGGCGGCGAGGTCATCCACGGCTTCTCTTTTACTCTCGTCGTGGGGGTGATTGTTGGGACTTACTCTTCGATCTTCATCGCCAGTCCCATTGTGGTTTACTTTCATAGAAGACTGGCAGGAAGCTCGGCGGTGGCGAAGTCCAAGGGCTACCCTCGCGAGCCCAAGAGCTACGCCCGCGAGGCTGCATCTGCTCGACGGTAGCTATTATTGCGTGGCGGCCAGGGTTCCTGGCCGTCCAAGGAATATTAGGAGGCAGTAGCCATGTTCGACGACACTCTACTTGAATCTTCTCCCTCGCGCGCGTCGGTTCTCAAGGGTAGGCATTGGCTCTTATCGCTGGCCATCGGTGTGGTGGTTTTTCTGGTGCTCTTTTTTGTCTTACCCGTATTGGTATTCGGAGCTGAGACGAAGGTGATTGTGGCACAAGCCATCATCGGCGGCGTGGTAGCTTTCGCCTACTCGCTCATGTGCTGCTATGTGTGGGCGGATGCGCGCCACCTGAAGCTCAACGCGACTCTTTGGTTCGTCATCACGCTGCTCCTCAACATCGTCGGTTTCATCGCCTACTTGATCTACTCCGCGGTGAAGACCGACAACTGGAAGCGGGCGACGATCCCGATCGCTTATATAATTGAGGGCGTCGTTGTGGGCATGTTGGTGCTGGTCCCCTTGATCTATACGGAGGCTCTGCCCTCGTCTCAGTTAATGACCTTTCTGGCAGCGCCACCGCCGCCTCCTCCGCCACCACCTCCCCCAGCCGCGGCCGCGCCGGTGCGAGTCGTCAAGCGGGTGACGGTGGAGGACATCATGAAAGCCCCCACGGTCATTCCCAAGACAATAAAGGTCATCAAGGATGAGCCTGAACCAGTGAACACCGGGGCGGTAGGCGTGGTGGGTGGGGTACCCGGCGGAGTGCCGGGAGGTCAAGTGGGCGGCGTGCTGGGCGGCGTGATTGGCGGAGTGCTTTCCCCGGCCGCTCCTCCTCCCCCACCGCCACCGAAGGCAGCTACACCGAAACGGATCCGAGTGGGTGGCCAGGTGGAAAGCGCGAAGCTCATCTTCCAGCCCAAACCTGATTATCCCCAGTTGGCGAAAATGGCCCGCATCCAGGGGGTAGTCCGCTTGGAGGCCATTATCAGTAAGGACGGCACGATTCAGGATTTGAAAGTCGTTAGCGGGCACCCGTTGCTAGTGAAGGCTGCCTTGGAGGCAGTGCAACGCTGGCGCTACCAGCCCACGCTGCTGAACGGGGAACCGGTCGAGGTTGTTACCGAGATTGACGTGAACTTTACACTGGCTGAATAGGTTAGTGCAAAGGAAAATTTTTCAGGAGGATACAAAAGACTATGCTAGGAGTGAATCTCTTTGCCCTGAGCTTATTGCTTTTTCAGGAAGGTGAAGCCACGATTGGATTCGACCCCATAACCATGTGGCGTTCGATGGCGTGGCCGGCCCGGTCCGTGGTCATAGTGCTGTTGATCATGTCATGCTGGTCGATCGGCGTCATGATTGACCGCTGGATCGCTTACAGTGCGGCGCGCAAGCAATCCCGCCTTTTTGCTCCCGCCGTAGCAGGCGCCTTGAAGGACGGCAAGATTGACGAGGCGATCTCCATTGCGGAACAGAACAAGCGGAGCCACTTGGCCAAGGTGGTGACGGCTGGCCTACAAGAGTTCCAGGCTCATCAGGTTTCGGCTGAAATATCGGGTGAGAGCATTGAGGCTTCCAAGCGAGCCCTCGAGCGGGCTGCCGCCATCGTACACGCCGAGCTCAAGCGCGGTGTCTCCTCGCTAGCCACCACTGGTTCCACGGCCCCCTTCGTCGGGCTGTTCGGGACGGTGCTGGGCATCATTAATGCCTTCCGAGGAATTGCCGGCGCCAAATCCACCGGCCTGGCCGCGGTGGCGGGCGGTATTTCCGAAGCCCTGGTAACCACGGCGGTAGGTCTGTTTGTGGCCATTCCTGCGGTGTGGGCTTACAATTATTTCGCCGGAAAAATCGAGTCTTTCGACGTGGAAATGGACAACTCTTCATCCGAGCTGATCGACTACTTTATCAAGAGAACGTCGAGGGGGAAGAAATAATGGCTCGCAAAACGCAACCGCCTGGAGCTGTCTCGGAGATCAACGTGACGCCACTGGTCGACGTGATGCTGGTCCTGTTGATCATCTTTATGGTGATCACCCCCATGCTGCAGAAAGGGGTAAGCGTCGACTTGGCTCGCGTCAACAACCCACGCTTGATGGCGCCCGCAGACAAGGAAGATGCTTCAGTGTTGGCGATCACGCGCGATGGCAAGGTCTTCCTGGGCGCGGACCCTATCACCCTCGACAAGATCACAGCTCAGGTCAAGGACCGGGTCGCGGACAAGCTCGATAAGACCGTTTACATCAAGAGCGACGCTCGGGCCAAGTATGGTGATGTGGTCTCGGTCGTGGACGCAGTGCGGGCGGCAGGCGTGGATGCCATCGGGTTACTGGCCGAAAAGGTGCAGACTCGAGCAGCTGCCGCTACGCCTGCGGAGGCTCAGTAACGTCGATTTCGGTTTGTTATAGAAGCAGGAGGGTAGCACTATGGCTATGGCCGTAGGGGGGAGCAAAAAGGGTCCCATGGTGGACATGAATGTGACCCCGTTGATTGATGTCCTATTGGTGTTGCTCATCATTTTTATGGTGATCACACCCTTGACGCCGAAGGGCCTGGACGCGCTGGTGCCTCAGCCCAGCAAAGCCAATGAAAAGGTCGACCAGGATGTCCTGGCCCGAACGATCGTAGTGTCTATAGATGCCAACCGGCAGGTTAAGATCAATCAGGACCCGGTCGACATCCGCATGCTGGGTTCGCGCCTGGAAGACATTTTTAAGACACGCAGCGACCGAGTAATGTTCGTGAAGGGCGATCCCACACTGCCCTTCGCCGATGTGGCGGAAATCATCGACATCGCCAAGGGCGCCGGGATTGATAAGATCGGCCTCGTTACCAAGGCCTTGGAAGAGGGCCAGTAGTCCCCCACCTATGCTCACGTCGAGGGAGGAATTCCAATGAAGGCATACAAGTTTGTCTTGCTGGGGGTGGTGTTGCTGTTGCTGGTATTCAGCAGCGGATGCCGAAAACTCAGAGCTCGGGACCAGCTCAATAAGGGCGTTGCGGCATTCCGCAACGCGCAGTTCCAGACCGCCATCATGCATTTTAAAACTGCCGTGAGCTTGGATCCCACCCTGGTGAATGCCAAGCTCTACCTTGCCACCGCCTATTTCAACCAGTACATCCCGGGCGGAGAATCCCCGGAGAACCTGAAGATCGCCCAGCAGGCGATCGACGCTTATGAGGATGTCCTCAAATCAGATCCTAACAATACCAACGCCATTGCCAGTATTGCCCAGCTCTACTACTACCAGAAGCAGTTCGACAAAGCCAAGGAATACCAGAAGCGTTTGGTGGTGATTGAGCCCAATAATCCCGTCCCGTACTATTGGATCGGGGTGCTGGATTGGGCCACCTGTTTTCCTCGTTCGCAGCAGATGAGGAAAGACCTTAAGATCGATATTCCCAAGGATCCAAACAATCCCAGCAGCTTGCCGCCTTTCCCCGCCAAGGCCCGGGCAGACCTGGAAAAGGACAATGGTCCCCTGGTCCAGGAAGGGATACAGGCTCTCCAGAAAGCCATTGACATTAAGCCAAACGACTTTGAGACGATGGCTTACTTGAACCTGATGTACCGGCAAAAGGCTGATTTGGAGCCCACCCCTGCGGAGCGCGAGGCTGATCTGAAACAGGCTGAAGACTGGGTCGACAAGGCTCTGGCCCTGAAGAAAGCGGGCGGGACATAGCGCGCTCCCCAGTTTCCCAAACCGTCCCTGAATGGATGTCCGATAACGAACCCAACCCCGCACCAGGGGCTGGGGTGTCACTGTAGCGGCGACATCAGATGGCCATTCGTGGACGCCGTCGTAAACCCGTTGCATCCTCTGGATTTCCGCCCCCGAAAACCGCTTATCCCAGTACTTGTCGGGGAGGGCCTTGTGGCGGTCCTGGGCAATCCGTCAACTGACGGATCAGCCGACGGAATGCCCCGCCAACTCGATCATAACTGTTGCCGACTCGTGGCCTCGGCGGCCCGATAATCGGCAAGGTTACTCGCATCGATGACGGCCGTCCCGGTATCCACGCGTGTAGGCAAAGGCGACACGGGCGCCGTCTTCCAGTCCTTGAACTCGTGGACGATGTTGTGGTGCAGGTCATCCAGGAAACGCAGGGTGTAGAACGCCATCGTATAGGGTTTCTGCACCACCGTAGCGGCTATGACCCCGTCCGCGATGAAGTCGAGCGTCTCGGGAGCGTTATCCATCGCCACGATGGGGATCTTGCCGCCGAGGTTCAATCGGTGCAGCGCTTCCGCGGCGCCGGGGCCGCCCGTGGCTTCCACGCACACGATGCCCTCAACCTTTTCCTTTGCCTCCAAAAGGGCGGAAACCTGGTCATTGGCCGAGCGCGCGTCGCCTTTGTCATCCAGGGTGCGAATAATCTTGATTTCCGGATAGCGCTTGAGCGCCTCAGTGAGCCCGCGCACTCGCTCATCGACGTTGAGTTGTCCGGGTATGGTGATCACAACTAGCTGACCTTTGCCGTGCATCAATTCGCCCATTCGCTTCCCGCTGATGACCCCTGCCTGATAGTTATCCGTGCCGATGAACAAGATGCGGTGCGACTCCGGCGCATCAGAATCGACGCAGATGACCGGCACCCCCGACTTTACGGCGTCGTTAATGGCGTCGTTGAAAATCTCCGGCCGGGCGGGCGAGACCGCTATGCCGGAAGGGTGCTGGGCGACTGCCTTCTGAAAAGCCTCGAGCTCTTCCTGGGGAGAGTAGGTTTCCGGCCCCGTAAACTCGGCCTTCACGCCGATTCCACGTGCGGCATCAATGAATCCGGCTTTGGCTTCCTGCCAATAGGGGAGGCTTGTATTTGAGGCAAGGAAGATATAGCGCTCGGTCTCCTCATGAAGAGATTTCTGACACGAGCTGAAGATTCCAACTGCGGCAAGCAGCACTGTCGCTGAGACCTTCCATGTGGCTTGTTTCATATGCCCTCCTTAACGCCGCCTGTGACCGGCGGCTGACACTGGCTTGTGGCAGGCCTGCTTCGACCATTCCTCCAATGATTCATGAAGCCTACCACAAAACCCCGGCAGCGGGAAGAGTGGCAGCGGATGCTGTCGTGGGGCCCCGGGCGTTGTCATCGGGTTTGCGACACAGTAGGGGCGGCCCTTGTGGCCGTCCCGTTAGAGCGCGAGCAATCCGTCAACTGACGGATCAACCGACGGATTGCTCCTACAACTCCTCCGGCGAGACGACGGCTCTACCTGAAATGCTTGAACCAGCCACGTTGGCTGCCCTAGAATGCAAAGTGGAGCCATGCTTCGCTTTGAGGAGATCGCTGAAACGGTTCGGGC
>Ga0187781_10002362_pt1 | contig 14394 bp, 13 predicted proteins | sample 0715_SJ02_MP02_2_FD_132447 | JGI IMG/M metagenome (GOLD analysis project Ga0187781, IMG submission 132447) | Tropical peat soil microbial communities from peatlands in Department of Meta, Colombia - 0715_SJ02_MP02_20_MG | ecosystem: Environmental > Terrestrial > Soil > Wetlands > Peat | place...
CGTGAGCCATAAGAAATCTGCTCAAGAGATTTCCGTGGTGGAGCACCTCTCTTAAAGTTACAATACCATAACTTGGGTTAAAGGGCCATAACTTGGAAGGTGGTACAACGATCTTTGCGCTATAGCCATAGTATCTCTGTGCCGCTACTGCAAGTGCGGGTGTACCTGCAGCAGCCGCTATTTTCCCTTCCATGAGGGCATCAGGAAGAAAGTCTGCCCAGGAATAATTGCTCACGCGAACGTCATTGATATCACTCTCTCTCAGCAATTCATTGATAATGACATCATGAATCGACCCCCGGGGCGGACATCCTATCTGTCTACCTGAAAATTGGGCTAAGAACTCTGCCATACCGGCGCATTGATCAATAGTTCGCACACCTCCTCTTGCAATTATTGTAGTGCCTTCTATATGGCCCCCAGCAATACACGCGAGCATTACACCCTTGTCAATACCAATTATAGCAGGTGGAAGGCCGATATAGCCGAGATCTATCCGTCCATCATGCATAGCATTCACAATATCCGGACCCGATGGAAAAAGCGTCCATGTGGCTTCAATACCCATATTTTCCAAGAGAGCCGTGCCCATCAGGATGAACGAGGTGTGGTACACCGTAGGCAAATGACCAATCCTGAGCAAACGGCGATCATTTTTTATTGCTTTGTGCTTCATGAGTCTACTTCATACATGTTTTGAGAGAGTTTAATTAAAAAGCCATATGCTCAAATAACTTTTATGGTTTTTGCCGAGATCGAAGAAAGCCCGAAATGTTAACCCTTATAGACTCAGTTCCGGGATAGCAGAAAGAAATATTGCAGTTGTATTACAGTATAATAGCTAAACATCAACGTGTTTTCTCTCTAGTTTTATTGATCGAGACAGTTCGGATAACGGGTGACCTTTGCATTTTATTGTAAAGGATTTATACCATCCAAATGGCGCTCTCACTACTCCAAATTCGGTAAGGAAATGCTCCACTTGCTTCAAAACTTCGATCGCTACTTCTGGTGACGATAACTCGCTACTTAAGTGGGCATATGGATAAAGCATAATTCTACGCGTGCCCACTTTTTGCGCTATTTCTGCTATCGAATTTGACGTTTTTTCGGATATAGTTGTTATATCGTTCACGTCATCTTGTTCTACTGCGATAAACGCCGTAAGTGCATCTTCCATTTTTGCATGCTTTTGAGCTTCCCCGATCTGCTCGGCGTATTTCGTCCTCTTTTTTACCTCATATTCTATAAAGTCGGCATGAATTAGCAATAAACGCATCCTGTGCTCTCCATTAGTTGTCTGTAGTATTGATACTTAATGGAAGTTACAAATACTGCCTATAAGTGTCCCGAAGTGCAAGTTCGAGAATCTTTCGGGGATTTTAATTGTAGATATACGTTTAGATATTAGCAAGATATTAAAATAAAATAGAATGCAGAGAAGGTTCTGCATCATCACATCGATAACTTCACGACATCACTATTGAGGTATTGTGACTAGGTGGTTCTCCGAATCGTCTTTTGATGATCATATCCCTCTTGTTACTCCCTCTCTTGTTTGATTTCTAACTCAGCTAGAGAATGAAGTCCCATTTATATGATTCGTTTGGAAGTATTATCCACTTAGAATAAGGTGCGTCATCATAATCGTTTTTCCTACGCTTAACGATGGAATGGGCCTTAGCACCTATGTCTTTTTCGTTGCACATTTCTTATGTACCTCTTTTTATCTATTACACGGGCATAGCGAACTTGCCTTGTATTTTTACTTTACCGTTTACTTTACCGCAATCGCATGGAAAAGGAGGGTTAAGGGGGTTGGGCCAAAGACCCCGTTACCTTTTGTTTGGCTCTCCGATTTTGATCAACTGATCTAACAACTCGCAGATAAGCATGCATCGACACGGCCCACCTTGACTGTAGCACATCTCTTGACTGTAGCACATCTCTTGGTCATTATCGCAACTCTCATCTCTTCTTGTTGCTGAATTAGTGGTGCTCCCTTTAAGTCTCATTGATATGTTTGACGCAGTCATGATGATAGGGGAGGCTGATACGAATCCCATTAGGTCGAACCCCTCAGGCTCATGAAGATCAATACCAAAAGTACTGACGAGGAGGGTCACCAGTATCAGCATTTTCATTTTTATTCCGTGTTTCATGTATCTACCTCCTTGGTAGATAGCCCCGCAATTTATTGGTAAATACATATATAATTGCGGATTAAAGCAAAAATTGTCGCTATCCTAAAGATCATTCTGCTCTCCTAAAGATCATTCTGCTCTTTTACAAAAGTATTGGAACAGTATTTTCACTTCACTTCTGTGCTATACGCTACTTAACTTAAGTTGTATACGAACGCTTAAGTTGTATGTGAACGTTTGGAGCTCCGGCAAGCACTCCAGCCAAGCCTGCAACAATATCCTTCGACGAGTTGTCGTAAGTTGAATTTATTCTCGCAAGTTGAATTTTTTATCACGACAAGGATTGCCGATATCCAAAACTATAACGGTCAGTGTAGATAATGCATTTCTCACAACAATTTCAAGGAACGAGGTAGACAATGACATTGAATATAATTTCAAAAATCGCAAGGCTGGTCCCTCGCATCTTGAGTAAGTTGGACATAGGCATTCAAGCGTTGGAAGATCGCGAGCACAGTTGGCTTGTAGACTCCCTCGGCATATTAACGCTCATCGACACATCAGCAAAGATGATGGGGAGCGTCCGATCCGAAGCAAACGTCGAACATGACAGTGTCCGCAATCGACGAACTTTTCTTATCGCGGACATGAAGTGCCATACCTCCTGTGAATGCCTCTGTACGCCTCACTCCGTGTGTCGGTAGGCGGTTGACAGAAGGCAGCGCATAACAAAGATTATTCTAGTTCTGATGCGTTGCCGTCGTCGTGAGGCGAGCTGCCAACCGCCATCATACCTGTGAGGTATACTATGGAGTTGTGCATGTCAAAGTTCTCACGTTTACATGCACTAAACCTCCATGATACCTTTTTTGTCACTAATGTAGGTGGAGGTATAGAAAGATTAGAATCATGTTTCCAATACAAAGAGGTGAAATAATGACCTACATACTTGAAAACGAACCGATGCGAGGTTTCTATCGACTCATTGAATATGCGCGCTCAGGAGAGCGTGAACGTGCTGGGTACAATATACCTCGGTACAATATACCATTAGACCCGCGACGCGCTGCATGGCGTGCGCATGGAGATGTGCATCCGCCACCAACGATTTCATCGCCGCGCAGTCGCAATGGGTACGCATTCCGTTCAATTAAAACATTACAGAGCGGTCAGCTCATTGGATCGCAAGGGCAACGGAATACACGGTTTAATTCTGAAATATTATGAGGTTGGTGATAATATGGCGAGAAATATTGCTGTTTACGGAAAGGGCGGCATCGGTAAATCAACAACTGCGTCTAACATAAGCGCCGCCCTTTCCGAGGAAGGGCATAGGGTAATGCAGATAGGCTGCGATCCCAAAAGCGATTCCACGAACACGCTGCGTGAGGGTAAGTTCATCCCTACAGTGCTGGACACGTTACGCAGCGGCAAGCGCGTGGAAATAAGTGAAATCGTACATCAGGGATACAATGACATACTATGCGTCGAGGCAGGTGGCCCAGAGCCAGGAGTAGGTTGTGCGGGCAGAGGTATAATCACTGCTATCGAGCTCTTAAGGAAAAGGAAGGTATTTGACGAGTATTCGCCTGACGTGGTCATATATGATGTTTTAGGCGACGTGGTATGCGGTGGCTTTGCCATGCCCATACGAGAGGGGGTGGCTGAGCAGATCTATACAGTATCGTCTTCGGACTTTATGGCGATCTACGCAGCAAACAACCTATTCAAAGGCATTAAAAAATATTCCAACAACGGTGGTGCACTTTTCAGTGGCATAATTGCCAATTCGATCAACCTACCGGTACACCAAGACATTATTCAGGACTTCAGCGTGCACACGAGCACTACAATTGTAGAATTCGTCCCCCGCTCGCTGACTGTCACGAAAAGTGAGTTACGAGGCAAGACGGTAATAGAAGAAGCGCCAGATTCAGAGCAGGCTGAAATTTACAGAAGTCTCGCCAAAAAGATCATTGATAACGGCCAAAAATACGTACCTTTGCCGCTTGACGTAGACGTTCTCAAAGCGTGGGCAGAAAGGTGGTCAGACCGGCTTCTCGAACAGAAGGGGGAGCCTTCGCCAAGTAGTTATGAACGCGCACATCGCATTGCTTCCGGAACTCAGAAAGGAATTGTGAGAAGAAATGGAGCTGTAACAAAGCGAGTATCTAACGAACTAAATTGATTGGAGGTATATATAATGACAACGCACGATGATGCATTGCATCAAGAAACAGAACAAGCTATTGACCTCAATGAAAAAACTTGCCCAAATAAGGAGGACAGGATCGGTTCCATCAAAAACTATTACGGAAAAGTAACGCAACTAATAGACGATACAAGGAAAGGATGCCTTCAGTGGGAAGATAGGCCTTTTCAACAAGTTTCCGTGTGCTTGTCCTTCATGGGGGCACTGAGAATCATGGCTGTAAAAGACGCCGCTGTGATCATACACTCACCTGTAGGATGTGGCGTTTATTTCAATGCCCAGCGGGAGCTTTACAGGAACGTCCCGTATGAGTTTGGATTGCCTCGCGACATGAACCTTCATTCGATAAGCACGAACTTGACTGAGGACGACATAGTGTATGGAGGCGCAGATAAACTAAGAAAGACCATCATACTAGCAGAAAGTCGGTATCATCCAAAATCCATATTCATCATCACGTCTTGCGCGTCGGGGATAATGGGGGACGACATCGAGGGAGTTGTCAGCTCAGTCCAGTCTGAAATAAACGCTGTTATCGTCCCTATACGATGTGAGGGGTTCCGCTCAAAAATAATGCAAACGTCATATGACGCAATCTGGCACGCAGTTTTAAAGTATCTTGTCAGGAGGCCGAGGCGGAAGCAGGTAGACCTTGTCAACATAGCGAGTTCACTGAACACTGTCTGGTCAGAGAGGCTCGAGGCGAGCAGGCTCCTCGGAAAAATGGGGCTAAGGGCGAACCTAGTACCGGAGCTTGCAACTACTGAACAATTGCAGTATCTATCAGAAGCCGCCGTTTCCGCCCCGACGTGCCCCTCCTTCACGGACTATCTTTACAAGGGGTTACAGCAAGAGTACGGTGTGCCGTATTTTAGGAGCCCTATTCCCATAGGAATCAAAAATACAGATAATTGGCTAAGTAAAATAGCAGAATATACAGGCAAAGAGGATATCGTAGAAAAGGTGATAAAAGAGGAGCATAAGGCCATCGACCCCCATATAGAAGAGTTGAGAAAAAGACTCAAAGGAAGGAAAATAAAAGCGGTCGATATAGGAGGACAATCTCGGGCACTCGGACTGCCAACCATATGTGCTGAACTGGGGATTGAAGTGACAGGAACGGTCGTGTGGGAACACGATACCCTACTCGCCGACGATCTCGAGGAACGGTATAAAGAATGCGGGGACTTTGATATTCTAGTAGCGGATATACAATCGTATGAACAATCCATGCTGTTAAAAAAATTGAAACCGGATCTTTATACGACATGCAGTTTCCTAGGAACTGTCACTAAAGGGGAAGACTACGTGTCAGTGAGGCATCACTCTTTCAGGCCGGATTATACGCCGTTTAGCCCGATGCTATTCTATAATGGCACTTTAGCCTATGGGAATCTTTTACTCAGACAGATCACACAGCCAGGGCTTCAGAGAACCGTAGCGGAACATACGACTCAGCCTTTCAGAAATAAATTGTATACGCTCCCGTTGCCCCTAGTGTTACCTTACGTATCTCCATCCGACGATAAAGCGTTGAGGAAAAACGGTGGGGTGGTACAAGAATGACGGTTCAAAAGGAGAGCCTTGATTCATCGGTGGTTCAAAAGGAGAGCCTTGATTCTTCGAGATATTCATGTGCTCTCGGAGGCGCTTATGCTACCATTGCAAATATCGAAAGAGCCATCCCTATACTGCATTCTGGGACAGGGTGTGGTTTCGCTCAAACATTCGGCTACGCCTATGCAGCAGGCTTCCAAGGAGTCGGAACCATAGGAGGCTGCAATACCCCGAGCACAAACCTTTCTGAAAAGGAGGTGGTATTCGGTGGTGAGAACAGGCTGAAAGAACAAATCATCGCGACACTGGATATCATTGACGGGGGCCTATTTGCCGTAATCTCTGGGTGTATTCCTTCAATGATTGGGGACGATGTAGAGGCAGTTATAAAAGACGTAAAAAAAGAGAATCGCCGTGTCCCATTGATCAGCATAAAGGCGCCGGGCTTCTCAGGAAACTCTTATACGGGCTACGAGCTCGCGTTAAATGCATTAATAGATCAGTTCATCAGGAAGACTAAAACCAAGAAGGGCCTGGTAAACGTTTTAGGCATTGTGCCAAACCAGCATATATTTTGGAAGGGAGATATCGATGAGATCAAGAGAATATTTGAGAGAGCCGGATTAAAGGCCAACGTGCTGTTCGGGGAGGGCATAGAAGCAGTAAAAAAATTATCGTCAGCGGAACTTACTGTCGTATTATCCCCGTGGACAGGCATAGAGCCAGCAAAAAAACTGAAAGAGCGATTCGGTATTCCATACGTTGTGTTCCCAAGGGTTCCTGTTGGCCCTCGCGATACAACGAGTTTCTTACATCTTGTAGGAACAAGCCTCGGCCTTTCTGCAGGAGTATTAACTGATGCCATACGGAAGGAAGAGAAGGCAGCATATCGACAACTGGACATCGCGTACGATATTTTGCTGTTCAAATTCCCAAGCCTTCCTTTCGCCGTGGTGGCTGATTCGAGCTATGCACTCGGCATAACGAGATTTCTGACGGAGGAAGTAGGTCAGATACCAGTACTGGTAATAATAACCGACAATCCACCGAATGAATACAGAGACGTGATATTAGGTGACTTATCAAAGTTAAGCTCGACCAGTCCTAAGGTCATATTCGAGGCGGATAGTTATAACATTGAAAATATTTTGAAACGGGAGAATTTCGCGATACTCCTCGGTAGTTCGATGGAAAAGTACCTAGCACTCGATATGAAGGCGGTGTACCTCAGTGTGTCATTCCCGGCGTTCGACAGGTTGATCCTAAACTCTTCCTATGCGGGCTATAAAGGAGGTACAGCGTTGATCGAGGACATCGTCAATTTGGTTTCAGGGCCAATATGAAACTGCTCAAGTGTGGGGCGAATCCCCCCCCATGCTCGCAAAACCACCCAACACTTATAAGGAAGACGCCTATCGTACTCTCACGAGCCTTATTGGGAGGGTATAGTGAGTGCATCACAGCAATCGCCGGAGGTCTATGCGGCAGTGAAGCTTGGAAGTGCTCTCGAGACTGCGGTTAAAAAGCACGAGAGCGGATTCCACCACCTAGAAGGTGCAAAATCGAAGATACATTTAGAAGGCTTAGAAGAGACTTTGTTTATTCCTTTGTTAGCTCGAGCTAAGATGACTAGAGAACATAATTCATTCTTTAGCGATCCTAAATCGACTGAACTCGTTGAACAAGTTGGTTATGACTTTGCAAAGATCGATAAGATGATTTCTGGTTATCTACCGTTAATATTTGGGGCACGAGCAAAGCAGTTCGATGACAAGATAAGGGCATACATTACGGAGCATCCTCGCGCATCGGTAGTGAACATCGGTGCTGGGTTTGACACGACATTTTACCGCATCGACAACGGCACCGTTCGTTGGTATGACCTAGACCTCCCAGCAGTCATCGAACTGCGAAAAAAATTAATTCCTGAAACTGATAGGATGCAGTACATTGCAAAATCGTTATTTGATCAGAGTTGGTGTAAGGACATCGAAAACGTTGAAAATGGCGTATTCATTATATCTTGTGGAGTGTTAGCGTGGTTTAACGAGGTTCAGGTGAAACAGTTCTTTTTGATGTTAGTAGATAATTTCCCTGACGGTGAAATTGTATTTGATGCTGCATCAAAGTTAGGAACGCTCATCTCTAATTATGGGTTGCGTAGAATGGGGATGAAAAAGACTACAGCCAAATGGGAGTTACGAGATGCGAATGAAATGACGAAATGGTATAGACGCATTAGAGTGATAGATCAATTTCCATGTTTTAAAAACATCCCGCGAGAAGCTGCACGGGGCAGAAGTACCAAAATATGGATGGATTTTGTAGACAAACTCAAGATGTACAATGTATTTTATATACAAGTTTAACGGCAAGAGATTGTCACGTGATATTTTATTTGGCAAACGACCTGATTTGTGATGGTGATAATAAGTTCGGATCTTTGTTTTAGTGTATTTCACGTTGTAATGAAGTAATCGCTCATAGGTATCAACAAAAAAGAGAATTTCAACTCTTAGAAAAAGAAAAGGTGATAATGAGACACTGTGTTTCATTGCCAGCTAGTTAATTGTAATTACTCCACGTTTCATCAGACGTGTGGTGAAAACGCACACGAACTCGCCGACGGTGCTGATGGACGGTAGCCCGTGGCGTGGTCTTCGTGGGAGCCCAACAGACTGGTCGTGCCGTTGGTGAGAGCGGGTGACGTTCGGGAAGTGTGACGCAGTCGAACAGTGAAGTGGTTTTCAATCTTCAAGTAGAAAATAAGACAGTTTCACCGGCGGTGGCACAATGTGCATGTGTAAACGGCAGCATCATGGTGTGAGGCTTTTGTAGCTCTGTGCAATCTGAGAAGGGCTTAAGTTGGCATCCTCAGTTATCCTTATTTTTTTGTCTCTACCCTCTTGCAGGCGGCTGGCGGTCAGCCGAAGCTTTTAATTGCCAAAATGTGGTTTTTTACGCTCATTTAATAGAAATGTGTAGTTTACATCCGTTACAAGCACAAGTTGTATGTTATGACAAATAGATATATATTGGCTATAAAATATCCTATTTAGGATAAAAAATTGTACACATGTAAAAAAATATATATGATTACCATCGTATAACAATTGTCATACAACAATTGTCATACTAAAACATACATAGGGATGGTCTATACGTATGAAACGAGCGTTGGATGCTCTTTTACAACTCATCGCAGAAGTAGTTTTTGTCGCCGGATGTATATCGCAAAGCGGACAAGATCAAGGAACTGCTTACGAGACGTCGCTGAAAGTGGGGGATGTGGTGACCAATTATGGACTATGATCAGATAAATGAAATTGTTATTCTTCCAGGAACTAACCGTACAGGAAAGAAAGAAGGGTTTGAGCAGATTGTTATACGCACCGGGGACACTCTTTCCATTGTGGGACCAACCGGGTCGGGGAAATCAGCATTTATCAACGATATCGAAGTATTAGCGCAGGCAGATACGGTGACGGGTCGGAGAATTCTTGTTAATGGCGCCCCGCCTTCTGATGATATGGTGCGGGACCCCGCAAAAAAACCTATTGCTCTCATTACCCAGAATACGCGCGTAATCGCTGATTTGAATGTATCACGTTTTCTTGATTTACACATAAAGGCACGGAAAAAACATTACGCTCAGGATCTCATATCAAAGACAATCGAGCTTGCTAACGAGTTCACCGGAGAGAAACTGACGGAATCTATGAGTATGACCGCTCTGTCAGGGGGGCAGGCTCGAGCACTCCTGATTGCGGATGCAATCCTCATCGGAGGAACACCTATATTGCTCCTAGACGAAGTGGAGAATGCCGGGATTTTCAAGGAACGAGTTATTACGTGTCTCAAAGAGTTCAATAAAACCGTAATTTTTGTCACACACGATCCCTATCTCGCTCTTGGAACCGATCGTAGAATTGTAATGCAGAACGGCGCTGTCGTGAACGTGCTCGAACCATGTGGAAGAGAGAAGAACGTAATGGCGCGCGTTTCGGGAATCGATTACTTCCTCTGGAACCTCCGGGAGAGAATACGGGCGGGAGACTTAATCAGTGAAGAACATGTCGTTCATAGAGGAATTGGGGTGCCTGTGTGAAACTCGTTATTGTCGCAGGGCCGGCGAGTGTCGGAAAGACAGCGGTGATCCGGCAGATTATTCGTGAATTTCGTCAGCATGGTACTCCTGCGTATATGAAAATTGACGTCGTACGTGCGTTTGAAGATGAGGAACTGAAGGAAGAATTTGGGATACCTACAAAAAAAGTGTACTCTGGAGACCTCTGTCCAGATCATATGGGCATTATGGTCCTCAAGGATGCTATCTTTTGGGCACAGAACCTGCACTCTGATCTCCTCATTATCGAGAGTGCTGGGCTATGTCTCAGATGTACTCCTTACACAACCCAAGCATTTGGTCTTGCCGTCCTCTCGGCAGTCTCCGGGAGCAATTCGCCCCTTAAAATGGCGCCAATGATTGCCCTTGCCGACATGGCAGTTGTCACAAAGACAGACCTAATTTCCCAGGCAGAAAAAGAGGTTTTTCGTGAGTACATAAGGGTTGTTGCCCCCTCAATTGATATCATCGAGACCAACGCGATACAAGGTACCGGCATGAGGTATCTGATGAATGCGATTGCATCACATCCTGATATCACGGACCCCACAGAAATCGTGCTTCGTGGATCCCCCCCTCTTGGGGTCTGCACCATCTGTATCGGGAAGAAGGAAATCGGGTGGCAACATCATTTTGGAGTAATACGGCCTCTTGAGGAGGCTGATAACATTTATCGGGGCGACTAAATGTGACTTGGATACCGTTAGGAAGGGACTGCGGAGCATGCGGGGCTGCGACATGTGAGAAATTCTTATTGCATGTGCACGCTGGGGAGAAATCATTTAGCGACTGTCCCCACTCGGCGATGAAAGAAAGTGCGCAAAGCGAATCTCGCACCTATTCAGAGACTGATGTCGTTGGACACCAATATGATTTTGTTCTTCGCCCTTTTCCAGGAGAACCCTCTGCACGGAAGTTTATCGTTCCGTTTCGTGCAGACCTCGTGGAACGTTGGAACATCATGCCTGGAGACCTTGTAATCGGACGCCCCGCAGGTCCTGGGTGTCCGCTCTATCATGCCCTCCGGGTTCTTTCTTCGAACCCAATAACGGGGGTACTAGAATGTCATGTTGTAGGACCTCTTGCTGCAAGAAGAGAAACATCGCATGATGTGCAGGCGTATCACGTGCACGCGTTCGAGGGTCTTGCGGATGTTATTCACCGTGAACCTACTCTAGGGATGAGACAACGGTTTTTACCGGGATATTGTATGATCAATCTCTCACACACGGCAATCGTGAACATGGTGCTTCAGAAGCGTGAGGGCACTCACGTGAGATTAGAAGATATCCGTATTTTATAATTGCGATAGTTCTAGTCCATAATGAGAGCTTCTGCACACTTTTATCATTGTCGGTTGAGAAGCACGTAAGCGTAGAACTCAATTGAAAACTACCTCCTCTCGTATCTTCTTGAGCACTTCATTCCTTAGTTGCGTAAACGCAAAGTCTGTACGATCTCTCGGCCTCGGCAGTTCGATTTTTAATATCTCTCTCACATTTTTATTTTGAACTGACATCAGAACGATCTTATCGGCAAGAAACATCGCTTCATCGACACTATGTGTAACGAATAAAATCATTTTGTGCTCTACCCGCCATATTCGTAAGAATTCTTCCTGCATCTGATTTCGCGTCTGAGCATCAAGAGCACCGAACGGCTCATCAGCAAGAATTATAGTGGGATCGTTCGCAAGCGCCCTGGCGATTCCAACCCTCTGCTTCATCCCCCCAGACAGCTCGTTTGGGTAACTGTCTTTGAACTGCGCAAGCCCCACCAGATCGATGTACTTTTCAGCTATCTTTCGCATATCATTTTTTTTCAAGCATTTGAGCTCTAATCCAAATTCTACGTTACCCATAACCGTTCTCCAGGGGAAGAGGGCGTATTCTTGAAATATCATCCCCCTGTCGCTTCCGGGACCTGTAATTACCTTGTTATCCATTTTGATACTTCCACTTGTAGGCTTCTCAAGCCCGGCTATAAGCTTTAGAAGTGTTGTCTTTCCACAGCCGGAAGGCCCTATAATACAAACGAACTCACCTGCGTCGACCGTAAAGCTGACCCCATCGAGGGCAGAAAACCCGTCGTAGGTTTTGCTCACATTTTCCAAGCAGAAATACTCGCTACTTAGGTCCATCTTAACAACCTCCTCTGCAAATACAGAATCCCTTCGCTCATGATGAAACCAATAATTCCGATCATTATAATTCCCGAGATTATTTCGGGCAGCCTCCCACCAACCTCATACATCGCCATGATGAAATATCCCAAACCAGTACCACTTCCCCCTACGAGTTCCGCTGCCACTATTGATGCCCATCCGACACCAAGGCCTACTCTCATACCAGTAATCATCGAAGGAACTATTGCCGGAAAGACAACTTTAGTTAAAATTTGTCTCTCATTTGCTCCAAGAACTTTTGCGACATCGATGAGGATGGGATCCACTGATTTTACCCCGGTGACTATGTTTAAAACAGTAGGGAAAAATACCCCAAGAGCTACAATAAATATCTGTGCGAGCAACACTGTGTTACCATATGCACTAAATAATACGTATGTCAGTGGTATCCATGCGAGCGGGGGTATCGGCCTAAATACTTCGATTAAGGTGCTTGCAAAATAGTCAAAGCGTCGGTACCAACCGATCGCTATCCCCATTGGGACAGCAATGACAAAAGCTATCAAGGCGCTTTCAAGCACTCGAGTAAGACTCGCAAGAGCGTGTTCCTGTAGTGTTTTCCCAAGCACAGGCTCGCCTTCAAAAATAAGCCTTAAAAATGTCTGGAAAGTTTCGACAGGGGTAGGTATCGACAGTAACTTAAAAATAGCTACCACTTGCCATAAAATTAGAAAACAAATAATGGCAGCGGTACCATACATCGCCCGCGTAATTTTATCTTCCAATTTGATACTCTCTTCACTCTATGTTACGTCGATTTTTTGGGGCTGTATTTTACTCTATCTATTTTACCCGAACGTGTAGGTCATTCTGCTTTGCTGCCATCCTCAGGAGAATATCCTGAACTGTTCCGGCACCTGGTATTGCAACATTCTTCTCGTCTAGATCCTTCAACGATTTGATGGCATCGTTGTCTTTCATCACAAGAGCAGAACCATCGACATTGGCGCCGGCAATTATAGTAATGTCGACATTATCATTTATTCTCTTCAATGTTGCAGGTCCTAATCCAAATGATCCGACATCGATCTCGCCCGTCTTGAACCCATCCATTAACGCTACGCCATTTGCATACTGTTTTGTCACTACGTTGAGTCCGACCTCTTTGTAGTACCCCTCTTTCTCGGCTGCATAATCAGCGATGTCGTGACTGTTAGCCGTAAGAGCTCCAAACTTAATTGTTGCGTTAGTACTCGCAGGCATCCAATTCGGATTCTTTGCAAGGTTGTCTTTTACTTCTTTCACATAGTCTTGAACGACAAAACTGTCAAAGAATTGATCCTCATTTGAGTATCCTATATCTGTCACTTTTTTATTCAAGTATGACGTATTTTTCAGCTCATTATAAAAGCCCTTTACTGCACTTGCATTCGTTTCATATATATAGCGGATATTTTTTAACGAAGCATTCGCGGCTGCGGTACTTACACCAGTACGCTCCGCAATGTATTGCACAGTTTTATCGTGGTTTTTCGGATCGTTTACAAAATCTGTCCCCTTGACGTGGGCCCACACCAGCCCAAGAGTAACATTTCTATCAAGCTTCTGAAGTGAGTTAGTTGAAGCAGCAAGTATGCAGCACGGATGTTCTGGCCATATATCTTTCGAGTACGCAACTACTTTCCCGGTTCCACTTAGTACCGCGCTGGAACTGACAGGCTCCCATATCATGAAACCATCAATATTTCCTGTCTTCAGTTGTTCAGTCATATCGCCAACTTTGAGTGATGTTTCGTACACGGTTCCTTTATTTTGTCCGCTTTGTGTCATGCATCCCGCCGCAAATACTGTGCCTATTAATGATAGTACTACTAAAATGCCCCACGCCCGTTTCATATACATAGACGACCCTTGTATCCGTTTTAGTATGACAACAATCATTTAACAATTGTTATATAAATTTTATTACAAATTTTATTGTACTGTAGAATTGTTTATCCTAAAGTGACTATTATCTACCTGAATTTTGTCTATTTGTCATAATAAGCAAAAGTCACTAGCGAGAGGTCTCCTCCCGTTTTAGATCGGTAATATCTCGTAAAAGGTAGTTTGCGATCACCATTCAGTAATCATACGAACCGTTGTAAAAACTGGCCCCCGTAGATCTATTTTCTTATTTTGACTTGTGATGTAGCGCTTTGCGATAGGATCGATTCTGATATTGATATCA
>Ga0187781_10002364_pt1 | contig 14393 bp, 11 predicted proteins | sample 0715_SJ02_MP02_2_FD_132447 | JGI IMG/M metagenome (GOLD analysis project Ga0187781, IMG submission 132447) | Tropical peat soil microbial communities from peatlands in Department of Meta, Colombia - 0715_SJ02_MP02_20_MG | ecosystem: Environmental > Terrestrial > Soil > Wetlands > Peat | place...
ATCCTCGTTGAGAACGTGTTTCGCAATTTCCAGCGAAACGCGGAAGAACGGCAGAGCCTCCTCGAGCGTCTGGCGAACGGGCACTGGGGGCCGGAGCCGACCAAGAACCCGGAGGGCGTCCCCGCTGCGCATGGCTGGAACCATCGTATGCGGCTGATTCTAATCAGCGCCCTGCAGGTGGATAAGGCGGTGCTGTTCTCGGGGCTCATCACTGTCGCCGGGTTCGTGCCACTGTTTACGATGCAAGGCGTGGAGGGCCAGATCTTCGGCCCGATGGCGCGGACGTACGGCTATGCACTGGCCGGAGCGCTCATCGCGACTTTCACGATAACGCCCGTGATCGCGTCCATCGTGCTGCCGGCGCGCGTCAAGGAATCTGAAACCATCGTCGTGCGCATCCTGCATCGCGCCTACGATCCCGCGCTGCGCTTTGCGCTCCGCCGCCGCTTTCTCGTCGTGGGAATCGAGCTTGCGATTTCTCTGGGGACTTTCTTCCTGATCGCGCCGCGCCTCGGCAGCGAATTCCTGCCGCACCTGGAGGAAGGCAACTTCTGGATTCGCGCGTCCATGCCGACCACGCTTTCGCTGCAAGACGGCGAAGCTGCCACCAGAAAAATGCGCGAAATTTTATTGAGACATCCCGAAGTCATCACGGTGGTTTCTCAGCATGGCCGCCCGGATGACGGCAGCGACGCCGCGCCGTTTTCCAATGTCGAATTATTCGCGCCGCTCAAGCCCTTTGACGAGTGGCCCAGAGGCTTGACCAAGGATGAGTTGACCGACCAGATTCAAAAGGAATTCAACAATGAATTGCCCGGAGTGATCTTCAATTTTTCCCAGTACATTGAGGACAACATCGAGGAAGGGATCTCCGGCGTCAAAGGCGTGAATTCGGTAAAGATCGTCGGGCCCAATCTGGAAGCCCTTACCAAATTGGCCGAACAAGTCCGCGATCAAATGAGTCAGGTTCGCGGCATTACAGACCTCGGCGTCTTTCCAGTTCTGGGGCAGCCGAACCTGAACATCAAAGTCGATCGCGCGAAGGCGGCGCGTTATGGCCTCAACTCGGGCGACGTGAACGCCGTTGTTCAGGCGGCCATGGGAGGCGCGGTGGCGACTTCCGTTCTGGAAGGCGAGCGGCAGTTCGATCTGGTTGTCCGCTATACGCCCGGATACCGCGACAGCATCGAACAAATTCGCAGCATCAAAGTCGCCTACACGACGGCGAATGGTAATACCGCTTACATCCCTCTCAGTGAGTTGGCAACGATCTCTTTAGACACTGGAGCTGCCTGGATTTATCACGAGAGCGTGCAACGATTCATTCCGGTCAAGTTCAGCGTTCGCGGCCGGGACCTTGGCGGCACAGTCGAGGAAGCACAGGAACGAATCGCAAAGAATGTGAAACTTCCGTCCGGCTATCGGCTGATTTGGGCCGGCGAATTCGGAGACCTTCAGGAAGCCAAAAGGCGTCTCGAAATCATCGTGCCGATCAGTTTCATTCTCATCGCCGGGGCGCTCTACAGCCTTTTCAACAACTTCCGCGACAGCATTCTGGCGCTCGCAGGCATCCCCGACGCCATCGTCGGCGGCATCCTCGCTCTCTACATTTCCGGCCTCAATTTCAGCATCTCGGCTGCCATCGGCTTCGTTTCGCTGTTCGGCGTCTCAGTGATGGACGGCATTCTGATGATCACTTTTTACAATCAGGAGCGAGCACACGGCTTCGCGCCAGTGGACGCGATGTATCGAGCCGCCACCACGCGCATGCGCCCGCTGCTGATGACGGCACTCTCCGCCTGCATCGGCTTGCTTCCCGCAGCGATCTCTACCGGCATTGGGAGCCAGGTGCAGCGTCCGCTCGCCACCGTGATCGTCGGCGGCATGTTGGTGGGTCCCATCATGCTGCTTCTCGCGGTACCCGCACTGAGAATGATCTTTCTAGGCGGCGAGAATCATCATGCTTCACAGGCGGAATCAAAATGAAAGCCACTTTCCTATTCCTCGTGACAATCGGGCTGGCAGGAGTGGCGCTGGAGAACAGTTACGCGGCCCCTTTCGGCCTGGCTGGCCAACAGGGAGCGGGTGCGGCCAGCGAAAGTTCAGCGAAGCCCAATCTGCATGACGGCTCGCCTGCCGCTCCCTCCGAGCAGACCAAAAATCAGAAAAAGGGGACCTCATCGGCAGGACAACGAAGCCGGCCCCACGTCTCGGATAAAAACCACGCGCGCAACCTCGCCGGGCCGAGCGATTCCAAGCATCCAACGCCAGTTCGCAAAGGTGTGCGACGCTCGACATCCGAAAACCCGGCAAATCTTCGTTCGCCGGCCGCAGGCAAATCCGGGAGTCCTGCTGCGACGAAAGATTTCAGCCGGAGCACGGGGCAAAAACCCGGAGCAACATCGCGACAACCAAGCATAAGCCGAGACGCCGAACCGCCGCTCAAAGATGTCCGCCATCGCGGCCAAAATCCGGCGCTGATTGGCGGACCGTCAAACTCCAGGACCCGGAATTCCAGCGCGATCAACGGAACCACCATGAATCGAAAGCCGGGATGAGTTTATTGAAATGAACCACATTTCCAAATCGAGTCTTGCGCGGCTGATCCGGGTTGCGCCCTTGCTCTTCGCCGCCGGCTGTGCTGCCGGACCGAACTTCAAGCGTCCTCCGGCTCCGAATGTTCCGGGTTACACCCCAGCGCCGCTTGCCACCACCAGCAGCACCCCGAATGTCCCTGACGGAGAAGCGCAACGGTTCGTCGATGGGAAGGATATTCCCGGAGAATGGTGGGAACTCTTTCAATCGAAGCCGCTCAACGATTTGATTGAGCGCTCGCTCAAGAACAGTCCCGACATCAAAGCGGCGCAAGCGGCTCTGTTGGTTGCCAGAGAAAACGTCCTGGCTCAGAAAGGCGCTTACTATCCCAGTATTTCCGCGGGGTTTTCGGCCGCCCGGGCAAAGTCTTCGAGCAATATTTCACCTGTGACCAACACGAGCGCGCTGAATTATGCTCTCTACACGCCTCAAGTCAGCGTTTCGTTCGTCCCCGATGTTTTCGGCCTGAATCGAAGAACCGTCGAATCATTGAAAGCCCAGGAGCAACAAGCGCGGTACGCGCTGGCGGCCACACACATCACCCTGAGCTCCAACGTCGCTGCCGCCGCCGTCCAGGAGGCGTCTTTGCGGGGCCAGATTGACGCGACGCATCAGCTCATCGAAATCAACACCCTTATGCTCCAAGTCTTGCGCAAACAATTCGACGCAGGCTATGTTGGGCGGCTGGATGTCGCCGCGCAGGAATCGCAGCTTGCGCAGGTTGAAGCTACTCTGCCGCCACTGCTGAAACAGTTGGATCAGGAGCGTGACCTGCTGGCTGCGCTCTCCGGCGGCTATCCCAGCGATGATCTGGCCGAAAAGTTCGAGCTTTCGAGTTTGCAGCTTCCTCAAGAATTGCCTGTCAGCCTGCCTTCGCAATTGGTGGACCAGCGCCCGGACGTGCGGCAGGCAGAAGAAAACATGCATTTCGCGAGCGCGCAGATCGGCGTTGCCGTGGCGAACCGGCTCCCGAGTTTTGCCATCACCGCAGATGCGGGCAGTATGGCGACGCTTCTCGGCCGGCTGTTCTCAGACGGACCCGGCTTTTGGGACGTGGGAGCAAGCGTCACGCAGTCCGTCTTCCAGGGCGGCACTTTGGTGCACCGCGAGCGCGCTGCAAGAGCGGCGTACGTCCAGGCTTCCGAGCAATATCGCAGCACGGTTCTGATCGCATTCGAGAATGTTGCCGATACGCTCCATGCGCTTCAGCAAGATGCCGACGCGCTGAAGGCCTCCGCTGCTGCCGCCGATGCCGCCAAGGTGACGCTGGACCTGACGACAAAGCAGCTGCAAACCGGCTACGTAAACTATCTCGCCCTGTTGAGCGCGGAGCAGACTTATCAGCAGGCCCTCATCGCCCTCGTGCAAGCTCAGTCGAACAGGTATGCCGACACGGCTGCGCTGTTTCAGTCCCTCGGCGGCGGCTGGTGGAACCGCCCGGATATACCCAAGCAGTAGCTCTGGCGAGATTTGATGAACCGGGCCGTCGAATCTGAGCAGCCTGAGATATAGGTGACAGCTTGTACCGGATATATGGGTGACACTTTGTAGCTCGTTTCTCGCAAAGTGTGCGTTACCCAACTGCTTCACCCCACGGGTTCAATTCCCAAGGCCCCGACTCAAGTCGACGAGTGGCCGTGAGCGATGGTTGCGGATTGCTCGTCCATCAGGATCCAGGCAACGATGTTCGCGCCGATACTCTGCGTTCTGCGCATCAGGAGTTCGCACCCATTTTGCGGGCCCCGGCGTCTAATATCGGCACTCGGCCCGTGATGCTGGACGGGAAAATGGCTTGGAGGTGTAGCCGTAATTGAATCTTCTGATCTGCGGATGAAGAGAATTCCACTTAACCAGGGAGCCGGCCATATGCCCGCACTCGGCTTTGGCAGGTGAATTCCCAATGCGGCCGAGACGGTCCCTGCGGCTAGAGACGAACTGGAGCCCATCTATGAATCGGCGAGAATCAAGCTGGCCGCGGTCCAGGTCGAAGCACATCGATATCTGCCGCAAACGAAGCTATTGGAATTTTGCAAGGAGAAGAGCATTGTGTCTTTAGCTTTTGCCCCACCAGGTCACGGGATGAGGCCGGGGCCGCTCGAAGATCCAGTCATTAGGACTATCGCCGCGCGATTTGGAAAGACGCCGGGGCTTGTGCTGCCGGCCCGGGCGGTGCAGTGCGGCACGCGCGAGAGAGAATTTCGACATCTCTGCCCTTCCAGAAGACGCCCTGGACCAAATCAATCGAATTCAGACCGGGCAGAGGCTGAATGCAGTAGTGACCACCGGCGGTCCGGGGTTCGTTCCGTAAGGCAAAAGTAAAGGAGCATGAAGATGGCAGCGAAACCGCAGTTAGAGCAGTCCACGCAAGAGCAACAAATCCGTGCGGCACTGGATCAGCATTGGGCGGCGTCCGATGCCAACGATTTTGAAACAGAGCACCGCATCTATCTCGACGACGCAGTGCTGGAATATCCGCAATCAGGCGAGCGAACTCGCGGCCGATCCAACATACAGAACCAGCGCGCCGGTCAGCCGAACAAAAAGCGGTTTTCGATTCGGCGCATCATCGGCAGCGGCGAGCTTTGGGTCACCGAATTCATCCTGACGTATGACGGCAAGCCGTCGTACACCGTGAGCATCATGGAGTTCAAGGGCGACAAAGTCGCGCGGGAAACGCAGTACTTTGCGGATCCGTTCGTGGCTCCGGCATTCCGCGCTCAATGGGTCGAACGGATGGACGCCTAATCTCGAGGCGCGCGGATACACACGGCGAATCCTCCGAGGGAGGGACAACAGATGGATTGGAAACGGTTGGTCCAGTTTGCGCTGCTGGGTAGCAGTGATTTGGAACAATATGCCATCCTGCTGGTGCGCGTTTCGATCGGACTGTTCTTCGCCATCTCCGGGGCAAACAAATTGTTTGTCGCCGGCGGCACGAAACCTGTTTACGACACGCTCGTTAAGGCCAAAATCCCGTTTCCCCAACTGACCGCTTATTTCGTGTCGAGTGTCGAGTTCTTTGGCGGATCCTTGGTGACCCTGGGGTTTCTTTCCAGCCTGGCCAGCGTGGCGTTATTGATCGACATGATTGTCGCCACCCTGACCGAAGCGATTTCCACCCTGCCTAAAGGACTTTCGCCACTTAGCTGGCTCGACGATTTCCTCTACCTTCCGGAAGTCCTGTACGTGCTCTTCTTTATCTGGCTGGTCTGCTCTGGTCCGGGAATGTTCAGTGTTGATTACTGGCTCGCCGGCAAGTTACTGAGGTGATCGAGCGTCCCGTCGGAAACGGGAATCACTCGATGTCGGAGTACACCATCACGCACTAAACGCGACTAGTATACACGGTGAGTATTATGGAGTTCCGCGACGGCAACGTCGTCCACAAAACACAGTATTTCGCGGATCCCTTCAAGGCGCCCGCCTGGCAGCAATGGGTTCAGCAGATCGCGTGACGCCGCGGAGAAGTTGGTGGACGTGGCCGGGATCGAACCGGCGACCCCCTGCTTGCAAAGCGGGACATTTACTTTATCAAATCTTGCCGGAGCCGACGTAACCCGCTTAAGAAAGACAAGTTGTGACAAAGCGAAGCAAAAGATTTTTTCCTTGTTTGTTCGCCTGTTGTTCGCAGTTTGCTCCGATTTGCCGAGACTCGTACTACGTTCTTACTACGTTCCCCGAGCCCTTTTGCTATACCCACGAGGCAGTGCTTCATAAGGACCTTAACCGTTGAATTGTTTGCGAATCACAGTTTGTACGGTGGAGGAATCAAATCCTGTCGCACTCGATTCTCTGGTGGTGACAAGTATTCCGTTCGGACCGGCCCCCTCATCCGCAGGCAGCACCCCATGTGAGCGATACCAAGCGAGTTTCTTCTCCCAACTGCGGCGGTAGTCTTCTCGCTCCAGCATTCCCAGATGCTCCCAGAATATGATTCGACCTGAAATCTCATCGTCAATCGTGAAATCTGGATATCGAGTGCTACCACCGAGAGACAGAGGTTTCTCGTATTCGAACTCGATGCCCGCGTTCGACAAGGCCTCGGCAATGATCAATTCGGATTTGGACCGCACTGCGAGCCCATTGCTTGTGCGGTGAATCAATCCTTCCTGCAAAAAGACACTGCCCTTCAGCTGCGGAAATTCCAGCATTCGGCAGGCCTGCAAAAGATTCGTCCTGCGGCGAGCTGTTTCTGAACGCTGAGGCGCTGCAAAATCCTTCAGGGCGGTTCTTTGACCCTGGTGCATGACCACCACGCGATCCTGATGGCGGGTCAAGGCCGTGTAGATGAGCTCCCTGGAAAGGATCGGGTGCCCCTCGGGCAAGACGAGAATCACCAGCTTAAATTGACTGCCCTGAGCTTTGTGAACAGTGAGGGCGTAGGCCAATTCTAGAGCTGCTTCCCCCTCCTCACGGAAGTCCTTCTTGTAAAAGTCGTAGGTGTAGCCTTGCTGGGAAGAAAACTCAACCTTGAGGATCTTTGGACTCTTACCTGTTCGCCACCAGCCCACAGCGATGCCCATCTCACCGTTAGCAAGGTACGCGAGAGCGTCTTCCTTTGGATAAACACCATATCTACGATGATTTCCTAAATTAATGACTTTATCCCCGTACACTATTCGTTCTGCGCCAAGCGGTTTGGGGATGGAACGAAACATTGGTTCGGAGGCCAACTTGAGGAAGCCAGCTCGAAATCTTTCATGGATTTGTCGGTTGATATCGCTCACGCCAAAAGGCATGCCTCGCAAGGGGCTTAGAATCTGCCATGCCTCTACTGCCGATACAGCACCTGCCTTTCCAGCACGCGTGTTATTGAAGTAGTCGTACGCACCACTTCTTGTAGCTCCAAGCTCTCTATTGAAGCCTTGGAAATCGTCTGGCCCCGAAAGTTTCAATTCGCCTACCAAGACACCGAGTAGTTTGCTCTGGAAATCCTCGGGCTTGTCCCACTGAACAAAGCGAATAGTTTCATGCCCATCAGGGTCAGAAATGAAAATATCATCTTCTCCGGGTGCGGGTGGGGCAGAGCTAAACCAGCGAGCAAGGCGCAGGTCTGGCCGGTCGAAACCGATTTGGCGGCGCTCTACCGTCAGTTCCGCATATCCAGGCCCGACACGGGGAAACCGCGCTTCATAATCAGCGGGCCGGACTTTGGAAATGATGTCAACGAATGGACGCCCCGCGCCGATTGGTGGCAACTGCGCAGGATCACCGACGAAGATAAATCGCTTGACCGACTTCAGAGCGTCAAACAAAGCACCGAGCATGTCCTCTGTAAGCATCGAAGATTCGTCCACGATGACAGTGCCGAACCCCGAGACCTTGGGACCATCGGAGAGAAGGTAACGACCTGACGATCCGTCGTAGCGGTCGTGCTGATTCAGAAATTGAGCGATGGTCAGCGCCTTTGCCCCCTCGCCCCCGACTAACTGCTGCATCCGCACGCGAGCTTTTCCCGTAGGCGCGAGCAGCAGAATTCCTTCATCCTTTATCTCTGGCTGAGAGCAAAGGATTCCAAGAACAGTCGTTTTCCCGGCGCCCGCTGCTCCGGCAAGTACACTGAAACGAGCTTCTGCAATTTCCTTTAGCGCGGCAGCTTTCTCCTTTCGCGCTCTCCGCTCTTCTTTATCTGTAGAAGGTCCGAACTTCTTTTCCAACAGTTTTGTCCAGTCGTGCGGGACCGAGTGTCGCTTGCCTCCGATTCTGCCTTCGACGTTCTTACGCACAAGTTCGCCAATGGTTTTGTATCGGTCCAGTTGGACCGCCAATCGTCCATCCATTTGCGTTCTAGAAATATGGGGAGCCATATTTGCGGCTTGTGCAGCAAGCATGTCCCCTGTAACAGGACAGGCGGGACGAACGGGTTGGCTTACGATAGCGTCTACAATTGCATCGTTCGATGAAAGTGTATGCCCGTCCAATGCCATTTCTTCGAGAGTTGAGACCGTGAAGGCGCGTATTCGTCGCAGATCCACAGCGGATTCAAGGCGCGAAGGCTTGTCCAGCGGATGTTGCAGACGAATGACATCTTCTGGAAAAACACCGCGATCAATTGTCAATAGCCGAACACTGTCTGGGTAATGTCGGCTGATTTCGAAGATGATGTAGGGATTCTGAAGTATCTCGCGATCTGTGCAGCTCCAATTCTGTTTACGCCGAGAGCCATCCTCATAGAGCATAGCCGCTTGATCTTTCGTCAATTCAAACCGGCTCAACAGACGTAAGTATGCTTTCCTTTCCTGTGTTAAGCCCTTCCAGGTGGGTGCAAGCTCTTTGAGGTCTCCATGAAGCTCTTTTCCAAGCACGGAGTCGGGAGACTTGAAAGCTTTATCAACAAGGGGCCACGGGTCTTTATTCTCTCCAGCCTTCTGTTGCAGCGCATGGGCAATGTAGATTCCGCGTGAGAAACCAAACGAAGCAAGAACCGCGCCAAGGCCAGGATAAGGTCCACGCACCTTCCAGAGTCGTACCAATTCGTCGTGAATCCACTGCCGCTGCCAATCTGAAGCGATGCCCAGTTCCGATTGCTGACGATCAAACGCTGTCTCCAACGACAACATGGCAGCGATGGCTCCATCGTGTGTGACCAGTTCACTCCCGAAGGAGAACTCGTCCCAGTGATCGTCTGGAGCCTTCGCAGTAAATCGTTCAATGTCGATTGTCGGATCGTCTTCTCTGCGCTTCAAGAGATCGTAATAAGGGAGAAGGAACCCATCCTTGCCATTGGGACGGATCGAATGCTGAACCGGGCGCTCCCAAAGCATACCTCGCGGACCATTGCCGCGCCGGTCATATTCCTTCAGAGACAAAAGTTCCTTAACGCGCCCCGCTCCTATTAGAATGCGTCCCGTGCCTTCTACGAAGGGGACATATTTCGCATAGAAAAAGCACAGTGAATCATCCTTTCGCAGGTGAGAGGCGAATCCGTTCAACAGTGACTGTTGATTCACAACTTCGTGAACCCAAGGACTGTCATAGCCGCCGAGCTCGGGCTCGCGATCTTCATCAACATCCAATTCGTAAAGGTTCCGATAACTACTCATATATTCCCGCATCATCCAACGAAACGGCACGACGCCGGCCGAAAATGCCGGGTAACGTTGTCGAGTTGGCTGGAAGTGGCCGTAATATTTTGTGTTTACCTTCGCGAGCGCGTGCTTTTTGACTTGCTCCATTTCGAATGGAGCCATAAACGTAGCTCGTTCCCCTACGCAGCAAGGCCACTGATCCACATGGAGTTCTTCAAGGCTACGTCCCGCGATCAACTTTTCACTCTCTTCGTTCTTGGCACTCGCAATTCCTTTGAGCTTTGTGCAAGCACCGTTTAGATGGGGAGCAAGACAAACCAGACCCGCCCACCCCGCGTCGTGCCAAGGCACGCGAATGGAGATGTGACGAAGAGGAACTTCGGTGAAATCGCCGCTCATTGAATTCCCTCGGCAACCGCATTATCCGAACGTCCCTCTAGGCGAACGTTCGATGCCAGTGAGACGCTCGCGTGGCCGCTTTCCATGAGGCTACCGTTTGGAAGAGCCATCTCGATCGATCTCCAGAAGAGTGCGGATGCCTACGTAAAATACCTCTTTCCGATATCTAAGCTCCCATTGGTCCAGAACATCACGCAGGTCTTTGGCAGCGTTCTTTATGGCTCTCTTCCTCCCGGGATGTCTCTTTCGAAGGCCCTGGAGTTTGAGAAGACATTCTTTGACGGAGGGCTCAAGTGTTTTTCGTGATGCACGCGCATTGTCAATCCAGCGAGGCGGAATGTTGCCTTGCAGCTTCATAAATCCTTTCACAGCGGAACCGGAAGAAGAGTCAAATAAGTGAGCCTCTCTAGGCATGATTACTCCCCTTGTTGTATCTCTGATAGCGATATCCACAATTTCAGCATAACCATACACCCGGACCGTTGGCGGGCAAGAGATTTTACAGATGGGCTAGAGGCCCAGAAGGGGTAAAAGAAAATGAATAAGAAAATTACAGTCGAAGACGGCAGCGGCAACGTTTTCACCGACATCGGCCTGCCCAATCCCGAAGAGCGTCTCGCTAAGGCCCACCTTGCGATCCGCATCGCTGGACTATTCGCGCGCGGCGACTCACGCAAACCCGCGCCGCGCACATACTGAAAATCGATCAACCAAATCTCCCGCCTCTTGCGCGGGCAGCTTTTCCGGCTTCTCCACTGAACGGCTCATGCACTTCTTGACGCTGCTTGGCCGGGACATTGAGATTACGGTCAAGCCAGCGCCACGCTCACGCCGCCAAGGACACCTTCGCGTTGTCGCTACAGCATGAATTTAGCGAATCGAAGAAGTTCTGATGTGTGGAGCGGGGCCTGCTGAAGAACGAATTGTCCCTTCGGGCTAGATTCGAACCAGCAACCCTTCCGTTAGGGTCTTGAATTCTGTTCGACGATTTTCTTTAGCCTGTACGAAGTACTTCTTCCTCCGGCTTCTTCTTGTTCGATGATCCCTAAGGCGATCAGTTCTTCGATGTCTCGAAGTGCCGTACGAGAGGAAGCCTTCGTCATTTTCATCCATTTGTCTCTCGTCAGCTTCCCTTCGAATCCGCTGAATAGTTTGTTTAGAACCTTTGTCTGCCGATCATTCAGTGAAACCTTCCGTTCCTTGAGGTTCTTCCAGAACAGTTCCTTCTCCAGAGCGCTGCTTGTGATTTGATTCGATTGTTCAATGGCTCTACCCAGGCATTCAAGAAACCACTTTAGCCATTCCGTGATATCCAGCGATCCAGCCTGAGTTTTCTCCAGAACCTCGTAATAGCCCTTCCGTTCTTCGAGAATCTGCGACGACATGCTATAGAAACGCTGAGCGCTCCCATCCGATCTGGCGAGACACATTTCAGCGATTGCTCTTCCGATCCTGCCATTACCATCTTCAAACGGATGAATCGCAACAAACCACAAGTGCGCGATTGCCGCCTTCAGGAGCGGGTCTTCTTGTTCATCGCCCTCGAACCACGAAAGGAACTTCCCCATCTCGCCTTCGACACGATCAGCCTTAGGCGCTTCGTAATGCACTTTGTGGCGACCGACTGGCCCCGAAACGACTTGCATTGGCCCCTGGCTGTCGTCACGCCACGCGCCGACTCGAAATTTATCGCCGGTCGTGCGAACGCCGGGGAAAAGGTATGCGTGCCAGCCAAACAATCGCTCTCTCGTTAGCGGCATGCTGAATTTCTGCGTTGCATCCAACATCATTTCAACGACGCCATCGACATACCGATCCTTGTGAGTCTTGAGTCCTCCCACGTCCAGTTTCAACCTGCGTGCGAGGGATGATCGGACGTTCTCAGGATCAAGCACCACGCCTTCGATTGCGCTGGATTTGATGGTTTCTTCCGTAAGGACCTGTAACGTCGCGGTCCAACGAGAAGTCAGCCCGTACCCGCGCATCTTTCCAACCAACAATCCTTGATGTAGTCGGACTTCGGAAAGTAAGGAAGCAAGCGCCTTTGAATCCCACGTAAATCTGGGCCAATCACGAAGTTCGTGTATATACGTTCTCGCCATATTCTCGCCGTCAATCTCGCCATAATTCTATCATATTCTCGCCACAAGCTCGCCACATAAGAATTGCGCCGGCATTGACCAGAATTGACTAATAGAAATATGCTATTTCAGTGGACGAGGTGAAGGAGCAGTTATGCAGGAAGCGCCACAGGAGCGCGGGATTTGGGCCGAGCGATACGTGAGGGATTTCCTCGCTCTGCCGTTCATATCCGAATTCGTGTTTCGTGGTCTGCAAACGCTCGACGGCGGGACTCAGAAGGAAGTAGCGGATTTGCTCGTCACGTATCCCGGCGTTGGCATACTGATGTCCCAAAAGACACAAAGAGACCCATTTACCCGCACTCGCGACAAAACCTTATTGTGGGCCTTGAAGGAAGCGAAGAGGGCGGCTTCCCAGCTATGCGGTGCCTTGCGCACAGCGCGTGGGAAGCTGATCTGGTGCGATCATCCGCGCAGAGGACGGGTCGAGCTTCCCGATGGGTTGCCGGACATTAACCACGGCATCGTGCTTGTGGAAGTATTCGAGCGTGTCGATCTTAACGCCCAGGCCGACGCCCTTCCGCTGCAGTACCAGGGCACACCGATCACGTATCTTTCGCTGAATGATTTTCTAAACATTGCGATTGAGCTACGAACCGCGCCGGAAGTTCTCGCCTACCTGGACGCCAGACGCGCTTTGTCGCATTCGGATCTTCGAGTCGTTGGCGATGAGCGGCCGATGTTTGAGTTTTACCTTTTGGAAGGCGGTAGCCTGGCTGGCTGCGCGAGTAAGCCCGACGCAGCCATCGCGGTCGCGGCGCAGCGCGATGAATTGCGCCGGGCTTTGAAATCGAAGCGAGAACATGATCGGTACGGCGGGTTGGTCGAACATGTTGCGGATCAGCTCGCGACCCGCCGGCATGACTACGCGGCGGGACTATCCGCCGAGGCCCTTGCGCGATACGACGCGCCCGATAACCGCGCTAACTACTTGAAGATGCAGGCAGTGCTTGCGAATTTGGGCTTGCGAGAGAGATCGGAACTTGGTAGCGCGTTCCTTGGAGTAATGGAGAAATTCGGTGATTCTGAGGAAGGATTCACGTACAGGGCGCTGCACTTCGACTCTAAGCCCGAATGGGTATTCGTGTTTGGCTCCTGTGCGGGCATTGAACCCGAGGAGTTGAATAAACGAACGCAGATTTTGATGATCGCCGCGATGGCGTTCTTTCGTAAAACCCACTGCTTGATTGTGATTGACCGCGAGAAGGCCGGTTACGAGGTGGGGCTTACGATCAGGCCATCGCCGCCGTCGTCTCCGCCGGAGATGGCCGCCGGTGATAAGCTCTTTGGCAGTTTGCGCATGAGCGATGGCGCAGTTGCTCTAGTTCCGGGCTAAGAGAAAGAATCGTCCCTGTGCGCCTGATGGTGGATCGTTCAGGAATCCCTGCCAATCATTACATTTTCAAGAGTCGCAAACTGGAGAATTTCTAACTCTGCGAGACTCATCTCGCAACGGTCGGTCACAACGCCAATCAGCGGGAAGTCGAGAGTATCGACCAGCAGCACCGGCCCGCCGCTCAATCCACCCATATCTTCGCCCGGCTCGGGCAAACGTCCTTCGTCAAAGCCGATAAGGTCCCTGCGCTCAATGAGGCACTTGCAGCGGTTCGCCTCTGCAGTAGTTACTCGAAAAATCGCCGAATAAGGACCCGAGCCGATCCACGCCGCAGATGGATTTTCCTCGCGCAGCCCTTTGGGGTAACCCGCTACCAGCACCAATTGTCCCTCCTTTGGAGGTTGTACCGGCCACCGCCGAGGAGCCGAAATGATGCAAGGTCCGATGTTGCTCGCTTCGTTCTCGGAAATGCGCAAGAGCACTATATCCTTCTCAGGGCTCCTCCACTCGACGCGGGGGATCGGATCGAAAGGAGGGAGGTTGCCGACTTGCCAGTTCAGCCGCTCTCCTTCTCCCACACGTTTTTCATAACCCGCCAGAACGTGGGAAGCAGTCACAACAAAAAGGCCCGAGGCGTGGCGCACCACACAACCGCTCGCTCCGTTAATTTTGCCTCCAACGCTTAGAGGAGGAGCGAAGATAATGGGGACTGCATGGTCCCTCGCGAGTCGGACCATCTGCCGATTAATCGCCAGATAGCGTGCTTTGTTTTTGACCGGACCGACTTTTTGTGCCACGGCGAGTGAGAGAGTTTACATCACAACCTCATCGGACAGGGATCCAAATGGCGGCGCGCAGGGAGCCGTAGGCGACCGGAGAGCCGCCATTTGGGGC
>Ga0187781_10002365_pt1 | contig 14389 bp, 8 predicted proteins | sample 0715_SJ02_MP02_2_FD_132447 | JGI IMG/M metagenome (GOLD analysis project Ga0187781, IMG submission 132447) | Tropical peat soil microbial communities from peatlands in Department of Meta, Colombia - 0715_SJ02_MP02_20_MG | ecosystem: Environmental > Terrestrial > Soil > Wetlands > Peat | place...
GGGTCGGGACCTGCTCGCGCCTATCCAGGCCCTCGGAAATAATTATATTTGGTTGCAGGTGATGGCGCGCCTGAAGCCAGGAGTGATCATCCAGCAGTCCAAGGCGGCCCTCAACGTTGCGTTCCAGGCATTCCTCGTCGACACATTGGGATCGCGGGGCACCGAACAAGAGCGGCGTGGTTTCCTCAATCAGCAGATCAATCCGCAGCCCGGCAGCCGAGGTTCTTCTTCCGTCCACGAGACCTTCGCCAATCCGCTCAAGGTTCTGATGGGCATCGTTGCGTTCGTCCTCCTGATCGCCTGCGCCAACGTCGCCAACCTGCTGCTGGCGCGGGGCGCGGCGCGCCAAAAGGAATTTGCCGTTCGCCTGGCTGTCGGCGCGGGGCGCTCCCGATTGGTCCGGCAACTCCTGACCGAAAGCCTTGTGTTGGCCATCTTCGGCGCTGTGATAGGGGCCATTTTGGCCCACTGGGTTGACGCGCTGCTGCTGGGGAAGGTGGCGGGAACCTCGCTGGGGCCCGAATCGATTCAACTGAACTTGGGGGTGGATGCGCGCACGCTGGGTTTCACCGCTATAGTTGCTATACTCACCACAGTGCTCTTCGGAGTAATCCCCGCCCTGCGCGTGACGTCCCTGGATGCTTCGCCAGTCTTGAAGTCCGCCTCGGGTGCGGGAACCGGCGGGACATCGCACCACTTCCTGTCCACTGGTAGATTTCTTGTGGTCGCGCAAGTGGCCATCTCCATGATCCTTCTGGTGGCAGCGGGGCTGTTTGTTCATAGCCTGGCAAGACTGAGCGAGGTGAACCTCGGTTACATCCGCGACAGGCTGCTGTCATTCAGGCTCGATACAGCGCCCGCCGGCTACAAGGGAGCCGCCCTAATTCGAATGGAGGAAGACCTGCTCGCCAGAATTTCGACGATTCCGGGCGTACGTTCCGCCACTCTCTCGAGCAACGGCTTGTTCCAAGGCTCTGAATCCGCGGACCCGATAGCCGTGGAGGGTTACACGCCAAACTCGAGCGAGGAAATCCACTCGCGATTCGATCACATCGGCCCAGGCTACTTTTCCACCGTGGGTATTCCGCTCTTGCGCGGGCGGGAAATCGGCCCGCAAGACAGCGTCGTGGGACCTCGCGCTGCGGTCATCAATCAGGCGTTTGCGCGGGAGTTCTTTCCTAACACCGACCCTCTCGGAAAACACGTGCGCGATACCTTCCCGGGCAATCCCAGTGAGATGCAGGTCGTAGGTGTGGTCGCGGACGCCAAATCTAACAGCCTGCGTGAGCCGGCGCGGCCTCGCATATTCGCGCCCATCTTCAACCCGGTTTGGGAGAATACGGCAGTTTCGTACGAAATCCGCACCGCCGGTGGCGCGGAGAGCCTTGGCAATGCGCTCCGCAAGGCTGTACAGGAGACCAATCCGGCTCTCCCCCAAATCGAAATTGCAACCATGTCGGGGCTGGTGGATCGCTCCCTGGGGACTGACCGCTTGATTGCGATGCTCTCGAGTTGTTTCGGGGCCTTAGCGCTCCTGCTTGCCTCCATCGGGCTTTACGGCGTGATGTCGTACGCGGTGGCGCGGCGAACCAACGAAATCGGCATTCGAATGGCGCTGGGAGCGCGGCGCGGCAACGTGTTGGGGTTGGTGTTGGGCCATGGATCCAGACTGGCTCTCCTGGGGGTGGCCATCGGGATCGTAGGCGCGCTGGGACTAACGCGGTTCTTATCGAGCCTGCTCTTCGGCGTCAAGCCCGCCGACCCCCTAACCTTCCTCATCGTTTCCCTGGTGCTCGCCGGGGTGGCCCTGCTGGCCAGCTACCTCCCCGCCCGGCGGGCCACGAAGGTCGATCCGATGGTGGCGCTCAGGTACGAATAACTCATTGTCGATTGAAGATTGCCGATTGAAAGTCAGTTGTCAGTGGTCAGTCGTCAGTTGTCAGTAAGGACGGGGAGAATTATCGTTCCGAGCGAAGCGCGGAATCTGGCCCTGCGTTTGGGTGTTTGGGAGCGCAGAAGAAAGGGGCCAGAGCGAGATTCCTCGCTGCGCTCGGAAGGACATGCACTGGTAGAGGGACTGAAAACTGATAACTGATGACTGAGAACTAAGGACGAGAGCTGACGGCTGAGAGCTTCGTATGAGCCTACGGCGTGGATTTTCAAAATTTGCTGCGCTGTTTCTTCGGCGGGCACCGGCGGATGATCTCGAGCAAGAGATTCGCTCCCATCTCGAGATGGAAGAACGGGAGAATCTCGAGTCCGGCATGTCGCCCGAGGAAGCTCACTATGCCGCGCTGCGCCGGTTCGGCAATGTGCTGCTAACGCAAGAGAGGAGCAGGGATATGTGGAGATGGAATTCCCTCGAGACGCTCTGGCAGGACCTCGGCTACGGGCTGCGCCAACTCCGGCGCAGCCCCGGTTTCACGATCATTGCCCTCCTGACGCTCGCATTGGGCATTGGCGCCAACACCGCGATCTTTAGCGTCATCGACGCGGTGATGTTAAAGAAGCTTCCAGTAAAGAATCCGCAAGAGCTCGTAGCGCTTTCGACAGTGGGTCCGTATGGGGTCGGGAGTTTCTCCTATCCGGGATTCAGGCGCTTTCGCGATGAAAACCACGTTTGCTCGGACATGGCAGCCATGGGTTGGCTTAACAATTTAGATGCGAGCATAGACGGCCAGGCAGAAACAGTTGAGGGCCGTATCGTCTCCGGCAATTTCTTCTCTCTTCTCGGAGTGGGCGCTCGGGTTGGCCGCACCCTCACGAGTCAGGATGAGAAGACGCCGCAGTCGAGCGCGGTAGCCGTCATCAGCTACCGATACTGGAAGCGGCGTTTTGGCCTCAGCCCCTCAGTTGTGGGTACCGGCATCATTTTGAACCGAACGCCTTTCACTATTGTGGGGGTGACGGCCGCAGACTTTTCAGGGCCTGACGTCGGGCGGTCGCCGGATATTTACGTCCCAATGACGATGGAGCCGGCATTTCGCGACGAGAAGTCGTGGCTCGATCAACCTGACTACCACTGGTTGCGAATCATGGGAAGGCTCAAGCCAAGAGTGAGCCGAGAGCAAGCTCGTGCCGATCTGGAGATCATTTATCGCCAAGTTCTGTCTGACATCCCCATGAACAATTGGTCGCCGGCCGAGCGAAAGGACCTTCTTTCAACGAGACTGGAGGTCACATCGGCTGCGACCGGGTTCAGCTTCGGCTTGCCCAAGCAGTTTTCCGGGGCCCTAACCATTCTGATGGGTATGGTGGGGCTGGTGCTGGTGATCGCTTGCGCCAACGTTGCCAATCTCTTGCTGGGGCGGGCCACCGTGCGACAAAAGGAGATTGCCGTACGGTTAGCTATCGGTGCCGGCCGTTATCGCGTAATCCGCCAACTTCTCACCGAAAGCGTGGTACTGGCGATTGCAGCAGGCGCACTCGGCCTCCTTTGCGCATACTGGGCCAGCGCCGGCCTCGTCGCACTCATGTCCGCCGGGCAAGACCCGATATTCCTCGATTTGCATCCGGATCCTAGCGTCCTAGGGTTCACTGCAGCAGTTGCGCTTCTCGCTACGATGCTGTTCGGACTAGCGCCCGCCTTACGCGGCACTCGATTGGATCTGACTCACGCCCTCAAGGAGAGTGCGGGGAGTTTGGGCACCAGAAGGTCTCGTCTGGGGTTGGGGAAAGGTCTGGTGGTTTCGCAAGTGGCACTCTCTCTGTTATTGCTATTCGGCGCAGGTCTCTTCGTACGCACCCTTGAAAACCTTGAGAATCTCGACCCTGGGTTCGACCGCAAAGGTGTACTGCTCTTCGACATTGACCCCACAAAAAACGGCTACAAGGGTCCAGCCGTAAGCACACTCTACAAGCAATTGTTGGAGCATATCGATGCCATCCCGGGCGTGCGCTCCGCGAGCCTCTTGGAGATGACGCCGATTACGGGCGGCGGCGGCTGGGACAATGCTGTGTCGGTAGAGGGCTACGCGTCGCGACCTGACGAAAACACGACGGTTTACCTGAATTCGGTGGGGCCAAGGTATTTCGAAACTCTTCACACCCCCCTGCTGCTAGGCCGGGATTTCAGCAGCCAAGATACTGAAACCAGTCAGAAGGTTGCCATCATCAATCAAACCATGGCCCGCTATTTCTTCGGCAACAGCAACCCGATTGGAAGGAAGTTTGGCTGGTATGGTGACGGACAGAACCGGGCGCAATTCGAAATCGTGGGAGTCGTGAAAGACTCCAAATATGGAATACTACGCGAACAGATCCCCCGCACAGCTTACCTCGATTGCTTCCAGATGCCTCTTGGCGGCATGACCTTTGGAGTTCGAACCTCGGTCAAACCCTCTGCGGTGATCTCCCAAATCCCCAACGAGATTCGGGCCGTTGACCCGAGTCTCCAGGCAGGTAATTTTACGACCCTCAAGGAGCATGTGGATAATTCCTTGGGACATGAACGCCTGATGGCTACGCTCTCCAGCCTTTTTGCCGGCTTGGCAGTGCTGCTCGCTTGCGTAGGCTTGTACGGGGTTATGGCCTACGCCGTGGCGCGCCGAACCAACGAAATAGGCATTCGTATGGCCCTCGGCGCGGGTCGTGCGCAAATCGTGGGAACAATCCTTAAGGAGTCAGCGTTATTGATTTTGGCCGGGGTGGCCCTCGGATTGCCACTCGCCATCGCTGCCGCGAGGCTAATTTCAAGCCGGCTCTATGGGTTGAAACCGGCGGACCCGGTGACGATTGCTGCCGCGATTATTTTGCTGACCGCAGTTGCGGCCCTGGCAGGCTACATTCCCGCGCGCCGGGCAACAAAGGTCGATCCCCTGGTGGCGCTGCGGAACGAGTGATTGACGATTGTCGATCGAAGATTGTCGATTGAACGGCAGTTGTCAGTGGGCAGTCGTCAGTAACGACGGAAGCAATTGTCCTTCCGAGCGCAGCGAGGAATCTTGCCCTGCGCTTGGGTGTTTGGGAGTGCAGAAGAAAGGGGCCAGAGCGAGATTTCCCGCTGCGCTCGGAATGACATGCATTGGTACAGGGACTGAGAGCCGATAACTGACGACTGAGAACTTGCTATGAGCTTGCGTCGCGAAGTTTCAAAACTCGGTGCGCTGTTTCGCTCACGGAAGCCGGTGGACGATCTCGAGGAGGAGATTCGCGCGCATCTCGAAATGGAAGAGCAGGAGAATCTCGAATCCGGCATGTCGCCCGAGGAAGCTTACTATGCGGCGCTGCGGCGCTTCGGCAATGTGACCTTGGCACGAGAGAGGAGCAGAGAAATGTGGACATGGACTTCGCTCGAGACGCTCTGGCAGGACTTCCGCTATGGTCTGCGAATGCTTCGCAAGGATCTCGGCTTCACCGTGGTTGCGGTACTGACGCTGGCGCTCGGCATTGGCGCCAACACAGCGATTTTCAGCCTCGGCAATGTCTTTATGTTTCGCCCACTGCCGGCGAAAGACGCTGAGCGGTTGGCGGTGGTTGCCGTGCAATATCACGCCGATGACGATCCCGGCCAGCTCTCTTATCTGGATTACCAGGATTACCGTAAGCAGTCCAACGTTTTCACGGAGATGACTTTCTACGAGCTCGATCTCGCGGGAATCGGTTATCGAGGGCACGCCGACCGCGTCATCATGGCTTATGTGCCGAGCAACTTTTTCGCCATGCTCGGGCTTCGTCCGGCGCTCGGGCGGCTGATCGCTCCCGGCGAAGGTGACGAGCCGAAAACGGGACCGGTGGTGGTGCTCGGCCACAGCTATTGGCAGCGGCGATTCGGCGGCGACCCTGGCGTGATCGGCCGCAGCGTCACTTTGGACGGCCGATCGATGACGGTGATCGGCGTGGTGCCGAAGGAGTTTATCGGGCCTTACACGATTGTTGAACTGGACGCCTACGCCCCCTTCGGCATGTCCGAAAACACCGATTTGTTCACCAACCGGAGTGATACCGACTTGCGCGTCTTGGCCAGCTTGAAGCGCGGGGTGAGCGCCAAGCAGGCTGAAACTGCTCTCAGCGTCATTGCGCACCGGCTGGCGCAGGAGTATCCCACGACCAATCAAGGACAAATCGCGCGCGTGATTCCAGAGCGTCTCGCTCGCCCCGAACCCGCGGTGGAGAATTACATGCCGCTGGTGACCACGATCTTTCTGGTCATGGTGGGGCTGGTTCTGCTAGTGGCCTGTTTCAACGTGGCCAACCTGCAACTGGCGCGAGCGGCGACGCGCGAGAAAGAAATCGCGGTACGAGCAGCGATGGGTGCGGGGCGGGCTCGTTTGATTCGGCAGATGTTGACCGAGAGCTTAGTTCTGGCGATAGTCGGCGCGGCGGGCGGCGCGTTGCTGGGGAACTGGGCTATCAGGGGCCTGGAAAAGTTGCGGCCGCTGGGCGATTTCGCGCTGCGGCTTGACTTCAGCTTTGACTGGCGCGTCTTCGCTTACGTCACGGGCGTCACTTTGCTGGCGGGAATCGTAGCCGGGCTGGCGCCCGCTCTGCGCACCTCTCGCACCAACCTCAACGACACGCTGCGCGAAGGAGGGCGCGGCCTGATCGGCGACACGCGGCGTCACGGGTTGCGCAATGGGCTGGTGATAGCGCAGGTGGCCGGCTCGTTGATTGTGCTCGTCGCCGCCGGCCTGTTCACGCGCAGTCTCACGAACGCGGAAGCCGTGGACCTCGGATACGATACGCACCATGTCCTGAACGTAAGCCTCGACCCCAAGCTCCAGGGCTACGACCAACCACACGCGGAGGCTTTCTTCCGCGAGTTGCTGAGCCGGGCGAAAGCCCTTCCCGGCGTCGAGTCAGCTAGCTTAGCTTACTCAGTTCCCCTGGGCTATTACAACGATGGCAGCAGCGTGTATGTGGAGGGGCAAGCCAATCAGCCGGCGAACCAGCGGCTGCCCGGCGCGGGCACCAACTGCGTGACCCCCGATTATTTCGCCGCCATGCGAATGAAGATCCTCCGCGGGCGCTCATTTACCGACGGCGACACCAGCACTTCCCAACGGGTCGCCATCGTGAATGAGGCCATGGCCAAGCAGTTTTGGCCACACCGGGACGCGATTGGGCAGCGGTTTGGCATGGAAGGTCGCCCGGAACAGTTTAAGCCAGGGTCTCAAGGCGGTTCTTATCCCTGGGTGACCGTGGTCGGGGTGGTGCGAGACGCGAGGGTGCAGGGTTTCCTTGCCCCGCCTGGAAGTTATTTGTATGTGCCGCAAACGCAGAACTACAAATCGACCCACGTCCTGCAATTGCGCACGTGGGTCCCGCCGCAATCGTTGATTGCTCCGACCGAGGCCCTGGTGCGCGAACTCGACCCGAATCTGCCGGTCTTCGACGTGATGACCATGGAGCAGGCCGTCAACGGCGGCAACGGTTATTTTATCTTTAAGATGGCCGCAGGCTTAGCCGGATGCCTCGGCCTTCTCGGCTTGATGTTGGCGGTGGTGGGGGTCTATGGCGTGGTTTCCTACGGCGCCAGCCAACGCCAACACGAGATCGGCATCCGCATGGCGCTGGGCGCCCAGCCAAAGAGTGTCTTGGCGCTCGTCATTCGCCAAGCCGTTCTCTTGGTGGGCGCCGGCATCGGCATCGGAGTGCTCGCGGCACTCGGCGTCAGCCGCATCTTGGTGAGCTTGCTGTTCGGTGTGACTTCCTATGACCCGGTCACTTTTGCCGGCGTTTCGGGATTGATGTTGGCTGTGGCGCTGGTGGCGTGCTACATTCCCGCTCGCCGCGCCACCAAGGTCGACCCGCTGGCGGCGTTGCGGCACGAGTAGGGCAGTGGCTAGTGCATTGTGGCGAGCGGGCCCCAAAGGCGTCTTCCACGAGTAGTCCGTCAGCCGACGGATTTCAACCTGGGAAACTTTGGCAAAGCGAAGCGAACGCAGCCAACCCCCCAGGGTTGACCTTTAGCTCGGCCCCTTCGTGGCCGAGCGAGGTTTTGGGGACCATATCCCGTGGGTTTCACCCCGCAGGTTCGGGACTACTCATGGTTCGCCCCTGCGGGGCAAACCCCACCATGTTAGGTTCCTAAGAACAGGACGTGAACGTAAGTCCCCAACCTCACGTTGTAGGCAAGGTACCAGCCGATGTGGTCGGGGTCCTCATAAATTACGACCTCGTCGGAGTCCCAGAGCCAGTCACTACAGAAGCCGTAGTCGTATGCTGCAACGCTAAAGTAAAAGCCCCCAAACCAAAAACGCGCCGGGCCCCCGCCTGCAAGATGCCAGATGTGGTGAGGGCCGAACCCGCCCCTGAAGTGCCCGTGCTCCCAAGGATGGTCGAGATGGTAGTGAGGATCATTCCGGCCGGTGTCATGCCCAACCCACTTACTGCCAGGGTGGACGTGGGGGGCGTTTGGGTGCCCAGGCTTGTCACTAAAATTGCGCTTTTCCTCCGCAGGGTGTGGTTGCCCCCGAAAGGGAGCGGGGCCATGGGCAGGAGGAGGCTGTGCGACACCACCACCATGCTCGCCTTCACGGCCCCGTTGAGCAAAAGCCGGAAGCGAAAGCACCAACAACGCTACGAAAAATCCGATGTGTTTTTTCATCCTCATCTCCAATATTCACCTGGGTAGCACAGGCACTCTTGCCTGTGCTTGCTTATGCCTCATCTCATTTTTCAGGCCTGCACAGCCAGGAGTGGCTGTGCTACTAAGCATGGGCAGCACTGATGCGGTTAATCAAATCAAGCTGCTCTTTGCGGCTCTCGGCGCCGATTGTAAAAGCATGCAGAAGGTCGAGCGAGAGCGCGTATTTCAGCGCCTCATCCACACGCGTTCTCATATCGCCCTGCCCGAGGATTTTCATGCCAATTATAGCTTTGCCCGCTTGGCGCCCCGCTCGCAGCGTGGCGACAACGGTGTTGGGGTCGGCATCCATATGCGACCCAATGGGGTTCACCCGCGAGAGCATGATTTGTACCCAGGGAGAGCTTGCTGCGGCGCGGAGCGCACCGATAGTGTGGCAGGAGCAGCCATGAGCCCGGACAATTCCCTTCTCTTGCGCCTCCGAGATGGCGTCCATGGCTCCGCGGCTTTTCTCGGTCCAGTCGTCGTCGGTCAGGCAATGCATCATGAGAATGTCGATGTAGTCCGTCCCCAGTTCCTTCCGGAAGCGTTCAATGTCCGCCCCCATTCCCGTGGCATTGCGCGCCCAGGATTTCGACATGACAGTGATTTTTTCTCTCGGCAGCTTCTTCAAGGCCGCCGCCACATGAGGATGCGTTCCATAGGAATCCGCCGTGTCAAAAAAGCGCAAACCGTGGTCGTATCCCTGCCAAAGCAGATCGGCGAGGCCCTGAATTCCCAAAACTGATTGGTTGGACCGATGATCAAAACCCACGGTCCCCGTTCCGCAGGCCAACCGCGACGTCTTGATGCCGGTTTGGCCCAGGGTGACAATGTCCGTAGCGCCGAACTTCCCTGCCACGGGCGGCATTGCTGCGGCCCAAGATTTCGGACCCAGCCACGTCGCTGCCACGCCCAAAGCCGACTTGACCAAAAAATCCCTGCGCTTCATGGATGCACCTCTCAAAAAAAAGCTGATTTGCCCTCGCTTGCACCGCTTACGCCCTTCAAGCTAAAACCGCCTGATTGCCCCGGACCTAATGTGCCTAACTTTACCACGGTTGCTGTGTGGGCGCAACCAGCATGCGCCCTAGGACGTGTTGTAGCGGCGAGTTCACCTCGCCACGTGGCGGCGTAAAGCCGCCGCTACATCAAACTGACCCAATACCGCACGGCTCACCGCCAGGTGCTGGCGTTAAGGCCAGCGCTGCGGGTTGCCTGTGATACCTAGCCGGCTCACCATACAAACGAAGCTGAGCGTGTGTCGTCCCTTGCTCAGAGAGAACCAGCCGAGGGGTCGGTCGTCGGCAACGGACACTTCGGGAAGATAGTTGTAAAAGACCTCAGGACCGGGCGCCGAAACTTCCTGGCGCCTGCGCCGAAGCGGCTCCGGCAACGAACAAAAGAATAACAATCAGCACTGATTCCATAATGGTCCTCCCTCCTTGCCAGACGAGCCCTTGCTTTGCGAAACTAATCAGTCCCATAATTTGACCGTCTCCGGTTGTGAATCAAGTCAGCAAAGGGGGTCTCCAATGCCGCGCAATAACTCAACACGTTCACACAACCCCTTGGGCAGAATCTCGCGTCGTGGCTTCCTGGGGGGTACTACGGCTTTAGCTTTGATGAAGGTGCCGCGCGCCTTGGCGAGAGGTCAGGCGAATTCGTCGAACGGGTCAATCCTGGCTTATGTCGGCACTTACAGTTCACCGCAGGGCCCCGAAGGAAGCACAGGGAATGGCAAGGGCATTTACCTGTTTCAAATGGACCCAGCAACGGGGGCCCTGTCGCAACTCGCGCTTTTCGCGGATGACTCGAACCCGTCCTGGCTTGCTTTCGATCCCTCCAGGACGCATTTGTACGCCTCGAACGAGACGGAAACTTTTCAGGGCGCCAACTGCGGCTCGGTGAGTGCTTTCTCGGTCAATCGCTCGAATGGGCATCTCACGCCGCTCAATACTGTCAGCTCACAAGGGACCGGGCCAACCCACCTAAGCGTCCACCCTTCCGGCAAATACATATTGGTAGCCAATTACGCCGGGGGGAAGGTGGCCGTACTCCCTATCCGGCCGAATGGTGAGTTGGGCTCCGCCACCGACGTCAAAGCAGATGTGGGCAAGGTGGGACCAACGCGTGCGGCCAGCGCCCCTCCCGGAAGCTTTGCCATTAGCGGCCACGAGGCCCCTCACGCGCACATGATCCAGGCCGACCCCTCAGGTCGATTCGTTCTGGCAAGCGATTTAGGACTTGACCAAATTTTGATTTGGAAGTTCGATGCGCAGAAGGGCACGCTTACGCCCAATAATCCAGCCTCTGCTTCACTGCCTCCCGGGGACGGGCCCCGTCATTTCGCCTTCCACCCCAATAAGCAATGGCTGTACTCGTTGCAAGAGGAAGCCTCCACGCTGGTCTTGTTCGACTTCGACGCCACGCGGGGAACGCTGACGAGGAAGCAAATCGTCTCTACCTTGCCCAAAGGCTTCACCGGTACCAGCTTCACATCAGAGGTAATGGTTTCGCCCGATGGGAGATTCGTCTACGCTGCCAACCGGCTGCACGACACGATTGCGGTTTTCTCCATTGGACAAGAGGGCATGCTGACCTGGGTCAGGGAGGTTTGGACCAGAGGCGATTATCCCCGCAGCTTCAACATTGATCCCACGGGGGACTTTCTTTACGCGTGCAATCAGAGGAGCGACGCTGTCACTGCTTTCCGCATCAATCGAGAGACCGGTAACCTCACTTTCACTGGCCAATACACGCCGGTGGGCACCCCGTCGATCATCGTTTTCCTCTGGGGTCGTCCGTAGGGGGACGGCCTGCCGTCCCCGGCCTGTTCACATCGGCAATCGACGAGGGTAGGGCAAGCCCCGGACTTGTCCAAATTACGCACTCTTGCCGTTGGCGACAACCTGCGGCTCCGCCGCCTGACTTGCGGAAAGGCTCTGCCTTTCCGACGCACGGTGTGCGTGAACAACCTCCTCCGGTCGGCTGGGAGGCAGAGCCTCCCAGTTGGAGCGGAGGAGGACCATGGGTGCCGGACTGGCCGGAAAGCCGCAGGCCTTCCGCAAGTCGGCGCGGCAGAGCCGCCATGGTCGCCGACCTGTGCCACTAATTTGGACACGCCTGGGCAAGCCTTGCCCCTATGGACCGTGCTCGGCTAAGGCACGGAACTTCGCCCCTTGGTGGCGCGTACTTGGAGGTAATGGGGAGGTCAAGATGAAACCAATGCGATGGGATCATGCGAGTGGCCAGCATGGCCGGCTCAAGGCGGCCGCGGCAGTGGGAGTGGTCATGCTGGAATTGTTGTTTCTAGCGGCTTTGCGGTTGGGAGCACAGGACAAGAAGGATTCAGGTAAAGCCGATTCCGAAATGGACCGGAACAGCATCGGATTTATCGCCAGCAAAGAGGCGAATGCGAAGGACGTCGGCTTGCCTTTGTATCCGGGAGCGCGAGAGCATAAGGACAAGTCCGAGGACAGTCCAGCCGTCCGACTCGGCCTGTGGGGTGGGAATTCGGGTTTCAAGCTGGCCGTGCTAAAGCTCGAGTCAAACGATGCCCCTGAAAAAGTTGCGGCGTTCTATCGTAAGGCGCTGGCAAAGTACGGGAAGGTCCTGGATTGTAGCGATTCTGCAATGGCAGCGGGCGAAAAGAAGAGGGGCAACTCCCCGGACGAACCGGGGTGTAAAGATGAGCAACCGGAGAGCGGCGAGATCGTCCTGAAAGCCGGCACAAAGGAAGAGGAACATGTAGTTGGGATTAAGGTAAAGGAAGGCCTTAGCGTTTTTCAGTTGGTCTACATTGAGACGCGAGGGTCCAAAACTGAGAACTAATTCGCCGGTTCGCTCCTGCGGGACCCTGCCGACACAGATCATGCAAGCTTCTTCAGGGCGTCCAGAATCTCGCGATTTTCGGGCTGCTGTCTCAGTTCGTAAATCTTCATCCAGGCGATCTTGCCATCCTTGTCCACAATAAACACCGCGCGATCGTTGATGAAGGGTATCTGGTGTTTTGTGGGAGGAAAGATGCCATAATCCGCCGCCGTTTTGGCGTAAGGCCAGCGATCCGTAGCGAGAGGGTATCGAAGGCCGCCCAGTGACTTCTGGAACGCGATATGGCAGAACACGGTGTCGGTGCATACGCCCACGACCTGGGCGTTGAGGTCAGCAAAGCGGGTGAGGTCCGCTTGGATTGCTGACAGTTGATTCTGTCAAACAGGGGTAAAGTCAAGGGCATAGAAGCAGACCACGACGTTTTGGCCGCGATAGGCGGAAAGCTGAAACTCGCCCTGGGTGGCGCCTGTCGCCGCGCTGAGCTTGAAATCAGGTGCTGGGTCACCAATATTTAGTGCCATTTGAACCTCCCTGGATAGAATATCATTACCTGCCTCGAGGGACAGGCACTCTTGCCTGTCTCATGCCTTGATGAGCTAACCTTGGGCACAGGCAATGGTGCCTGTGCTACCCGGTTCTTGCTCCGGCGCCCGACTTAGCTTGAGGAGGGGCAACGGGAAGCTTCTCAATTCTCACTTTCGCCACACGCCGACCGTCCATCTCCGCCACGGTATATCGCCGGCCTTCGTAAACGAGGCTCTCACCGCCTTTGGGGATTACGCCCAAGAGCGAAAGGACAAACCCGGCCAGCGTTTCATATCCGGCCCCACGGGGCAGGATAATCTCGTAGTCATTCGCCAGGTCTCGGAGGTTGATCGACGCATCCATCAGGAGCACATTGCCGCTAACTTGATGAATGGCATGCTCGTCCTGGTCGTACTCGTCGCGGATTTCGCCCACGAGTTGTTCCAAAACGTCTTCCACGGTTACCAATCCAACGTAAGTGCCAAACTCATCGACAACCAGGGCCAAGTGGGAATGATGTTGCCGCGCATCCTCGAGCACCTGGCTGAGAGGCTTGGACTCGGGAACGATCATGGGTTGCCGGAGTATGGGACGCAAATCCATCGGCGCCTGAAGCGGCACGCCGCTCTTCAGGCGCTCCGAAACCACCCTCAACAGGTCCTTGGTGTAGAGAATGCCGACCACGTGATCGGGAGATCCTTCATAAATCGGCAGGCGCGAGTGTTGGTCTTTCACGATTTTGTCGAGAAGGCCCTTGAGGTCCTGGGTGAGCGGTAGACAAGTGATCCTCGTCCAGGGCACCATGATCTCCCGAACCAGGATACGATCCAGGTCAAAAACCGTGCGGATGATATCTTCTTGTTCTTCCCGGAGCAGTCCATGCTTGCGGATCGACGAGACAATAAGCTTCACTTCTTCCGAGCTGTGAAGCGGCCTGTAACCGCGCAGAGGAGAACGACCCAGGGCGCGCAAAACACTGTTCGCCATGGCCACCATAGCTCCCACTGCGTAATGGCTTAGCTTCAGGAAAACAAGCATAGGCCGGGCGACGACCAAGGAAACCATCTCTGCACGGTCATACGCCACCGCTTTCGGAACCAGTTCGCCCAGCACCATGAGAAAAACGGTGATCAGCACAAAAGCACAGGCCCCTGCTATCGAGTGGACGAGCACAGCGGAGGCATACCGGTGTAATCCAAAATTAATCAGAGGCTGAAGGGCCGCAGCGATATATCTTTCCCCAAGCCAACCCATCAGCAGGCTGACCACCGTCACGCCAAGTTGCGTGCCTGAAATAAGAGAGCCGATATCTGCCAGCAGCGACTGGACAAGACGTGCCCGGGCATCACCTTCACGCACCAGTTGCTCGATGCGTGTCCGTCTCACGCTGAGGAGCGCGTATTCGGTGCCCGCAAAAAACGCATTCAGCCCGATAAGCCCAAGGATGAGTAGACCACGCAGCAA
>Ga0187781_10002366_pt1 | contig 14379 bp, 14 predicted proteins | sample 0715_SJ02_MP02_2_FD_132447 | JGI IMG/M metagenome (GOLD analysis project Ga0187781, IMG submission 132447) | Tropical peat soil microbial communities from peatlands in Department of Meta, Colombia - 0715_SJ02_MP02_20_MG | ecosystem: Environmental > Terrestrial > Soil > Wetlands > Peat | place...
CCGAAGCGTGCGCGACGGCGGCTTCGAGAGCGCGCAGAACCGCGCCATCACCTGGCGCCATCTCCTGCAACAGACCTCGGAATGGGAAGGCACGCTCTGGGAGAAGCCGGACCTCGTCGACCGCAACCGCGATCTCGCGCTCGAAGGCCGCGCCAAGGCCAAAAGGCCGCCGCGCACGCTGCGGGCGCCCGGGAGCTACTGGGAATACAACGACGTGCGCGTCAACCGCCTGAGCCTGGCGCTGCTGCGACGGTTCGGCCGCGCGCTCCCGGAGGTGTTCAAGGCGCGGATCATGGACCCGATCGGCGCGTCGGCGAGCTGGGAGTGGCACGGCTATCGCAATTCCTTTGTCGAGATCGGCGGCCGCAAGGTGCCATCGGTCTCCGGCGGCGGCCATTGGGGCGGCGGCGTCTTCATCCATGCCGAGGACCAGGCGCGGATCGGCCTGCTGATGGCGCGGCGCGGCCGGTGGGGCGAGACGCGGCTGCTTTCCGAAGATTGGATCCGGCGCGCGACGGAGCCTTGCGCGATCAAGGCCGATTACGGCCTGCTCTGGTGGCTCAACACCGGCGGCGCCTCCTTCCCCAGCGCCTCGCCGGAGAGCTTCTTCGCCATCGGCGCCGGCGGCAACCTCACCTGGATCGATCCCGCCAACGACATCGTCGCGGTGCTGCGCTGGATCGACCCGGCGGCGGTGGACGGCTTCATCGCGCGGGCGATGGCGGCGGTGTGCTAGTGTCTGGAATCAAAAATGTCTGAGACAGCGCGCGAGATCGTCGCCCCCCACCTCACCCCAGCCCTCTCCGCCCCCCGGGTGTAAAGGCCGGAGACATGGTTGACAGGTGTTCGGAGACATACTGGACGGGTGCAGCTCGTCCCGGTAGTCCACAGGAGGGACCCGCGTAGCGGGAGGGTGAGGTGGGGCGAGTCACGGATTTGCGATAGCTGGTACTAGACAGATCCATCGAGAGTGTCATGGCCGTGCTTGTCTCGGCCCTTCAGGTGTTTCAGCACTTCGTCGAAAGACGTGGATGGAGGATGGCCGAGTCTCGGCCTTCGGCCGGCCTGGCCATGATGCGAAAAGAAGGACGTATTCGAGTCACTGCGCACACCCAATCCGACACGCTCGACGCGGAAACGATAAACCGGTATTGAGCGGGACGATGAGACCGAAGAACGACACAATCGCGCCCATTCGGGACGATGCGTCGCACCAAGCCGCGCTCGCCGAGATCGAGCGCCTTTGGGGCTCGGCGGAGCACACGCCCCAAGGCGACCGGCTCGAGGTGTTGATGACCCTTGTCGATGCCTATGAGCGGCTGCGCTGGCCGGACGAAGACGTCGATCCCGTGGATGCGATCAAGGCGCGCATGGAGAATTCCGGCAGGACCAGGAAGGATTTCGAAGAGATCGCCGGCTCATCGGGACGCGCCTCCGAAATACTGAACCGGCGCCGGCGCTTGACCCTGGCGATGGTTTGGAAGCTCGTGCGGCAATGGGACATGCCGGCCGATCTGCTGGTGCAGCCCTATGCGCTGTCGCGCCCGAAGCGGCACCGCCGACATCGGCGCCCGCGCAAGGACGCTTCGAGGGCGAGGGCGAAAGGGACGGCGGCGCGCTCGCGCCGCTGATGGCCGATTTCGACGGCGCCAGCGTCAGATCCGCGCGAGCAGCCGCGTCAACTTGTCACCCGCCACGGCGAGGTCGCCGCTGTTGTCGAGGCGATGGATCGCCGGGTCCGCGGGGAGATCGACCTCGCGGGCGAGCCGCTTGGCGATCGCCGCCCTGTCCTCGCGGCCGCGCGCGGCAAGGCGCCGCGCCAGGATCTCCGGCGCCGCGGTGATCAGCACGCCGACGGCGCCCGGATAACGATGCCGCGCATCGCCCCAGGCGGCGCGCGCGATGTTGGCGACGACGGTGAAGCCGCCGCCGAGCCAGAGATCGATCTCGCTGCCGATGCCGTAGAAGAAGCCATGGCTTTCCCAGGCGAGCGCGAAGAGGCCGGCCGCCCGGCGCGCGGCGAACTCCGCCGGGCTCAGCGCCACGTGATTCTCGCCGCCCGCCTCGGCCGGCCGCGTGATGTAGCGATGAGCGAACAGGACGCGCGCGGGATCGCTGCGGGCGCGGGCATAGGCGATGAGCGTGTCCTTGCCCGCCCCGGACGGCCCCATGACGCAGATGATACGGCCGGCCATTCGCGCCCCCGCGCGGCAAGGACACCCTCCGGAGAGATGCAAGCAAAAATCTCCTCGGCCGTCGAGCATAGCCGGGGACGCAAGAGGCGCCCAGCGCGCCCGGGGAGCGACGCCGGAAACGTCGCCGGTCTCGCCGGCCCGACGCGCTCCCGCGCCGCCTGAAGAAGCGCCCGCCCATGCCGTGAATGAGGGATAAGCGGCGGGCGACATGGACAGAGCGGGACCGGACGGCCCATAATCGCGCGTCCCGGCGCGGAACCCAGGGAGGCAGGCGGAGGATGGAGTGGACCGAGCGGCGCAAGCGGTTTCGCGGCCTTCTTGCCGGCGAGCGCTGCATCCATCCCGGCTCGGTCTTCGACCCCCTCTCCGCCCGCATCGCCGAGGCGCTGGGCTTCGAGGCCGGCATGTTCGCGGGCTCGATCGCGTCCTTCGCCGTGCTGGGCAACCCTGACCTCATCCTGCTGACGCTCACCGAATTCGCCGCGCAGGCCTATCGCATCTGCCGCGCCGGCACTCTCCCGCTGCTGGTCGATGCCGATCACGGCTACGGCAACGCGCTCAACGTCATGCGCACGGTGGAAGAGCTGGAGACGGCGGGCGTCGCCGCGCTGTCGATCGAGGACACGGCGCTGCCGGCGAGTTTCGGCGGCGCGGGCGAGATGCGGCTCATCCCGATCGAGGAGGGCGTCGGCAAGATGCGCGCAGCGCTTGCCGCGCGCCAGGACCCCGCTCTCGTCATCCTGGGCCGCACCCAGGCGATCTCGGTCACCGGCCTCGAGGACACGATCGCGCGCGCCAGGGCCTATGAAGCGGCCGGGGTCGACGGCCTCTTCTTCGTCGGGCTCAAGCAGCGCGCCGAGCTCGACGCCATCGCCGCGGCGGTGAGGCTGCCGATCGTCATCGGCGGCGGCGGCGCCGAGTTCGAGGATCTCGCCTATCTCGGCGCGCGCGGCGTCCGCGTCGCGCTGCAAGGCCACCAGCCTTTCCTGGCGGCGGTGAAGGCGGTTCACGATACGCTGAAGGCGTTGCGCGAGGGCGCGAAGCCGGCGACGCTGCCGGGCATCGCCCCGGCCGAGCTGATGAAGGCCGTCACGCGCGAGGCGCAGTACAAGCGCTGGACGGGCGCGTTCCTGTCGCCGGAGCGGGCAAAGGACGGAGAGCGGCGATGAGGCGGAGAATAGCGATCGTCGGCGCGGGCGCGGTCGGCGGCTATGCCGGATCCCACATGGCGCAGGCCGGCGAGGACGTCACTTTCATCGACCCCTGGCCCGAGCACGTCGAAGAGATGCGCCGCCACGGGTTGCGCATCACCCACGCCAAGGACGTGCCCGAATTCACCGTCCCGGTGCGGGCGCTCCACGTCACCGACGTGCAGCATCTCTCCAAGGAAGCGCCGATCGACATCGCCTTCCTCTGCATGAAATCCTACGACACGGGCTGGGCGAGCATGCTGATCCGCCCCTATCTCGCGCCCTCGGGCTACGTCGTCTCGCTGCAGAATTGCATGAACGAGGAGACGGTGGCCGGCGTCGTCGGCTGGGGCCGCACCTTGGGCTGCATCGCGAGCCGCATCACCGTGGAGCTGCGCGCGCCCGGCCACGTCCATCGCGGCGCCGGCAAAGGCGGCACGCGGCACACCGTCTTCCGCGCCGGCGAGGTCCATGGCCGCATCACGCCGCGCGCCGAGGAGGTCCGCCGCCTCGTCGCTTTCGCCGACAGCGCCAAGGTGACGGAGAACCTCTGGGGCGAGCGCTGGTCGAAGCTGGTCGCCAACGTCATGGGCAACGGCGTTTCCGCCTGCACCGGCCTCACCAGCAACGCCTGCGTCGAGAACGACGCGGTGCGGCGCTTCATGCTGCGGCTGGGCAGCGAGGCGGTCCACGTCGGCGAGGCGCTGGGCTACCGGCTGGAAGAGGTGCTGCACCTTTTGCCGGAGACGATCGCGCGCGCCGGCGAAGGCGAGGAAGCCGCCTGGCGCGAGGCGTCCGAGCGCATGCTCGCCGGGACCCGCCATCTCTCGGTCGAGCAGCGCCCGTCGATGGGCCAGGACATGGTCAAAGGCCGCCGCACCGAGATCGACTTCCTCAACGGCTTCGTCGTCGCCCGCGGCGCGGAGGCCGGCATCGCAGCCCGCGCCAACCGGGCGCTCACCGACATCGTGCACCGGGTCGAGCGCGGCGAGATCGCGCCCGATCCGCGCCACGTCGCCGATTTGCGTCTCAACTGATATCCGAAGAAGCGCCGCCGCCGCGGCGCGAGGAGGAAACCATGCAGTATCGGAGGATCTCGGCGGACTGCCATCTCGACCTGCCCTGGATGCCGCCCGATCTCTTCGTCTCCGAGGCGCCGCAGGCGCTCAAGGAGCGCATGCCCTATGTCGTCGACGGGCCGGACGGGCCGCGCTGGACGGCGCGCAACGGCGCCAATTTCGGCCTGGTCAACGGGGTCGGCCCCTCCGGCCAGAAATTCGTTCCCGGCAGCCACGCGCGCGTCGACGTCATGGCCGGAACCGGGCTTTACGAAGACGGCCGGAAAGGCATCCGCCGCGTCTCCGACCCGCATCTGCGCATCAAGGACATGGACCGCGACGGCGTCGACGCCGAAGTGATCTACGGCATCCTCGGCGCCGCCGGCCGCCTCGGCGACCGCGAGGCGGCCAACGAGATGCTGCGCATCTACAATGATTGGCTCCGGGACTTCTGCCGGCACTATCCCGAGCGCCAGATCGGCCTCGCCTGCCTGCCCTATGGCGACATCGACGCCGCGGTCAAGGAAGTGCACCGCGTCGCCAAGCTGGGCCTGCGCGGGCTCGAGCTTTCCTGCTCGTGGGACATGGAGCCGATGTGGCATCCGATGTGGGAGCCGCTCTGGCAGGCGGTCAACGAGGTGCGGCTGCCGCTCCATTTCCACACCTTCCCGGCGATGCCGCCCAGGGTGTTCGAGGAGCAGACCGGCAAGACGCGGCGCGCCGCCTTCTTCACCGTCGTCTCCGGCTTCCAGATGAACCTCGTCAACATCCTCGCGGCCTTGATGGGCGCCGCCGTGCTCGAACGCTATCCGCATCTGCGCATCGGCTTCGGCGAGAGCGGCATCGGCTGGATCCCCTATGCGCTCGACCGCATGGATTTCGAATGGGAGGACCGTTTCCAGGATCTCGGCCTCAAGATGAAGCCCAGCGACTATTGGCGCCGGCAATGCAAGGCCACCTTCCAGTTCGACCGCATCGGCACCAAGCTGATCGACGACATGGGCGTGGAATCGCTGATGTGGGGCTGCGACTATCCCCATGGCGACGGCGTCTGGCCGGAATCGACGCGCTATATCGCGGAGCAGCTCGGCCACCTGCCGGCCGAGGTCACGCGCAAGATCACCTGCGAGAACGCCGGCAAGTTCTACGGGCTGATCAACTGAGGAGCGCGGCCGGCCGCGGTCATTGGCGCGCGGCCGCGTAGGGGTAGACGAGCGCGCCGGCCTGATAGTCCGGCGGCCAGACCACGACCTCCTTGTTGCCGGCGCGGAACTGCTCGACCGAATTGTCGGCAAGGCCCTGGAACTGCACCCAGAGCACGCGCTCGCTGTCCCACTCGCCGTCCGGCCCGAACTTGACGCTGCCGGCAACGGTGGCGAAGCGGTGGCCGTGCAGGTAGGCGGCGATCTTGCCGGCATCGAGGCTGCCGCTGCCCGCCACCGCCTCGCCCAGCACCTGGGCCGCGGCATAGGAGAACACCGGGAAGGTATAGCCCAGGGGATCGGTGGCAAGGCCGGGCGCGCGCGCCTGGTATCGCCGCAGCACCGCCTCGACGCCGGGAAAATCGAGCTTGGGCAAGGGCAACCACAGCTCGTCGGTGACGATGCCGTTGAGCAGCGGCCCCAACTGCATCTTGATCGTGGCCGAGGCGAGCCCGACCATCGGCCCGCCGAACATCTTGGGCGCAAGCCCGACCTCCCTGGCGGCGCGGACCATGCCGACGGTGTCGGGCGGGTAGGCCGCGACAAAGACGACGTCGGGATTGGCCGCCTGGATCGCGCGCGCGATCGGCGCGAAATCCACCGTGCCCGGCGGATAGGCGCGGTCATAGACGACGGCGAAGCCGCTCCTCTTGGCGTTCTCGCGCGCGCCGTCGGCGGCGTTCTTGGCGAATTCCGCGTCGGCGGCGGCGATGGCGACGGTCGCGGGCTTCGGGCTCTGCGCCGCGGCGAGCGCGAAGAAACCGCGGGAAAAGGCGATCTTCGGCTCGGGCCCCGCCGAGATCATCGAGAAATAGCGCGGATAATGGAAGCTGTCGTTCACCGCCAGCGCGGTCACGGACACGTCGACCATGTCGTGCTGCATGATCACGGTAAGCGCCGGCGCCACCATGTTGGTGGCGTAGGGGCCGATGACGAGATCGACCATGTCGATGTCGATCAGCTTGGCATAGATCGCCGGCACGTTGGCGGGATTGCTCTGATCGTCGTAATAGACGAACTCCACCGGCCGGCCGAGCAGCCCGCCCCTGGCGTTGACGTCCTCGCGCCAGATCTCGAAGCCGGCGAGCACCTGCTTGCCGTTGCCGGCGAGCCCGCCGGTGAGCGCCATGCTGAAGCCGATGCGGATCGGTTCCGCCGCCGGCGCCGCCCCCGCAGCGGCGAGCCACAGCATCGCCAGCGCGATGCCAACCATCCCCTTCATCCCGCCCTCTCCCGGTAGCGTTCCTCTTCCGCCTGACCGCGGCGCGTTGGCGGAAGGGTCGCGCGGTTCGCGGCGTTAGGCAAGCGCGCCGCGCTCCCTTTCCATCGCGCCGCCGGCCTCCGCCCCCAAAGGGGGCAAGGGTCATTGCGGTTGCAAGCAGCTCACGGCTTGCCCAGCAGCGCCTGGCGGAAGCGCAGGCGCTCCAGCGCGGGATCGAGGCTGCGCTTGTGGCTCGGCGGGTCGGTCGGCTTCACCCGCAGCAGCACGAAAGCGGTGCCGTTGCCGTCGCGGATGAGCCGCGCGCCGTCGGCGATCTCGTCCGCGCGCGCGACGGTGCGCGTGCGCTTGATGCCGGCGCCTTGCGCCATCTTCTCGAGGTCGACGCCGAGGCTGGTGTGGCTCTTCTGATAGCCGGTCTCGCCGTAATGGCCGTTGTCGACGCAGATCAGCGCGAGATTGTGCGGGTCGAGCACGGCGATGGTGGCGAGCGCGCCGACATTCATCAGCAGCTCGCCGTCGCCGGTGATCACCAGCACGCGCCGGTCGGGCCGGGCGAGCGCGAGCCCCAGCCCCATCGCCGCCGCCCCGCCCATGGCGCCGGCAAGCGTGTAGGCATGGGCGCCGTCGCGCGTCAGGTGAGCGATCTCGCGCGCCGTGCCGGCGAGCCCGGCGATGATCAGGAAATCCTCGTGCCGCCCGATCAGCGCCGGCACCGCCTCGCGGCGGTCGAGCACGAAATCGGGCGCCGCCGCCCGCGCCATGCCGTGTGCCTGTTGCGCCGCCACGCCCCTCCTCCGTCAAAACGGCTTCGCGCCGATCAGCTTCTGGGTCAGCAGCACGGCCACCGCGTTTCCCGCCTGGAACGCCATGGTGAGCGCCGCGCTCGCGGCCGGCGCCACCTCCTCCGGCCGCTCGACGCGCAGGCAGATGACGCCCATCGCCTCCAGCACCGTCTCGACCGCCTGTCCCATCGGGTATTGCCAGGGATTGCCCTCGCCGTAATCGCCGCGCATGCTGACCAGCGTCAGGAAGGGAAACCGCCCGCCCTTGATCAGCGACAGCATGTTGATGCAATTGCCGACGCCGCTCGACTGCATCAGCAGGACGCTGCGCGCGCCGCCGAGATCGGCGCCGGCCGCCAGCGCCACGCCCTCCTCCTCGGTGGTGAGCGCGATCGATTGCGCCGCGGGATCGGCCAGCGAGCGATCGATCAGCACGCGATGGCCGGCATCCGGCACATAGGCGAATTGCGTCACGCCCTGGCGGCGCAGCAGGTCGTAAAGCTCGTTCTGCCAAGCCGGCGCCGTATCGTCCATGGCTCTGCTGCGCCCCTTCCCCGGGCCGCCGGCGCGATCCGCGCTGTTTATGGCGGCCGGCCCTGGTAGTATACATCGAGCCGCCGTCGCCGCGCCTCATCGCCGAGGCCCGGCGACCCCCAAGACGCGCCAAAGGAGCGCCGACAATGACATCGTTGCTGCGCCTGCTGGCCATCGGCGCCCTTCTCCTGCCCGCCCTCGCGGCGGAGGCTCGCGAGGTCAAGGAGTTCGACCTGGAAGCCGCGGCGCAAAAGCACTGCCCGAAGGACGCCGTCGTCTGGTCCAACGTCAAGGGCGGCGGCATCTTCCACGTCAAGGGCTCGAAGCTCTACGGCAAGACCACCGATGGCGGCTATCTCTGCCGCAAAGAGGCCGAGAACGCCGGCTGGAAAGAATACGAGAACGACCAGCCGCCGCAGCGCTAGGCGCCGGCGGCGACTTATACCGAGTCGAAGGCGAGCCGCTTCACCTTGTCCATGTTCACGCCCTCGATGCGCAGGAGGCGCGTCGGGCCGGCGCGGCGCGGCGCGTGCAGGTCGCCTTCGTTATAGAGATGCGCCATGCCCGGCACGAGCCGATAGGTCTTGACGCGCCGCGCCTTGCCGGGCCTGCCCTCTTGCGCCGGCTCGACCAGGGCGAAATCGCTCATCTCGGTCTCGCCGCGCGCCTGGCCATAGATCGCCCAGGACGGCCCGTGATCATGCGGCCGGCTGTCGCGCGCGCCGGCATAGACATGGGCGAGGATGCAGAAGCCGAGCTCGGGATCCTCGTAGAGCACCTTGCGCTCGCCCGTCGCCTCGGTGAGGTGGCGAGCGATGAACGCTTCGTCCTGGAGCACCTCCCGCACCAGCCGGCACAGCTTCTCCCGCCCGCCGGGACCGGGATCGGCGGTGAGCAGCCGGCGGCACTCCGCGGCGAACCCTTCGATCGTATAGCCCATGGCGCCTCCCCCTGTTCTCGCCGACGATATCGCCGCGATGCCGGCAAGGCAACGCGCCGGCCTTTACGCCTCTTGACGAGGCGGCCGGGATCGATGATCCGCACGCGCAGAATCCCCACCTCTCCGTCCCTGGGGTGTGGCGGAGAGGTGGGGGATGTCGCGATGCCCACCGGCATTCGCCAACGCCGTCCGACCGACCCACCTCATCCTAAATCCTTCTCCGCCCTGAAGGGCGGAGAAGGACTTTCGGCATCACCATCGGCACCTGCGCGTGCGACCGCCGCGCGTCAGGCGAGCGCGGCGTAGACGGCGCTTTCGAACTTGCCGTAGAGGTCGAGTACCTTGGCATCGGCAAAGGGCACGAGTTGCGTCATGATGACGCCGGCGATGCGCTTTGCCGGATCGATCCAGAAATAGGTATTGCCGAGGCCGGCCCAGGTGAGGCTGCCGGCGCTGCGCCCGCCGGGCACCCGCTCGGTGTTGATCATGAAGCCCAGCCCCCATTTCTTGACCATGCCAGGGAAGAACTCGGCGTCGTTCGAATAGGGCGGTATCGCGGTCTTGAGCAGGCGGACGTTGATCGCGCCCATCTGGTTCTCCGACATCGCCCGCACCGTCTCGGGCTTCAGCACCTGCCGGCCGTTGGCGCCGCCGCCGTTGAGGATCATGCGCTCGAAGGCAAGGTAGTCGCCGGCGGTGCCATAGAGCCCGCCACCGCCCATCTGGAACTCCGGCTCCTGCGGGATCTCGAAGGGCATCGGCTCGAGGCTGCCGTCGGCCTGGCGGGCGTGCATGCCGACCAGCCGCGCGCGGTGGCGGTCGGCGAGCTTGAAGGCGGTATCCTTCATGCCCAGCGGCTCGAACAGATTCGCCTCGAAATAGGCGCCGAGCGTCTGGCCGCTCGCCGCCTCCACCGCCTTGCCGATCCAGTCGATGTTGATGCCGTACTCCCACTGGTCGCCGGGATCGAAGGTGAGCGGCATGGTGAGCGCCACGTTCTGGCAGGAGATGATGCCGGGAATGCCGGTCTTCTCCTCATAGCGCAGCAAATTCTGGTTCCAGATGTCGTAGCCGAAGCCGGCGGTGTGCGTCATGAGATGGCGCAGAGTGATGGGCCGCCTGGCCGGCCGCAGCCGGGGCTCGCCGGCGGCGTCGAAGCCTTCCAGCACCTGCGGCGAGGCCAGCGCCGGCAGCACCTCGGCGATCGGCCGGTCGAGCGCGAGCTTGTCGCGCTCGACGAGCTGCATCGCCGCGGTCGAGGTGATCGCCTTGGTCATCGAGGCGATCCAGAATACGGAATCCGCGGTCATCGCCGGCCCCTCCGGCAGCGCCCTCTTGCCGAAGGCGCCCTCATAAGCGGTACCGTCCGCCGTCGCCGCCAGGGCGACGACCCCCGGCACGTCGCCGCTCTCGGTTGCGCTGCGCAATACCGCGTCGATCTTCGGCAATGCCGTCATGGCGAACCTCCCGTGTTCGGTTTTGTGCCCATGATCTTCCGCCCCTCGCGCGCGGAACGCAACGACGCCGATGTCTCCTTGCGAACCGATGACGGCAGACCGGAGCATGGTTGAGGCGGCCCGGCGCTTCGGGCAGACTGCGCGCCCGTGGAGACCTCGCTCTATCTTCCGGTCAAGCGCTTCCTCGAGAAGCTCGGCTTCGCCGTCAAGGGCGAGATCTGCGGCTGCGACGTGGTGGCGGTGCGCGACGGCGCGCCGCCGCTGCTGGTGATCACCGAGCTGAAGCTCGCCTTCAACTTGGAGCTGGTGCTGCAAGGCGTCGACCGCGCCGCCGCTTGCGATGAGATCTGGCTTGCGGTGCGCAGCTCGACGCGCGGGCGCGAGAACGACCCGCGCTCGCGCAAGCTCTGCCGCCTCTTGGGCTTCGGCCTCCTCGGCGTCACCCGCCGCGGCCGGGTCGACGTCCTGGTCGAGCCGAGGCCGTGGCGGCCGCGGCGCGACCCCAAGCGCCGCTCCGCGCTCGCCGACGAGCATCGCCGCCGCCAAGGCGATCCCGTCAAGGGCGGCGGGCGCGGCCAGCCGATCATGACCGCCTATCGCCAGCAGGCGCTCGCCTGCGCGCAAGCGCTCACGGAAGGCCCGCGCCGCGTGCGGGAAGTAAAGGAATCCGTCCCCGACGCGCCCAAAATCCTGCTGCACAACGTCTATGGCTGGTTCACCCGCGTCGAGCGCGGCGTCTACGCGCTGGCGGAGCCGGGGAAGGCGGCGCTGCTGCGCTGGCCGCAGGTGGGGTAAGGGGGTGACGAGTCTCGGCAGCTTCGCGGTACTTCTCGGAAATAAGTCAGGCAGCCAAAGTCTGTATTGTGCCAATCTATGACATATGTAACGATGATATGGTGCTCGGCAATAAGCCGACTGTAGGGCTCGGTTAGTAACGGCACCTGTTTATGAGTACACATAGCCGCTAACGCCCTCTCCAGATCTCATCCGCCTGCGCATCTGCCTGGGGCGGATCGCTGACGACATTCATCGCAAGTAGAGCCAGAGCGATCGTTGCCCGGGCGATCGCCGCACCCGCGCCCTCCGGCTGCCGCCCGCACCATGTCTCGACGAGATCGCCAGGCCTCGCAACGGCAATCTCCGGCCGCGGCGGCAGCAGCAGCGTGCTCTCCCCCGCTTCGCGGGCGTAGAGATGGGCGGTCACCGGCTTTGCCGGGTTTCGCTCGGCCTCGCCGCCGCCGCCTTTGACGACAAGGAGACGCGGCCGGCCGAGCCGCGCGGCGGCGGCAAGATGCAGCGCGATGTAAGGCGGATGAAAGACGCCGTCGATGCCGGCGGCGGCGTCGAAGGGATCGAGCAACCGCGCCACCGTGTTGATGGGCGAGCGCAATCCGAGCAGCCGGCGCAGCCCGAGCAGGCGGTCGAGCCGCGGATGAAACGCCGCGAGCGGCAGATAGGCAAAGCCGGTGCGCGACAAATGCTGCGCCGCCTCGTCACGGTCGCGCGCGATGGGCATGCCGAGCGCGGCGAGCGCCTCCGCCACCGGCGTCCCCGCGGAGAACTCGTTGGAGCCGTGCATCAGGATGCGATGGCCGGCGCGCGCCAGCGCCAACGCGGCGAGCAGGAACCAGGGAGCGCCGCGGGTCTTGCCGGCGCCGTAGGAGGGCCAGTCGAGATCGACGGCAACGCGATCGACGGCGGCCGGCGGCATCGCGGCGCGCGCCGCCTCGATGAGGCCGGCGATTTCCTCGGGATCCTCGCCGCGATAGCGCAGCAGCATCAGGAACGCGCCCACCTGATGCGGATCGGCCTCGCCGGCGAGGATCATGGCGAGCGCGTCGCGCGCCTCCGCGCGGGTGAGCGCCCGCGACCGTCCGGGGCCGCGGCCGAGCGTCCGCACAAACGCCGCGAAGCGATGCTCGTCCGGCGGCTCGGCAGTCTCAGGCGGCACCGCGGTGCGGGGCGCGCCTTTCAAGCGGATTGGATCGTTCATCCCGGTCATTCTCGCCAAAGCGAGACCCCAGGGCAAACCAGGGGCGGCGGTTTCCCGGCCGCTGCCGTTGCGGAGCGCCCGCGATGCCGGCGCCGGCAAGGCGAACGATGCGCGCGCCCTGCCGCGCCTGCCGAAAAGCAGAAAGCGGGGCTGTCCCGTCGCCGCCGGCGTCGAGCGCGACGCGGCGCGCCTCGCGCCGGGCAAGATCGATGATCGCCGGCGCGACGCCGTCGTCATAGAGCACGAGGTCGGCGCGCTGCAGCGCGCGCAGCGCCTTCAGCGGCAGGAGATCGGGATCGCCTTCGGCCGCGTCGATCCAGACGATCTCGCCGCGCGGCGGTGCAGGCGCACCGGCGATGCGGCGCTCGATCAGCGCCTCGGCCTCGGCCGCCGCCTCGCCGCGCAGGATCGCCGCCGCCTCCGGCCCGTCGAGCACAGCGTCCCAGAAGCGCCGCCGTTCCGCCCGGCCGGCAAGAGCCGCGGCGACGCGGCGGCGCCAGCGCCCGCAGAACGTCGCCAGCGCGCCATAGGCCGGCGGGATCGCGATCTCGATCCGGGCGCGCAGGTCGCGCGCCAGCGCCGGCGCGGCGCCGCCGGTCGCGATGGCGATCGCGACGGGGCCGCGCTCGACGATGGCGGGGGTGGCGAAATCGCTGAGCGAGGGCCGGTCGATGCAGTTGACGAGCACGAAGCGACGCCGCGCCTCCGCCGCGACCGCGGCGGCGGCGGCCGCATCCTCGAGCGCGACGTAGCACAAGCGCGCGCCGTCGAGATCGCCCGGCGAAAAATCGCGCGCGAAGACCTCGGCGCCGGCCGCTTGCGCCAGCGCCGCAAGCTCGCCGCCGGGCGCGGCGCCCACGACGCGCAACGCAGCGCCGCAGCGCTGCAAGGCGCGGAGCTTCGCCGTGGCGGTGGCGACGTCGCCGACGATCAGGACCCTCTCGCCCGCAAGGTCGAGAAAGACCGGGAAGAGAGCGGGAGCCTCACTCGGCGGCGGCGTGGACATCGCGCAGGATCTCCTTCAGCTCCGGAAGGCAGGAGCCGCAATTGGTGCCGGCGCCCAGCCGCGCGCCGATGGCGGCGACGTCGCCGAGGCGCTCGGCAGCGATCGCCCGCTCCAGCGTCGGGAGATCGACGCGGAAACAGGCGCAGACGACCCTGCCGCCCGCGGCGATGCGGCTCGGAATGGCGCCGCCGCCGGCAAGCAGGCCCGGGCGCCGGTCGTCGGCGATCGCCGTGCCGAGCAGCGGCAGCAGCCCTTCGGGGCGCGGCAACGGCGCGGCGCCCGACGCGAGAAAGAGGCAGGCATCGAGCTGGCCGGCGACGAGGCTTGCGATGCGCCAGATGCCGCGGCCGGGATCGCTCAGCTCCACCGTCTCGGCCGCGGGCGGAGCGGCAAGAAGACGCATGACGAGCGCACTCAGCCCGGCGCCGTCGGGCAGCGCTTCCGTCCCGGCAAGCTCGATTGCCTCGCCCGCGGCAAGGCGGGCGCGCGCCCAATAAAGCGCTTCCGTCTTGCGTATGCGGGACCGCCCGAGGAGCAGCCCGCGCCAGCGGACGGCGACCTTCTCGACGCGAACCGCGGTCGCCTTCAGCTCCGGCTGACCGGAGAGGGGATCGCAGGCGGCGGCGACCACCGTGGCGATCGGCCCCGAAGAGGCGAAGGCCTCGGTCCAATGCATGGCCGCGAAGATCTCGCCGGGGCGCTGCCCGGGATCGAGCGCGGCGCGCAGCAGGACGCTGCCATCCGCGCTCGCGACGCGAAGGAGATCGCCCTCGGCGATGCCGAGGCGGCCGGCGTCCCGC
>Ga0187781_10002367_pt1 | contig 14374 bp, 10 predicted proteins | sample 0715_SJ02_MP02_2_FD_132447 | JGI IMG/M metagenome (GOLD analysis project Ga0187781, IMG submission 132447) | Tropical peat soil microbial communities from peatlands in Department of Meta, Colombia - 0715_SJ02_MP02_20_MG | ecosystem: Environmental > Terrestrial > Soil > Wetlands > Peat | place...
CATTGCGCTGGGAGGCCTGTTCTTTGCGCTGGACCTGGCGCTGTACAACACGTCCATCCTGAAGACGAGCGCCGCCAATGCGACGCTGCTGGGCAACAACACGCCGATCGTGGTGGGACTTTTGAGTTGGCTGGTTTTTCGAAAGAGGCCCGCAGCGGCGTTTTGGCTTGGCTTGTTGCTGGCTTTGGCCGGAACCGTGGTCATTCTTTGGGCGGACCTGGGCAAGTTGACGCGCTTCGGTGTAGGGGATTTCATGGCCCTTGGCGCGGCGGGCTGCTTTGCCGTCTATTTGCTCGCTACGGAGCGGGTAAGAACTTCGACGAGCACCCTCGGATTCTTAAGACTGGCGATGATTTCCAGCACTGTGGCTCTCCTCCTGATGAATCTGGCGATGGGGGTCTCCTTGCGAGTGCCGCATGGAAGAACTCTGTGGGCAGTGCTGGGACTGGGGTTGATCTCGCAGTTGGGTGGCTACCTGGCACTGACGTACGCGCTGGGACACTTGCCCGCAACGATCACTTCCGTGAGCTTACTGACACAAGGACCGCTGACTGCGGTGATGGCCGCACTCCTTCTAGGCGAGCCGCTCACCTGGCCGCAAATTGTTGGCGGGGCGTTAGTGCTCTCGGGAGTCGGACTGGCACACCGGAAGCGGCATCCTGAGGAAGAAGCAAATATCTAGCCGCAGCGGACGCAGAATTCTATTCGAGCGCGAGAATTTCGATGTTGTTCCCTGCCGGATCTTTCAGATAAACGGATCGAGTGCCATCGCGGTGCTTTTGCGGTTTGCCATAGTCCGCCGGGTCGCCAAGCAGCGCGATGTGTGGCGGGTGTTGCTCGGGCAAAACAAACGCGAGACTGACGTTTGCGAATTGGATGATGGCCCAGGTTTCATCCTGATAGGCGACGCGACAATCGAAATGGCTGGTGTACCAGTCCACGGTCTCCTTCACGTTGGAAACCGCGACGGCCACGTGATGCAAGGTATCGAGTTTTGGAGCTGCTTGAACTTCTGCCATGACGCACAACTCGCTTTCCCGGACTCAAAAGTAAACCGTTTGGAGGCAGCCACGCCGCCTCTACCAGTCTAAGTGCGAGCCTAAGGCTTGCCAAGTTGATCCCCACGAAGCTCCTTGCCAGCCGTGCTCAGGTGGGTAAAACTGGGGACGCTTTCTGTGTCCGCCCACCTTCTAGTCCGAGGAACTGCCATGCGTATATTCCAATATGTGTTGTTGGCGACTTTGGTGTCCGCGCCCCTGACATGCGTAGCGCAGGACCAACAGCCCGCGCAATCCGCGGTCAATGCAAATCAGGACGGCCAGCGAGAGCAAAAGACGCGGCCTACCATCGGAGTTGCACTCGAAGGTGGAGGCGCTCTCGGTGAAGCCCACATTGGCGTGCTGAAGTGGTTTGAGGAACACCACATCCCGGTGGACTACATTGCGGGCACCAGCATGGGCGGGTTGGTGGGAGGGCTGTACGCTACAGGGAAGTCCTCCGATCAGTTGCGAGACATTCTGAAAACGGCCGATTGGCCTTTGCTGCTGGGAGGCGAGACGCCCTACCAGGACTTGTCTTTCCGAAGAAAAGAAGATGCACGCCAGATCCCTAACGCAATTCAAGTCGGCTTGAAGCACGGGGCCACACTACCGCCGGGACTGAATTCCGGCCACCAGGTGAATTTAATGATCGACCGGGAGACGCTGCCCTATTCCTCGGTTCACTCGTTTGACGATCTACCTATTCCCTTCCGTTGCGTTTCTACCGAGATTGTCTCAGGAAAGCCGTACGTCTTTCAGAACGGCTCGCTCTCTGACGCCATGCGCGCAACCATGTCCATTCCAGGGGTGTTTGCTCCAGTGCGGCGAAGCAACCAGATCTTTGTAGATGGGGGATTGGTCGACAACCTCCCCACAGACGTAGTGCGGAAGATGGGAGCGGAAGTAGTTATTGCCGTACACCTGCAGATCTCCACCGTTGCAGCGGATCAAATACAGTCAGCTTTCAGCATTCTAGGGCGGTCCGTGGAACTGGTGATTGCGGAAACAGAAATTCGAGGAATGGCGGGCGCCGACCTGGTGGTAAAGGCGAACGTGGAAAAATACACCACGATGGACTATGAGAAGGTCGACGAATTGATCAAGATCGGATATGAAGCAGCCGCGGAAAAAGCCCAGATTCTCAAAGCGTATCAGCTCGATGATCAGGCCTGGGCAGAGTATCTACGGGAAAAGGACTCACGCATCCGGACGAAAATCGGTGTGCCCCAGTTCTTGAAGGTCGAGGGGGTTAGCGGCGATGCCGCGGTCAACGTGGCCAAGTTTCTCTCTCCGCTCGTTGGGAAACCTATCGATGAAAAAAATCTCGAACATTTACTCACGCGCCTGACGGGAGTCGGCAGGTATGACAGCGTCACCTACGACTTGATCCATGAGGGTGACAAAGACGGACTGCTCATTCACGTCCATGAAAAGAGTTACGCACCCCCCACGCTCCGGCCGGGGGTCGTTATTGACGGCACACAGCCGGATAACGTGACCTTTACCTTTGGAGCGAGGCTTACCTTCATGGATGTCGCGGGCTTCCGGTCGGAATGGCGAACAGACTTCCAGTTTGGAGAAACCTACGGCATCGCCTCCGATTTGTACCGGCCCTTCGAACCTATGGGAAGGTGGTTCGTAGATCCGTTCGTGGATGCCAGCGAAAACACGTTCCTGATCTATAAGAAGAACAATCCTCGTGCAGACTACCGAATCAGCAACGTCCAAGGAGGAGCGGATATCGGCTACGCCATCAGCCATTTCAGCGAGATTCGAGTAGGATATGGCGTCGGCTACCTAGATGAATACCTCCGCCTGGGGACGCCCGATTTCACGTCCTTGGACGGCCGGACTGGCGGGCTGCGTGCCCGCTACGTGCTTGATCACACGAATGATCCGGTCATCCCCACCAAGGGCTACTACGTCCAATCGAATTTCTACTACTACGACACTTCTCCCGGGGCGACGGAGGCGTTCCCGTCTCTCAGCGCCACGCTTCAGTACTTCCAGCCGTTCCACCAAGATTCCCTTTTTCTTATCGGGTCAGGAGGCTCGACCTTCGGGTACAACAAGACGGGCGATCCTCAGTTTTTCCTTGGCGGCGTAGGCCGGCTGAGCGCGTATGGCTTGAACGAACTGCTGGGCAACCAGTATTTCGTCGGCAGGGTAGGCTATCTCCGCGAGATCGCTTCGCTTCCTCCCTTTGTTGGAAAGGCTGTGTATCTCATCGGTTATGGCGAAGTCGGCAAAATGTACGACGATCCTTTTGGGGCGCCGCGCCTTTCCGGAGACGGAGCTGCCGGTTTGATTGCAAACACCGCTTTCGGGCCGGTCTTCATCGGTGGAAGCGTAGGCGATACAGGCCATCACAAGTGGTTTTTCCAGTTAGGGCGAGTTTTCTGAACATTCATCTGCGAGTAACAATTTATAACTATAAGAGTGGCTCCGAACGCGCTAACCGGGTACGTCTCCGCCCGTTCCTGAAAGGATCACTATGGCCACTGCTGCCCCGGCACCTGCTTCCGCGAGTGCTTCCTCTCATGTGATTGCAGAAAAGTTGAGTAAAGGTCCGAGCCGTATCGGAACTCTAGTCTTCGGATTGGTCCTGATCGCCGGGCTGGTCTTTATTGGAACGAGCATCGCAAAAGACATGAGCGATGTGATTCTGGGATCGGCTTGGCCGTACCTATTGCTGGGCTTGGCATTACTGGTTGCCTTAGGGTTTGAGTTTGTGAATGGATTCCACGACACCGCAAACGCGGTCGCCACCGTAATTTACACCCACTCGCTCGACCCGAATATTGCGGTCGTTTGGTCAGGATTCTGGAACTTTCTGGGAGTCGTAACCTCCACCGGGGCTGTCGCCTTTGGCATCGTGTCCCTGCTGCCGGTGGAATTGATCCTGCAAGTAGGTAGCGGCGCCGGCTTTGCCATGGTGTTCGCTCTGTTGATCGCGGCGATCCTATGGAATCTCGGAACTTGGTGGTTTGGGCTGCCTGCTTCCAGTTCTCATACGCTTATTGGATCCATCATCGGTGTTGGCATTGCCAATCAGCTCATGAGCGTTGCCAGCGGAACGAGCGGGGTCGATTGGGCGCAGGCCTTGAACATCGGGAAGTCCCTGCTCTTATCGCCTATTTTCGGCTTCCTAATGGCCTCACTTCTTTTCGTCACCGTGAAGGCCATCATCAAGGATAAGAGACTGTATGAAGCTCCCGAAGGCACGGAGCCACCTCCGTTCTGGATTCGAGGCCTGTTGATTCTGACGTGCACCGGTGTGAGCTTCTTCCACGGTTCAAACGACGGGCAAAAGGGCATGGGCCTGATCATGCTGATTCTGATCGGCACGGTTCCTACGACCTATGCGTTGAACCATGCCGTGACCGCGCGACAATCCGAGGATTTCGTGGCTGTTTCGCGCCAGGCCGCAGACACACTTGGGAAGTACGTCGATAGCGCCGCTGTGATTGGCGATCCTCGCGATGACGTGACGGATTACGTCCGTACAAAACAGTTCAAACCCACCACAATGCTGGCTCTTCGCGTCCTGGTCAACGATATCGGCACGGAAATGTCTCAGTTCAAAGAACTGGCGAAGGTCCCCCGGACGCAAGTACGCAACTTCCGCAACGATATGTACCTGGTCAGTGAGGCGCTGCGATTGATGCAGAAATCCGGCAAGCCCGCACTGGCGGCGGCAGACGTGGCGGTGCTGAAGAACTACAAAGGCCATATTGACCATGCAACGCGCTTCATTCCCTTGTGGGTGAAGGTGGCGGTCGCACTGGCATTGGGATTGGGAACCATGGTCGGCTGGAAGCGGATTGTGATTACCGTCGGCGAGAAAATCGGCAAGTCGCACCTCACTTACGCACAAGGAGCCGCCGCGGAGATTACCGCCATGGCAACGATCGGGGCAGCCGATGGGTTGGGCTTGCCCGTCAGTACCACGCACGTGTTGTCGTCTGGCGTGGCGGGAACGATGATGGCCAATCAGTCCGGCTTGCAGATGAGCACCGTGCGCAATCTCGCTCTCGCCTGGGTTCTCACCCTGCCGGCCGCCATGATGCTTTCCGGGCTGCTGTTCTGCTTCTTGCGGAGTGTTGTGTTTAAGGGCTAGCCTGTCGCGGCAAAACGGCTGGCGCCTCGTGCCAGGCCACGCCTTGCTGTTGCAGAAGGCGAATTGCATAACGAATCGGAACGGCAGCACCGACGCCACCGCCCGATTGCTTCGCCGCTAGCGAAGCGGCGTTGACCCGCAACCAACGGCCTTCGACCAGCCCAACCACAGCCTGGGAATCGGCGCTAACTACGGGGGCGCCGCTGTCTCCTAACAACACCTCATGGCCAAAGAGGAGCAATTCCGTTTCTGGCGCATCCCTTTCGAGCCGGGAGGATTCGTAGTCCAGCACCTGACCCGCGGGGCGATCCTCCACAAACGCATCGAACGTGTGCGGGTCCTTCAAGCGAGAAGGACGTAGCGCGGCAGCCAGAACCGATTGTCCCGGTGTTGGCTGCCCGTTGGCCAGGGGCAAGAATCTGACCTGGTATTTGCCTTCAAATGGATTTGGCGTGGCTTGCAGGAGTGCAACGTCATGGTCCTTGTCCATGGCGATCACAGCGGCCTTCAAGAAGCGGGGCGGCGCCATGGGCAGCCGTAGCACGATGTACGCCTGAGAGTCCGTCAGTTGGCTGAGAACATGGGCTGCCGTCAGCAGGTAGCCGTCCCGATTGATGAAAAATCCGTTGCCGTAGAACAGGTAGTGGAAACCTCTCTGTGAGGGAGACTGGTCCAGTGGGTAGACAATCGGGCAAATGGCGAAAGAAAGCACATCATCGGAGGAGATGACAGGTCGATCCTCGGCCGTGGCGAGCAGCAATGGCCCGCAGACAAGCGCCACGGCGGCCAGAAGGCCCCAAAAGGTGTTCCGGGGGATGTTCATTCTGACGTTAGGATAGCGCTGCTGGAATGCCGCGCAATTGGCCTTAGGGACAGTGTTTGCGGGCACGGCAGGGGCGAAGTTCTATTTCAGTGTGACTTCGTGTTGCTTTAGGTCCTAGATGATGTCGTCAATTTATGACGTGTAGATTTGCTTCCCAACACGGCCTTACCCCTAGAAGAACCGCTGCAGCCCCGCAGGCATCGCGAACCTCACAGAGGAAACGACAACCCCAAGACCCAGGTTCCTACATCGAACCTGGGGCACCCCACAGTTGCTTTCACTCACGAAAAGTCTTGACTTTCGCTTTTTCTTCGCCTAAAGTCAGGCCTGGTAGAGGAAACGGGAACGGGTGGCTTCGGCTCCATTGCCTTTGGGCTTTCCCGAGCCGGATGCCACCCGTTAAAACTACGGCAAATTTCTCTTCCCTGCCAGGAGCGGCCATGGACGCCTGTGTCGAAAGCGTAGCCTCCGTAGGAATTGATCCTGTAGCGCAGGGCGAGTTTGCACGCCGTAGCCTTGGCGTAAGCGTGAGCCCTGCGGGTTTTCCCTGGGCGGAACAGAGTGGTGAGTGGCCCTTCGACTGCGCTCAGGACAAGCGAGTGGCGAGTGATGAGTTTCCGGAAGAAGAAGAGGGCAGCAACGCCATTACGCCGGCACAGGCGGAAGAAGCTGCGCAACACGAGCGGGCGGACCGCTTCGGAAGGCGGTCCCTGCAAGAGGATGCAGGAACGGCCCCGCTAGGAATTGGGATGGAAGACGGGGCTCACCACTCACCGTTTGCCACTCGCCAGTTTCTTTCCAACTGGCTGGGCTTGGGGAAGTCACGTGCGGCAAAGGAAACGCCGCACATCGTACACGTCGACGTGGATGCGTTCTTCGCTTCGGTGGAGCAGGTGCTGAATCCAAAGCTGCGCGGCAAGCCCGTGCTGGTGGGCCGCGGCGTAGTGGCTTCGGCAAGCTACGAAGCGAAGTTCCACGGCGTGAAGACGGCCATGAGCTTTCGCGATGCGCTGCGCATCTGCCCGAAGGCGATTGTCGTCCCCGGGCAATACGAGCACTATGCGGATTTCGCCGAACGCGTGCGGGGCATTTTGGAAACCTACACTCCAGCGGTGGAAACGGCGGCGCTGGATGACTTTTATCTCGATTTTGCCGGGACAGAGCGACTGTATCCCGATTTCGAAGCGACACTGCGACGGCTCCAGGCGGAAATCCTGGGCCGGACGGGCTTGAGTGTTTCCGTAGGTGCCGGGCGCACGAAGGTGGTGGCGTCGATTGCGTCGCGACTGGAGCGTCCGCGTGGATTCCGCATCGTGGCGCCGGGCACGGAGGAAGATTTTCTGACGCCGCTGACCGTGGAGAAACTGCACGGCATCGGGCATATTCACGCGGGGACGCTGGCGGAGCGCGGCGTCTCCACGATTGGGCAACTGCGGCAGATCCCAAAACCAGTGCTGGTGGCGACATTCGGGGAGGCGATTGGCCAACAGATCTGGGAACGCGCGCGGGGGCTGGATGGACGTGAGGTGCTGCTGCCATCCACGCCCAAGTCGATTTCGCGCGAAACCACCATCGAGGGCGGCACCATTGACACCGAATTTCTTGACGGCTTGCTGGAGTATTTGAGCGAGCGCATCGGCAGAACCTTGCGGGAGCATGGCAAGCAGGCACGCACGATGGGCGTGCGGCTGCGCTATGTGGACCAGTATTCTGCGCACCAGACACTGCGCCTGGCGCGCCCGACCAATGACGAGCGCGAATTGCTCGTCGCGGCAAAAGATTTGTTTACGAAGCTGTTTGCGCGCCGCGTGGCCATCCGTCTGGTTGGCGTGAGCGTGACCAATCTGGACATCGACCGGCGTCAGAATGAGCTGTTCGATACCGATGCGAACCGGCGGTGGTACCTTAACCGCGAAGTGGATCGCGTGCGCGGGCGCTACGGCTGGAACGCGGTGTTCTACGGCAAGGGCCTGGAGCTGCGCGAGCACTATGCCACCAAGGAGAATGGGCTGGTGCTGTCGACGCCGTGCCTGTCGCGCTAACAGGTGCCGCACCTACGGCGCTCCCCTTTTCTTCGCCATAGCTCCCAGCCTGACGGGCTGGGCTAATTTCTTGCGCACCTACGGCGCTAGCGACAAGATGAAGAGCATGTTAATGCCGAAGGAGGTATCAATTGGAGGAAATTATGGTGTATAATGATACCTGAGCAGGAGAGGCCATGGTTGAGGCCAAACGCATCGCTCAGGTTATGGGCGGGAAATCCGTCCTAGGAAAGACCGTTTCGTCCATTGAGGACTTAGAGGAAATGGTAGTCGAAGGACTGCCGAAGACCGCGCTCCGCATTGCTGTGAGGCGCGTGTTTCTTGCGGCCCGGGAGGCCAATCGCTACCTCTACCGCATCGTGCCCGAGGCCACATACAAACGGCGGACTGGCAGGCTTCGCGTTCTGGAAAGTGAACGAACAGAGCGCCTGGCGCGGGTCATCGCGGCGGCTGAAGCTGTGTGGGATGACCAGAATGACGCGCGAGAATGGCTGACCAAACCTCATCCCGAGCTGGGTGGCCGGACGCCCATCGACTGTGCCCTAACAGAATTGGGCGCACGTCAGGTAGAGTCCTTGATCGACCGGCTCCAATATGGTCTCCCGGTATAGAGGACCGCTCCAAGCCTTCCGGATCGCTCACGCCAAATTCCCACTTTTTGACGGAACAGGCGCGGCACAGGGAGGAGCGCGATGGAATGAAAAAGGCCAGCGCGTAATTTATGCATCTGAGTCCTACGCCACAGCGGTCCTTGAGATTCTCGTACACAGCAACCTTGGGCGAGTTCCGCGAGATTTTGCTTTCATCGAAATTCATATTCCAGAAGAGATCGAGATTGAAGAGATCATGACGCACGATTTGCCTAAATGGGATGCGCCGGATAGTAAAGCCAGCCGGGCCTTCGGCAGCCGGTGGTATCGGGAGAAGCGCAGCGCGGTTCTCGTTGTTCCTTCCGTGGCTGCCGATGGGCGGCAACGAAATGTTCTCATCCATCAGGAACACCCTCAGTTTCCTCTCTTGTCGGCTTCGGCACCTCAGCCGGTGAAGTGGGACGCGCGACTGTTCCGGCGGCGCGCCCCAAGCAAGTAGCAGCCTCCTGGCAGTTCCCTTCCCGCCTCTCTGCCATAAAAGCGAAAGTCCACAGGTCGCTCCATGTTCGTGCATTTGCATTGTCACAGCCATTACTCGTTCCTGCGGGGAGTGAATCCTCCGGAAGAGATCATTGCCGCAGCGGCCGAGCAGAAGATGCCTGCCGTGGCGCTGACGGATACGAACGGAATGTATGCCGCAGTGCCGTTTTACCAGAAGGCAAAAGACGTGGGTGTGAAGCCGATTATTGGCGTGGCGCTCGACATAGGAAGTGGCGAGTGGCGAGTGGCGAGTGGCGAGAAACAGGAAGTAAAGGACAGCAGCGTGCCGATGGTGCTGCTGGCGGCGGATGCGGCAGGGTACAGCAATCTGTGCCAGTTGACGACGCTGCGGCATTTGGGCGAGTTGCGGCTGGGCCAGGAAACGTTTGCGGAGGACGCGGGACGCCCGGTCACGACGGAGGAATTGGCGGCGCACAGTACCGGTGTGATTGGACTTTGTCCGGCGATGGGCATTTTCGGCAGCCCACAGCCACCAGCCGATAGCCGACAGTCCACAGTCATCCGCCACACAAGCGCAGATAACGGGCCACGAGCCATGAACTTTGTGGCTCGTCTTAAATCGATCTTTGGAGACAGGCTGTACATCGAGGTGCAGCATCTTTCGCCGGGAGACGGACGAATCTTGCGGGAGGCTGAGCAGCTCGGGCGAGAGATGAACATTCCGCTGGTGGCCACCAACAATGTGCATTTCCTGAAGCCGGAAGAGCATCTGCACCATCGCGCGGTGAACGCCGTCCGCACGGGGAGTTTGTTGACCACCGTGACGGCTCGAGAGATCACCTCGGCCGAAGCATGGTTCAAACCAGCCGCAGAGATGCAAAGGCTTTTTCCGGATCATCCGGAATTGCTGCGCAACACACTAGAAATTGCAGACCGCTGCAACCTGGAACTCGAGCTGAACAAGCTGATTTTGCCGGAATTTCCCGTACCGGCGGGCGAATCTCCATTTTCTTATTTGTCGAAGTTGAGTTTTGAAGGCGCGCAAAAGCTTTACAAGCCGCTGCGGCCGGAAGTGCTTACGCGCCTGGCCTGCGAGCTGGAGGTCATCGATAAATGGGGTTTGTCTCCCTACTTTCTGCTGGTGTGGGAGATCGTCGAGGAAGCTAAGGGACGCGGGATACCGGCGGTGGCGCGCGGGTCGGCAGCGAGTTCGATGGTGCTGTATTGCCTGGGCATTTCCTGCGTGTGTCCGCTGCGCTGGGGCTTGTATTTCGAGCGCTTTCTGAACGTGCAGCGCGGAGACTGCCCGGACATCGATATCGATATTTGCGGGGCGCGGCGGGACGAATTGCTCGAATACGTATACGACCGCTGGGGCGCGGAGCATGTGGCCATGATCGGCAGCTTCATCACCATGCACGCGCGGCTGGCGATACGCGAAATCGCCAAAGTGTTTGGCGTGCCGCCTGGCGAAGTGAATTTTTTCACCAAGCGGCTGCCGCATCGTCCAGTGCGGGAGATCCTCGACGCCATCCGGAGCCTGCCGCAGTGCCGCAACCTGCCGGTGAATGACGAGCCCTGGAAAACGATTCTCCAAGTCGCGTTGCGGTTGGACGATGCGCCGCGGCACCTGGGAATTCACCCATGCGGGACCGTGATTTCCGCGCGGCCACTGACGCATCTGGTGCCCCTGGAGCGGGCCACGAAAGGAATCGTGGTGACGCAGTACGACATGAATGCGATCGAGGCGCTCGGGCTGATCAAGATGGATTTGCTGGGGCAGCGCGGGCTGACGACCATGGCGCTGGCGTTGGACAACGTTGAAAAAAGTGGCGAGTGGCGAGTGGCGAGTGGTGAGAAACAGAAAGCAAAGGAAGTAAAGGATGCAGCTAAAGAGTCGCTCGCCACTTCTTCCGTAGCTGCGGATGGGGTGACGCCCTGCCCGAAGGCGCGGACCATCGATTTTGCGGCGATACCGGAAAACGATCCGGCAACGTGCGACGTGATCGCTGCAGGCCGCACCATGGGCGTTTTTCAGATTGAGTCGCCCGGAATGCGCGGGCTGCTGCACGCGATGAAGGCACGCACACTGGAGGAAATTGCGATGGCCCTGGCACTCATCCGGCCGGGAGCTTCTGAATACGGTTCGAAGGAACTTTTCCTGAAGCGGCTGCGCGGAAAAGAACCTGTGGTCTATGCACACGAATCGCTGGAACACATTCTCGGCGACACATTGGGCGTGTGCATCTACCAGGAGCAGGTCATGCAGATCGCGCAGGCGGTGGGAAGCATGTCACTGGCGGAGGCGGACATTGTGCGGCGGTCGGCGGCGAAATTTTCCGGGCAACGCGAACGCGAACGGCTGCGCGGGAAATTCCTGAAAGCGGCGGAGCAGATGGGCTTAAAAGGAGCAGCACGCGAAGAGGCGTGGATGATGGTGGAAAAGTTCGCGGGCTTCGGGTTCTGCAAAGCGCATTCGGCCACCTATGCGGACATTTCCTACCGCATGACCTATCTGAAGACCCATCACACGGCAGAATTTCTGGCGGCCATGTGCAGCGCGGGGGCAGGGTTCTATCACGTGTCGGCATATGTGGAGGAAGCGAAACGCTGGGGGATTGTTGTACGGCTGCCGTCGGTGAATCGTTCGCGGATGGAATACACCGCGGAAACACTAGAGACGAGCAGCAAGAATGGCCCGTCTTCTTTCTTGAGCCAGGACAAGAAGGAGGCGGGCTCAACAAAGGTAAGTGCGCTGCGCGTGGGACTGATGCAAGTAAGAGGATTACGAGTGGAAACGATCCTGGCGATTTTGCGAACGCGCGAAACACAAGGGCTGTTTCGCTCTCTGGAAGATTTTCTTGCTCGCGTGCCGGCAGAGCGGGATGAAGTGGAGGCACTGATCAAATGCGGCGCGTTCGAGGATGTGTGCGGCATGCCCCGTCCGGCGCTGCTATGGCAGTGGAATCTTCTGCAGGCGAAAGGACAGCATACACATCAGGGAGTACGCGCGGTTTGCGCCGCATCAACGGCCTTCGCCGGGGCACCGACAACACTTTTTGTGGAAATGGATCGCGACGATTCCATCGCGCTGGCGATGCAGGAGATGAACACGGGGGAGTATACGAAACAACAGAAATTGCGCTACGAGCGGGAAATCCTGGAGGTCTGCGTTAGCGGCCATCCACTGGACTTCTTGCCCAGAAACGGGGCGACCTGGAGCCACGAACTGCCGAAACTGCACGGCAAGCGCGTCACGCTATGCGGTTGGGTGGTGACCTACCGGCACGCCGGCACGAAGAATTACCGCAACATGATGTTTGTGACACTGGAAGATCAACGTGGGCTGTTTGAAGTGATTCTCTTCCCCGATGCGTACGACAAATATGGCGGGCTGGTGTACGAGACCCGGGCCATGCGCGTGACAGGTATCGTGCAGGATGGCGAGCACATTGATGGGGAGATGTTGGAGCGGTTGCAGGAGTGAAGTCGGTAGTCAGTAGCCGCAAGCCAGAAGCCGGGAGTTCGTAGTTGGGAGTCAGAAGCAACGGAGCGGATAACAGATATCAGGAAGCAGAAGAAAACAGAATTCCACCACAACGAGATGGACTCCCGTTTCTGCTATCCGATATCCGATTACCGATTACCGGTCGCTGATGTCGGGCACACGGATCGCCGGTCGCTGGTGACCTTCCTTTACTACATGATCAGACCTACACAAAAAACCGAGCAAAGCACCGAGCCACAGACGGGCCGTCCGGCACAGAGCGGTGAGGCATGGCTGGGGCGGAACCGCAGCGACAAGCGCCGCCTATGGGAGCGGCTGAATCCGCGCCACCGGAGAGACTTGCGCCTGCTGGCAGAAGCGCTGGCTTTGCAGCAAACGCACGCCAGGCTGCCCGAGCAGGCGCGTATCAGGCTGGATGCCGCGCTGGCCGAACTGGAGCGAGTCGTGCGCCGGGTCGTCGCGATCCTCATGGAGGTGGCTCGCCGGACACCCCCGCCTGGGTGAGTCTTGCGGGCGGTGGCCGCCAGCCGCATACTTTCCCCATGAGTACGACCAGCCTCCAAAGACTCTCCCTGGGCCTGACGATTCTGGCTTCCGCCGTTCTGTGCGCCATTACGGTCCGTGCAGACGAGATCCGCTTGAAGGATGGGAAGAAGCTGTACGGCGTGATCGTCGGCTATGAAGACAACATGTTCAAGGTCAAGACCGACTACGGCTACGTGTTGGTTGAAAAAGACAAAATTGCTTCGATTATTCCCGATTCGCCGGCGCAACCCGAGGCCGGAAAGGTTGAGCCAAGCCCAAAGCCCAGTGAGACAACTGAGGCCAAGCCAACGCCGACTGCAGAACAGATCAAAAAGGAAAAAGCCGCTGCTATTCTGATGAACACCAGCGCGCGACCGGAGATTCCCGCCGCGCGCAAGTCAGCCACAGACACGAACGCGCCAGCTTTAAAGACCACGACCGCAACTCCAAGAGCTTCACTGGCCGCCACGACTCCGCCCCCGCCACCACCCAAGGAAGAGCCGCCGGTGAATCCAGAGGAGATTCAAGGCAATCTCTACATCAATCATCAATACGCGTTCCGCATGTACAAGGCTCCGAGCTGGCAAATCATCGACGGCGCGGGACTAACGTTACCGAACGCCATCGTCGCCATGGGAACGAACGACGAATCGACGCTGCTAGTGGTAGGACACGAAAAGACGAAGGACTCTCTGGAAAAAGCCGCAGGGAGCGTCGAGGAGCGGCTCCACGACGTGTATGACAACTATCGGCTTATCTCCGAACGGAAAACCGTCGTAGGCGGACAGCCTGCCGTGGAATACCGGTATCGCGGCAAGGCGGATGACCATGACTGGTCGGGAACACTCTCGATCGTCACACACAACGGCGAATACCTGACGGTACTCGGAATGACGTTTGCGGACACGGACTTAATCCAGATTCAGGAGAATGTGATCGCACGGGCCATCTCCAGCCTGGATTTTAATGTGAAGTAAGCCGTAGCAGGTTTTAACTCGCCGCTGCGGATTCCTGCAGCTTGCGGCTCTCCCGAATCATCGTAATCAAGGACTGAACGGCGCGCGGCAAGCTCCGGTCTCGCCGGTAAACCAGCGCCAGCTCCCGATAAAGGTCAACGCCTTCCACATTGAGCAGTTTCACTTCCCCGCTCTTCACCTGATCACGAGCAAAGCTCTCGCTGATGATCGAGATTCCCACGTCAGCCGCGACGAATGTCTTGATCATC
>Ga0187781_10002368_pt1 | contig 14373 bp, 13 predicted proteins | sample 0715_SJ02_MP02_2_FD_132447 | JGI IMG/M metagenome (GOLD analysis project Ga0187781, IMG submission 132447) | Tropical peat soil microbial communities from peatlands in Department of Meta, Colombia - 0715_SJ02_MP02_20_MG | ecosystem: Environmental > Terrestrial > Soil > Wetlands > Peat | place...
CGCGGGAGCCGCTGATGTGGCGGCTGGTGCCGACGCTGGTGCGCGAGATGGGGCAGGCGTACCCTGAGCTCGTGCGCGCGCAGGCGCTGATCACCGAGACGTTGAAGCTGGAGGAGACGCGCTTTCGCAAGACGCTGGAGCGCGGCCTTGCCATCCTCGACGAGGAGGCAAAGTCGCTCAAAAAGGGCGATATGTTCGACGGCGTCACCGCCTTCACGCTCTACGACACCTACGGCTTTCCGCTCGATCTCACTCAGGATGCGCTGCGGCCGCGCGGCATCGGCGTCGACATTGCCTCGTTCACCGATGCGATGGAACGCCAGCGCGAGAAAGCGCGCGCCTCCTGGGCGGGCTCCGGCGAGGCCGCGGACGAAGCCGTCTGGTTTGCGCTGCGCGAAAAGATCGGCGGCACCGAATTCCTCGGCTACGAGACCGAAAGCGCCGAAGGCGTGGTCGCGGCGCTGGTGCGTGACGGCAAAGAAGTGTCCGCGCTCAAGAAAGGCGAGAGCGGCGCGGTGCTGCTCAACCAGACGCCGTTCTACGGCGAATCCGGCGGCCAAGTCGGCGATACCGGCTCAATGAGCGGCGAGGGCGTGCGCTTCAAGGTCACCGAAACGCAAAAGCATGCCGGCGACGTATTCGTGCATATCGGCACGGTCGAGGAGGGGATCCTGACGCCGGGCGCGGCGCTCGCGCTCGAGGTCGACCATGCGCGGCGCAGCGCGATCCGGCAGAATCACTCGGCCACGCATCTTCTCCACGAGGCGCTGCGCCAGGTGCTCGGCGATCACGTGGCGCAGAAGGGTTCGCTGGTCGCCCCCGATCGGCTGCGCTTCGACTTCTCACATCCCAAGCCGATGAGCGGCGCCGAGATCGAGCGCGTCGAGGATATAGCGAACGACATCGTGCTGCAGAACGCGCCGGTCGTCACGCGGCTTCTGAGCCGCGACGATGCCATTGCCTCAGGCGCGCGCGCGCTGTTCGGCGAGAAATATGGCGACGAGGTGCGCGTCGTCGCCATGGGCGAGGGCGGCGGCAACACGCTGGGCTGGTCGGTCGAACTGTGCGGCGGCACTCATGTGCGGCGCACCGGCGATATCGGGCTCATCTCGGTGGTGAGCGAAGCGGCCGTCGGTTCGGGCGTGCGCCGCATCGAGGCGTTGACCGCGACGGGGGCCCGCCGCGAGCTCAACAAGTTCCGCAATGAGGCAAAGATCATCGCCGCGGAATTGAACGCACCGCTCAACGAAGTGACGGCGCGCGCCGCCGCCATCGTTGCCGAGCGCAAGCGGCTCGACCGCGAGCTGTCGGAGGCGAAGAAGCGGCTCGCGATGGGCGGCGGCAGCAGCGATGGCAGCGACGGAGTGCGAATGATCGGCGACGTGACGCTCATGGCGAGGGCGGTCGAAGGCATCGACCTCAAGGACCTGCGCGGCCTCGCCGACGAAGGGAAGAAAAAGGTCGGTTCCGGCGTCGTCGCCATCGTCGGCGTGACCGGCGAAGGCAAGGCCGGTCTCGTTGTCGGCGTTACCGCCGACCTCACCGGGCGCTTCAACGCCGTCGAGCTCGCGCGCAAGGGTGCCGAGGCGCTCGGCGGCAAAGGGGGCGGCGGGCGGCCGGACATGGCGCAAGCGGGCGGACCTGACGGCTCGAAGGCCGCGGCTGCGCTCGCCGCAATCGAGGCGGCGCTCGGCGGTTAGGCGGCAGCCCGGGTCGAACGCGGCGCGACCGCGTTCTAAAGTTCGAGGATCATGCCGTCTTCGGCGGTTTCGAATCCGATCTCGGCCCGGCGCGCCAGCATGTCGTTGCTCATATGGCTCAGCACCAGGCGCTTCGGCCGGATCTGGCCGAGATGGCGCTCGAGCGAGGAGAGCGCCATGTGGGTCGGCATCGGCTTGTCCCGCGTATAGGCCTCGCAGATGAAGAGGTCCGCCTCATGCCCGATGTCGACGAGGGCGTCGGTCCACTCGGTGTCGCCGGAAAAAGCGATTACCTTGCCTTCGGCCTCGATCCGGAATCCGAGGCAGGGGCCGGCGCGGTCGTCATGCTGGACGTGGAACGGGGTGACTCGCAGGGCGCCGAGCTCATTGCGGCGGCCGATTTCCAGTTCGCGCAGCGTCAGCGGAAAGCGCAGTTCGAGCGTTTGCGTGCCGGGAAAGCCGGCCTCCATGATCTCGACGTAACGCGCCTTGAGGCTCGGCGGTCCGGCGATCATCAGCGCCTGCTCGCGTTTGAGGATATAGTTCGCCTCGAGCAGGAAGAACGGCACGCCGCCGACGTGATCGGCGTGAAAATGCGTGAGCAAGACCAGGCGAACCGCGTTGCGATCGATCGCGAGCTGGTTCATCGAGACGAGCGAAGTCGCGCCACAGTCGATCAGCGCGTTGATGTCCCGCCCAACCAAATGGAAACAGGTGTTGAAGCGTCCGCCCGAGCCGAAGGCATCGCCACAGCCGATGAATTGCAAACGCATTGTTTGGTCCCGAGATATAAAACGGCTCTGCGAGCGTACTTCCACCGACTACAGTGTCAGGTCGTAATGGGGCAAGGGTCCGTGACGGGAATCACACTTAGCGCGATTTGTTTAAAGCGAAGGAAAATGCGCTAACCACCTATGATCTCATCGGTTTTTTACCTTTTAGCCATGTCGCGGTTTGGTGTATCTTGTAGCGAAAGCGGTCGCAATGCGCGCTGGCGCAGCGCCTGGCGAAGCGCCACGATCGCACCATAAAACAGCGCACGCTCTTTGGCTGCGGCTTGATCGGAAGAAGGTGCTGGGGTGGATCTGGGATCAAATTACCGCGGCGCGTTGGCGGTGGCGGCGATGGCCGCCGCGCTCAGCGGCTGCGGCGGCACCTTTGATACCAGCGGCTGGTTCTCGAAGCCGGTCGATTTGTTCGGCAGTCGGGGCGGCTACACCTATTCGCAGCTTGGCGAAATGAAGAAAGAGCGGCCGATCACGCCGAACGATCTCGTCGACGCGAACGGCGCCTGTCCGGCCTTTGTGCCGGCGGAGACGGCGCCAAGCGCCCCCGGCGCAAGCCCCGAGGGCGCGCCCGACGCGGCCACCCGCTTGAGCGGAGGCATCGCCATCGGCATGAGCGAATGCGACGTGGTCTCCCGCGTCGGCCCACCCAATGCCGTCAATCTCTCCAGCAACCCGAGAGGCGATCGCACCGCGATCCTGACCTTCAACGGCGGGCCGCGCCCGGGCGTCTACCGGTTCATCGGCGGCCGGCTTAAGGAGATGGATCGCGTCGAGGAGCCGCCGCAACCGGCTCAGCCAGCCAAGAAGAAACCGGCGAAGAACGACAAGCCGAAGAACAACCCGGCAACGTAAAGGCTGCGACCCGGCGTTGCCGACGCTCTATCTCCGTCTTTCCGCTCGCCGTCGCAGCGCGAATGCGTGTCCTTGTGAGCGAACGGAAATTGCGCCTAGATGTCGAAGCCCCCGCGCCAAGATCGAGGGCCAAGACGGAAGCCAAGATACAAGTACAGACACAAGCTGGCGGAGCGGAAAGTGAGATGGCGACGAGCGGCATCGCCCATCGGATGATCGAGGCGAACGGCATTCGCCTGCATGTCGCCGAACAAGGCGAGGGGCCGCTCGTCGTCTTGTGCCACGGCTTTCCGGAGTCCTGGTACTCCTGGCGCCACCAGCTCGCCGCGCTCTCGGCCGCCGGATACCGCGTCGTCGCGCCCGACATGCGCGGCTACGGCCAGTCCGACCGGCCGGAGGCGATCGACCAATACAGCTTGCTTCACCTCGTCGGCGACATGGTTGGCCTTCTCGACGCGCTCGGCGCCGATCAGGCGGTGATCGCCGGACACGATTGGGGCGCGCCGGTCGCGTGGCACGCTGCGCTGCTGCGTCCCGATCGCTTCCGCGCCGTCATCGGCCTGAGCGTTCCCTTCAGGCCGCGCTCGCGCGTGGCACCGACCACGGTGATGCCGCAGCGCGACGACGCGCTGTTCTACCAGCTATATTTCCAGACCCCGGGCGTGGCGGAGGCCGAGTTCGAGCGCGACCCGCGCGAGACCATTCTCAAGACATTGTATTCCGCCTCTGGCGACCTGCCGCGCCTGCCGCCAGGTTCGGGCTCTGGTCCCGCCGTCGCTGCGGCCGGCGTCGGCATGGTCCCACGCGATGGCGGCTTTCTCAGCCGGATGCCGCGTCCCGCCGTTTTGCCTGCCTGGCTCAGCGAAGCGGATGTTGACTTCTACGCCGGCGAATTTGCGCGCACCGGATTCCGCGGCGGACTGAATTGGTACCGCAACATCGACCGCAATTGGGAGCTCATAGCGCCGTTCGCCGGTGCCAAGGTATCGGTCCCGGCGCTTTATGTTGCCGGCGACCGCGATGTCGTGGTCGCGTTCCCGGGCGCGGACAAGGCCATTGCCGGGATGAGCAACTACGTGCCGCAACTGCGCGGGACCATCATGCTGCCGGGATGCGGCCACTGGACCCAGCAGGAACGCCCGCGAGAGGTCAACGCGGCGATGATCGACTTTCTGCGCAAATTATGAGCCGCGCTTGCCGCCACCGCAGGCGAGGGATATAAGCCGCGCACTTTCGCGCCGGCTTCGGCAATTTCCGCAAGGGACGATCTGATGGCGATCGAGCGTACGTTTTCGATCATCAAGCCTGATGCCACCAGCCGCAACCTGACCGGCGCCATCAACGCGATGATCGAGAAGGCGGGGTTGCGCATCATCGCGCAGAAGCGGGTGTTGATCAGCCGCGATCAGGCCGAAACGTTTTACGCCGTCCATCGCGCGCGGTCGTTCTTCGGCGAGTTGGTCGAGTTCATGACTTCGGGGCCGGTCGTGGTCCAGGTGCTCGAAGGCGACAACGCGATCGCGGCCTATCGCGATCTCATGGGCGCGACCGATCCGGCCAAGGCCGCGGCCGGCACCATCCGCGAGGCCTTTGCGCAGTCGATCGGCGAGAATTCGGTGCACGGCTCCGATGCCGCCGATACCGCGAGAATAGAGATCGCGCAGTTCTTTGCCGGCAACGAAATCGTCGCCTAAGGACGGGCTGCGGCCGGCGGTTCGGCGGCTCTGCAGCCCCCGATGCCCAAAACAAAGCCCGCGCTCGACGCGGAGCGGGAACAACGTGCTTGCCATACGCCCGGGACAATCTGTTCATCGTGCTCCTCGCCTTCGTCCCGGCGGCGATCGGCGCGGCGTATCTCGCGCTCTCGCCGGTCGCGGTCTTCTTTCTGTCGGCGATCGCGATCGTGCCGCTGGCGCGGTTCATCGGCCAATCGACCGAGGAATTGGCGACCAGGACCACGCCCGTCATCGGCGGGCTCCTCAATGCGACCTTCGGCAACGCCGCCGAACTCATCATCGGCGTCTTCGCGCTCAAAGCCGGCCTGATCGAGGTGGTGAAGGCCTCGATCACCGGCTCGATCATCGGCAATCTGCTTCTGGTTCTCGGCTTTGCGATGTTTTGGGGCGGCTGGTCGCGCGACAAGCAGACCTTCAACAAGACCGGCATCCTGGCGCAGAGCTCGACGCTGTTTCTCGCCACCATCGCGCTCATCGTGCCGGCGATTTTCTTCCAGACTGCGGAGGCCAGCGGCCCCCCCGCGATCGAGGGGCTCAGCATTCTGGTCTCGCTGGTGCTCATCGCCATGTACGGCGCGAGCCTTCTGTTCTCGCTGCACACCCACCGGCATCTCTATCTGGAAAAGGTCGGCAGATTGGAGCCGCGCTGGAGCACTTGGCGCGCGGTCGCGACGCTCCTGATCGCGACGTTGGCGGTCGGCTGGGTGAGCGACATTCTGGTTGATTCGATCACGCCGCTCGCCGCAAGCCTGGGGTGGTCGCAGCTCTTCATTGGCGTGATTTTCGTAGCTATCGTCGGCAACGCCGCCGAGCATTTCTCCGCCGTCCTCGTCGCCCGCAAAGACCGGATGGATCTCGCGCTGCAGATATCGATCGGCTCGGCGACGCAGATCGTGCTGGTCGCCGCGCCGGTGCTGGTGCTGCTCGCCGTTCCCCTCGGCCAACCGATGAATTTGATTTTCGACACCTTCGAGCTGGTGGCGATGGTGCTCGCCGTCCTCATCGTCAATTTCGTGGTCCAGGACGGGGAGAGCAACTGGCTCGAAGGCCTGCAGCTCCTGGCGGCGTATGCGATCATGGCAATCGCGTTCTATCTCCACCCGTAAAGCCCGCTCGATCCGCGCGCGGCGCCACCGTCGTGCTGTTGACGCTGCAATTCACCAGCAAGAAAACTAAAATTGCATGCGTTCCGTGGGCGCCGCCGACGTTCCGATGACGAGATTCAACCGAAGGTGCGACTCGTTGTAGCCATGCTTGCGCCGTATTTTTCAGGCTTGCTGGCGTTGCAATCGGATTTTGGCCATCCGGCCGGTGCTGTCTTGGGCGACGCAATCGTTTCGGACTTTTCCCCCAAAATCTGGCTTGTGGCGCGGATCGCGGCACCGTCACGCCGCGTGCGGCGGATTCGTTTTGTCGGTGGCGGACACTATGGAGACTGAGGAGACAGACGATGCAGAAGGGCACCGTCAAGTGGTTCAATCCGACCAAAGGTTACGGCTTTATCAAGCCGTCGACCGGCGACAAGGATGTTTTCGTGCACATTTCGGCGGTCGAGCGCGCCGGCTTGCGCACGCTCAATGAGGGGCAAGAGCTCGAGTACGAGCTCGTAACCAATCGCGGCAGGACTTCGGCAGAGAATCTCAAAGTCGCGTAAACGCTTCGGGCCAAAGCCCGCTCTTTTTAGCCCCCCGGCTCTAGCTCCGGGGGTTTTGTCTTTTAGCTCGCGCTTTCGCCGGCGGCGCAGGAGACGGGCGTGGCCCGGCCTTCGGCCACGGCCCGTAGCGCTTGCGGATAGAGGCGGTGCTCGACCTTGAGTACGCGTCGGGCCAGCGTTTCTTCGGTGTCGCCTTCGAGCACCGGCACCCAGTCCTGGGCCACGATCGGCCCGGAATCCATTTCCGCCACGACGAAGTGGACGGTTGCGCCATGCCGTTTCACCCCGGCGGCGAGCGCGCGCCGGTGGGTGTCGAGCCCCTTGAATTGCGGCAGCAGCGCCGGGTGGATGTTAAGCATGCGCCCGCTCCAGCGGCCGACGAACCATGGCGTCAGGATGCGCATGAAGCCGGCAAGGCAGACGAGATCGATCCGGCGCGCTTGAAGTTCCGTGTCAAGCGCGCGTTCGAACGCCGCGCGGTCGTTGCCGAATAGGCTATGGTCGATGACTGCGGTGGCGATGCCTGATGCCTGGGCGCGGGCGAGGCCGGCGGCCTCGTGGCGATTCGAGACCACGAGCGCGATCTCGGCCGGGTAATCCTTGGCCTTGGCGGCCTCAATCAGCGCCGCCATATTCGACCCGCGGCCGGAAATGAGGATCGCGACGCGCTTCCTGTTCATCGGCCCTCAGCCTCACCAGGAAAGGTTGAGATGCCCGCGAAAGCCGACGCGTGCTTCCTCGCTCGTGGCGATCACCTCGCCGAGCCGAACTACCGTCTCGCCGCGCGCTGTCAACTCGGCGCTTGCGGCTTCCGCGCTACGCGGGTCGAGCACGGCCACCATGCCGATGCCGCAATTGAAGGTGCGCAGCATTTCACGCTCGGCGACGCCGCCGGTCGCCGCCAGCCATTTGAATACCGGCTGCACCGGCACGAGGTCGAGGTTGAGGACCGCGGACAATCCCGGCGGCAGCACGCGCGGAATGTTGTCGATGAAGCCACCGCCGGTGATATGAGCGAGCGCCTTCACCGCCTTGGTCCGGCGGATCGCCGCGAGGCAGGACTGCACGTAAAGCCGCGTCGGCGTCAGCAGCGCATCGCCGAGGCTCAGCTCAGGCGCGAACGGGGCCGGCGCCTCCCAGGACAGACCCGAAGCGGCAACGATCCGCCGCACCAGCGAGAACCCGTTGGCGTGGACCCCGCTCGAGGCCAATCCGATCACGACGTTGCCGGCGGCAATATCGGCGCGCGGCAGCAGCGCGCCGCGCTCGACCGCGCCGACGGCGAAACCCGCCAGGTCGTAGTCGCCGCCATGGTAGACGCCCGGCATCTCCGCGGTCTCGCCGCCAATGAGCGCGCAGCGCGCCTCGCGGCACCCGGCCGCGATCCCGGCCACGACTTTCGCCCCGACCGCGGGATCGAGCTTGCCGCAGGCGAAATAGTCGAGAAAGAACAGCGGCTCGGCGCCCTGCACCACGAGGTCGTTGACCGACATGGCGACGAGATCGATGCCGATGGTGTCGTGGCGGGAGGTTTCGACGGCGATCTTGACCTTGGTGCCGACGCCGTCGGTGGCGGCGACTAGGACCGGGTCGGAGAAGCCCGCGGCCTTGAGATCGAACAGGCCGCCGAAGCCGCCGATCTCGGCGTCCGCGCCGGCGCGCGCGGTCCGGCGCAAGAGCGGCTTGATCAATTCCACCATGCGGTTGCCGGCATCGATATCGACGCCGGCGGCCGCGTAGCGCGCCTCATCCACGGAGCCACCGATTGACAGATACTCCTTCCCACGTGGGAGGAGGACTTCTCGGCGCCTCCTACGTCGGAATCGCCGGGTGCGCAAGCGCGCGAGCGCCCTATATATTGGGGCACACGGACGGCGCGCAAAGCGCGAGCGCGCCGCGGACGGGGCACCGATTGAGCATCCCAAACCTCATCTCGCTGGGGCGCATCATCCTGGTGCCGGTCGTCGTCTGGACGATCATCTTGGGCGAAATGCGCGCCTCGTTCTTCCTGTTCCTGGCGGCCGGGATCAGCGACGCCGTCGACGGCTTCCTGGCCAAGCGCTTCCACATGGCGAGCGAGCTTGGCGCCTATCTCGACCCGCTGGCCGACAAGGCGCTGATTGTCTCGATCTATGTCGCGCTCGGCGTTGCCGGCGCGCTGCCGATCTCGCTGGTCATTCTTGTGGTCTCGCGCGACATCATGATCATCAGTGGGTTCATGCTGTCCTGGCTGGTCGGAAAGCCCATGCCGGTCAGGCCGTTGCCGGTATCGAAGGCAAATACGGTAGCGCAGATCGTGCTGGCCGCCTTGGTCTTGGCCGAGCATGGCTTCGGCTTCAACGCCGGTATCCTCACCGCCATCGCGATCGCACTCGTCGCCGTCTTGACCCTGCTCTCGATCGCCTTCTATCTCGCCGAGTGGCTCAAACACATGAATTCGTTCGGCACCGGGCACTGACTGCCCGCTGAGGGTGCGCCATGCAGTTCGAGCGGCACGCGTTCTGGATCGCCGCGCTCCTCGTCGTCGTCGGGCTGCTGTGGCTGTTAAGCCCGATCCTGCTGCCGTTCGTGCTCGGCTTGGCGCTCGCCTACGCGCTCGCCCCGCTGGCCGACCGGCTCGCCAGACACGGCATGAGCCGGCTCGCCGCCGCGCTCATCATTCTCGGCGCCTTCGTGCTCGCCTTCGTCGTGCTGCTTCTCTTGATCGCGCCGATCCTGGCCTACCAGTTTTCCGGCTTCATCGACCATATCCCCGGCTACGTGGCGCGCCTGCAATCCCTGCTCAGCGATCCGGGCCATCCATGGCTCAAGCGCGTCGTCGGCGACAATCTCGGCTCAAAATCGGTCGGCGATCTGACCAGCCAGGCCGTGGGGTATTTGAGCGGGCTCGTGGCGTCGCTGTGGGCCAAAGGCCAGGCGCTGCTTTCGATCTTTTCGCTCCTTGTCATCGCGCCGGTCGTAGCCTTCTACATGATCTGCGACTGGAGCCGGATGGTCGAGAGTCTCGATCGTTTGGTCCCGCTGCCGCAGCGGGAAACCGTCCGCGGCCTCGCGCGCGAGATCGACACGGCGATCTCGGCCTATCTTCGCGGTCAGAGCGGAATATGCTTCATTCTCGGCTCTTACTACGCCGTCGCCCTGACGCTCGCCGGATTGAGTTTCGGCCTCCTGATCGGCGTCGTGTCCGGAATCGTCAGCTTCATTCCCTATGTCGGGTCGCTGACCGCGCTTCTCCTTTCGCTCGGCGTCGCGATCGCGCAATTCTTCCCGGATTGGAGCCGGATTCTCATCGTCGTCGGCATCGTCCTTCTCGGCCAGTTCATCGAAGGCTATGTGCTGTCGCCGAAGCTCGTCGGCAAAAGCGTCGGGCTGCATCCGGTGTGGCTGATGTTCGCGCTGTTCGCCTTCGGCTATCTGTTTGGCTTCGTCGGACTGCTGCTGGCAGTGCCGCTCGCGGCGGCGACCGCGGTGTTGATGCGTTTTGCCTTGCAGCGGTATCGGGCAAGCCCGCTCTACACTGGCACCCGGGCCACGTGATGGTATCGTCGCGTTTCGCGTCTCCGCATCCGCGCCAGCTCGCGCTGGCGCTCGATCATGCTGAAAACTATGCGCGCGAGGATTTTCTGTCCGGGCCGTGCAACGAAGAGGCGCTGCGGCTCATCGACTGCTGGCCGGATTGGCCGGCGAACGCGATCGCCCTGATCGGTCCCGAGGGATCGGGTAAGACCCACCTCGCCAGCATCTGGGCCGCGGCTGCGGGCGCGCGGGTGATCTCAGCCCGCGCGATGACCGAGGCCGATCTTCCGTCGGCGCTCGCGACCGGCGCCCTGGCGGTCGAGGATGCTGTCGCTGCGGCCGACGAGCGCGCCCTGTTCCACCTCATCAATCTTGCGCGCGAGGAGAACGCGTTCCTGCTGTTCACCGCGCGGACCGCGCCCACCTCGTGGCCAGCGGCCATCCCCGACCTGCGCTCGCGGCTGCGGGCGCTGCCGCTCGTCACGCTGCAGGCGCCCGACGACCCGATGCTGCGCGCGGTCCTCATCAAGCTCGCCGCCGACCGTCAGCTCGCGCTTGACGAAAGCGTGGTGCGTTACCTGACGACCCATATCGAACGCTCATTCGCCGCAGCGCGCGCCGCGGTGATTGCGCTCGACAATGAGGCGCTGCGGCAGAGGCGGCCGCCGACCCGGGCGCTCGCGGCGGAGCTGTTTCGCGACCGGGCCTAGCCGCGCCCGACCTTGGGGAGCTTCTCGGCAATCCCGAGATCTTCCGCGCGGCGGCGCATTTCGGCCCAGATCTCGGTGGCGTCGATGCCGGCGCGGCGCCAGAGCACCGCCAGATGGTAGAGGAGGTCGGCGCTCTCGCGCACGACGCCGCGGTTGCTGTGCTTGACGGCGGCGAGCGCGACCTTGCCGGCTTCCTCGATCACCTTTTGCGCCACCTTGCGATTGCTGGAGCGAAGAAGCCGCGCGGTCCGCGGATGGTTTTCGGGCGTGACCGCGCCGAGCGAAGCGTAGAGGCGGTCGAGCTCATGGCCGGCGAACTCCGCGACGGACCAGCGTTTAGCCGAAGCCGAAAGTTCGGCCGGCGCCTGCGCGGCGCTTGCGGCATCAAGTTGCGGCTCGAGGAAGCCGATCGGCACGACGTGCCGGCGCGCTCCCGGATTTTTCGCGAGTCTTGCGACCATTGCTCACCTCCTTCCCGCGCGGCGGTTCGGGGTGAGCGTTGGCAAGGGATCGCTAGAAGCGGTCGCTTGCCATCGCGCAGCCGAGACTGCCGCGCCCGATCTGGATGTTTGGCGGTGCGAACGACGCCAAAGCTGACGGGTCGCGGCCGCTCGAGAAGCTACTGCCCATAATGTTTGCGTTAGGGTTGCCTGGGTATAAATCCAAGCGACGCGCGGCAGATAGGCTTCTTTCCTCAGATCGTCAAGCTCTTGTGGCTCATAAGCCCTTGATCTGTCATGGCCAGCGCGTTCTGGCGCTGACCGGCGGTCCCGGCTTCGGGGCGAGGCTTGACGGCACGCCGCCCTGCCGCCTTATCTCACTGGCAGCCCAGGTCATCGAATCCTTACCCCAGGGCCGTAATCGTAACGGCGGGAGGAACAAAGACTAGCCATGCCCGATCGCGGCCAAGCTGTTGTCGTCGCCCTCGAATCCGGCCCCGAGCTGCGGCTCGAAGGCCCGGCTCGGCTTGCCGAGCCGGGGGAGCGCCACGCCGCCTCGCTGCTGTCGCAGAGCCCGGAACGCTTCATCAACCGCGAGCTGTCGTGGCTTAATTTCAATCGCCGCGTGCTCGAGGAATCCGCCAATCACGGCCACCCGTTGCTGGAGCGGCTGAAGTTCCTGTCGATCTCCGCGAACAACCTCGACGAATTCTTCATGGTGCGCGTCGCCGGCCTGAAGGCGCAGGTCCGTGCCGGCATCACCAGCAAGAGCCCCGAAGCGCTGACCCCGGCCGAGCAGCTGACGCGGATCGGCGAAGCGGTCGTGGTCCTCGTCCAGGACCAGCAGGAGCAGTGGCGCGAGCTTCGCGCCGCGCTGGCTGAGGCCGGCATCGTGCTGGTCGACGGGCCCGACGTCGCCAAATCGGAACGCGCCTGGCTCGAAGACTATTTTCTGGCCCATGTCTTTCCGCTGCTGACCCCGCTCGCGGTCGACCCGGCGCATCCGTTCCCGTTTATCCCCAATCTCGGCTTCTCGATCGCCTTGCAGCTTGCCCGCGCCAAGGACGGCAAAGCGATGAACGCGCTCATTCGCATGCCGAACCGGCTCGAACGGTTCGTGCGGCTGCCGCAAATCGGGGAGGCCGGCGAAGTACGGCTCATCTCGATCGAGGGCGTGACCAGCCTGTTCATCGGCAAGCTGTTCCCGGGCTACGCCGTCAAGGGCGTCGGCGCGTTTCGCGTGATCCGCGACTCCGAGCTCGAGGTCCTCGAAGAGGCCGAAGACCTGGTGCGGCTGTTCGAGACCGCGCTCAAGCGCCGCCGGCGCGGTTCGGTGATCAAGCTCGACATCGAGGCGTTGATGCCGGCGGAGCTGCAGCGCTTCGTGCAGCGCGCGCTCGACGCCACCGACGACAGCGTGTTCAAGGTCGACGGCGTGCTCGCACTCGACGAGATGTCGCAGATCGCCAAGCTCGACCGGCCCGACCTCGAATTCGTGCCGTATACCCCGCGTTATCCGGGCCGCATCCGCGACCATGGCGGCGATTGCTTCGCCGCGATCCGGCAAAAAGACCTCATCGTCCACCATCCCTATGAATCGTTCGACGTCGTGGTCGATTTCCTGCATCAGGCCACGCGCGATCCCGACGTCGTCGCCATCAAGCAGACGCTGTACCGGACCTCGGCCGATTCCCCGATCGTCAAGACGCTGGCGGAAGCCGCCGAGGCCGGCAAGTCCGTCACCGCGGTGGTCGAACTCAAGGCGCGGTTCGACGAGGAAGCCAATATCCGCTGGGCACGCGACCTCGAGCGCGCCGGCGTCCAGGTCGTCTATGGCTTCATCGAGCTCAAGACCCACGCCAAGCTTTCGCTCGTCGTGCGCCGCGAGGGCACGGCGCTCGCCTCCTATGTGCATGTCGGCACCGGCAATTATCATCCGGTGACGGCCCGCATCTATACCGACCTTTCGTATTTCACCGCCGATCCGGTGATCGCGCGCGATGTTGCGCGCGTGTTCAACTATGTCACCGGCTATGCCGAGCCGGCCGAGCTTGAGCGCATGGCGGTCTCGCCGTTGACCTTGCGCAAGCGCATCCAGCAGCACATTGAGGAAGAGATCGCTCACGCCAAGGCCGGCCGTCCCGCGGCGGTATGGATGAAAATGAATGCGCTGGTCGATCCCGAGATCATCGATGCGCTCTACCGCGCTTCCAGCGCCGGCGTTGCGATCGAGCTCGTGGTGCGCGGCATCTGCTGCCTGAGGCCCGGGGTGCCGGGCCTGTCGGAAAACATCCGGGTCAAGTCGATCGTCGGCCGCTTCCTCGAGCACGGCCGCATCTACTGCTTCGGCGCCGGCCACGGCATGCCGCATCCGAAGGCGGCGCTCTATATCTCCTCCGCCGATTTGATGCCGCGCAACCTCGACCGCCGGGTCGAAGTGCTGTGTCCGATCCTCAATCCGACCGTCCATGAGCAGGTGCTCGACCAGATCATGGTGGCGAACCTCAAGGACAACGAGCAGAGCTGGCAGCTTCTCGCCGACGGCTCCTCTTCGCGCATCAGGCCAGCTCCCGGCGAGGAGCCGTTCAATGCCCACACTTATTTCATGACCAATCCAAGCCTGTCCGGGCGGGGCAAGTCGCCAAAGGATTCGGTTCCGCGATTGCGCCATCGCTCGGAGCGGGCGTGAGCGAGCGCGGGCCGCGCCTCCCGCGCCGCGCTGATTTCAAGCCATGAGCCGCGCCAAGATCGCCGCCAACGGGCGTCTCGACCATGGTCCGCCGGTCGCGGTTGTCGACATCGGCTCGAATTCGGTTCGGCTCGTGGTCTATGAGGGCCTCACCCGGGCGCCGACGGCGCTTTTCAACGAGAAAGCGCTATGCGGCCTCGGCCGTGAGGTGCAGTCGACCGGGTTGCTCGCGGCCGACGCCGTCGAACAGGCGCTCGCCGCGCTCAAGCGTTACCGCGCGCTATGCAC
>Ga0187781_10002369_pt1 | contig 14370 bp, 11 predicted proteins | sample 0715_SJ02_MP02_2_FD_132447 | JGI IMG/M metagenome (GOLD analysis project Ga0187781, IMG submission 132447) | Tropical peat soil microbial communities from peatlands in Department of Meta, Colombia - 0715_SJ02_MP02_20_MG | ecosystem: Environmental > Terrestrial > Soil > Wetlands > Peat | place...
CACGGCGAGCAGGAGATGGAGCTGCACAGACCACTGCCTGTCGATGCTGCCGTTCGAACCTCGGCAAGAGTCTCGGAGGTCGTGGATAAAGGCAAGGCGGCGTTGGTGGTGCTCGAGACGGTCACTCGCGACGCGGCGAGCAATGAGCCACTGGTCACGAATCGGTTCAGCGCTTTCATTCGCGGTGAGGGCGGATTTGGCCGCGGTGACGGTGCGCGATCGACGGCACCGCTGCCGACTCCGCCGGCGCGGCAGCCGGACTTCCAGGTCGATCGCCAGACCCTGCCACAACAAGCGCTGCTGTATCGCCTGTCCGGGGACATGAACCCGATCCACGCCGACCCCGAGTTCGCCCGCAAAGGCGGCTTCGATCAGCCCATCCTGCACGGTTTGTGCAGTTTTGGGATGGTCTGCAAAGCGGTCGTGGACACGGTGCTCGACGGGAACGTCGGTCGGGTAGGGCGTTACCGCGCCCGTTTCGCAGGAGTGGTGTATCCAGGCGAGACGATCACCGTCCGGATGTGGTCGGACGCTAAGGCGGTGTTCGTCGAGGCGTTGTGCAAAGAGCGCGGCACGCCGGTGCTGTCGAACGCCGTGATCGAGGTCCGCTAGGGCACCACCGGTTCATGCGCGCCCCTGCGCTGCCGGGCCGGTTCCATGCACCGCGGTCATGCGCATGTACCGAAACACCGCTTCCGCCCGATTGGATGCCTTCAGCTTTCGCAGAATGTGCTTGACGTGCGTCTTGACGGTGCCCTCGGAGATCACCAAGTGCGTTGCGATCGCACCGTTGCTCTTGCCTTGGGACATGAGCGCAACCACTTCGATTTCACGGCGCGATAGCAGCGACTCGATGCTGGAATTGGCGGCCAGTGATGCGGCGATCGGGGGTGGCGCGGTGGCGCCATCGGCCTGTGGCTGCGGGCGGCCGAGCTCGGTCCGGGCAGTGCACAGGTCGTCGGCCGCGGTCGCGATGCCCCGCACCATCCGTTGGATCTCGTTCCGCGCCGAACGTAGCCGCTCGCTGAGCGCCGTGCGCTGGAATGCGTAGCCAAACGCCTCGGCGAACATCCACAGCACCGCCAAGTCTTCTTCATCGACGTGCCGGCGGCTGACGTAGCAATCGGCGTGCAGCAAGCCGATGATCCGGCCGTCGGGCATGATCGGCGCAGCGACATAGGATCGCGACAGCGACGCTTGCCCGATCGCGGCATTGGTGCGGCGCTCCTGTTGCGCATCTCGGACGAGCACCGGAGCGCGGCGGCGCATGATTTCGCTTTCAATGAGCATGTGGTCGATGTGCATCGGATGGGCGCGCCCCACCCGGGCGATTTCGCTGGCCCACTCGGCGTCGGCCTTGACATGGACGCTTTCCACGCACCACATCGACTCCTCGACTCGCGAGACAATGGCGCGGTCAAAGCCGCACCGACACAGCTCGGCCGGCGCACGCTCGAGCATTTGCTCGACCGAGTCGACACCATGCAACCGGGACAACGCGGAGCGGGTAGCGGCGAAGCGGTCGTTCTTTTGCCTGGCCCGGGCTTGTGCCACCTCCAATTGCAGGTGGCCAATTTGGGTGAGCAACGCGACGAGTCGCGAGCCGGCCGGCCAAATCATTGTCGAGTTGGCGCCGATGACTTCGGTGAGATGGTCGTAGGCCGACTTGAGGGCGACTTGAATGCTGGCGAAATTGCGGTCGTCGTCGAGCGCTTCTACGTTGGCGAATCCGGGCAGCGCGGCAACCTCGTGCAACGCCGACACGACCCGCTCCCGTAATGCAGGATCACGCAGCGGCTCGCCGACGAGAGACCATTCCTCGCCGTCGGGAACGCGGAGGGAACAGATTGCCGGAATCTTCTGCACGCTGTCGTCGCATGCAGGCCAGGAACCGGCAGTGTCTGGGATATCGAGGGTGGCAGTACTCACATGACCAAAGGTAAGGAGGCGTGCGCCGCTTCAACATGGAAGCTGCTTACAAATCTCACGCCGGGCACTGGAAGCCGGTCACAGGCGGCGCTATCAAGTTTGCGTGTCGGGTTGGCCCGCGCTGGCTAGCCCGCCGGGGCTGAGATTGGCGCTAGCATCAGCGAGGCGCAAGGCCACCTCAAGCTCGAGTCGGCGGTCGACTAGCGAACGGCCGAGCAGGTCTTTCGCCTGTTCGACACGGTAGATCACGGTGTTTTGATGCACGCCTAGCCGTTCGGCAGTCTTTGCCCAGCTCATACCCTCCTCGAAGAAGGCGACAAGCGTGGCACGAAGCCTACGGCTGCGCTCATTGTCCAAACTGAGCTCGCCGAGCTCTGCTTTGACGAACTGCCCCGCGGCCGACAGATCCTGGGTCAGTAGCGCGCTGAGCACTGTGTCGTGGTAGCGGGCAACCGTGCCCGACGGGTAGGAAAACACACCGCTCGCGCGGCGGCCGTCGCGCGCCTGGCGATGGGACTGGATGAACCCGTCCAGCCCGTCGCCAATTCCCCCCACCGAGCCGAGAAGCGGGGCGTCGACCGACAATGCGCCGGGTGGGGAATCGGTCACATTCGGCCCGCCCGTCCAAGCCCATACCATTGACGGGCCCGCCGGAACGACTAGTAGCTCGACGCCCTTGAGTTTGTGCGCGATCGCTGAGGCGGCACGCTTCAATGCCTGCAGCGACGGTTTGTGTTGCGACCGGGGATCAGTCCAAACCATCAGGGCGACGTGTCGTCGTTCGAGGTTGTATCCGAGCGCCGCGCTCGTCGCATGCGGATCAACTGGACGTCCCGCCACGATCGCATGGACGAGTTCGGCACGGACCGAGTCGGCGCTTTGCACCCAAAGCTCGCGTTCCCGCTGATAGTAGTCGACGAGGTCGCCGGAGACCTTTTCGCAGTATCCGTACAGGTACCGTGAGGCGGAATTAGCCAACTGCCACTTCACCTTCTCAGGAGCATCCAGCCGCTGCACCGCCTCACGTAGTGCCGCATCGCACAGCCCCAGCCCGGTCACATAGCAGCGCGGAATCGCAGCGATGCTGATGCCTCGCTGTGCCAAGGTGGATACCCAGTTGAGGGTCACCTCTGGGGCCTGCGCCGACGACGGCGCCTCGGAGGTAGCGAACCCGCGCAGGACCGCCTGCACGTTGGGCAACGCGGCCTCGACCGTCAACTGCTCGAGGTCCTTGTCCTCAGGCTGGTGCAGTTCTGAGATCACGGCCACCGCGCGCAGGCCAATGCGCTCGGCGAGTTCGGCCACGTCAATCGATGCCGCGACCGTGGCGGCCTGCTGCGCTGCAATGCGAACGAGGTCTTCAGCCAATTACGCCCCCAAAATCGCACAGACAAGTGAAGGTAGCACTCTCGCGCCCCTCGCCAGCCTGATAGCCGCGCCCGCGAGATCAGTCGAAGACCACCACTGGTTCGATCTCGGTTGCTGTTGGTTGCGGTCAGCGTTTGGTTGGGGGCGTCCAGCGCGCCGGCAGCGAGTGCACGCCGTGGATGAAATTGTTGATTTGGAACTCGGGCTCACCAGCCAGCGTGATATCCGGAATGCGCGTATATAGCTCAGTCAAGACCGCGCTGAGCATCTGCCGCGCAAGGGTGTTGCCGAGGCAGAAATGCGCGCCGCCGGCACCGAAGCCAAGGTGATCATTTGGGCTGCGAAGGATGTCGAACTTGCCCGGATTCTCGAATGCCTCCGCATCGCGGTTCGCCGAGCAGTACCACATCACGACGTGCTCGCCTTGTTTGATCTCGGCGTCGCCGATCGTCGTGTCCTGTGTGGCGGTGCGCCGGAAATGCATGACGGGGCTGCTGTAGCGGATGACCTCCTCCACAGCAGAGCCCACGCGGCCGGGAAGGTCCTCGACCAGAAGATCGCGCTGGTCCGGGTGCTCCGCGAACAACCGCACCGCGTGTGCGATGGTGTGGCGGGTGGTGTCGTTGGCGGCCGAACCCAGCAGCGAGAAGAACGACATTATTTCTGCGTCTTCGAGCTTCTTGCCCTCGAACTCCGCGTTGGCGACCCAGCTCATCAGATCGTCCGTCGGATTCTCGCGACGCTTCGGAGCCTGGGCCAGCGCAATAGCCTGAATGCGCATGGACTCCTCCACGTGCGTGGTCAGGGCATCACGACCCAGCGCCATCCGCGGGTCGTCCCACGCCAGCATCCGCTCGGCCGCCTCCATGATGACGTGCTGCTCTTCACTGTCGCGTTCGACACCGAAAAAGTGAGCGAAGATCCGGCCGGGGACGTACTTCGCGTACAGGTCGGCGAAGTCGCCCTCGCCGCGGTCGATGATCTCGTCCAGGCGCTCCCGTGCGGTTTGAGCCACCCAGTCGGCCAGTTTCTTGATGTTGCGCCGGGTGAAGGCTTGCTCGATCACGCCGCGGAGCCTGCGATGGTCCTCGGCATCCATCACCAGAAACGACGCCGTGGCCCTGATGGCGTCTATGGGCATGTCCTCCATCAACACGCCTTGGCCAGAGCAGAACAGCTCCTTGCTGCGGGAAACGTAGCGACAATCCGCGGCTTTCGTGACCGACCAGAATCCGGGCGTGTTCTCATCCGGTGGGAGCAATGTCGACTCGTAGGGCCGGCTGTAGGAAACGGGCCGTTCGTTGCGCAGTCGCGCGAAAGCCTTGTCGCGCTGCTCGAAGTCCTGTTCCCAGAACGACCTGGCCGCCAGGTCCAACTCGGGTTCGGTGATCATCAGGGGGTTCGGGGCGATGCTGCTCATGGTAAGTAGGCTGCCAGCGATGCAAGACTCTGACGATCCGGCACAGGGCGGAAGGGCATCTCTCGTTGGGGGTGCCGGGCGGGAGATAGTGCATCGCAAAGCGACGTCATCAATCACCTGCCGGCGTGTGGTCTGCCGAAGCGTCCGCGAGCGCGCGGTTGAACATTCCCGAGCCCGAGAGCGCCAGCCCGCCATCCACGACAATTTTCGCGCCGGTGACAAACGAGGCCAGCGGCGATGCCAAGACCACGGCCATGGCTCCCACTTCTTCGGGGGTGCCGAATCGACCCAGCGCGATGCCGTCGATCCACGCTTTGCGGCCAACCTGCTCGGCAAGCCGTTTCATTCCTTCCGTTCCTTCTATTGGACCGGGGATGATGGCGTTGCTGCGGATGCCGTGCGGTCCCCATTCCAACGCGAGGTGCCGCATCAGGCTGTCGATCGCGGCCTTCGCGGCGCCGACGTGCGCCTGAAACAGATACGGCGCGTCGGACTGACCCGCAGAGATGAACAGCAGGCTGCCACGTGTTTCCCTGAGCTGATCGAAAGCCGCGTGGGCGGTGTGAAACGAGCCGAGCAGGTCGATGTCGATGACGGTTCGGAATCCGTTGCTCGACATTCTTTCTGCAGGTGCTAAGAAATTTCCGGCCGCTCCACATACGACGGTGGATACCGGACCGATGTCATTGCGCGCCTTGATGAATGCAGCCGACACCGCGTCGGGATCACGCACGTCGGCCACCGACGTCGACACCCGGGCCCCAAGTTCACTGAGTTCTTCGGCGGCGGCATCCAGGCGTTCCTGGGTGCGACCGCAGATGGCGATATCGGCACCTACCTGCGCGAAGCAGCGCGCGATGCCGAGGTTGATGCCGCTGCCACCACCCGTGATGAAAGCCGATGTGCCATTGAGCAGTTGCGGCGACAGGTAGGTGCTGATCGCCCTCATGCCTGCACCGGTATGCCGGCGGTGGGGGAGCGGTACTGGCGTTCCTGTGTGAGCATCGATTCGACGATGCGGCGCACTTTCAAGACTCCCGCGTCGGCCGACACATGGAATCCATTCGCGGCTCCCGCATAACCCACGGCGGCCTGGATCGCCTCGACGACGCCGACGTCGACCCGCATCACCTGCTCGAAGACGCCATGCAAATGCTGTGTAACCCGTTCGTCATCGAGTCGGTAATTGCGGCAGAATTGCCAGAAAAGGTGTGTGCTTGACGGTGTTTCGGGCGTCACGGCTTGAATGCGGACTTGACCGAAGGCCTGGCCGTCGGCGTCGAAGAGATCCCATCCCTCGGCCAGTACGGCCGGCGAGATAAACGTACCGTAGTGCTGGCGGCGGTAAGCGCGATCTCGCGGCAGCCGCGTGGAAACGGCTTCCCAGTCGGCCAGCGGGGCCTCGGGCAGCTTGCGCGAGAAAGTCACCGAGGTCTCGGACACCTGAATCTCGTCGAGTGGCGCTACCCGGCCCATGGTCGGCGGTGTCTCCTGCGGGTGCACCCACGGGATATGCGTCAGGTCGAGGTAATGCTCATGCACCAGCATGTAATTGGCGTCTACGAGTAGCGTCGTTCCAGATGACGCCCAGCCCTGCTCGGTCAACCACGGCAGCCCCGGCACTGTTCGAGTATTTTCGCGCCCCGGCTCGCCGAGCCAAATCCACGCGAAGGGACCAATTTCGCGGATCGGGTAGCGTGCGACGCACGCGCCGTAAGGCGGGGAAGGCTGGGACGGAACCTTCACGCATGCTCCGGTGGGGTCGTATTGGAATCCGTGATAGCCGCACTCGATGTTGTCGCCGTTCAAGCGGCCTTTGGAGAGCGGATAACCGCGGTGTCCGCATTGGTCGGCGAGCGCGACGATTTGGCCCGACTCTTGCCGGTAGAGCACAACTGGGCGGTCCAGCAGGCGGCGGGTCAGTGGCTCTCTGCCGATCTCGTCAATGACGGCCGCTACGTACCAGCAGTCCCGGGGGTAGTTGGCGATCATAGGTCGAGCACCAGCTTTTCCGACAGCGACCGCGACACGCAAATCATCATGCAATCGTTCTCGGCCTTTTCGTCGTCGTCGAGCACCGAATCGCGGTGATCGGGGCTGCCCTCCAGCACCGCCGTCTCGCATGTACCGCAGATGCCTTCCATACACGACGCCAACATGCTGACCCCTTTCGCCTTAATCGCCTCGAGGATCGATTCGCCGGGTCCGACGTCGACGGTGATGCCGGAGCGCTGGCAGACGACCTGGAAGTTGTCGAGGGCTCCCTCGGACGGTGTCTCCGCATCCGGTTTGGCTGCGAATCGTTCAACGTGCAGCGCGGTTTTCGGCCAGGACTGGCAGAACTGTTCGACGGCGCTGAGTAAGCCTTCGGGCCCGCAACAGTACACAAGGGTGTCGTCACGCGGGCTGCCGAGGACGCTGGCAAGGTCGGGCATACCCCGCTCGTCCAGGGGCCAGATTGCGACCTGCTCACCGTATTTCGATAGTTCGTCTACAAACGCCATCGATGATCGCTGTCGCCCGCCATACAGCAGGTGCCAGTCGGCCAAATCTGCTTCCGCCGCCTCGATCATCGGCATGATCGGTGTGATGCCGATGCCGCCCGCGATGAACTGGTAACGACTCGCCCGTTGCAAAGGGAAATGGTTACGGGGGCCGCGGACTTGGACTCTGCTGCCCTCCCGCAGTTCATGATGAACATGCTTGGATCCGCCGCGTCCCGTCGGATCGAGCAGAACGCCGACCTTCCAACGGCGGCGGTCAGTCGGGCTCGAACACAGTGAGTACTGCCGTACCAGCGAGTCGGTCAACATCAAATCGATGTGCGCGCCGGGATTCCAGCCCGGCAGGTCAGCGCCGGACGGGTCCTCGAGCGCCAGGCCGACAACGTCGTCCGCGAGCTCTTCGCGGTTGGCGACGACCAGTTCGACCGTGCGCTCCTGCATCTGCGGAACTTGGCTCACCCGAACTCCTTTGACGCTACGACTGATAACCGCATGCCATCGAGCGTGCGGCGAGCGCGGTCGTGCTACAAGCCGTCGGAGGGTGGACCGCTATACCCCGAATGGGGGTATTAGCAACGCGCTAGGGTCGATCGAGGAATTCCTCGACGGTGGGAACCAACTCGTCTGCACTCGTCACAAGTCCGAGATGACCATCGTGGAAGATGTGCAGCTTCGCGTTCGGAAGTAGTGCGCGCAGTAATTTGCCGTTCACCGGCGGAATAATCGGGTCATCGTCGCCCGTCAGAATCAACGTCGGCTGCCGGATCAATCGAGCAAACGGAACGCTCGACCAACCCAGGGCTGCGAGCTGTTGGTAGAACAGACCGCGCCGATCGTTTTGCATGTGCGAGAAGATGGCGGGTGTCCGGGACCCGGTCCTGGCCTTACCGCCGTAAATCGTGGGGGCAACCTGACGGGCGTGGGTGGGATCGTCGAAGCGGCGCCGAGTAAGCATCTCGCGCACGACGCCCAGCCGGCCTGGTATCGGGGGGCCCAATGTGGTGCTGACCAAAATCAGCCTGCGGCAGCGTTGGCGATGTTGAAACGCGAACTGCTGCGCCAACGCGCCACCCCACGAGACGCCGAGCACGTCGACGACAGGCACCTGCAGCGCATCGAGTAGGTGGCTCGTCCACCTCGCCGGCATACGCATCCGGTAGGGCCGTGGCGGGGTGTCGGACTTGCCCACCCCCGGGGCGTCGAAGCGGATCACACTGGCCTCCGGCCGCAGGGCATCGACGAAGGGTTGGAGCCCCTCCATGCTCACCCCGAGACCATTGCACAGCAACAACGGTGGGCGGCTACCGTCGCCGTCTCGCACGGCAACGCGAAGGCGAAGGCCGTCGACGTCCACGAAGCTGGTCGATAGTTCCGGTTCTTGTTGGCCGCGAGCGGAATTCATCATTTTGCTCCCTGCGTTTCGTCTATCCAGCCAGTAAGGCCGCTTTGTCGGCCGGAGGATTTCCGGTGGACCCTGATTCGGAAGGTTGGCCGCGCGCTAAGACCGATCGAGGAATTCCTCGACGATCGGCGCGAGCTCGTCGGCACTCGTCACAAGGCCGAGATGACCATCGTGGAAGAACTTGAGCTCAGAGTTCAGCAGCCCCTGGCGCAGCATCCTGCCGTTCACCGGTGGAATAACCGGATCGTCGTCCCCGGTCAGGATCAGTGTCGGCTGCCGGATCAGGGGGGCAAAGGGAAGGCTGGTCCAGCCCAGCGCTGCAAGCTGCTGGTAGAACAGACCGCGCCGGTCATTGCGCATATGCGCGAAGATAGGGATGGACTGCGTTTCCGAACGTGCTTTTCCGCCATAGATTTTCGGTGCGATCCGCCGGGCGTGTTCCGGGTCGTCGAAACGCCGGCGTGAAAGCATTTCCGGGATCACCCGCGGGCGGCCCGGTATACCCCCCAACACGCCCAGAGCGGTGCTGACCAGGATCAGTCTGCGGCAGCGACGATGATGTTGGAACGCGAATTGTTGTGCCAGCGCTCCGCCCCAGGAGACGCCGAGCACATCGACCTGGGACACCTCCAGCACGTCGAGCAAATGGCTTGTGAGCCGCGCCATTCCCCACATGCGATACGGCAACAACGGGGTCGGCGACTCGCCGATCCCTGGAACATCGAAGCGGATTACACCCGTCTCGCGCCGCAGGGCGTCGACGAACGGCTGGAGTCCCTCCAGTCTCACCCCAAGACCGTTGCACAGCAGTAGCGGGGGATGGCGCCCGTCGCCTTCCCGTACCGCGATCCTTATTCGACGGCCCGCGACCTCAACGAAGCGCGTCTGAAGATCCGGTTCCTGACTTGTGCGTGGTGTATTCATCGGTCTCCTCCCTCAATGGCTTTGGCATTCGGCCGGGAGTTCGCAGTTGGCACGAACACATCATTTAGCGCGGACGGTACCCGCCGGAGGCAGCAATCAGGAGCTCAAAGCCCGGTCGGGGGAGGCAGTTCCTGCGGATGGGAGATCGTATGGGTGGGTGGTGGTTCTTAGCGTTGACTGGGATGGATTCGGCTCCGCTGTGGCCGGTAGGAGCCGAATCCATGCCCTCCGGCGGCCGATGCCCTTGGGCCGCCTTCGCGCAGAACGAGGAATCCGATGTTGGAATCGCTAGTCCAAAATGAATTCGAGATCACCCTGCAGCACGTCATGCGGCGCATGCGCACCATGAATTCTCACATCGAAGTCGTTACCCTGCTCGACGCTGGCGGGAACACCAATCGAACCACGTACGGCGACGTGGTCCGCAGAGCAGACAAGCTGGCCAACGCCCTCCACGGTCTTGGTGTACGGGCCGGCGACCGGGTGGCGACGTTCGCGTGGAATACCCAGCAGCACTTGGAGGCTTATCTTGCGGTCCCCTGCATGGGCGCCGTCTTGCATACGCTAAACATCCGGCTCTCCGATGAGCAGCTCGGCTACATCGTCAACCACGCGAAGGACCGTGTCGTCATTGTGGACGACTCGCTGGTCCCGCAGCTCGAGAAGGTCCTCCCCGAAATCGGTGGCGTCGAACACTTCATCGTGATCGGTGACGGCAGCAGCGGTGCGCTGCCCAACGTTCATCGATACGAGCAGCTAATCGCCGATCAGCCCGACAGCTACGACTACCCCGAACTCGACGGTCGGGCTGCGGCCAGCCTCTGCTACACGAGCGGCACCACCGGCAACCCAAAGGGCGTGCTCTACGGGCACCGCTCCACGGTGCTGCACGCCATGGCGGAGTGCCTGACGGATACGCTCGACGTCCGTTCGAGCGATCGGGTTCTGCCGGTCGTCCCGATGTTCCATGCCAATGCTTGGGGCCTGCCGTACACCTGCGGGATGATCGGCGCCCCGCTGATCATGCCCAACCGTTTCCTGCAGGCCGAGCCATTGTTGAAGCTCATCGAATCCGAGCGTGTGACGTTCGCCGCCGCCGTGCCGACAATCTGGAGCGACGTCCTGCGCAAGGCTGCGGACAACCCGGAATCACTGTCGACACTGCGGCGCGTCGTGTGCGGCGGGGCGGCTGTGCCGAGATCGCTCATGGAAAAATTTGAGGAGACGTTCGGCACACCGCTCATCCAGGGCTTCGGTATGACGGAAACCAGTCCGCTGGTGGCGGTTGCCGAGGCACCCGTCGGTGCGACCGGCGAGGACCTGTGGCGCTATCGATCGAAGACGGGACGGATCAGCCCGCTTGTTGAGGCGCGGATCGTCGACCCAGCCGGAAACGAGCTGCCATGGGACGGCGAGCAGGCCGGCGAGCTCGAGCTCGCCGGCCCGTGGATTGCGTCTGGCTACTACTTGGCCACCGAAGACAAGCTCCACGACGGCTGGCTGCGCACCGGCGACATTGCCACCATCGACGCGCTGGGCTACATCCAAATCACCGACCGCGCAAAGGATGTCATCAAGTCCGGCGGCGAGTGGATTTCCTCGGTGGAGATGGAGAACGCGCTGATGTCGCACCCTGCGGTGATTGAGGCAGCGGTGATCGCCAAGCCCGACGAGCGCTGGACCGAACGACCGCTGCCGTGCGTTGTGGTCGACGTCGACGAACTGGCAACGCCGGAAGCGCTCAATGAACACCTCAAGGCGCAGTTCGCCAAATGGCAGCTCCCCGACGAGTACGCCTATATCACTGAGGTGCCCAAAACAAGCGTCGGCAAGTTCAATAAGAAGATTCTGCGCGAACTTCTGTCCGATGGGCAGCTACCCGGCCGGCGGCCGGTATAACCCGAGGGTGACCGGGCGGGCGCCAAGAATTCAAACACGACCGGATCGGATGGCCCGGCGGCTCAACAGGATTGCGCATGCGGCACGCCGCTGATGGCTTGCCCGTCGCGTGCGCTAGACCCCCGCGCCGCGGGTTTCGGCGCGTGGCGTCACCGAAACGCGAATCCTCCGAGGAGAACGGTCCCGAAGTCACTGGCACGTTAACGCGCCATTGGTCTGCTACGCGGGTGGTTGCGACAGCAGTGCGTCGAAGATGTGGCGCTCGACCTTCTGGGTGAGGTCGATGTGCACATGCTTGGTCTCGGTGTACTCGTCGAGCGCGTGCGGCCCGAGCTCGCGGCCCAAACCGCTTTGCTTGTAACCGCCGAAAGGCAACGCGGGATCGATCTGGTGCCAGTTGTTGATCCAGACCGTGCCGGCGCGAAGCTGCGATGCGACCTCGAGCGCACGCTCGTAGTCGGTGCTCCACACCCCGGCGCTCAGCCCGTACTGCGAGTCATTGGCCTGCCGGATTGCATCGGCCTCGTCGGTGTAGCGCAGGACGCAGAGGACTGGTCCGAAGATCTCCTCGCGCGCAACGTCCATGTCGTTAGTGGCTTCCGCAATTATGGTCGGCTCGATCCAGTAGCCCTTTGCAAACCGGTCTCCCAGCGGTGCGCCGCCACCTAACACAATCTTGGCGCCGCTTTGCCGGGCGCTGTCCAGGAAACTCAGCACCCGATCACGCTGTCTGGCCGAAATGACCGGCCCGACATCGGTAGCGGGGTCCGTGGTATTTCCGAGCTTGAGCGCCGAGGCACGGTCGACGAGGCGGTCCACGACGAGGTCATATATCTTGTCAGGCACCAGCAGGCGGGTGCCTGATTCGCAGATCTGGCCCGAGTACAGCATGCAACCGAACAACGTCCCGTCGATAGCTACGTCTAGGTCGGCGTCGTCGAGCAGCACCTGCGCGCCCTTGCCGCCGAGCTCGAGGGAGACCTTTTTCACGGTCCCCGACGCCAGGCGCATGATTTCGCGGCCGACCGCGGTCGACCCCGTGAATGCCACTTTGTCGACATCAGGATGCTCGGCCAACCGGGCCCCGACTTCCGCGCCGGGACCGGTGACAAGGTTGATGACACCGTCGGGCACCCCGCATTCGTGGGCGATCTCGCACAGACGCAGCAGCGTCAACGGAGTCTTTTCGTCGGGCTTGATGACCACCGAGTTGCCGGCGGCGAGTGCCGGGCCGACCTTCCAAATGCCCAGCAGCAGAGGAAAATTCCAGGGCACGATCGCCGCGCAGACACCGAGAGGCTCATGGCGGATCACGTTTGTCGACAACGTCGGGAACGCCGGCGTCGACACCTGCCGCTCCCACTGATAAGACCCGGCAAGCTCTGCGAAGTACAAGAAGTGCGGGGCCGCGTAGCCGACATGGAAAGCCATCGCCTGCCGCACCGTGGCGCCGTTAGCGTGAATTTCGAGCTCGATCAAATCTTCGATCTCGTTGCCCAGGCGCTCGGCGATTTTGGTCAGCACCCGCGATCGCTCGGCTGGAGCCAGCTGCGACCATGAGCCTGACTCGAACGCCGCGCGCGCGGCAGCCACCGCGGCGTCGGCGTGCGCGGCACTTCCCCGGGCTATCGTGCCGTAAATTTCCTCGGTCGCCGGGTCGCGGATCTCATCCATTTCGTCCGCGTCCACATGTTTTCCGTTGATGAACATTTGATAGTGCTTGATGTCCGTTGCCACGTTGAGGCCTCCGATCCACGTCGACTCAAGTCAACAGCGAGGTGCGGGGGATGCACCATCGCCCGAACGGAGGGTTCGGATAACTCACCTGCCGGAAACCTCGCTTGTGGCCCGCTGTGTCGCCCAGGGCAATGATCCGTTGAGGGGACAAAAGCACCCCGTTCGGGGAGCAGCGATCGAGGTGATGACAGCGATATCTTTCGGCCATGCCGCAGATCGACACCGACCAACCCCGAGCCGGAGATGATCGCGAATCTCCGCGTTCGGAAGTTCGCTGGCGTCGCGACGTTTCAGCAACAGGGCTGATTGAGGCGCCGATTCGAAGAGACCCCGAGATGATTCCTGCGGCGCGTGATGAAGCGCAGATCGCGCTGCTGGATGACGCCATCCGGGGCAACGTCGAAACCATTCTGTACGCGTTACGCCACAACATTGCGTTAGAACACGTGCGACATCGTTGCGGTGTCGCTGTACGGATACCTTTTGCGACAAGCTAGTCGACGAGTTCCTAGCAGACACAAAGCTCACCGATCCGCTGCGCGGAGAAAGAGATTCCAACCATGTCCGCGGTTTTCAGCAGCTACCTCACCATCGTCGTTTTCTTTATGGCGGTTCTGAGCCCTGTGCTCATTCCGGCGGTGCTCCACGGGTTCCACGCTTACGGCGAGTGGAGGCGCGCAGACCTGCCGAGGGAACGAATCCTCGACCAGCTCGGGTCGGGGCCAAGACCAAAGCTGGTCCTGATCCACGCGCCCGCCGGTTACGGAAAAAGCGTTGTCGCCAAGCAGTGGGTGAAAACCCTCACCAAGCAGAAGGTGAAGACCGCATGGCTTTCGGTAGATAGCGACGACAACAACGCGGTCTGGTTTCTCGCTCGCCTGATTGAGGCGGTCCGGCGTACCATGCCAGCTCTCGCTGATACGCTACAGCAAGAATTCGAAGGGCATCTGGAAAATATGCAGCAATATGTCCTTAACGCCTTGATCAAAGGCCTACATTCCGCTAAACAAACCCTCGCGCTGGTCATCGACGACTGGCACCGGGTGGACAATAGTGAGACGATGAACGCATTGGCCTACCTGATTGAGAATGGCTGCCATCACCTACATCTGATTGTCACAAGTCGCAGCCGTTCTGGCCTTCCGCTTTCCGCGTTGGCGGCCCAGGGCGAGCTCACAGAAATCGAC
>Ga0187781_10002370_pt1 | contig 14368 bp, 14 predicted proteins | sample 0715_SJ02_MP02_2_FD_132447 | JGI IMG/M metagenome (GOLD analysis project Ga0187781, IMG submission 132447) | Tropical peat soil microbial communities from peatlands in Department of Meta, Colombia - 0715_SJ02_MP02_20_MG | ecosystem: Environmental > Terrestrial > Soil > Wetlands > Peat | place...
GACGCCCCGGCGAGTTCAGGCCGGCGCGGAAGACCTGATAGAGGTCCACCACCGCCTGCACCGCTTCGTCCTGCCCCACGATCTTCCGCCGCAGCCCCGCCTCAAAATCCCGGGATTCCACGCTGCGTTGTGTTGGGTCGAGTTGTAGCGCGCGAGCGCCCACGGTCATGCTCCCTTTCCTTCACATATAAACACGGTTCGCGCCAAGAATATTCTCCCGTCGCAACCCTTGGTGCTTACCGGTACACTCTGGCTCTTTCCGGATTGCGGGGCCCGGAGCGCTCGAATTGATCCAGCTTGATATCGAGCGTCGAACGCAGCAATCGCAATTGCGTGACGAGTTCCTGGCCTGAATTCGCGCGATCGGCCAGCAGCAGCATCGGCGGAGACAGATCGGCCAAGTCCAGGTTGATGTTCCGCAACGAATGCATCAGGTTCTGCACGTACAACGAGCGGATATGGAACAGCTCGACCCGGCTGTTCACCTGCTCGCGCAAGCGCGACCAATCCAGCGCCAGGAACGGGTGGCTGCGGGAAACCCTGCGAACCACGTCGTCCGTGATGCGCGGCCGCTCGCCAAGCCGCGCCAGGTGTAGCTGCTGCACCTTCCCCTGCCGGCGCACGTTGTGTACCAGGAAGTACGTGTTCCCTTTTCGCCGCACAAAAGCCACAGCTCCCTCCTTCATGGGCGGAGCGTTGCGTAGTGTACGAACCGTCCACTACGCCGTCAATGGTACGATGCGGTGGTGTTCCTAAGGTTGCATCGAATCGGTTATTACTTCGGAGGAATCCGGCGCGGAGCTACCCGTGATGCAAACAGGAGCTTTAGACGAGGAACGGTTGGACGAATCGAACGAGCTGAACAAACAGGCTTCGACCGCATCCTCATTTGGATGCGCAATCCGCCAACCGGGCAGCCCGAACGCAGAAGCCACGGGGCGAACGCGCGAGATGAACGGCCTTTCGCAGGAGGCAGCAGATGGGGGAGAAGGCGATGACCTGGGATCCGGTCTACCGGCTGGTCAAACGCATTCCGCGCGGCCGCGTGACGACGTATGGCGACCTGGCGCGGGCGCTCAGGACAAAGGGAGGCGCTCGCGCCGTCGGCCACGCGATGGCAGCATGTCCCGGCGGGCGTGGGATTCCGTGGCATCGCGTGGTCGGTGCGGGCGGCCGCCTTTTGATCCGGGAGCCGCAACGCAGCTTGCAACGGCAATTGCTCGAAACCGAAGGCGTGGCGATGAAAGGCGGGGGAGCGGATCTGATGCAACACGGATGGTCGCCCAGGAAGATTTCACGGGCGCGTGGACGCCGGCGCGGCAAATCAAGCTAGGTCGCGCTCCATCGGCGACTGTGGTATAGAAAGAACCCACCACTTGCGAAGGGAATATTTGTGGGCGAGCCCATTATCCAGGCCGAAAATTTGGTCAAAAACTACGGCACAGTGGCGGCGCTTCGAGGCGTCAGCTTCGCGATCGAAGAAGGAGAGGTTTTCGGGCTTTTGGGCCCGAATGGCGCGGGCAAAACCACCACGGTGGAAATCCTCGAGGGAATGCGCACAGCCGACGCCGGGCGCGCTCACGTTTGTGGCCTCGATCCTGAAAAGAGCGGCAGCGCATACAAAGAGAGAATCGGAGCGGTTTTGCAGTCCACTTCGCTTCCCGATAAATTGCGCGTGCACGAAGCCATCGAGCTCTTTGCCCAATTTTATCGCCAGCGCACCGACACCGACCAACTGCTGCGCCGCTTTCAGCTCGATGAAAAGCGCGATGCCTTCTACAGCCAGCTTTCCGGTGGGCAGAAGCAGCGGCTCGCGCTGGCGATGGCGCTGGTGAATGATCCGCGCGTCGTTTTTCTCGATGAGCCCACCGCGGGCCTGGATCCACAGGTGCGGCGTGAAATTTACACAATCATCGAAGAAATGAGGCGCGAGCGGAAAACCGTGCTTCTGACGACGCATTACATCGAGGAAGCAGAGCGATTATGCGATCGCGTCGCGATTGTCGATTACGGCCGCGTGATTGCGCTCGGCACTCCCCGCGAACTGAAGGGAAAATCCGCCGGCACCACGCGCATCGAAGTCCGCCTCGCCAGGCCGATGACGGATGGGGCGCTTGCGAATCTTGAAGGCGTTGCGGATTGCCGCGAATTCAGCGGTACTTATATTTTGCACTCTCGCCGACCGCCGCAGACAATCGTCGCGCTCGTGAAGCGACTGGAGGCCGAAGAAAACGAATTGCATAGTCTCGAAATGTTTTCGCCTTCGCTCGAGGATGTTTTCATCGAACTCACCGGCCGGCGGCTGAGAGACTGACATGATGCCGAATCCGCTGACGAACACCTGGACGCTCACGGTGGTGCGCATTCGCCTGGCAATGCGCAATCGCGCGTTTTTCTTTTTCAGCCTGGTGATGCCGCTGGCGTTCCTTTTCTTTTTTGTGCCGGTTCTCGCGAAAGGACGGCAGCAATGGATTGCCTACATTCTCGGCGCCGTGCTCACACTCAGCGTAATGGGCAGCTTCTGGGGGCTCAGCGTGCAGCTCGTGACATTCCGCGAGCAAGGCATTCTCAGGCGCTTCCGGCTCGCGCCGCTCGGAGCAGGACCTATGCTCGCTTCGAGCATCCTTTCGAATTACCTCATGATCCTGCCGACTGTCGCAGTGGAGATCCTGGTCTGCCGCTGGGTATTTCACATGCGCACGTGGGGAAATTTGTGGGCGCTGTTGGTGCTTGTGACTTTTGGATCCGCTGCGTTCGCGGCCTTTGGTCTGATCGTCGCGAGCACCACCAACACGATGCAGGAAACCCAGATGATCAACAACCTGATCTGGTCCGGCTTCCTTTTTCTGTCGGGCGCGAGCGTTCCATTGGCGGTTTTTCCTCCCTGGATTCAGCGAGTCGCGTTCTTTGTGCCCGCCACGTATCTCGCCACCGGTCTTGAATCCGCTACCACCAATCTCGCGACGTTCGGGGAAGTTGCCGAGGACGTGGCCGCGCTGGCTATCGGCATTCTTGTTGCCTTCGAGATTTCCCGGCAACTTTTCCGCTGGGAACCGGAAGCAAAGGCCCCTGCGCGAGCCAAGGTGTGGGCGCTGGCCGCGCTCGTTCCCTTCCTGGCGTTCGGAATCTACGAAAACGCCTCCGGCAAACGCATGGCCAGAATTCATCACGATTTCGCGCAGCTATCGGGAGAAATGCAAAAAGCGGCGCCGCCGGCGCGCTGATCCGGCCGCGCGATTGCCGGACGAAATGTTTGCAATCCGACTCGAGTTCCTGGCATCGAATCCTGGAGGGAGAAAAGGATGAAAGCGATCCGAGTGAAGCAGTTCGGCGGACCGGAAGTGATGCACCTCGAAGATGTGCCGGATTTGAAGCCGGGGCCGGGGCAAGTGGTGGTTCGCATTCAAGCTGCCGGCGTGAACCCCGTGGAAAGCTACATTCGCGCCGGCACGTATGGCCGGCTCCCGAATCTGCCTTACACGCCGGGAACAGACGGCGCCGGAACGATCGAGGCCGTCGGCCCGGGCGTCACTCGATTCCGCACGGGCGATCGCGTCTATACAGCGGGCAGCTTGAGTGGAACATACGCGCAGCAGGCACTCTGCGAAGACTGGGCCGTATTCCCGCTTCCGGCGCATGTCTCCTTCGCGCAGGGCGCCGCCGTTCACATTCCCTATGCCACGGCTTACAGGGCGCTGTTCCATCGCGCCCAGGCGCGCCAGGGAGAAACGGTGTTGATTAATGGCGCCAGCGGAGGCGTGGGCATCGCCGCCGTGCAAATCGGGCGAGCAGGGGGCTTGCACATCGTGGGCACGGCCGGCTCGGACCGCGGCAAAAAGCTCGTGGCCGCCGAGGGCGCGCACGAAGTGCTCGACCACAAAGCTCCAGACCATTTCGAAAAAGCTCTCGCGCTCACGAACGGCCGCGGCTATGACGTGCTTGTCGAGATGCTTTCGAATGTCAATCTGGGCAACGATCTCAAGATTCTCGCCGCAGGGGGCCGCGTGGCCGTCGTGGGCAGCCGCGGGAATGTGGAGATCAATCCGCGTGAAGCGATGGTCCGTGACGCTTCCATCGTGGCGATGTCTCTATGGAATGCTACGCAGAGAGATTTGATGAGCATCCATGCGGCGCTTGTGGCGGGACTTGAAAACCGCTCGCTTCGCCCGGTGATCGGCCAGGAAATTCCGCTTGCCGAGGCGCCGCGCGCCCATACAGCGGTGATGGAACCCGGCGCCTACGGCAAAATCGTCCTCGTCCCCTGACGCCGCGCGCTCTTTTGTTGTGCGTACCCTTGGCCTATGATTCCTGGCAGCACGCAATTCCTTAGGAGGGAACTATGCAGCGCACAGCTACAGCAGTCTGGAACGGGGCACTGAAAGACGGCCATGGATCCATTTCCACGCAGAGCGGCGTTCTTTCGGATTCGCCTTATTCGTTCGTTACTCGGTTTGAAAACGCCAAAGGGACAAATCCGGAGGAACTGATCGCCGCGGCGCACGCCGGCTGCTTCACCATGGCGCTTTCCGCGCAGCTTGGCACGATGAACTTCACCCCGCAAACCCTGCGGACCACCGCCACATTGACGCTGGAAAAGCTCGAAGCCGGCTGGACGATCTCGAAAGTGCATCTGGATGTGACGGCGCGCGTTCCCGGAATTTCCGCTTCGGCTTTTGAGTCGGCGGCTGCCAGCGCGAAGGCCAATTGTCCGGTGTCGCGGCTGCTGAAAGCGGAAATCACGATGAATGCAAGCCTGGAGCAAGCGGCTTGATTCTTGCAGGCATCGCCGGGGCCGCCACTGTCCTGGTCATTCTGTGGGAGGCGTTTGAATCGATCGTGCTTCCCCGCCGGGTGGTGCGCTCGTTCCGGATTACCCGCGGATTCTACCGCGCCACCTGGGGTCCGTGGAAAGTTGTCGCCCGGCTTATCTCCTCCACCAAGCGCCGCGAAACTTTCCTGAGCATCTACGGACCGCTTTCGATCCTGGTGCTGTTTGTGGTGTGGGCGGCCTTTCTCATCTTCGGCTTCGGCATGCTCTATTGGAGTGCGGCTGCCCGGCACGATCCGATTCTTGCGAACTTTCGGACCAGCCTTTATTTGAGCGGGACCACGTTTTTCACTCTGGGTCTGGGAGACGTCACGCCGCACACCGAAGCGGAACGGATTTTTGCAGTGGTCGAAAGCGGCCTGGGATTCGGATTTCTGGCGCTGGTCCTCAGCTACTTGCCGGTGATTTACCAGGCGTTTTCGCGGCGCGAAGTGAATATCGTTCTTCTCGACGCACGCGCCGGCTCGCCGCCCACCGCCGCCGAGCTTCTCCGCCGCCACACTGGCCCACAGGGTTTTGAACCGCTCGAGCGGCTGCTGCGCGATTGGGAGCGGTGGTCCGCACAACTTCTCGAAAGCCATATCTCTTACCCGGTAGTGAGCTATTTCCGCTCGCAGCACAACAACGAATCCTGGGTCGGGGCGCTCACGGCGATTCTTGACGTCAGCGCGCTCTTGATTGCGAGTGTCGATAACTCGTGCGCCCGGCAGGCCAAGCTCACTTTTGCCATGTGCCGCCACACGGTGGTGGATCTCGCGCAAGTGTTCCACGCCCGTCCGCGAAGCGACGCGAAGGACCGTCTGCCCGCCGCCGAACTCGCGCGCCTGCGCGCGGCGCTCGCCGAGGCTGGCTTCAAATTCCGTGATACGCCGGAGGCGGATAACAAACTCAAAAAACTTCGCGAAATGTATGAACCCTACGTCAACGGCCTCGCATCGCATCTGTTTATGGAGGTTCCTCCGTGGATCCTCTCCAAGGAAGCCGTGGACAACTGGCGGACCAGCGCCTGGGGACGCATTTCCGGCCTTTCGGCCCCGAAGGGGAGCGAAGTATCCGTGGATGATCACTAGAAATCGTGGAAGTCCCGCCGGCCGCTTCGGGGCGGCCGCGGAACAGCGTCACGCTCGGAAAAGGGAGACCTAATCGGCATGCCGACCTTTTTGGAAAACATCGAGAAGATTGTCAAAGGCGAAAGGCCGCCGGCTCCGGTGCAACAGCTCATCGGATTTCACTTGAAATCCGTCCGGCAGGGCGAGTCGATGTTTGAAATGGAGACGAGCTCGAAACACGCCAATCCGATGGGAACGTTGCACGGCGGAATTCTGTGTGATATCGCGGACGCTGCCATGGGAGTGGCTTTCGCTTCGACTCTGGACCACGGTGAGTCGTTTACGACACTGGAGCTGAAGATCGACTTCCTGCGTCCTGTTTGGAACGAGAATATCCGCGCTGTGGGCAAGGTGGTGAAGCGCGGCAAAACCGTGGGCTTGATCGAATGTGATGTCACAAACGCCAAAGGCGATCTGGTTGCCCGGGCGGTTTCCACCTGCATGGTGCTCCGCGGCGACGAGGCTCGCGGCCGATAACCAAAGCGGCCAGTCGCCTCATTGCCGCCTGAAATGTCCGCGCGCCATACAGGCAATCCCATGAGCGGACAATCGATTGCGTTCCTCCCTTTCTAAAAGTCGGCAAACCTGACCAAACAAACAGGATGGCCCTGCGCTCACCAGGCCATCCATCTGCTCGTCAATCAACTCAGGAGTAGAGACGGGTGCGCGCATGGGGCGGCGCCTCGGGAGAGCGCGGGATGAAGAACTTGCTTCAGGATATTCGCTACGCGGTCCGCATGCTGGCCAAGGCGCCGGGGTTCGCCGTCGTTTCCATCCTGACCCTCGCGCTCGGCATTGGCGCCAATATTGCTGTCTTCAGCATCGTGGACGGCGTCGTGCTCCGCCCGCTGCCATTCCCGCGCCCCGATCAGCTCGTGCGTGTGTTCGACGATTTGCGCTCCTCAAACACCAGGGATATCGGCATGTCCGTCCCGCAATTCTGGGACTACCGCGATCGCGCCGGCATCTTCCAAGACATTTCCGTCATCTGGCCCATCCCGGTATTGCTAACGGGAGTGGACCAACCCAAGCGCATCGAAGTGCTGGCCACCAGCCCCAGCTACTTCACCATGCTCGGCGTGCAGCCGCAAATCGGCCGCGTGTACACACAAAAAGAGGACGTGCCGGGCTTCATCGAAGAAGTGGTGCTCGCCGACGGCTTCTGGCGCCGCGAGTTCGGCGGCGACCCGAATATCCTCGGCAAAAGCTTGCGCCTCGATGGCGACCTCTACCGCGTCATCGGCGTCATGCCGCCGGAATTTCGCCACCCCGGCCGGACTCTCGAAACAGAAGAGGACGCCTTCATTGCCGCTGGTTACAACGCGCTTCCCTTTCCTGTCCCTCCGCTCCGCTCCACCCGCATGCTTCCCGGCATGATGGCTCGCTTGAAGCCCGGCCTCAGTGTCGCCGAAGCGCAGGCTCGCCTGGAAACCTTCGATGCAGGCCTCGCGCGCGAATATCCCACCGACTATCCGCCTGCGGCCGGCTGGGGGCCGCGGATTGTTTCCGTTCGTGATGATCTGGTCGGCCGCGTTCGCTCGGAACTGTATGTTCTTCTCGGCGCAGTGGGATTTGTATTGCTGATCGCCTGCGTAAATCTCGCGAACTTGCTGCTCGCCCGCGGCGCCAGCCGCCAGCGCGAAGTCGCCATTCGCCTCGCGCTCGGTGCAGGGCGAGGCCGGCTGATTTCGCAATTGCTCACGGAGAGCGTTCTGCTCGCACTCGTCTCCGGATGCTTCGCGCTGGTCACAGTCGTCTGGCTGAAGACCACCCTCTTGAAATTTGCGCCCGCCGACCTGCCGCGCGCGAATGAAGTCACCATCAGCGTGGGCGTGCTGCTCTTCGCGCTCGGCCTTTCGATTTTCACAGGAATTCTCTTTGGGCTCGCCCCGGCACTTCAGGCCGCTAGCCCCAACCAAGTTGCGAGCCTGCGTGAGGGCAGCCATGGCTCCGGGGCGAGCAAATCTCAATTGCGCATTTCGGGCGTGCTAGTCGCTTCCGAAGTCGCGCTCTCTCTCGTCCTCCTCGTCGGGGCGGGCCTGTTTCTGCGCAGTTTCTGGCAGATTCTCCAGGTCCGGCCGGGATTTAATCCGCAGCACGTCGTCACCGCACAAATCTGGATTGGCATCCCGAACGATCCAAATAACGATCCCTACCGCCCCATCCCGAAACGCGCCGAATTCCACCGCGAAGTCCTCCGGCGGGTTTCCTCCTTGCCGGGCGTCGAAGTTGCGTCCATCGGAGGCGGTGGCGGCCTGCCCTTCGTCCCCTTCAGAAACCCAGGCGTTTTCACGATTGAAGGGCGGCCTGCCGATGCAGAACGCCAACCGGTAGCCGAGTTGGCCACCGTCACCCCGGCTCACTTTCAAGCGCTTCAAATTCCGCTTTTGTCGGGAAGATCATTCACAGACTCCGACGACGACAAAGCAATGCCTGTCGCAATTGTCGATCAAACGCTCGCCCGCCGCTATTGGCCCAACGAAAACCCAATCGGCAAGCGCTTGAAGACCGGGTTCGACCTGTCCACGGCTCCATGGCTTACAGTTATCGGTGTCGTCGGCGATGTGAAATCCGATTCTCTGGAAATTCCGGGCGCGCCTCATATTTATCGCTCGCTTTTCCAGGCGCCTCCCTACTACGCCGTCGTTTACCTGCGAACGCTTGGCGATCCCGGCTCGCTGGGCGATGCCATCCGCCACGAGGTACAGGCGGTGGACCCGAATATTCCCATCTTCGCTGTCCGATCCATGGAAGCAGTCGTAGCCCGTTCGATGGCCGAGCGCCGCTTCGCTCTGGAGATCCTTGCCTTTTTCGGAATCGTCGCGCTCTTGCTCGCCGCCATTGGGATTTATGGAGTGATGGCCTATACCTTCAGCCGGCGCACACAAGAAATCGGCATCCGCATGGCCCTTGGCGCACAGCGGAAGGACATCATGCGCCTCGCCGTCAGCGAGGGCATGACGCTCGTCGCATTCGGCTTGGGCGCGGGAATCGTGGGGGCGGTGATCCTTTCGCAGTATCTCCGCTCGATGCTCTACGAAGTGAAGCCGACCGATCCAATGACATTTCTGGGCATCGTCGCTTTGCTTGCATTCGTGGCCCTGCTCGCCTGCCTCATTCCCGCTCAGCGCGCCACACGCGTGGATCCGCTCGTCGCACTGCGCGAAGAGTGAAGCCAGGGGCTGGCGGGTGCAGCCGCGCGCCGGAGATGAAACTCTGCGCGAACGCTTGAAGTTTTCGGGAGCCAATATGGTCGCGCCCGCGGCTCGCCCAAAAGTTCCCGCCAGATTGACGCGAATATCCGTGTGTTATAATCCGCCCTGCTGATGCGGTTTGGCCGATTCTCCGGCGCGGGGAGCGACTGATGGGAATTCCAAAGACCGAAAAAATCTGGCACAACGGCAAGTTCCTGAATTGGGACGACGCGAATGTTCACGTCCTCTCCCACGTGATCAGCTACGCCTCCGCGGTGTTCGAAGGCATGCGTTGCTACAACACGGCCTCGCAGGGGCCGGCAATTTTTCGCTTGCGCGACCACATGCAGCGCCTTCTCAATTCCACTCACATTTACCGGATGGATCTGCCCTTCACTCGGGACGAATTGTCCCAGGCCTGCCTGGATCTGGTCCGCGTCAACAAAATGAATGCCTGTTACCTCCGCCCGATCGTGTTGCGCGGTTACGGCGACGCCGGTGTAAACCCGGTGACAAGCCCGATCGAGGTCTACATCGCCTGCTGGGAGTGGGGAAAATATCTCGGCGAAGAAGCGATCCACACCGGCGTGGATGTCTGCGTCAGCACGTGGAACCGCCCAGCGCCCAACACGCTGCCGCAAATGGCCAAGGCTGCGGCGAACTACATGAATTCCCAGCTGATTCGCATCGAGGCTGTCACCAATGGATATGTCGAAGGCATCGCGCTCGACGTGAACGGCTACGTCAGCGAAGGCTCGGGAGAGAATATTTTCCTCGTGCTCGACGGCATGGTGATTACCCCTCCGCTTTCCAATTGCGCGCTCCCGGGAATCACGCGCCACACAATCATGACTCTCTGCCGCGACCTCAATATCCCTGTTGCCGAGCAGATGATTCCGCGTGAAATGCTGTACATCGCCAATGAGGTTTTCTTCAGTGGGACCGCCGCGGAGATCACGCCCATCCGGTCGGTGGACCGCGTGGCCGTCGGCAATGCCTCCCGCGGCCCGATCACCAAGCGTATTCAGGACGAGTTCTTCGCCCTCGTTGGCGGCACCAAGCCCGACCGGCACGGCTGGCTTTCGCCGGTTGGTGTCCCTGCCGGCGCGGGCGCTGCCGTCCGCTGACTTGTGTTTCCAAGACCTGCACCGGCGGAGCGGGGCCGCTCGGTCGCTGCGTGGAACCGTCCATTCAAATCTGATATGTTCCTGCGATGGACAAGGCGGTCTTCCTCTTTAAGGTCTTCCCGTTTCTCGCGTTCCTTCTCGCCGGAATTTATTCAATCCTGGAAGTCTTCTTCCCCTCAATCCGAGATGTGAATTTTTATCGTTGGGAAATTGACGAGGGCGAGAGGTCCTACATTCAGTTTATGGGGTGGAGGAAGGTGCTCCAGCCTCCACGTGTCATAGCCCAGGGCTTCATGTCTGAACGAGCTGCCTGCATCACATCTCTCGTTGCGGGCGTCGTTTTCGTCGCAATCTCGATTTTCGGCATTCGTCATGTCACCGGCTTCCCAGCTTTTGTTCCGGACCTCTTCGGAAAAATCTAGAGCCTCCCTGGCTTTGTTGGCATTCTGCTCAAAATCCTAATCGCTAGGAGGGCCGACGACGACTCCGGTTTTTCTCGTAGGGGCACGGCATGCCGTGCCCGCGCTGCCGTTTCCCGGAATGTTGCCCACATCCGCCGCGCCGCCTCCGAGACCTTTGTAGTGCGGGAGCTTGCTCCCGCTTTGTTTTCAATTCAGGTACAACGCTCGCCAGCATCTGGGCTGAGCCAAATTTGGCAGTATCTCAGCAGAGCCAAGCCATTTTCACATCCGAATGAGTTAGCCAAACCGCTGCCTCTTTGACTGTCTTTCCCCGATTCAGTAGAATCCCGCCCGGTTGCGGCAGTCCTCACCCGGCACGGGCTCGCCGATCCTCCAAGGGAGGTTCCGCGTGTACAGCATGGCCCAAAAGATGGTGGCTGAATTTGTGGGTACGTTCACGCTCATCTTCATCGGAGCCGGCTCCATCTGCGCCGACCAATACATCCGTCAGGCGGGCGGAGGGGGCCTCGGGCTGCTCGGCATCGCCGCCGCCCACGGCCTCGCTTTCGGCATCATGGTCACGGCTGTCGGCCACATTTCCGGCGGCCACCTGAACCCGGCTGTCACCATGGGCTTTTGGGTCACCAAGCGCCTCGGCACCGTTCAATCGCTCCTCTATTGGCTGGCCCAGCTTCTCGGCGGCGCCGCCGCTGCCTACTTGCTCGCCGCGATTGTTCCCGATTCTTCCTGGCGCGCCCAGGCTCTCAGCCAGATCACTCCCGACCTCGGCGGTGATTTCACGCGCGTGCAGGGGATGGGGCTCGAGGCGGTGATGACGTTTTTCCTCGTCTTTGTCTTCTTCGCCACCGCCGTCGATTCCAAAGGCGCCTTCAACAAGATTGCCGGCTTCGCCATTGGCCTCACCATCACCATGGACATTCTCTTCGGCGGGCCCTTTACCGGCGCCTCCATGAACCCCGCGCGCACTTTTGGCCCTGCCCTCGCCACTCGCCACTGGGCCAACCACGGCGTCTATTGGGTCGGCCCACTCTTCGGCGGGATCGTCGCCGCTTATCTCTACGACCGCCTGTTCCTCCGCGACCAGCCTCCCGCTTGATTTTCGCCACCTGACCCCAAGAACAGGTTGCCGACATAGAAACCGCTTCGTCTGCCCACCTTGCCACTCCTCTACCCGGATGCTAGCTTGGCCGAAGCCTCTGAAACCGGAGAGTTTAATGGCCCTCAGCATTGATGATCTCTTGCGGCGCGCCGTGGAAGCCCGGGCTTCCGACTTGCATTTGAAGGTCGGCAACCACCCCTACATGCGCGTGGACGGCATTCTCAACCCCATCAGCGAAATCCCCCGAATCACGCCGGAAGAGATGCTCTCGATGGCCTTCAGCATGATGACCAACCGGCAGAAGCAGAAATTCAAGGAGACCGCCGAGCTCGACATGGCTTACGGCGTCGCCGGCCTCGGCCGTTTCCGCGTCAACGTCTTCCAGCAGCGCGGCAACGTCGGCATGGTTCTCCGCGTGATTCCCACGAAGATTCGCACCATCGAGGAGCTCGAGCTGCCCCGCATCCTCACGCAAGTGTGCGAAGAGCAGCGCGGCCTGGTGCTGTGCACCGGCACCACCGGTTCGGGCAAATCCACCACGCTCGCAGCCATGATCGACCGCGTCAATTCACTCCGCGCCGAGCACATCATCACCATCGAAGACCCCATCGAATATCTGCACCGCGATAAGAAGGGCTTCATCAACCAGCGCGAAGTCGAAGTCGACACGGCGTCGTTTTCCACCGCTCTGCGCGCCGCCCTTCGTCAAGACCCCGACGTGATTCTGGTCGGCGAAATGCGCGACCTGGAAACCATCTCCACGGCTTTGCTGGCCGCCGAAACCGGCCACCTGGTGCTCTCGACCCTGCACACTCTCGACGCCACGGAAACGATTCAGCGCATCATCGCCGTGTTCCCGCCGCCCGAGCAGAAGCAGATTCGCTTGCAGCTCGCTTCGACGCTCAAGGCGGTCATCAGCCAGCGCCTGGTGCGCAAGAGCGACGGCCAAGGGCGCGTCCCCGCCGTGGAAGTGATGATTTCCACCGGCTACATCCGCGATTGCGTCATCAATCCCGATAAGACGCGCATGATTCGCGACGCCATCGCTGCCGGCACCAGCCAATACGGCATGCAGACCTTCGACCAATCGATCTTCGAACTCTACTCCCGCAATCTCATCACTCTCGAGGAAGCTCTCATGCGCGCCTCGAACCCGGACGACTTCCGCCTGCGCGTCCAGGGCATCCGCTCCTCCGCCGACGCCGCCCGCGAGGAGATGGAGCGCGCCATGACCGAATTCGAGCGCATGGGCCACCGGTAATTCAGGGTTTAGGGGTGAGGGTTTAGGGGTGAGGCGTTAGGGGTTAGGGTGTAGGGCTTTCCTTCGCGTCCGATTTTCTCCGTGCTCTCAAGGTTTTCTCTGTGTTCTCACGGTTTATTCTCTGTGTCCTCTGTGTTTAAAGATTTTTATCCGTGTGGGATAGTCACAAAAAGGCCGGGCGGGCAAGCCCTCCGTTCGCTTGCCCGCCGGATTCCATGCCCGACAGCCTGGCTGAAATGCAGGATTTCAGTCAGCCGGGAGTAGTCCCGCCTCTACTTCCTTGCGCAGCGGAATCACGCCCGGAATGAGCCACTTCTCCCACATCTCGTCCACTTTCTCCTGGAAGAAGCGGATGTCTTCGTCGGTGAAGTGCGCGAAGCGGCCCTGCTTCAGGAGATAATCCTGCACAGGCAGCCGCTTCTGATTGCCCTCGGCAATCTGCTTCGTTTTGCCGTAGAGCTTCAGGACGCCCTTCTCTACTTCGTACAAAGGCCAGATGCCCGTATTGACCGCGAGATTGCCGATCTCATAGGCAATTTCCGGATCGAAATCCCAGCCCTTCGGGCAGGGGTTCAGGCAGTGGATGAACGTCGGCCCGCCGATCGAAAGCGCGCGGCGGATCGAGTTCATCGCCTGCAACGGATACGATGTGGAAATTGTCGACACATACTTCACGGTCGGATGGCCGGCAACGATGAGCGGCGCCACATTCTTCTTCCAGCGATGATGCATGATTCTCTTCACTTTGCCCGGCGTGCTGAACGAAGTGTTCGCGCCGTACGGCGAAGTGCCGGAAATCTGAATGTCGGTGTTCGCGTACTCCTCGTTGTCGTACATGAGAATCAGCAGGTTGTAATCCGGGTGCGTCATCGTCGCGGAGATGGCGGCAAGCCCCATATCGGCTCCGCCGCCGTCGCCGCAGAAGGCGATGACGTTGATGGGCTCGTCTTTCATCGCGCCTTTGCGCATCAGTGCGCGATACGCTGCGGCCGCGCCTAATGCGCTCGAGCCCGCAGCTCCGAGCTGCGTGTGCATCCAGGGAACGCCCCAGGAAGTGGAGTAATACGAGGTGTTGGCCACGTACATACATCCGGTTGCGCCGATCACGATGGTTCTCGGGCCGGCGGCCTTGGCCATCAGCCTCATGATCTGGGCTGACTCACAGCCCTCGCACGTGCGGTGGCCGGAGGTGAAGTATTCCTCGTAAGGAACCTTCTTGACTCCCTTGAAGGGCTCCAGATTCTGGGTCGGTTTTTGTTCCACAAATGTGCTCATGATTTCTCGTCCTTTCCCGCCCGGAGCATCAGCCCCGGAGCCCAATCCATTGA